>Ga0137418_10000853_pt1 | contig 28020 bp, 24 predicted proteins | sample CZODoug3_1_2_16f_FD_122242 | JGI IMG/M metagenome (GOLD analysis project Ga0137418, IMG submission 122242) | Vadose zone soil fungal communities from Angelo Coast Range Reserve, California, USA - CZODoug3_1_2_16fungal (Hybrid Assembly) | ecosystem: Environmental > Terrestrial > Soil > Vadose...
ACCCGCGTAACAACTCATCCCCGACAGCCCGGCATAAGACAGGAGCAGTCAGAGCGCGGACTACCCGGAAGAACTAGCGTGTCGAAAAGCAAAGTGCAGCCGGGCTGGACCCGGTCCGTAAGCCCCTTTCACGAAGGTGAACGTACGGTGCCGGAGCGCGTCGGTGTCGCGGGAAAGATGGACCACCTGGGAACGGCGATTCATTCATGCCTATAGGCCTATATGCCTATATGCCTATATGCCTATATGCCTATATGCCTCCAGAATAGCAAATCCCGAGTTCAGATATGACAGTAGCCGGGATGTCACTGAAGATATCCGGGCCGGATACTTGCTATCGGGTGAAGCGTTTGCGCCCAGGTGCTTCGAACGTGCTCACGGCCAGGCGGTTGTTGCCGATGCCAGTTTGACCCGCATGCCGAAGTTCGGCTGAACAGTTAGATTAGGCCGCAAGTCGTTGCTGCTTGAGTCTTTCTGCCATTCTCCGGCCTTCCATTTGTAACTCGTTAAGTCAGTCTCTTCGTCGACCGGGAATCGGCCGTTACCAACGCACACTTTCGTTTCACTTTCGACGGCCGAACTCTTACACTTCTCTCCGCTGCATCAAAATCAACAACCATACTACTTCAGAGCGGCGAACCGGATGGTTGAAATCGAGCAACCCGCCTCCAACTCGGGTTGGACTCCAACACACGCGTACAGACAACATGAAAACTGAAAGCAAATTCAGGCTGGTCGCAGCAGTACTCCTGCTGGCAAGCGTCGGAACAGCAAACGCCGCTGGCTGCCTTAAGGGTGCTGTCGTTGGTGGTGTCGCCGGTCATTACGCCGGTCATCACGGCTTGATCGGCGCGGCGGAAGAGACGAGCGATGCGGAGACCCGCAGGATCTTCGAGACCAACTTCTTCGGATTGTTGAACGTCACCAGGGCGGTCAGGAACTCCGAGGGCGGCAGGCCCAGCTCCTTCAATGCCCCGGCGAACCCCATGCCGTGGAGCAGCCCGAACGCGAAGACCAGCGCAACCCGCCACGGCCTGAGCTCCCGCAGGAACAGGTTCTCGATCGCGACGTACGCGATGGAGACGGCAATGAGCGGCTCCACGATCGAGGGCGGCACGGCAATCAGGCCGTAGATGCTGAGGCCGAGCGTAATCGAGTGCGCGACCGTGAACGCGCTCACCTGCCACAGCACCGTCCGGAGCCGGCCGCTCAGGAGGAAGAGGCTGAGCACGAACAGCACGTGATCGAATCCGTACGGCACGATATGCGTGAAGCCGAGCGCCAGATATCTCCATGCCGTCCGGATGCCGCCAGTCGGCGCCGGCGGAGCCGCGATGGGAAACGGTGCGCTCGTCTGGCCGCCGTCCAGCCACTGCGTGCTGACCGCTGTTCCGGCGCTCCGCACCGTCAACGCGTACGACGCGAACGTCCACGCATACGTCCACGTGAACTGCGGTGCGCCGGGAGGCACGTCGCCACGCAGGTGGATGGTCGCGATGGGCGGGGAAAGCGCATCGGCGGGGCGTGCGATCGCATAGCTGATTGCCGGGTGCGCCGCCGCCCCATCGAACTCGAGGCGCACTCGTTCGCGGAACACGGTATCGAGCGCCGCGAAACGCGTATCCGAAAGCGTCGCGGGCGTCGAACCCATCGAACGCGGGCGTCCCGCGACGGTCTCGATCTTCTCCGCGAGCGCCGCGGCATCCGTAACGATCTCGATGTCGTACCGTCCTGGCTGCGCGAAGCTGACGGCAACACGCGTGGTGCCAATTTCGTGGGCATCGGCCGAACCGCGCGGGGCGATTGCGCACCCGATCACCGCCAACCCGACGAGTGCACGGCGGCCGGCGCTCATGACGCCTTGCGCTGCCGCGCAGGCGCGTCGAGCGCGAAGGTGAGAGAGGCCCAGTAGCTCGCCCAGTCGGCCTTGCTTCCGGACGGCGCTTCGATCATGTGTACCGCCTTGATCAGCCACATGCCGGACCCGGAAATGCGAAACTTCGCCCGTCCATCCTTGTCGCTGCGGACCGCCTGCCGCTCCGATGGATTCGACTGGTTCATCGCGACGACCAGCGCGCCGGCCAACGGACGGCCCTCGTAGGTGAGGCGCACCGGCAGATCCTGGCCGGCGGCCAGCGCGTACGGGTTCCGCTCCGCCACCAGTTCCAGCGTGAAGCCGAGTGTGTGATCGCGCTGACCGCCACCCACCGGCCCCGAGAGCAGCAGACTCTTTGCGCAGCGCGTGAACATCTCCCTGGCTGCCGCGCCCGATTGGCCCCGAGCGGCCCGCAGAGCCGCGACCGAATCCAGCCCTTCGTCTTTCAGGTACTGGTTGAATTTCTCCGCCGCCAGTTCGACCGAGCTCGGATGGCTGTGATATCCCACGACGAGGAGGCCGGGCACGCTGGCGCGCACGTAGCCGGCCGGGTCGAGACCATCGCGGCCGACGACCGGCTTGCGTCCCTCGCTGTCGTCCACGATGAATTGCCGGAGCAGCGCGGGGTCGCGCGGGATGGGATCGCCGAGCAGGTCCTGGCCGACGCGAAGCCGGACACCGACGATCTCTCCGGCATCGGGTGCGAAGGTCGTCGGCTCGATCCACATGTCGTGAGCGAAGAGGGTCGCACCGCTCATGGCGATGGTTGCCACCACCAGGGCCAACAGGCGATGAAACAGCAGTGAGCGCAGCCAGGGCGACGAGTGCCTGGGCATCCTGGTGCGTGCGGAAGTCAGTCTATTCACGGCGCGTCCTCCCATTCGTTAAATAGAACGGCCCCCGCGAGTGAGGGCCGTTCTCGTTCATCACCGGCGCGCTAAGGCGTCGGCGGCGGGGGCGGCGTCGGCTCGGTCGGCACGTTGATGCCACCGTGTCCCTGGAGCAGGCCCTGGTGTGCCGGCGCCAGGAACGGGAACTGGGGGTTGAAGTCCTTGTCATTGACCTCGACGCCTCTCGCGAGACCCGCGGCGGGATTGCCCGCGACGATCAGGCTGATGAGGACGCTGTTCACATTCACCTGGTGCATGTTCGGCTGAGCGCCACCTCCGAGCCGCCGGCCGTTCGGAAAGCTCGAATCGATGGCCGCATCGAGCGTGATGACGTCGGCCGTAAAGCCGTCGGCGATCGGAATCGGACGTCCCAGGTTGATGGCGTTGATGATGTCCGCGCGAGGGCCCTTGAGTGTCGCGACCGTGGCCGCCGGCACCCCGAGCGCCTTGTAGATGCCCAGCGCTTCGGCGTCGCGCACGAGCACCGGAAACAGGATGTCGGCGCCGAAATTGGTGACGTCGTGCTGGGGGCTGCTATGCAGGTAGAGCGTCTGACGCTGGGTTCCCACGAGGCCGGCGTTGAACAGCGGCAGCGCATTCCGGCCCACCTGCACGAACTTGCCGGAGCCCTTCAGGCCGGTGATCACGTTGGTCGGATCGACGACCTGCTTTTCCCGCCGGCTGATGCTGGCCCACACCCGCAGCAGGCTGTCGGTGGAGTTGGAGATCAACGTGCCGTTGTGCGGGATGCCGTTCGGGAAGATGTCCTGGACCGGAACCTCGAGGGCGATCGAGAAGACGTTGAATCCCGTGAAGACGTCTTCGATCGGCCCGCGGCGGGCGCCGGGGATGCCGCCAAGGTCACCGCGGCCCAGGTTGACCAGGTCGAAGATCCCCTTCTCATCGAGCTGATACGGATCGTCGAACTGGCCGGCGATGACACGTCCGCCGTTGCCGAGTGGATGGATGAACCGATCGACGACGGTCTGGTCGTAGAGACCCACTTCGCGGCTCGTCGGATCGCCCGAGTCGTAGCCCTTGAAGGCGCCGAGGCCGTACACAAGCCGATCGGTCTGCGGACCGTGGTTGTTCGGGAGAACCGGCAGGTTGTCTCCGAGTACCTCGACGTCGCCGTCCGCATCGTCGTCTTCGTCTTCCCCATCGCGCCATTCGCCGCGTCCGCTGCCGGAGCCGTCCGGCATGATGCGCGACACCTTCATCGTCTCCGTGCCGCCCGTCAGCTGCCACAGGAGCTCGTTTCCGCCGCCGAGCGGGTCGGTCGGGCTCGGGGCAGCTTCCGGCGAGAGCCGCTTCTTGAACTCGACGCGGTAGACGACCTTGTCCTTCAGGCTCGCGCCCTTCGCGATGTGAAACTCGTAGCGATACCCGTCGCAGGCGCGCAATCCCTGGTTGCCCTGTCCGGGCTCGTGGAGCGGATTGAAGTCCATGATCAAATAGAGCTTGTCGTGCAGGCCGTTGGACATCCACGCGTACGTGTCGGTGTTGTCTGCGCACGGCTCGTTCAGGATCGATAGCGCCTCGCGGTGGCTGGACCCGTGCACGGTGATGCCGGTTGCCACGAGCAGCGCGCCGGCGATACCCATTCCCAATCGCCTCATAGCTGTCCTCGCTTTCTCATAGGGCCGACCGGCGTCGAGATCGGAGGACAGGAGCGTCCGCCGCCGCGTGGTCGAGAACCCACTGCACTCTACGGAGGCGGATCGCGTTTGGATTGCAGGATTGAGAAAGACGCGTCGGCGGTCGCCGCGCGACTACGAGGGAACGGATTGGCCGGAGGTCGGCGGCAGGTAGTCGTCCGCGGACACGACGAGCAGCACGCGCGCGCCCTCGTCTGTCCAGAGCTCGCCGTGCTCGGTGCCCGCGGCGGCATGCAGGAAATCTCCGGCGCGCATCTTTCGATTGCACGTCTGCACGGTGCCCGAGAGCACGTAGCACTCCTCGGCGCCGCCATGGTGGTGCGCGGGGAAGCGCGTCCCTGGGGCGGCGTCGAGCAGCAGCACCGCGTACCCGGAGGCGTGGTCCAGCGAGAGGACCTGCATCCTGATGCCAGGCACCGGATGCGGCAGCCACTCGGCATCCGCGCCGAACACGAAGCGGAATCCGTCGGGGACGGGCGGCGCCGCGAGGCTCGCCATCAACCGGGCCTTCACGTGCGGGCCTGGCACCGCGCCGCGGTCCACGGCCTTTGCGAGTGCCAGCGCGACCATGTCGTCGAACTCGATCTCGTCGCCCGGATCATCGATCATGACCAGACCCGATTATCCTGCAGTTGCTGGCGCAGCGCCATCATCCCGGCCCGGATGCGCGTCTTCACCGTTCCGAGCGGCAGCTTGAAGCGCACCGCGAGCTGCGCGTGCGACAGCCCGTCGAAATACGCATGTTCGATCAGCGCGCGCTGTTCGGTCGGCAGCGCGCCGAGCGCCTGCGTCACCGCCCGCTGCTGTTCGAGATGGAGCATGTCGGCCTCCTGGCTCCCGGCGGCGACGGCCGGCGGCGCGGCGGCGTCGGCAGCCGCCGCCTTCTGCAGGCGAGAGCTTCGCGAGCGCAGCCGATCGATCGCACGATTGCGCGCGATGCGGACGAGCCATCCGGCCACGCTCCCGAGCGCGGCGTCGTAGGTCGCGGCCTTTTTCCACGCAGCGAGGAACACTTCCTGGAGCACTTCCTCGGCCTCGCTGCGGTCGTCGAGAATGCGCAGGACCAGCCCGAACAGCAGGCGGCTGTGGCGGTCGTACAGCTCCGCCACGGCGTCGACGTCGCCGCGGACCATCCGATTGACGAGCGCCACGGCGGCGCGCGCCTCATCGGAGCCGGGGATCACGGGATTGGCGGACAGCGCGCGCGATTGTAGCGCACTCGCGAACGAGCCGGCGCGCCGATCTAGACGCGCGCGGGTGCTCCGTAGACGCGCACGAGCTGAGCGCTGTCGGTAAACTCCCGGAACCGCACGACCTTGCCGCCGCGAATCTCGAAGGTCATCACCCAGTCGGTGTCGTAGGTCTTGCCGGTGGTGTTGGCCTTCCCACGATAGTGCCCCTGGACCGCCACCTTGTCGCCCTGCGCGATGAACTCGCGAGGCTCGAAAGTGTCGAACGTCGTCGACTCGGCGACCTGCTTGAAGAATTCCGCGACCGCGGCGCGGCCATGCCGCGGTCCGGCCTGCGGCAGCACACCCTCGGTGCCGATCACGCCGTGCCAGTCGACCGCGTCGTCGAGCATGTCGAGAATCGTGTTGATGTCGCCGCGCTGAAATGCGGCGTAGGCGTCTTTCACGAGCTGGGTGTTCTGAGCTTCCGACATCGCGCACCTCCAAAGACATCTACGTGCCGGGTGGCGAAGTGGATTTCGGCCGCCGCCCACGCGTCGCCTGATGCCGGCGGCGTCAGGGCCCCGAGGCGGACGACGTGAGCTCGACGCCGTCGGGGGTCTGGACCGAGCTGGCCAGGACCGCGGCGCGGACGTCGAGGCGATCGAGCTCGTGGCGCGTCAGCGCGCGCGGCCACGGGACGTCGTGTCCCGCCTGGATGCCGAGGAGCGTGCGCGCGACGCCGACAATGGTGACCGGCGCGATGGCGATCGGCGGACGGGGAATGGCCAGCGACCGTCCCCGTTCGACCAGCACGAGCACGCGGTTGCGGTCGCGCCACGTCGGATCGAACAGCGAATCCGACTCGACGACGAGCGCGTGCGCATCCACCACCCACAGGATGCGGGCGCGCGGCACGGTCACGGAGTAGCCGGCCATTTCGCCGACGAGGCGCGCGAGCGCCCCTGCCTGCATGGTCACCGGCGGCGTGCCTCGCGCCAGCCGCCGGGCGGTTTGCTGGGGGGCCGCCGCAACGACGGCGGCGGCCGCCAGCCCGATCACCACAACGAGCGCGGTTCGACGGATGTTCGTCACGCGGTGCATCCCCTCAATGGCCGAAGTGGAGGACGACTCCGCCGCTTGCGCGGAGGTTGTGGACGAAGCGGGCATTCGGCTGCGCGACGTTGTTGTCGGTGAAGGCGTTCACGTCGGCAACCCGTATCTGGAGCGGCGACTGGTGCACGTTGTCGGACAGTTCGAACCGCAGGCCGAAGCCGGTCGCCCCGAGCGGCACGCGGAAGTCGGTGCCGATGCCGAAGTTGAACGCGAACTTCGTCTCGAGCCCGAGCTCGTCGATCGCGATCAGCAGAGGCCGGCTGCGGTCGGACGTAATCGTGACCTGCGGCGTCGCCGGCGGCCTCGCCTGGATGAACATCTGCAGCGGCGGCGAGATGGTCTGCTTGACGTTGTAGGTGACGCCGCCGACGCCGAAGAACGTGTACGGCCACACCCACGGATTCCGGTGGTACTCGATGAGCCCGATGGAGCCGCCGACGTCGTAATACGCGGCGTCGACGTCCACCGACCCCTGCGTCGGGCCGTTCAGCGTCGGGACGGCGCCACAGCGCCGCCCGACGGCGAGGCACCGGCGCGAAAAGCCGCCATGCGTCCGAAACCCGTAGCGCCCCTCCCAGTACGTCACGGTTGCATCGAACACGGGGCCCGGCACGAACACGAGGTCTCGCGAGAGCACCTGCTCGAGGACGCCAGTCGCGGGAGAGACCGAGCCGAGAAGAATCAGGTCGCTCCAGTCCGTTGACAGGCGCAGGCCCGCCGACCCGCTGACGTCGACGTGTTTGGGATCGCGCGGAGGGTCGAACGGGTCCCACTGGGCCGCCGCCTTCGCGGGCAAGACCGTGACACATATCGCCAGGAGCAGGAAGAAACGAAGGCGATCGTGACCGGGCACGTTCGACTCCTTTGTTGGACCGGGTCCGGCGGGAGCAAAAGGCGCACCGCGGGGAGGCGGCCGCCGACGCCGCGCAGGATATCACGGTGGCAGCCGGCCGTTGCTCGCGGGCGTTGGAATCTCAAACACTCGTGGCCGGAAACCGACGTGTATACTACGCGCGCCACCACCACACAGAGCCGCACCGCGTCTGCGCGTACTCCGCCAGGAGGACTCCATGAGGAACATCGCTCGGGGCTCCGCCGTCGTCGGGTTCGTCGTCGTTGCGTGGCTTGCGTCTACGCCCGTCCTGCGCGCCCAGGCCGATCCTCTACTCGGCCAGTGGATGCTCAACGTCGCCAGGTCCACTTACGATCCGGGTCCGCCACCCATGCGTGAAACGCGCGTGTACGAAGCTTTTGGCGGGGTCGGCAAGGGGATCAAGGGGTCGTTTGTCCGCATCGACGGCGCGGGGAAGAAGGTGACGATCGGTTTCTCCGCGATGTACGACGGCAAGGATTACAAATACAGCGGACCGGACGGCGACGCCATCTCGCTGACCCGTCCCGACCCGTACACGCTGGATGCGACGCTCAAACGGAACGGACACATCGTGCAGCGGACGCACGGCGTCATCTCGCCTGACGGAAAGACCCGGACTCAGACCGTTACGGGGACCAACGTGCAGGGGCAGAAGATCAACCACATCGTGGTGTTCGACAGGCAGGGCCCCTCAACCTAGCTGTTGCGTAGTACGGGGCTCGCGCCCGTGCCGCACACCCCGCGGCCTCACGCGCAAGATTGCCTCACGCGGTCGGCGTCTACGAGCGAGCGGCCGCGGGTCGCCGACGAGCACGCTGATCTTCCCAGCCGAGCGCCGACAGCGCCGATCGCACCTGGTTCGCGGCTTCGAGCGCGTGCGTCCGCGTCGTGAAGTAGCGCGCCCCTTCCAGCTTGGACTTGATCCACCACAGGAGGGTGGCGTCTTTGCGCAGCGGGAACATGACGGCCGACGCGGTCTCGTCGGCTCCGCGACGGAGCTGCCACAGAATCGTCGGCTTGTGAGTCGAGCCCGCTTGTTGCGTCGTTGAAGGCATGCCGCCCCCATGTCAAGACCCGATCCGGGCTGCATTGCCGAAAACCCTTGAAATCCGGGGTGCCACCCGCCGGAAGTCGCCTCTGAGGGAGACTTCTTTGTCGCGAGGCTGCAGTTTCCTGATACGCGCCGGCGTCGGCCCTGTGGCAGAATCTGCGCGGCTCCTGACGGAGCGTCTTCGAGGTGCAGCCATGACACGTGCCTTCTATGGAATCGCGTTCGGAAGCTTTCTCGTCCTTGCTGGATCGATCGCCATTTCCGCGCAGGCCGGGGGAGGCGCCGCGCAGCAGCCGGGCGGCTTCACCAACCTGCAGGTCTGGCCGAAGGACACCTCGCGCGCGGTCATCATGCAGTTCATGAACGCGTTCGGCGATTCGCTCGGCATCACGTGCGATTACTGTCACGTGCAGCGCGACGGCAAGTTCGATTTTGCGTCCGATGACAAGCGCGAGAAGCGCGTCGCGCGCCAGATGATTTTGCTGCGCGACTCCATCAATGTCGTCCTGCCGGCGATCGTCGGCAAGCCGGCGGGTGCGGGACCGACGTCGGTCAATGGTCAGCCAGGCATGCCGGTGCGCGTCCTGTGCAGCTCGTGCCATCGCGGCCTTCCGATCCCGAGATCGATCGCTGACGAAATCAGCGAGGCCGAGACCAACGGCGGCGGTGCGGCCGGCCTGGCGAAGTTCAAGGAGCTTCGCGCGAAGTACTACGGCGGCCAGCAGTACGATCTCCGCGAGAATGCGTTGGTCGGCATCGCGAACCGCGCCACGAATGCGAAGCGGCCCGACGATGCGCTGGCGTACCTGCAGCAGAACCTCGAGTACTTCCCGAAGTCGTCGGTGACGTTCCAGGCGATGGCGCAGGCGAAAACGGCGAAGGGTGACAGGCAGGGCGCGACGAAGGACCTCGAGAAGGCGGTCGAGCTCGATCCGCAGAACGCGCAGGCGAAGACGCTGCTCGCGCAGGTCAAAGCCCAGTAGGGCGGCTCGTCATGAAATTGAGTCCACGTCCGGTCGTTGCGGTCGCACTCGCGCTCGCGCTCGCGATCGTCTCGTCGCCACTGGTCGCGCAGGAAGCGGTGGACCTCGACGCCGTCCACAGAATCCGCGACGAGGCGCTCCAGAACTCGAAAGTGATGGAGCACCTCTTCTATCTCACCGACGTGAGCGGGTCGCGCCTCACCAACTCGCCCGGCTTCTTCAGCGCCGCCGACTGGGTGGTGAAGCAGCTCGGTGAGTGGGGCATCAGCGCGCGCCAGGAGAAGTGGGGCCCGTACGGCCGCGGCTGGACGTTCACGAAATTCTCGGCGCACATGCTCGAACCAACGCCGGTGCCGCTCATCGGCGCACCTCTGGCGTACACGCCAGGCACCAACGGTCCGCTGAGCGGCGATGCGACGATTGTCGCGATCACGACCGAAGCGGACTTCGCGAAGTACAAGGGGATGCTCAAGGGCAAGATGGTGCTGCTCGGCCCCGGGCGTGAGCTGCAAATGAGCATGCAGCCGCTCGGGCTGCGGCGCACCGACGCGGATCTCGCAACGATTGCCCAGGCGCCGGATGCCGCGCAGGGTGGACGGGGCCAGCGCCCTCCAGGGGCAGACGCGATCGGCGGGCCAGGCCGGCAGGGCGGACCCTTTGGCGGAGGCGCACAGTTCCAGCGCGCGCTGAACAAGTTCCTGTCGGATGAGGGCGTCGCGGTCGCGATCCGCGTTGGCGGGGGACGCAGCGAAGGCGGGACCGTCTTCGCGCAGGGCGGCGGCTCGCGCGACCCGAAGGACCCGGTGCCGCCACCGATGGTGACGCTCACGCCGGAGCACTACAACCGCATCGCGCGCCTCCTCGATCACAAGATTCCGGTCACGCTCGAATTCAACGTCGAGGCGCGTTTCGTGGACGACCGCACCGACTCGGTGAACGTGGTCGGCGAGATCCCCGGCGGACGCAAGCGCGACGAGGTCGTGATGATCGGCGCCCACCTCGACAGCTGGCACAGCGGCACCGGCGCCACCGACAACGCGGCGGGCAGCGCGGTGATGATCGAGGTGATGCGCATCCTGAAGACGCTCAACCTGCGGCTCGATCGCACGGTGCGCCTCGCGCTGTGGAGCGGCGAAGAGCAGGGGATTCTCGGCTCGCGCGCCTACGTCGCGGAGCACTTCGCGGCGCGCGAGGACATGAAGCTGAAGCCCGAGCACGCGAAGCTCGCGGGCTACTTCAACGTGGACAACGGCTCGGGGAAGATTCGCGGCATCTACCTCCAGGGGAACGACGCCATGCGGCCGATCTTCCAGGCGTGGCTGAAGCCGTTCGAGGATCTCGGGGCGTCGACGATCTCGATCCGCAACACGGGCGGGACCGATCACCTGTCGTTCGACGCGGTCGGGTTGCCCGGCTTCCAGTTCATCCAGGATCAGCTCGAGTACGACTCGCGCACGCACCACTCGAACATGGACGTGTACGACCGGGTGCAGCGCGCCGACATGATGCAGATGGCGGCCATCGTCACGTCGTTCGTGTACAACACCGCCAATCGCGACACGCTGCTGCCGCGGAAGCCGCTGCCGAAGGCGCAGCCTCCGCAGCAGCCGCAGAACGCCGCGTCGAACTAGCGCCCTGCGCTCCGGCGCGCTGGACGCGGCTACCAGATACCAGGCAGAAGTCTGTACCGGACCGACGCCGCATACGCGGCCCAACGGGGATCGTGCGCGAGCACGCGTTCCTCGCGATCGATTCGGTAGATGAGCGACGCCCAGCCCACGAGCACCAGCAGCACGGTCCCGGGATTCCGCTCCTGCAGGTTGTAGCCGATGTCGCCGAGCACGTACGCGAGATACATCGGGTGCCGCACGACCTGGTACGGCCCCTTGGTCACCAGGCCGCGAAGGCCTGGACGCACGCCGAACCGCCGGCCAAGGACGGCGAGCGTGCCCAGGCTGAGACACGCGGCCACGATGACCAGTATCGTGCCGGCCGCGGGCCACATCGGCGTGCCTGGAACCTTTTGAAGATAGATCGCCTGCGCGTACGGATACGCGTACGCGATCACGACCGCCGTGCTCGTCGCGGGCGAGTGATCCTGCACCGCCGGCGGCCGCCGCACGAGCGCGACCACCAGGACAATGACGTGCTGCAGCACGTAGATCCAGTCGACGAGCTCGAACTGCGGCGTCACGGTGACGAGGAACGCGAGTTCCGCGGCCGTGACGCCGAAGAGGATGAGGTTGGCGAGGTTCAGTCGATTGAAGTCTAGTGCGACAGCCCGCTCAACCACGCCTCGCCGTTCGGCGAGCCGAGGCCGGTCACGTCGTCGTAACCGGGCGCCACGTGGATGGTCAGGATGGCGTCCTCATCGAACCAGCGCGCCGAGAAGCGATAGCCATTCGACGCATCGACGCCGTTGACGAAGTCGGATCGCACCGTCCCGGGGTACGCCCCGAGATCGGTCTTCGTGATGTCGTAGTACGCGCCCGTGCCCGCAATCGCGTAGAGCGCGGGGTTGGCGAAACCGATCGGCCCGCCGCGGCGCTGAACGGCGAGCGCCAGCATGCCGGCCGCCAGCGGCGAGGAGAGGCTCGTGCCGCCGATGCGGTACTCCGAGTAGCGCACCGAACCGTCGGGGAATGTCTGGGTCTGGCCGATGAGCATCCCGGTGTTCGGATCACCGACGGCTGAGATGTCGGGGACCACGCGCATCGCCGGGCCGCCGTACCTCCGCGAGAGCGCGTTGGGCACCACGCCGGCCTGATACGCGGGTTGCGTGAAGAGACGGCTCGTGCCGCCGCCCGATCCGTACAGATAGGTGCGCGAGCCCCACGCCCCGTTGTCGAGGAGCGAGCGCCTCGTCTGCCATCCCAGCTCGAACACGCGGCCGTTGGCGGCGCTGACGCCGAGCGACGTGCCGCCGACCGCTGTGACCCACGGGCTCGATGCCGGCCAATCGGGCGTCGGTGTGGCGCCGGCGATACCCAGTGTCTGGTCGCCCGAGTCGCCGGAGGAGAACAACACGCTGATGCCTTCGGCCGCGGCCTGGATCATCGTGTCGTTGTACGGCTTGATGAACCCCGGCGGCAGCGCCTCGCCGGCGAATCCGTACGAGTTGGTCACGATGTCGGCGAGGTGCTGATCGACGACGTGATTCAGGGCGGAGTCGAGGTCCTGGCGGTTGTTCGGCGCGCCGACGTAGACGATCGAGGCGCCGGGCGCCATCGTGTGGACGGCTTCGATGTCGAGCGTCTCCTCGCCGGACCACCCCTGCGGATCCTGGGTTTTGTTCTCGGGACGCCTGAAGGTGCCCGGCGCGACGACCTGGTGGAAAAGCCCGCGGGTGCTCGGCAGGCCGTGCAGCGAGGAATAGGTCTCGATGTCCTGCACGATCGTCGGCGAGGCGTACGCGTCGATGACCGCAACGGTCACGCCGCGGCCGTCGATCCCTCCGGCAATCGCGCCGGCCAACCCGTACACGCCCTGCAGCTGCGCGCCCGCGTAGCCGCACGGCGCCCACGCAGACGGCGACGCTGGCAGCGTCGTGCCGTCGGGCGTCGGCGTGTTCGTCACCGTCTTTTCACCCCAGTACGCCGAGCACGGCCTGGCATTGACGAAGGCGCCGGGCGGCGGTGCGGCCGCGGTGCCCGGACGCACCAGCGCGTCGCTTTCGTCGAGGCCGATAACGGCGGCGATCGCGGGCAGCGCGGACGGAACCGACAGCGCGCTGTCCTGCGAACGCAGCTGCGCGCCGGCGTAGTCGTAGACGCTGAACGTCGTCGCGAAGGCGGCCGATGCCTGCGCGACCGTGCCAGACGCCTCGACGAAGTGACGGTTCGCCGGCGTGTAGCCGACCGCGAAGCCCTGTTGCTTGAGCCACGACGTCACCGCCGACATGTCCTGCGACGTCGGCGAGAACTGGTTGCGGAACTGCGTCGGCGAGAGGAACTGTCCCGCGTTCGGGCTGCCGGGCGTGGACACCGACAGCGCGAAGGCCGCTGCCGCGTCGCCGCCGCGCCACGGCAGGTAGACGCGGAAGATCACCGCGTCGGTGCCGCTGGCGGCGCGGCTGCGATTGGCCGCCTTGGCCCAGGGCGGTACGCTGCCGGACAACGAGGTTCGTGCGGGTGGTGCGGCCGAGAGCCGGATGAATGCGATGCAGATGACCGCGAGAACGGTCAACGCGAATAATCGTCTTGTTGGCACTTGGGTTTCCTTCCGTTCGGATGCGACCGTCGATTATGGCGCGTCGGCGACCGCGTCACAACGGGGAGAGCACAAGTCTCGTGCAGGTCAGGAGGGGCGAGAGAGGCAGTCGCGCACGGCCTTGACAAGCACCTCGACACTGATGGGTTTGTAGAGGACGCAGGAGAATTCGTGGGGATCGAGATCCGGAGCCACATGACCGGTGACCAGAATCACCGGGACGTTCTTCATCGCGGCGTTCGCGTCGAAGCCGCGCTTGACGGAACGGCCGTCGAGGCGCGGCATCATCAGGTCGAGGACGACGGCATCGACGGGTCCGTCTTCGACGTACTTCAGCGCTTCGACGCCGTCTGCGACGGCAATCACCGCATACCCCTCGAGCGTCAGCACCTTCTCGTACAGAGCGCGGAGCGCGGGATCATCGTCGACGACCAGGACAGTCGCCGCCAGACGACTGGCTGGGGGCACGGTCGCAGTGTAGACAAATCCGCCGGGCGCTAAAAGCTCGACCTCAAAGGGCGGCAACTAGTCCGGCCATGTCGCCGCCGGATCGTTGTTGACGATCGTGAGCACTGGCGCTGTCGGGATTTGCGGCCTGAGCATCGGCTTTCCCGCCGCCTTGTGGCACGAATAGCAGCTCTCTAGCATCGTCTTGTACGCCGCGGTGAACTGCGCGGCGTTCTGCTTCTCGATCGCGTCGCGCACCATCATCAGGCTGCTCGTGTCGATCGCGTCGTAGATCGACTTCAGGTCGACGATCTCGCCGTTCACCTTGTCGTTCGGGTTGATGCGCACGGTCCACGCGATGTGCGAGCGCGCCTCGTTGTAGAAGTAGCGCGCCAGCGGCCAGTTCTTCTTCTGCGCGGCGAACCAGAGGCTGGCCCAGTTGATGGCGACGTCCTGCATCGGATGCGAGTAGGAGGGGACGAGCGTCTTGAGGCGCTCGATCTCCGCCTGCATCTCGGCCGGCGTCATCGGCTTCGGCGGCGCGGCGGGCGCGCCGACGCGCGCCTCCTGTGCGGACGCGGTGGAAAGAATGCCGTTCTCCCATGCGCGATCGAGAACACCCCCGACCATCATGGCGGCGGCGATCACGGCTGCGGTACGAAAGGATGAACATGTCATGCGCAGATGCTACGGCAGCACCTGCGCACCGCGAAATGTGAGACGGGATCTCAAGGCGGACCTGCCGCCTCCGCGCCTTCGGCGCTTCGGCGAGCCTCGCCGGAGCCTTGGCGAAGGCGGGAAGGTCCGCCTCTACGTTCGATGTGGAGGTCCGCCTACCGCGTTGCCGTCGTGAGCCACGACGAGGCCGGCGCCGATTGCCGCTCCTTCACGGCGACACAGCTGTCGATCCGCTCGAACGCCTGCTTGAGCGTCCGTTCGGCGGCGGGCATCGGATGCTCCTTGAAGAACTGCTCGACTTCGGCTTTCCTGTCGCGGGAACAGAAGGCGCCCACCGAGCCTGCGATCCGCGTAATCCCGCCGAAGACGCCGAGCAGCTTGTTCAGCGTGTCCCAATTGGCTTTCACGAAGGTCCACGCGGCGTCACGCGACGCCTCCTGTCCCATCAGGGCGCCGATCAGCGTCGGCGCATCCTGCGTTCGCACGTCGGGCGAGATCGCGAACTCCAGCGTTCGCTGTACGAGCGCCGGGTCGCGGAACGACGGCAGCGCGTTGAAGAAGCGGTAGTACTCCTCGGGCTTGCCGGACAGCTTCGGCAGCTGCGCCATGTAGCGGTCGTAGAGCATCGCGTCGCCGCCAACCGCCGCGACGCTCAGCACGGTGGACGCCAGCGTCCCGGGCAGCGACGAGGGATCGTCGATGTATTTGAGCGCGAGGTCGCGAGCCTGGCGCTGGACGTCCGTCGAATTGCCCGTCACGCCGACGAGCGACAGCAGCGTCGCGCGCCGGCTCTGGCGGTCGTCCGGATCCGAGGTGCTGCCGGGCACGCCGAGCGTCATGAGCTCCGGGCCGAACCGGCGTCGCAGCCATTCCTCGAACTTCGGCACGTCAGCCATCGGGAGGATGTCGTCGTGGGCGTAGGCAAGGCTGCGGCCGATCTGCTCGATCACGGACGGCGCCTCGTCGCCGGCGAGCGACGAGGCGATGTCGAAGTAGACGCCGACGTCGTGCCGGCCCGCGCGCACCATCCACCACTCGTCGCCGAGCAGGCTGAGGCGTTCGGCCGGCGCGAGCGAGCCGCGTGCCGTCCGCGCAATCGCGCGGACTTCCTCCGGGGAATATTCGGACAGGTAGTAGCCGTGGCCGTTGGCGTTGGCGAACGCGTTGGCCGAGCAGACCGGCAACGCTGCCTTCTGATCGCGCCGCTCGAGCAGCTCGCACTGCGGGCCGCTGCCGCCGCTGCTCTTGAAGCAGACGGGAATGGCCCACAGCTGCGAGCCCGCCGACGCCGCCGGGCCTGGCCCTGGCGACGCCGCGGGGCTCGTCATGCCGGTAAACCGCTCCTGGTGCAGCGAGATGTCGGTCGTGTTCCCCTGGCACTTCGACTCGATCTTCACCACCGGCACGCCTGGCTGCTCGATGAACGGCTTCATGATGCGGTCCACGGGCTTGCCGGTGACGCGCGCCACCTCGGTCCAGAAATCTTCGCCGGCGGCGTTGGCGAACGAGTACTTCTTCAGGTACGACGCGACGCCTTTCCGGAACAGCTCGGGCCCGACGTAGTTTTCGATCGTGCGGAGCACCGATGCCGTCTTCTGGTAGGCAATGCCGTCGAACACCTCGTTGATCTCGTCGGGCGTCTCCACCCTGGTGCGAATGGCGCGCGTCGTCCGCAGCGCGTCGGTCGACACCGCCACCTGCGTCTCCTCGACCTCGTCGAGATCGACCTGCCATTCCGGGTGCCACGCCGCGAGCGGCTTGTTCGCCATCCACGTGGCGAACCCCTCGTTCAGCCAGATGTCGTCCCACCACTTCATCGTCACGAGGTCGCCGAACCACTGGTGGGCGATCTCGTGCGAGATGATCGACGCCACCGTCTTGCGCGTGCCGAGCGAGGCACGCTCCGGATCGGCAAAGAGGTACTCCTCGCGGAACGTGATGGCGCCGGCGTTCTCCATCGCGCCCGCCGCGAAGTCGGGCACGCCGACGATGTCGAGCTTGCCGAACTGGTACGTGATGCCGGTCCACTCGTTGAAGAACTTCACTTCCTGCTGCGCCGCTTCGAGCGCGAACCCGGTGAGCGGCAGCTTGTCGGGCGTGGAGCAGACGCGAACGGCAATCTCGTCGGCCGTTCCGGTGCGGCAGACGAAGTCGCCGACCAGCATCGCGACCAGGTAGCTCGACATCTTCGGCGTGCGCGCGAAGACCAGCGTGTGTGTGCCCGACTCCGGCCCTGGCGTGTCGGAGACCTGCGCGCCGTTGGAAATCGCCGTGTCGCCGGCGTCGATCATCAGCGACACGTCGAAGGTCGCCTTGTAGGCCGGTTCGTCCCACGAGGGAAACGCGCGCCGCGCGTCGGTCGCCTCCATCTGCGTCACGGCGTAGCGCCGCCCGTTGGCCTTGCTCAGATAGAAGCCGCGGAGCTTGTCGTTCAGGATGCCGGTATACGTGATCTGGATCGACGCGGTCCCTTTGGGAAGCGCCCGGGGGACCGTCAGCGTCGCCATCTCGTTGCGATCGTCGAGCGCGACGCGCGCGGTCTGCATCCGGCCGCCGGCCGTCATGGTCACCGCGCCAAACTGAATTTCCGCGGCATTCAGCGTGATCGTCGTGGTCGGGTTCGAGACCGTGACATCGATCGTCTCCCGCCCGCGGAACGTGGCATTCTGCAGGTCGGGGGCGAACCAGAGTGCGTAATGCGTCGGGACGACGGTGGCTGGAAGCCGCTGGGCAAGCGCGCCGGTGGAGAGGCCCAGCGCGACAAGAGTGAAAGCGAACGTACGCATTCATCAACGCTACCAGAAGTCTCGACGGCAGAGATTTCGCAGGATCAGCGCGGCAGCGAGGAATTCGGCTGTTTTGACACCAGTTTTGGTCCTCCGGCTTCCAATTCGTGTCTGGAGGCAATACGGATGACGTGGAGGTTTCATGATGAAGTGGGCCTGTGTAATCGGTTTGGCGGTCGGACTCGCCGCGTGTAACGGCGCGAAGGCGCCGGAAAACACGACGGCAACCGATACCCCCGCGGCAACGACCGGCGAAGCGACGAACGCGCCGATTTCGACGGCAACCTCGGCTCCCGTGGCGCCAGCCGCCCGGTTTACGGAAGTCACCATCCCGTCGGGGACGACGCTGCGCCTGGCGCTGTCGTCCGCGGTCGGCTCCGACACCAGCCGGGTCGAGGAACCGGTGCGCGCGACGCTGCGCTCGCCGGTGACAATCAACGGACAGGTCGTGCTGCCGGCCGGCAGCGAGGTCAGCGGCGTGGTGACCGGCGCCGAAGGGTCGGGCCGCGTGAAGGGCCGGGCGCGCATCGCGATGCGCTTCAACTCCGTCCGCGCCAACGGCGAGAGCTACGACATCAGGACGTCGGGCTACGCGCAGGAAGCCGCGGCGACCAAGAAGCAGGACGCGACGAAGATTGCCGTCGGAGCAGGCGCCGGCGCGGCGCTCGGCGCGATTCTCGGCGGCGGCGGCGGGGCGGCGAAGGGCGCGGCCATCGGCGGCGCCGGCGGCACCGGTGTCGTGCTCGCGACCAAGGGCAAGGAAGTGCACCTCGGCCCGGGCGCCGGCATCACGACACGCCTGACCGCACCGATCACGGTCCGGATTCGCTCGTAATCCCTACTGACGCGATCGCGCGCGCCTCACCGCGCCCGCGATCGCGTCGCTCACATCCTTGGCGTTCCTGCGGTTGGCGAGGAGCGCCACGCGATCCTGTCCTTCCACTTCAACCTGCGTGACGGGCATGCCGCGCGGCAGCACCGCCGCCTCGCTCAGCATGACCGTGTCGTCCCAGCGCGCGAGCTCGCCCGCGCCGCGCGTCAGGTGATCGGGCCGGTTGAGGAACGTCCGCAGGACGCCCGCGGCTGGTTGCGGCAGCTCGCCCGTGCCGGCCGAAAGCGTCCGCATCGCGCGAAGCACGCCGGCGCGCGCGAGCCACGGTGAAGCCGCGACGAACTTCGCCGATGGCAGCGACGTCGTGTTCCGGCCGAACGCGCCGGGCGGATTGACGAGCACGAGCGCCGCCGTGTCGTTGGGGTAACGCGCGGCGAACAGCGTCGCGAGCGCCGCGCCAAGCTCGGCGCCGGCCATGACCACCGGTCGGGGCTCCGCCGCGGTCGAGAGCAGCGCGTTCAGCTCGGGCGCCACCGCCTCCGGCGCGAACGGCGCGTCGCCCGCCTCGCTCCATCCGAGCCCCGCGCGGTCGTAGCTGCAGACCCTCGTCAGCTTCGCGACATCCATCTGCACCCACGCCCACGCCGCCGACATCGTCGTCGCGGGCGCCTCGAGCACGACGGTCGGGGTCCCCTGTCCCTGGCAATAGAGATGAAGCTGGTGGCCGCCGGCGTCGACCATCCGCCCCGGATGCGGGAACCGCCGGCGCTCGAGCGCGGTGGCGACCCCCTGGTAGGTCGCGCCGATCAGGACGAGCAGGAGGAGGACGACGCCGGTGATGACGAGCACGCGGCGAGCAGCGGGATACACGAGTCGCTCAGGATTCCGTCTCCGCGAGCCCGTATTTCTCGATCCGCGAGTAGAGCTGGGCTCGCGTGAGGCCGAGCAGCTTGGCGGCGCGCGTCTTGTTGTGGCGCGCCTGCGCGAGCGCCTTGATCACCAGCGACCGCTCGATCGCGTCGAGGTTCACGCCGCCGGCGGGCAGCGGCGCGGTGCTCGCCTCGCCGGCCGACGGCGCCTTGCGCGTCGCGGTGACGGGCAGGTGCTCGCTGCGGATGTAGCCGCCGTCGGCGAGGATGATGGCGCGCTCGATCGCGTTGCGCAGCTCGCGCACGTTGCCGGGCCACGGATAGTTGACGAGGTCGCGCCGGGCGTCGCGCTCGAACCCCGCGGCCGGACGGCCGACGGTTTCGCCAATCTCGCGCAGGAACGTGTCGGCGAGCTCGAGCACGTCCTCCGCGCGTTCGCGCAGCGGCGGCAGCTCGATCTCGAAGACGCCGAGACGGTAATACAGGTCCTCGCGGAACCCGCCGCGCTGCATCGCCGCGTGCAGGTCGCGGTTGGTCGCCGCGATGACGCGGATGTCCGCGTGATGGAGCCTGGTGCCGCCGAGCCGCTGGAACTCGCGCTCCTCGAGCACGCGCAGCAGCTTCGCCTGGACGGTCGGCGCCATCTCGCCGACTTCGTCGAGGAACAGCACGCCGCCGTTGGCCTGCTCGATCCGTCCGGGCTTGGCCGCCACCGCGCCGGTGAACGCGCCGCGCTCGTAGCCGAACAGCTCCGACTCGAGCAGTTGATCGGGAAGCGCCGCGCAGTTGATCGCGATGAACGGCCCCTGACCGCGCCGCGATGCGTGGTGAATGAAGCGCGCGACGACTTCCTTGCCGGTGCCCGACTCGCCGGTGAGCAGCACGGTCGTCTCGGCCTGCGCGACGCGCGCGGCGTGCGCGAGCACGTCCTGCCACTGCCGCGACTGGCCGACGACGCGGCGCTGGCCGGTGCGCGACTCGAGCTCGCGCGTCAGCGTCGCGACCTGCGCTTCGAGGCGCGCGGCGTTCTCACGCGCCGCCGCGTCGCGGCGCGCCGCTTCGGCGAGGTGCTGATGCGAGAGCGCGAGGCCGAGGTGATCCCCGACCCGGCGCGCGAAATCGATGTCTTCGTCCGAGAAGCGTCCCGGATCGCGCGCCAGGAAGAACAGCGACCCGAACACCGCGTTGCCGAGCGGAATCGCCACGCGGAGCGCCGACCGCGCGCCGACGATCCGCAGGAGCCGGCCGCGCACGGTTTCGGCCGCGATCTCGCTGCTCACGTCGTGGATGATGTACGCCTTGCGGTCGAGCAGGTTGCGCTCGAGCGGCGGCACCAGCGTGGGTCCCCAGAAATCCTCGTCCGGAATATCGGCGCCGGCCATCGCATAGACGCGGAACGAGAGGCCGTCGTCGGCCCACGACGTCAGCGCCAGGATGTCGTGCGGCAGCGCGCCGCGAACCGTGTCGGAGAGCTGCGGAAAGATCTGCCGGATGTCGAGCGTCTCGGCGACGGTGTGGAGCAGGCGGACGAGCGCGTCGATCCGTTCGTGGCGCCGCAGATCGGTGGTCCGCACCGTGTCGTGATAGAGGGCGAGCGTGATCAGGTCGCCAACCCCTTCGAGCAGGTCCTGGTGCCCCTCGTCGAATGCGTGCGCTTCGCCGGAGGTGAGCCAGACGGCGCCCTTCACCCGGGCCCCCTGGCGCACGGTGGAGATCAGCCGCGACCGCTCGGTCCCGTCACCAGGATGCGGCTGCGCGTCCTCCGCGTCGCCGATCATGTGCCCGGTGACCTCGACCTCGCCGGTCGGGCGCACGACGTAGAGCGTGACCGAATCGGAGCGATCCAGGCGCAGCACGTGCAGGCGCTCGAACGGGATCGCCTCGCGGAGCAGCATCGCGACACCGGAGAGGACCCTGTCGAGAGGGGACTCCTCCGAGACGAGCCGCGCGACCGCCGCGAGCACCGAGTGAGGCTGGATCATGGATCTGGGATTTTGCTCGGTCAGTATAATGCCTCGCCCCGCATGCCCGTCCTTGCACCCGGCCTTGGCTGGGTCGACCTGAAATTTCGAGGCAGTCCCAACGTCATCGGCACCGCCGTCGTGAGCGACGCGGGAGGCGTCGCGCTGATCGATCCGGGACCGACCTCGTGCCTCGAGACGCTCGAGCTCGGCTTGAACGGCCTCGGCATCCGCCTCACCGACGTCACGCATGTCCTGTTGACGCACGTGCATCTCGATCACGCGGGCGCCACGGGGACGCTGGTGCGCCGCGTTCCCTCGCTGAAGGTGTTCGTGCACGAGCGTGGCGCGCCGCACCTCGTCGATCCAACGAGGCTGGTGAGGAGCGCCACACGGCTGTGGGGCGATCAGATGCCGCTGTTGTGGGGCGAGGTGGCGGCGGTGCCGGCCTCGAATCTCGTGACGCTCCGCGGCGGCGGCGATCGCGTCGAAGCCGCCGGCCGTGCGTTCGACGTGGCCTATACACCGGGCCACGCGTCGCACCACGTCAGCTTCTTCGACCGCTCGAGCGGCGTCGCTTTCGTCGGCGACGTCGCCGGCATCCGGATACGGGGCGACTACGTACGGCCGCCGACACCGCCGCCCGACATCGACGTCGAGCTGTGGATCGACAGCGCCGCGCGCGTCGAACGATGGGACCCGGCGACGATGTTCCTCACGCATTTCGGGCCGTCCGGCCGCGTGCGGCCGCACCTGCAGTCGCTGATCGAGAACCTTCGCGCGTCCGCGGAGTGGGTGCGTGTGTCGCTATCGGAGCCAGGCACGGACGAGGAACGGGCGCAGCGCTACGCGGAGTACGTCAGCCGCGAGCTGAGGCGCCATCTCACGGAGGAACAGATCCTTCCGCACCACGTCGGGGCGCCGTTCGAGGTGTCGTGGCTGGGTCTGGCGAGGTATTGGCGCAAGAAGGGCGGGTCAGGCGCGCCTGCCGGATGAGCGGGGCGGGGGGCGGGTCCTTTCGGACCCGCATGCGGCTCCGCCAGAAGGTTTCGCCGAAGCGACTCCCTGCTCGTTCGACCTAGTTCGACGAGACCGCGTGCAGCGCCGGCGTCGACACGGCGCGCGCCGGTTCGACGAGCAGGCGCAGCGCGTACCCGTGCGGTGTCCCCGTCGCGGCGCGATACGCGCCGACGCGGTACACGGCCGACAGCACCTTGCCGCTGCGAAGCGACACCGGGAGCTCGTCGCTGTCGCGTGCGCCGCGCTCGATCTGGAAGTGCACCAGCCGATACAGGGGAATCGAAGCCGGCACCTGGCATTCAACGAACACGTCCAGGTCGCTGACGTCACAGGTGACGACCGACACGAAGCGGAGCGTTCCCGACGAGTCGCGCCATGTGAGGCGGCCGGGAACGCGGACTTTGCGGCGCTCACCGATGCGCGGCTTGTTCTCAGTCGATACTGGCAGCGAGGCAGTGGCAGTGGCTGTGCGAATCACCGTAGGACCCCCTGTCGGAGAGAGGTTGTGTGTCCCGTTCTGTATCAATGTCGGGGCCTCTGTCGTTCGAGTCATCTGCTGGTTTGCACGCGCGTCTCATGACTGCAAACATTGACTCTTTCGGAATTGCCGAGGGACTAACGATCCAACGGACTGATTACTCTCTAATCACAGACCTGTATACATGGTTACTAGGTATCCGCAAGAGCGCCATCGAGTCCTAATCGTCGCATCTTCAGGTACAACCCGCGTCGGGTAAGTCCCAGAACGCGCGCGCTCTCAGAGATATTACCGCTCGTACGGCGCAGCGCGCTGCCGATGACCTCGCGTTCGACCTCCTCGACGGCGGCAGCGAGGTTACGCGGCCCAATCTGTCGATTGCCCCCTGCTGATCCCATGCCCGAAGCGCCGGTAAGCGGCAGGGCAGTGAGATCGGCGGACAGCTGATCCGGCTCGACGGTTCCCCCTGGCCGGCTCATCGCGACCGCCCGCTGCACTTCATTCCGCAGCTGACGGACGTTGCCCGGCCACCAGTACCGGTCGAACAAATCGAGCGTCGCCGAGCTCAGGTGCACGTCCGGCTTGCCGAGACGCTCGCACGCCTCGCGCAGGAAGAACGTGCTGAGGTGCGGGATCTCCTCGCGCCGCTCGCGCAGCGGCGGCACGTGGATGCGGATCACGCAGAGCCGGTAGTACAGGTCTTCCCGGAATTTCCCTTCCTGGACGCGCTGCTCGAGGTCGGCATTGGTGGCCGCGAGGACGCGGACGTCGACGGCCTGCGGCCGCGTCTCGCCGACCGGCATCACCTCGCCCTGCTCGAGGAAGCGAAGCAGCTTTGGCTGGATGTCGAGCGGCAGGTCGCCAATCTCGTCGAGGAACAGCGTGCCGGCGGCGGCCGTTCGAATCAGCCCCTGCTGATCCGTGATGGCGCCGGTGAAGCTGCCACGGCGATGGCCGAACAGCTGGCTGTCGGCCAGGTCGCGCTGCGTCGTCGTGCAGTTGTACGGCAGGAACATCGCCGCGCTGCGCGGGGACCCGACGTGAATGGCACGCGCCACCAGGTCCTTGCCGGTGCCGCTCTCGCCGGTGATCAGCACGGTGAGGTCGTGGCCCTGCAGGCGCTGGATTTGATCGGCGACGCGGTTCATCGCCGCGCTCGCGCAGATGAAGCCGGGCAGCAGCGGCTCGAGCGATCGGGTGCTGCTTTGTTCCACCGCCTGCCCGCGTCTCTCCCGCGCGCCCCACAGCTCGAATCCCTGTTTCGCCACCACGGCAAACATCCGGAACCGCCGGGTCGCGCCGTCGGACAGACGGTCTGCCGCGACGATGGTGCAGAACCGGGGGCCGTCGTGGTCGCTGCCGAGCGGTTCGGTGAGCAGCAGCCCCTCGCCGTACGCGCTGTTCCCCTGCGCGGCGGCGCGGGCCAGCGCGCGCGCCACCCCGGGGTCGCATCCCGCCATGGCGACCACGCGCACCTCGCCGGCAGACGGCGTCACGAAGATGACCGCGGCGTCGGCCTTCGTCGCTTCGACGAGCGACGTGGCGGTCTCCCGGGCGAGAAGGTCGGAGATCACCGAGGCCTCGACGAGCCGCCTGATGATCGCGTCGTCCGCGTCGGCCAGCGTCGTAATCTCGGCGGCCACGACCGTCGCCAGGAGGGCACGCGTGTGATCGACCTCCTCGAGATCGCGCTGCGCGCCGAGCGCGCGGAACACCGAGGCGCCCTGATCGAGGTGCCGCTCCGCGGACGCGCGCGCGCCCGTGGCCGCGGCCAGGCGGCCGAGCGCGAGCTGGCTGAGCGCCGCCTGGTAGCGTTCCCCGAGCAGCTCGAAGACGTTCACGCTCTGCGCGAAGTCGTGGTACGCGTCGGTCAGGCGGCCGGACCGCTCGTGAACCGCGCCGCGGATGCGAAGGAATTCACCCCAATTGGCCGGCGCCGTCCGCGGGTCGAGCCGTCCTTCACACGACTGAATCCGGAGCTCGGCCTCGCCGACGCGGTTGGCCGCGACGAGCGCTTCGCAGGCGGCCAGGTCCGCCTGGATCGCCTCCGCCGGCGGGACGCCCGAGGTGCGCGCGAGCTCGTCGGCCATCGCGAGCGCTTCGTCGAACTTGCCGCTGCGGATCGCGAGCTTCGCGCCGAGGACCTTCAGCGACCACTCGTACCACCGCATCGTCTGCGTGCCGTACGCGCCGTAGGCCTCGCTGGCGTGGCGCAGGTACTCGCCGGCGCGCTCGTACGAGCCGCGCATCAGGTGAATCTGCGCGAGCGAGTCGAACACGGCGCCGGTCGTTTCGTGGAACTGGACGGGGCTGCGGACTTCGAGCGTGCGGGTCAGGATTTCCTCGGCGCGTTCGAGGTCGCCGAGCTGGACGAAGATCTGGCCGAGCGTCGCGAGCGCCACCGCGAGGCCGTGCCCGGACGCGAGCGTCTCGTGCAGCGAGACGCTGCGCTCGGCGAGCGCGAGCGCCTGCTCGGGCTGGTGCCGCATCAGGGCGACGTTCGCCTGGTTGTGCACGATGCCCGCGAGCACGTCGTCGGCCTGGATCGCCATCGCGAGCCGCTCGCCCTGGCGAAGCGCGGCCGTCGCCTCTTCGCCGCGCCCGCTCTGGGCGAGGAGCACCGCCGACAGCGAGTGCACGAGCGCGAGGTGGCGTCGATCGCCGGCGGCGTGGAGCGCGGAGGCGGACTCGGTCAGATGTTCGCGGACGATCCCCGAGTCGCCGACCTGCTTGTAGCAGAGCGCCAGCTCGTAGTGGGCGAGACCGATGGCGCGCGAGTCGTGCGCGAGCTCGGCGTGCTTGAGCGCGCGCGTGTGCAGCGCGATGGCGCGCGACTGCTCGCCGCGCGCGTAGGTGATGCGGCCGTGCAGGCGCCAGAGCGCGGAGAGCTGCGCGTCGCTGATCGGCTCGCGCAGCGTGTCGGGCGGCCTGCCGAGGGTCGCCGCCGCCTGCGCCAGATCGTCCTGGAGCAGCCACGACTCGGCGAGCGCGGAACGAACGGCGAATTCATCCTCCCGCGCGAGCGAACCCGGACGCAGCATCGGCGCAAGCAGCTGAGCTGCTTCCGCGCCGCGGCCCTTCTCGAGCGCCGCCTGCGTTCGCGCGAGCACGGAATGGACTGCGACCGTGGCCACCGTCCAGCAGTATACGAAGTATGCAGGGCCCGTGACGGCCGTACTTCAGGCTTGCTGCAGTGAAATTCCGAGCAATCGGGCCAGCTGCGTCAGCAAATCAGGATTTCGATTCGAAAGTTGCACGTGCGCGGCGCGCCGGTTTGCACGGTCCAGCGACTGGAAATCGCCGACCGCCTGGGCCATTTCCAGCACGCCAAACGAGAACGGCGCATCGGGGACCGGGATATCGCCGTCGGCTGCCGCCGTGACGACGAGGAACACGCCGGTGTTCGGGCCGCCCTTGTGGAGCTGCCCGGTGGAGTGAAGGTAGCGCGGCCCGTAGCCGAGCATCGTGGCGCACCGCCTGCGCACGGCCACGCCGTCACGGATGTCCCGCAGCGCCGGACCAAGTGCGGGATCGTCGGGCGGCACGTACGCCAGGAGCGCGAAGTAGTCGCCCGCCCGCAGCTGATCGAGGAAGCGCTCGAACCCGTTCGACCCGAGCTGCGCGCGCGTCGCGGCGCTGTAGGTGACCTCGATGCCGCCGGAGGTCGCGTCGGGCTCGCCGCGCGGCAGCTGCCCGTGCGTGGTGTAGGCGTCGAGCAGCGCGCGCGTCGCGTCCTTCGCCTGCTGCACGTTCGGCTCGTCGAACGGGTTGATCTCGAGCAGGCGGCCTGCCGTGGCGGTCGCGACCTCCCACCGGAAGAACTCGGCGCCGAGCGACTCGACGCGCGGCATGTCGATGGTCATCACCGGCACGCGCGCCGCGCGCATCCGGTCGATCGCGGCCTCGTCGACGCCGACGCCGTCGAGGCGCACGGCGACCGCGACGCGATCCGCGCCGGGCGGCGCGCTGGTCGTCTCGCCGGCAATCGGCACGATCCCCTTGCCATGCTTGCCGGTGCTCTCGGCAATCAACTGTTCGATCCAGAGCCCGAGCGGCTCGAGACGCGGCGGCAGGAGCAGCGTCAGCTTGTCGCGCCCCTCGCGGGCGGCGGCGCCGAGCAGCGCGCCGAGCGCGACGCCGGGATTGAGACGCGCGTCCTTGACGCGGCACGCGTCGGCCATGCGGCGCGCGCGATCGAGCAGCACGGGCAGCGGCACGCCGATGAGCGCGGCGGGAACGATCCCGAACAGCGTCAAGGCCGAATAGCGGCCGCCGATATCGGCGGGGTTGACGAAGACGTCGAAGTAGCCCTCGTTCAACGCGCGGCGGTGAAGCTCGGTGTGGTCGTCGGTGATGGCGACGAAGAAGGGCATGGAAGTCGTGCTTCTTGCTGCCAAGCCCATGCGGACCTGCGTTAGTTTGTCCGCTTTATCGGCAGAAAACGCAGTTTCAGCCGTGGGACTTAACAGGATGAATGAAAGCGCGATTAAAGTAGCGATACATCTTTCCATGCTCATCCAGGTCCTCCGAAAAGTGAGCCGCATCGTTATTCCCGCCAAACCATTTATTGATCCGTTACGTCTATGAAATTTCCGTCCGGATCGGCCAGCTGATGCCGGCCGTAACGACAAGCCGAGAGTAGTCGCAGTACGACATCGTGTTCGGAAGCCTGATTGGGAGCCTTCGGAGTCATCCACTCAGGATCCACGCTGGTCAAAACATCGAAATCTTTTCTAAACATCTCCATGTTTTCTACCTTGAATCCGACGTGGTCGAGTCCAGGACCCCGGTGTTCGGCGCCGTGATAGTCTTCGATTTTCCACGGCGTCAGGATCAACGTGACTTTGCCGTCTGTGAGGTAAAAATTCGGATCTTCCAACGCCTTTTCCTCTTCTTTAAATTCGAAGACGTCCACATAGAAGCGCGCTAAAGCACCCGGATTGATGGCGCGTATCGTCAGGTGCTCGATATGGCGATCTTGCTCCCGATCGGACTCGGCCCAAACGCCGCGGACGTTATCAAACCGGGCTGGCTCAGGTCGAACAGATGGCCTTCAGGATCGTGTGAGCTGAAAGACGCAAAGGGTCGGTTGCTTGGTCTCTTCACCACTCCCACTGCCGGAT
>Ga0137418_10000854_pt1 | contig 28013 bp, 21 predicted proteins | sample CZODoug3_1_2_16f_FD_122242 | JGI IMG/M metagenome (GOLD analysis project Ga0137418, IMG submission 122242) | Vadose zone soil fungal communities from Angelo Coast Range Reserve, California, USA - CZODoug3_1_2_16fungal (Hybrid Assembly) | ecosystem: Environmental > Terrestrial > Soil > Vadose...
CCATCGCCCATGACGCCCACCGAGCGCACCGGCAGGAAGACCGCGAACGCCTGGCTGATGCGGTCGTAGAGATCGTGCTTGCGCAGCTCCTCGATGTAGATGGCGTCGGCGCGCCGCAGCAGCTCGGCGTATTCCCGGCGCACCTCGCCGAGGATCCGCACGCCCAGGCCGGGCCCGGGGAAGGGATGGCGATGGACCATCTCGCGCGGCAACCCGAGCTCGATACCGAGCCGGCGCACCTCGTCCTTGAACAGCTCGCGCAACGGCTCCAGCAGCTGCAGGTGCATCTTCTCGGGCAGTCCGCCCACGTTGTGATGCGATTTGATGACGTGCGCCTTGCCGGTGCGCGCGCCGGCGGATTCGATGACGTCGGGGTAGATGGTCCCCTGAGCGAGGAACTGCACGCCGCGCAGCTGCTGCGCCTGCTCGTCGAACACCTCGACGAAGGTGCGACCGATGATCTTGCGCTTGGCTTCCGGGTCGGTCACGCCGGCGAGCGCCGTGAGGAAGCGCGCCTGCGCGTCGACCCGCAGGACGCGCACGCCCAGATGCTGCGCGAAGGTGTTCATCACCTGTTCGCCTTCGCCCAGCCGCAGCAGCCCGTGGTCGACGAACACGCACACCAGCTGATCGCCGATGGCGCGATGGAGCAGGGCTGCGACCACCGACGAATCGACTCCGCCGGAGAGTCCGAGCAGCACCTTGCCCTTGCCGACCTGCGCGCGCACCCGGGCGATCGCATCCTCGATGATGTTGCCGACGCTCCACAGCGCATCCGTGCCGCAGATCTCACGCACGAAGCGCTCCAGCAGCCGCGCACCCTGCGGGGTGTGAGTCACCTCGGGATGGAACTGCACGCCATAGAAGCGGCGCCGCTCATCGCTCATGGCGGCGAACGCAATGGTGCTGGTGCTCGCGGTCGCCACGAACCCTTCCGGCAACGCATCCACGCGGTCGCCGTGACTCATCCACACATCGAGCACCGCCGCCCCGGCCGGGTTGCGGCGGTCCTGCAGGTGATCGAGCAGGCGCGAGGCGCCGGTCACGGTCACTTCCGCGTAGCCGAACTCGCGTTCGACTCCCGGCGTGACCCGCCCGCCCAGCTGCTGCGCCATGGTCTGCATGCCGTAGCAGATCCCCAGCACCGGCACGCCGAGCTCGTAGACCGCGGGGGGCGAGCGCGGCGGGTTGGCGTCGGTCACCGACTCCGGGCCGCCGGAGAGAATCACGCCGCGCGCCCTGAAGGCGCGCACCTCCGCGTCGCTCACATCCCAGGGGCGAATTTCGCAGTACACGCCCAGCTCGCGCACCCGGCGGGCGATGAGCTGGGTGTATTGCGCGCCGAAGTCCAGGATCAGGATCCGGTGCGAGTGGATGTCCGGGTGTGCGCCACCGCCGGGGGTGGTGCCCCCGGCGCTGGTGCTGCCGGCGCGCGTGGCCTCGCCGGCGGCTGCAGCCGCGGGAGGGGGAATGCCGGCAGGTCGTGGAACGCTCGCCATCGGACTTCAGGACACCCGGTAGTTGGGGGCTTCCTTGGTGATGCTGACGTCGTGCACGTGACTCTCGCGGATGCCGGCGGTGGTGATGCGCACGAACACCGGGCGCGTGCGCATGTCGGTGATGTTGCGGCTGCCGGTGTAGCCCATGGCCGCCCGCAGTCCGCCCGACAGCTGGCGCAGGATGGTGACGACGCTCCCCTTGTAGGGAACGCGCCCCTCCACGCCCTCCGGCACCAGTTTCTCGAGCTCGGTGGCCGCGTCCTGGAAATAGCGATCCGCCGAGCCGTGCCGTTCGCCCATCGCGCCGAGCGAGCCCATGCCGCGATAGGACTTGTAGGACGCGCCCTGGTACAGCTCGACTTCGCCGGGGGATTCCTCGGTGCCGGCGAACAGGCCGCCGATCATGACCGCATGCGCGCCCGCCGCGATCGCCTTGGCGATGTCCCCGGAGAAGCGGATGCCGCCATCGGAGATGACCGGCACGTCCGTATCGTGCAGCGCCTGCGCGACGGCGGCGACGGCGGAGATCTGCGGTACGCCGACACCCGCGACGATGCGCGTGGTGCAGATGGAGCCCGGCCCGATGCCGACCTTGACCGCGTCCGCGCCGGCATCGACCAGCGCCCGCGCAGCCTCGGCGGTGGCGATGTTGCCGGCGATCACCTGGCTGTCGGCCCACTTCGCCTTGATGCGCTTCACCGTCTCGAGCACACCGCGGGAATGCCCGTGTGCGGTATCCACGACCACCAGGTCGACGCCCGCTTCGGTGAGCGCCGCGACCCGATCGAGGGTGTCAGGGGTGGTGCCGACCGCCGCGCCGACGCGCAGGCGGCCGCCGTCGTCCTTGCAGGCGCGCGGAAACTCGTTGGCCTTCTGGAAGTCCTTCACGGTGATCATGCCAACCAGCTCGTGGTCGCCGTTCACCACCAGGAGCTTCTCGATACGGTGCTTGTGCAGCAGCGCCAGCACCTGGTCCTTGGGTGCATCCTCGCGCACCGTGACCAGGCGTTCCTTGGGCGTCATGACCGAGGAGACGGGAGCTTCGAGCTTGTCCTCGAAGCGCAGATCGCGATGCGTGACGATCCCGACCGCTTTCTTGCCGACCACCACCGGCACGCCCGAGATGCCCCGCGAGCGCGTCAGGTCCAGCACCTCGCGGATCGTCATGTTGGGAGAAACGGTGATCGGGTCCTTGATGACGCCGCTCTCGAACTTCTTCACCCGGTCGACCTCGCGCGCCTGGGCCTCGATGGTCATGCTCTTGTGGATGATGCCGACGCCGCCTTCCTGGGCGATGGTGATGGCGAGGCGAGCCTCGGTGACGGTGTCCATGGCCGCCGACATGAGCGGCACATTCAGGCGGATGCGGCGCGTGACGCGCGTGGAGAGATCGACCTCGCGTGGCAGAATTTCCGAGTAGGCCGGAACCAGGAGGACGTCGTCGAAGGTCAGAGCTTCTTCGAGAAGGCGCATGCGCGATTATATGCGCCCGGCCCGGGCCGGTAAACCTCGTGCTAAGGTACTTTATGCCCGTAAACCCTGAGGACCGCGCTCGAGCCGCGCCCGCCCGGGACGTGTACAGCGTCACCCGCGTGAACCGCGAGGTGCGCGCGCTGCTCGAGCGCGGGCTCGGTGTGCTGTGGGTGGAAGGGGAGCTGTCGAACTTCTCCCAACCATCTTCCGGCCACTGGTACTTCTCGCTCAAGGACCGGGACGCGCAGCTGCGCTGCGCCATGTTCCGGATGCAGAACTCGCTGGTCGGCTTCACGCCCCGCGCCGGCACGCAGGTGCTGGTCCGCGGCCGCATCAGCGTCTACGAGGCGCGGGGCGAGTACCAACTCATCGTCGAGCACCTGGAGGAGGCGGGCATCGGCGCGCTGCGGCGCGAGTTCGAGCGCCTGAAAGCGAAGCTCGCGGCCGAGGGTCTGTTTGCGCTCGAGTGCAAACGCAGCCTGCCGCGCTTTCCGCAGCGTATCGGCGTGATCACCTCGCCATCGGGGGCCGCGCTGCGCGACATCCTGCACGTCCTCGCGCGGCGTTATCCGCCCGCAAGGGTCCTTATCTATCCGACGGCGGTGCAGGGTGCGGCCGCCGCGCCGGCGCTGGTCGCGGCGCTGCAGACGGCTTGCGCGCGCGCCGAGTGCCAGGTGCTGATCCTCGCCCGCGGCGGCGGCTCGCTCGAGGATCTGTGGGCGTTCAACGACGAGCGGGTCGCGCGCGCCATACGCGCCTGCCGCCTGCCCGTGGTCTCGGGCGTCGGGCACGAGATCGACTTCACCATCGCGGACCTCGCGGCCGATGCGCGCGCCCCGACCCCCTCGGGTGCCGCTGAGCTGGTGGTGCCGGAGCGCAGTGCGTGCCTGGAGGTGCTGGCGCGTGGCGCGCAGCGCCTGGGCGCGGGTATGCACCGCGAGCTGCGCGTGAATGGCGCGCGCCTCGAGAACACCCGGCGGCGCCTGAAGCTCGCGCATCCGGGAATACGGCTGCAGCAGCAGATGCAGCGTCTCGATGACCTCACGCAGCGCCTCAGCGCGGCGGCGCACGCCGGCCTGCACCGCGATCAGATGCGCCTCGCGCACAGCATCACGCGTCTGGTGCGCCGCTCGCCGGAGCAGCTGGTGCGGGGACTTCTCGCGCGCCACCAGGGGGCCGGGGCACGGCTCGAGCACGCCGCAAGCCAATGCCTGTCGCGCGCGCAGCACCGGCTGGCTTTGGCGCAGCGCGCACTGAACGCCGTCAGCCCGCTCGCGACGCTCACCCGCGGCTTCGCCATCGTGACGCGCGCCGCGAGCGGTGCGCTGCTCACCGACGCCGCCGCGATCGCGCCCGGGGAGGAGATCGAAGCGCGCCTCGCCCGCGGGAGCCTCACGGCGCGTGTCACCGCCCGCCGTCAGGAAGGCTAGCGTGCCAGGCGCCGGCACACGCCTGGCGCCGGGTGCGCGGCGTGCGCTGCCGGGCGCCGCAAGCCGCCTCGCAGCGGTGCTGCTCTCGGGCGCCGTCACCAGCCTCGCGGGGGCGCCGGAGATGCCCGCCGCAGCGGACTCGCCCGCGGCACCGCTCCTGCCGCAGCAGGAGCTCGTTCCGGGCGGCGTCGCCCTGCTGACCCTCGACGCAGCGAGCGCGCCACGGGTGACCTTCGGCGAGCAGCGGGTGTTGGTGCTGCCGGTGCAGGGCAAATGGCTCGCCGTGGTGGGCATCCCTCTGTCACAGGCCCCCGGTCATGCGCAGCTGCGGGTGCACGAGGACCCGGCGGCCGATGCCACGGTGGGCTTCGAAATCATCGACAAGCAGTACAGTGTGCAGCGCCTCACGGTGGCACCGCGTCAGGTGAACCTGTCGGCGAAGGATCTGGCGCGCGTCGCGCGTGAGCGGCCGCGCATTCTGCGGGCCGTCGGCACGTTCTCGGAAAGTTCGCCGGCGACTCTCCGGCTCCTGCAGCCGGTTCCCGGTATCCGCTCGAGCTCCTATGGCTCACGCCGGATCTTCAACGATGAGCCGCGCAACCCCCACTCGGGCATGGACATTGCCGCGGCGGCCGGGACACCGGTCATGGCCGCAGCGGACGGCCGCGTGCTCGACACGGGGCGTTATTTCTTCAACGGCAACACGGTGTTCCTCGATCACGGTGGGGGCCTCATCTCCATGTACTGTCACCTGAGCGCCATCGCGGTGAAGCCGGGTGAGCGCGTCAAGGCGGGCGCCATGATCGGCAAGGTGGGATCCACCGGGCGCGCGACCGGGCCGCATCTGCACTTCGGGGTGGCGCTGAATGCCACCTTCGTCGATCCGGCGTTGTTCATGGCGCCGCCCGCCCCGCCCCCGGATGCATCACGTGACGGATCCGGCTGAGGGCGCTCGCGACGGCGCTTTCATGCGCATCGCGCTCGGGCACGCGCTCGCCGCCGGCGCAGCGGGCGAGGTGCCGGTGGGAGCGGTGCTGGTGCGTGGCGAGGACGTCATCGGCAGCGGCGCAAATAAGCCGATCGCGAGCCACGATCCGAGCGCGCACGCGGAAATCCAGGCGCTGCGCGCCGGGGGTCAGGCGCTCGGGAGCTACCGGCTCAACGACACCACGCTGTACGTGACGCTCGAGCCGTGCGTCATGTGCGCCGGCGCGATCGTGCAGGCGCGCGTGCGCCGCTTGGTGTTCGGCGCCTGGGATGTGCGCGCCGGTGCGGCCGGCAGCATCACCAACGTGTTCACGCTGCCGGGACTGAACCATCGCGTCGATGTCTTCGGCGGGGTGCTCATGGAGGAGTGCGCGCGGCTGCTGCAGGAGTTCTTCGCGCCACGGCGCGAGTGAGCTCACCGTGCGAGCGCGGCACCCTCGCCGCCACGCGCGCGGCGCGTGTGCCTCCAAGCCTCAGGCTCCTGGAATTCCGTGACTGACCGCGTCCGGAGCCGGTCCGCCCCCGGGAGCGGGTGCGTGGGTGACGGTCGTGCCCTGGGACACGGCCTCGCCGGGCTGCCACTCGAGCAGCCTGAGATAGCGCTGGATGCGATCGACGTATTGCACGGGTTCCCAGCCGCGGGCGTAACCACGCCTGGCGCGTGCGTACCAGCGCTCCTGCGCGAGCAGCGGCAGGCGCGCCCGCACCTCGGCCCAGGAGTCGGGGTTCTTGCCGAATGCCTGGGTGAGGATGCGCGCATCCTCCAGGTGCCCGAAGCCCACGTTGTAGGAGGCGACCGTGAGCCAGGTGCGGTCGGGCTCGGGAATACGGTCGGGAATCATGGCGCGCACCTGGGCGAGATAGCGCGCCCCCGCGAAAATGCTCTGCTGGGGGTTGCTGCGGTCCTTGACGCCCATGGCGTGCGCCGTGTCGGCGGTGAGCATCATCACCCCGCGGGCGCCGTCGCCGGATTCGGCGCGCGCATCCCATTTCGACTCCTGGTAGCCGATCGCTGCCAGCAGGCGCCAGTCGGTGCCCGACCGCGCGGCGGCCTGCTCGAACCAGGAACGGTAAGCGGGCAGCCGGTCGCCGAGGTGGGTCTGGAACTCGCGCGATTCCTCGTAGGCAAAGCGGCGCGTGTCGCCGGAGGACTGTTGTATGAGCCCTGCCAGGGCGCCCGTGGCCTCGAGGTCGTGAAAGAACTTGTTGACGCTCGCGAGCAGATCCGGCGCGCCGTGCCGTACCAGCCATTGCACCGGGCGCGCCTCGGGCAGCGCAAAGCCCACCCGCACGTTGGGATACAGATGATGGGAAAAGGAGAATTCGCGCGCGTCGGTGAGGGCGTAAACCGCGCCGCCGGAGTCAACGTCCTCCACCGGATCGGCGGAGCTCGGCGCAGTTTCCACCCACTGCAGGGTGGGCGCGACGGTGCTCTTGAGGCGCTGCAGGATCCGCTCCTGCGGACTGCCGGCGCGCACCGCGAGTTTCGCCGCTTCCAGCTGCAGCGTGTCCCGCGGCTGCACGCCGCCGCGCTGGTAGACCACGAGCTGCGGGATGCGTGCGTAGGGTTGCGCCGCGTCCGCGACGCGGCTCCAGTCGGGCGTGTCGGTGAGCGATGCCGCAGCGATATCGGCGCGGCCGGCGACGAGTTCCGCCTGCATCGCTTCCTCGTTGTCGAGCGCATACATGGTGAGTGTCACGCCCAGGCGTGCCGCATAGGCACGCGCCAGCTCGAACTCCAGCCCTTCGCTCCCCTGCGCGCCCAGGTAGTAACAGGTGGGCAGATTGAGCGTGACGACGCGCAGCTCGCCGCGCGCGCGGATCGCATCGAGGGTGGGGGAGGCCACGGGGGCGCAGCCCGCGAGAGCGCCAAGCAGGGTGACGACGGCGGTGAGGGTGAATGCGCGCACGAACCCTCCCCTGGCCACGCGGGCTTTCCGCTAGAATACCAGCCCCGCAACACCCGTGCGGAGCCGGAGAGGTACCGAAGCGGTCATAACGGCGCCGACTCGAAATCGGATGGTCGGGTAAAACCGGCACGTGGGTTCGAATCCCACCCTCTCCGCCATGAGTACCGCGCTCCCCTCACGATGTCGGTTTCTTCAACACCTCACGGTAGGCCGCGGCGAACGCCTCGACAAACGTGTGCGGCAGATGCTCCGCCGGCATCTCGATGAGATTGCGATAGAAGCTCGTGAACAGGTCCCAGTACTGCGCCTTGTCGGCGGAGCGCGCCTTGCCGCGGCGTGCGGCACGCTCGAAGCGCGCCTCCAGCTCCGCCGGGTCGAGCCGGTCGAGGAATTCCACGAACGCCGCGCGCGTCGCCTGCGCGGTGGCGGTCTCGTGCAGCTTGGCCTCAAGGACCGCTTCGCGCAGCCACTGTACCGAGTCGAGCCGGCGGCCTTCGTGCTGCACGAACAGCGCGATCAGCAGCTCCTCCACCATCGAGTCGGCCAGCGCCGGGCGCGGGTCATCGGGCTCCTGCGGCGGGGATTCGATGCGATAGCGGTTGCGCGTTTCGCTCCTGCTGCGCTCCAGATCCTTGAAGCCGACCAGCGCCTCGCGAAACAGCCGGCCGGCGAGATGCAGCAGCCGCACCTGCGCCTCCGCAGGCAGTCGCTCGGGCTCGATGCCGGCGCCGCGGCAGAAGGCGTCCAGTCCGGTACGCACGTCCTCGAGCGCGATCAGACTGACACCGGCCTTCGGCTCGCGTCCGACCGCCTCGGCGAGGCGCGCCATGCGCCGCCCGAACGACTGCGGGTCAGGGCCGTCCGGCGGCAGCAACTCGGGCAGCTGCTCGGCATCCTGGGTCCGGGCGAGCGCGCGCACCCGTCCGGAGTCGACCGACTGGCCGTAGGCATTGACCGGCAGCACCGAGTCCGTACCGTTGCCCGGCTGCAGCAGCTCATGCAGATCGAGCGATGCGCCGATGTCACCGTCGGGCGCGCGCCCGAGGGTGCGCAGGGCGTGAATGCTGGTCGGGACGGCCGCCGCCGCGTCTTGCTGCGCCTGCTGCGCCTGCAGCGCCTCGAGGGCTGCGACGATGTGGTAGTCGCCCATGCGCAGTACGTCGCCATCGGAGAGCCGGTAGCCGCTCGAGCCGCGCTTGGCGAGCGGCTCCATGTCGTCGTTGACGTACACGCCGTTGGTGCTGACGTCCTGCAGATAGAAGTGGCCTTCGCGGAACTGCACGCGCGCGTGGTGCGCAGAGACGTAGCGCGAGGGATCCGGCAGCACCCAGTCGTTATCGGCGGAACGGCCGATGGTGCCGCCTTCCACGGAAAAGGTCGCGCTGCTGCGCTCGGCGAGCGAGCGGCGCTGATCACTGACGATACGCAGCCTGAGCATGCTTCCCCGACTCAAAGAACAATCCGTCCGTTTGCGAGACAGCCCGGACATATAATGCCAGCGTCAAAATTAGCAGCGACCCCCGCTTAAGCCATGGCTACCAGTCACATTTTCCGCATTATGTTCGTGAATCAGGGCAAGGTTTACGAGGTCTATGCCCGCAAAGTCAGCCATGGAGAGCTGTTCGGATTCATAGAGGTCGAGGAGCTGTTGTTCGGGGAGCGCTCCTCGGTGGTCCTCGACCCCTCGGAGGAGCGCATCAAGGGCGAATTTTCCGGCGTGAAGCGCACCTTCCTGCCCATGCATTCGATCCTGCGCATCGACGAAGTGAAGAAGCACGGCTCGGCCAAGATCACGGTGCTGGAAAGCGGCGCCAACGTCGCGCAGTTCCCGATGCCGATATATTCGACTCCACCGGGCGAGAAGAAGTGAGGCGCGCCTAGGCCATGCTGCAGATTCCGGGTCCGCCGGCGCTGTCCGCATTCCGCATCGCCAAGCTCCTGGATCGTCTGGGCGCGCTCGAGCCCACCGTCACGGGGCTCGCGGCGCGCTTCATGCACTTTGCCGAGCTCGCGCAACCGCTGTCCGCACCGGAGCGCGAGGTGCTCGCGCAGCTGCTGACCTACGGGCCGCGACTGGAAGCGCCGGCGCAGGCGGGCGCGGGCGAGTGCCTGCTGGTGGTGCCGCGCACCGGCACGATCTCGCCCTGGTCGAGCAAGGCGACCGACATTGCGCGCGTGTGCGGACTGGCGGGCGTGCGGCGTATCGAGCGCGGCATCGAGTACCGGGTACGCGCCGCCCGACCCCTGGGGAGCGAACGCCTCGCGCGCCTTGCGCCGGTGCTGCTCGATCGCATGACCGAGATGGCGCTGCTCGATGGCGCGCAGGCGGCGCGCCTGTTCGAGCATGCGCAGCCGCGCCCGCTCGCGCGGGTGCCGCTGGCAGCGGGCCGCGCGGCGCTCGAGGAGGCGGACCGCGCGCTCGGCTTGGCACTGTCGTCGGACGAGATGGACTACCTGCTGGAGAGCTTCGCGCGACTGGCACGCGATCCGAGCGACGTCGAGCTGATGATGTTCGCGCAGGCCAACTCCGAGCACTGCCGCCACAAGATCTTCAACGCCCGCTGGATCATCGACGGGCAGGCGCGCGAGGAGTCGCTGTTCGCGATGATCCGCTACACTCACGCCCGCAATCCCACGGGCGTGCTGTCCGCCTACCGCGACAACGCCGCGGTCATGGCCGGCACCACCGGGGCGCGCTATTTCCCCGAGCCGACTTCCGGTGTCTATCACGCCAGCACCGAGCCGATCGACATTCTCATGAAGGTGGAGACGCACAATCATCCCACCGCCATCTCGCCCTTCCCCGGCGCCGCGACCGGCGCGGGCGGGGAGATCCGCGACGAGGGCGCCACCGGTCGCGGCGCAAAACCCAAGGCCGGGCTGACCGGCTTCTCGGTGTCGAACCTGCACATCCCCGGCTACGAGCGCCCCTGGGAGCAGCAGTTCGGCGCGCCGGCGCGCATCGCTTCCGCGCTCGAGATCATGCTCGAAGGGCCGATCGGCGCCGCCTCGTTCAACAACGAATTCGGCCGCCCGGCGGTGTGCGGCTACTTCCGCACCTTCGAGCAGCGCGCCGCCGGCGATGCGCCCGAGCGCGTGCGCGGCTACCACAAGCCGATCATGATCGCCGGAGGCCTGGGGAACGTGCGGCGCGCGCACGTGGACAAGGCCGAAGTGCCCGTGGGCGCGAAGCTCGTCGTGCTCGGCGGGCCCGCCATGCTCATCGGGCTGGGGGGCGGTGCCGCCTCCTCGGTCGGCAGCGGCAGCTCGAGCGCCGACCTCGATTTCGCGTCAGTGCAGCGCGGCAATGCCGAGATCCAGCGCCGCGCCCAGGAAGTCATCGATCGCTGCTGGGCGCTGGGCGAGCAGAATCCCATCGCGCTCATCCATGACGTCGGCGCGGGCGGTCTTGCCAACGCCGTGCCCGAGGCCGTGGCCCACAGCGGCCGCGGCGCGCGCATCGATCTGCGCGCCATTCCGAGCGCTGCGGCGGGCATGTCGCCGCTCGAGCTGTGGTGCAACGAGGCCCAGGAGCGCTACGTGCTCGCCATCGCTCCGCAGGCGCTGCCGCGGTTTGCCGCCATCGCCGAGCGCGAGCGCTGCCCGTTCGCGGTGATCGGCGAGACCGACGCGAGCGGGCAGCTGGCGGTGCGCGATCCGCTGTTCGCCGATCAGCCGGTCGACATGCCCCTCGAGGTGCTGCTCGGCAAGCCGCCGCGGCTGACGCGTGACGTGCGCAGCGTCCCCGTGCGGCACCGGCGCCTCGACACCGCCCGCATCCAGCTGCGCGAGGCCGCCTACCGCGTGCTGCGCCTGCCGGCAGTCGCCGACAAGACCTTCCTCATCACCATCGGCGATCGCACCGTCGGCGGGCTCATCAGCCGCGATCAGCTGGTGGGGCCCTGGCAGGTGCCGGTGAGCGATGTGGCGGTGAGCAGCGCCGACTACCACGGCACGGCCGGCGAGGCGATGGCGATGGGCGAGCGCACGCCGGTCGCGGTGCTGGATGCACCGGCGTCCGGGCGCCTCGCGGTCGCCGAGGCGATCACCAACATCCTCGCGGCCGATATCGATTCGCTGTCGCACATCCGCCTGTCGGCCAACTGGATGGCCGCCTGCGGTGAAGCCGGCGAGGATGCGGCTCTCTACGCTACGGTGCAGGCGGTGGGCAAGGAGCTGTGCCCGCAGCTCGGTATCGCGATTCCCGTCGGCAAGGACTCGTTGTCGATGAAGAGCGCCTGGAGCGAGGGCGGCGTCGAGAAGAGCGTGGTGGCGCCGCTGTCGCTGATCGTGTCGGCATTCGCGCCCGTGAAGGACGTGCGCCGCACGCTCACTCCCGCGTTGCAGCTCGATGAGCGCCCGACGTCACTGTGGCTCATCGACCTGTCCGGTGGTCGCAACCGCCTGGGAGCCTCGGCGCTGGCGCAGGTTTACGGGGAGCTGGGCGAGGAACCGGCGGACCTCAACGAGCCGCAGCGGCTCACGCGCTTCGCATCCGCGCTGGCGCAAGCGCGCGCCGCGGGCATGTTGCGCGCCTATCACGACCGCTCCGACGGCGGACTGTTCGTGACGCTGCTGGAGATGGCGTTCGCCGGACACTGCGGACTGGACATCGCGCTGCCCGAGGAGCGCGGCACGGCGCTGGCGCAGTTGTTTTCCGAAGAGCCCGGTGTGGTGGTACAGATTGCGGCCGGGGATGAGCCCGCGTTCAGCGAACTGCTGGCGCGCCATGAGCTCGCCGATGCCGCCCTGTACCTCGGTGCGCCCGTGAGTGAGCTGCGCGTACAGATCAGGATCGGCGAGACGCAGCTCGATGAGTCGTGGGTGGATCTGAAGCGTGCCTGGTCGGAAACCTCGTGGCGCCTGCGGCGGCTGCGCGATGAGCCGCAATGTGCGGACGAGGAGTTCGCCGCGCAGACTGCGGAATCGGATCCGGGCCTGTCGGTGGCGCTCAGCTTCGATCCCGAGGAGGACATCGCCGCCCCCTACGTAGCGCGCGGCGCGCGCCCGGCGCTCGCCATCCTGCGCGAGCAGGGCGTCAACAGCCATGTCGAGACCGCGGCCGTTTGCGAGCGCGCCGGGTTCACCGCGCACGATGTGCACATGACCGACCTGCTCAGCGGCCGGCGCTCGCTCGAGGAATTCAAGGGCCTGGTGGCGTGCGGCGGCTTCTCCTATGGCGATGTGCTGGGGGCGGGCGAGGGCTGGGCCAAATCGATCCTGTTCCACCAGCGGGTGCGCGAGGAGTTCGAGCGCTTCTTCGCACGAGCCGACAGCTTCGCGCTCGGCATCTGCAACGGCTGCCAGATGTTCGCCGCGCTCAAGGTCATCATCCCGGGCAGCGCGCACTGGCCGCGCTTCGTGCGCAACCGCAGCGAGCAGTACGAGGCACGCTTCTCGCTGGTGCAGGTGCTGCGCTCCCCGTCGGTGCTGCTGCAGGACATGGCGGGCTCGATCCTGCCCGTTGCGGTGGCGCACGGCGAGGGGCGGGCAGAGTTCGAGTCGAGCGCCGCGGCCGCGGCCTGCGCGGGGAGCGGCCTGGTGGGGTTTCGCTACCTCAACCACGACGGCAGCCTCGCCAGCTCCTATCCCGCCAATCCCAGCGGCACGCCCTTCGGCATCGCGGCGCTGTCGAACGCTGACGGGCGCGTGACCATCACCATGCCGCACCCGGAGCGCTCGTTCCGCTACCTGCAGAATTCCTGGCGACCGCGGGATGCCGGCGAATACAGCGGCTGGATGCGCCTGTTCCGCAATGCACGGCGCTTCGTGGACTGAGGCGGGGCGTGAATCAGCCCGCTGAGAGCTGAGCTCGCTGATCCAGGGGCGGTATGTTGGGATTGGTCTCGTCGAGGAAGAAGCGCCGCACCATGATCGCCTGCTGCAGCTTGCCCTTGCGCACATAGGCCTCGTACAGCAGGTCCTTGGCGACCTCGAGCATGATCCCGGCCTCGTAGCCATCGAGCAGCGGCAGGGCGGAGCGCGCGTCGAGCTCCGCGCCGAACAGCACGCTCTTGAGCTTGGCGAAGATCTCGGGGGCGATGTCGGCGAGCTCGCGCACCGCGTTGAACTCATCGAACAGGCGCAGCCGGCCGGCCTCGCCGAGGTCGGCAAACATCGCCTGCGCCGTGCGCCGGCACATGGAGGCGAAGGCGTTGAACGCCCCCTGCGAGAAACAGGTGAGCGCTTCGCGGAACAGCAGCTCCACGTCTTCCGGGACGTAGGCGAAGCTGAACTTCTCCCGCGCCCGCTCGACCTCGGTGAACTGGGGTGACAGCTCGATGCGCGTCGTGCCGTAGACGCGCACCGTGAAGCGCAGGAAGATCGGCGCGTGACAGGCGTCGCACAGGTACACGATGCCGACCTGGTTGGGGCGGTACAGCTGCAGGTCCTCGAAGCGCGGCACGGCGGTCGGGGTGATGTGGGCAACCGCCTGGCAATGCGGGCAGGTCACCACCAGGTTCTTCTCCTGGTCGTGGTGCAGATGACTCGCGGAATCGATGTACAGGGACATTAGCGTGCGCGCGGCGGCTCGTGTTGTTGTATGTGCCGCGTCAACTCCATGTTACCTCAGCGCACGCCCGAGTACAGGTCCATCGGCGCGTCTGCATAGATCTACCCATGTGGTGCGCGTTATGTCACAGCTTGGAGCTGCGCGCAAAGGCGAGGATGCGGTCGGCCAGCCGCGCGTACTCGCCGCTGAAATGATGTCCCTTGCCGATCTGCTCGCGGGCGATACCGGCCCCTGACAACTGCGGGCAGATCGAGTCGCTCTCGCCCTCGCCGTAGAGGCACAGCACCGGCACGTGAGCGAGCGCCGCCAGCTCCGGCCGAGTCGGCGCACCGTCGCCGGCGTTTGCCACCCAGTCACTGATGCGCACCTCGAAGGATGCGTTGGCGTCGATCCCCAGCAGGCTTACGCTCGCGACGCGCTCGCGCAGCTCCGGCGGCAGGCGGTTGACCACGAACGGCAGCACGTCGGCGCCGAAGGAGTAACCGATGAGCAGCACGCGCTGCTTGTTCCAGGCCGCGAAGTAGTGGCGCAGCACGCGCGCCACGTCGCGCGCGGTCGCTTCCGGCGTGCGCTCGGTCCAGAAATACTTCAGTGAGTTCAGCCCCACGGTCGGCACGCCGCTCGCCGCCAGGCGCGCGGCGAGCTCCTGATCGAGCCCGGCCCAGCCGCCGTCCCCGGTGAGCAACAGCGCGAATTCATCCGACTCACCGCTGGCATGCACTTCCGTCACCGGCAGGTCCCGGATGTCGGGCGGGGGCTGCGGCGGGGCTGCCGCGCGCGTGGTGAGGCGCGCGTAGGCGTCGCGAAACTGTGGCATCCAGTTGCGCTCGACTCCGAAGCCGTGACCGACGAGCGGCAGCCTCACCGCCTGTGCGCCCGTCACCTGCGCCGCGAACTCATCGACCGCGTGCGGGCTGCACACCTGGTCCTGCTGTCCCTGCAGCGCGATCCACGGTTGCTCGAGGCCCGCCGCGGGCTCGAGCACCAGCTCGTGCCGCGGGCTGTGGCGGTAGTGAAGCCCGGCGCCCGGGCACAGCGCGGCGCCGGCGAAATCCTGAGCGGCGCAGAAGCCGAGACTGAGCGCGCCGGCGAAGGTTCCGGGTGGCGATTGCACCAGCACCGCGTACACCACGGTCGCGCCGGAGGAGTAGCCGATCAGCACCGGCACCTGGTACTCGCTCATGCCGATTTCCTTCTGTACCTGGTGACTGAGGGCTTCGAAATCCGCCGCGATCATCTGGCAGGGCGCGCCGGGGCGCTGCGCCGCGCGCTTCAGGCTGCCGAAGTACCGGCGGATGTCGGCACCGATCACCACCGCTCCCGTGTCGGTGAGCGCGCGCGCCATATTGGTGACGCCCAGCTGCCAGCCGCCATCCCCGGAGAGGAAAATCGCGACGCTGCGTGGCGGCCCTTCCGGGATGTAGACGGTGACGGTGCCGAAGCGTCCGGCCGGCAGGCGCGTGGCGTAGCTGCGCTCGGGGCCCTGCGGGTGCGGTCGCGCGCTCGCCGAGGGTGGGGGGGCGGCGGTCGGGGGGCGCGCGGCGCCGCCGGCGAGCAGCGCGAGCGCGAGGCAGCCTGCAGACAGCGCGCCCGGACGGCGCACCCGCGCGGGGAGGGGCACCTGCCTGCTCATCCGGCGAACAACTCCTTCATGCCACCGGCGATCAGCACCGACACGTCGATCAGCACCCTGGGCAGCGCGATGCCGCCGCGCGCCACCAGGTAGCGCGGTTCCCACTGCGGATCGAACTTCGCCTTGTAGCGGCGCAGCCCTTCGAAGTTATAGAAGTGCTCGCCGTGGCGGAAGATGAAGTTGCCGACCCGGTGCCACGCGGGCGCGAGCGGATGGGTTTCCAGACCCGACAGCGGCGCCATACCGAGATTGAATGAGCGGAAGCCCGCCTCGCGTCCCCACTGCATCAGCTCGACGAACAGGTAATCCATGGCGCTGCGCGGCGCCTCCGGACCGAAGCGCATCAGATCCACCGACAGCTCGGCGCGGGTTTCCGTGGTCCACAGGTTCGCGAATGCGGCCGGAGCTCCGCCGCAGCGCACCACGGCGAGCGGGAACTGCCGCAGGTACTGCGGTGAGAACGCCCCCACGGAAAAGCGCTTCTCGCTGGTGGATTTGCTCGTGAGCCAGGCGGTCGATATGCGCTGCAGCACCGGCAGCAGCGGCTCGATTGCCTCCGGCGTCACCACCTCGAAGGTGGCGCCGTCGCGCTGCGCGCGGCGGTGCGATTGCCGCAGCTCCGCGCGCGCGGCGCCCTCGAGCGAGAACCCGGCGAGCGGCACGCGCGCCTCCTCGCCGATCTTCAGCGCCGCGAGCCCGAGATCCACGTACAGCGCCAGCCGCTCGGGGCCCACCTGGTAGAACACGGTCTGGCCGCCGTGGTGATCGGAGATCTCACGCAGTCGCCACACCAGCTCTTCGGCGCCTTGCTGCGAGCCCACCGGATCGCCGAGCGCAATCCAGCTGTGGCCGGCGATCTGATACATCACGAAGGCATCGCCGCCGTCGCTGAACAGCAGCCGCTTGTCCCCGGTCAGCGCGGCGTTCGCCAGTGTGACATCCGCGAGCGCGATCAGTGCGCGCGCCCGCGCCAGCTCCCCGGGTCCGGCGACCGCGGGCTGCGGACGCGCCGGCCGCAGCATGTTCAGCAGCACGTAGGCGCTGCCGAGCACGATCACCGCGAGCGAGGCGCGCAGCATGCGCGGCGCGTCACCGTAGAGCGCGAAGGTCCACCACAGCTGGTCGGAGTAACTGACGTGCCGGTGCGAGACGATCCCGATCCACACCGCCATGACGATCACGCCGGCGATGCTCACCACCCACACCGGCGTGAAGCGCTCGGAGAGAACGGCGGTAGGGCGGTAGAAGGCACGGCGCCCGAGCATGAGCACGCCGAGGACCAGGGCGAGCAGGATCGCTTCCTCGAAATCGAGCCCCTTCAGGAGCGAGGCGAACATGCCCGCGACCAGCAACCACGCCGAGATGTAATAGGCCGCCTGCACGCGGCGGAACAGCGCGCGCGACAGCACCAGCAGCACCAGGCCCACGAGACTGGCGCCGAGGTGCGACACCTCCAGCACCGCGAGCGGCAGGAACTGGTCGAGGAACTCGAGCCGCTCGTCGAGCGCCGGCGTGGCACCGGAGAACAGCAGCAGCGCCCCGGCGAGGAACGTGAGGGCGCCGGCGATCTGCGGCACCACCGGTGCGATGTACAGGCTCGCCAGCTGCTGCGCCCGGGCGAGCGCCGAGCGCCGCGCCGACAGCTCCTTGGAGCCGAACAGCAGCGTCGCGAACAGCAGCGGCACCAGGTAGTACACGCCGCGGTAGGCGAGGAGCGAGCCGAGCAGCGCGTCCGCCGGCACGTCCGGCAGGGCGAACAGCATCACCGCCTCGAAAACGCCCACCCCGCCGGGCACGTGGCTCGCGATGCCGGCGATCACCGCGGCGGCGTACACGCCGATGAAGGTGACGAAGCCGATGTGCGTCTGCTGCGGCAGCAGTGACCACAACACCGCCGAGGACAGCGACAGGTCCATGACCGAGAGGCCGATCTGCGCAAGTCCGATCGCCGCTCCCGGGGCGCGCAGCGCCCAGCCGCGGATCTCGAGCTTGCCGCGCGCCAGACACGCCCACAGTGCGTAGGCGATCACCGCAGCCAGCAGCAGCGCGCCCACCAGCAGCGACCAGGTGTGATACAGGTGCAGCACCCTGGCGGCGTGCGCGGGCGCGAGCAGCAGCGACAGGCCGGCGACCGTCGCCAGCCCGATACCGAGTGACAGACTGCAGAATGCGGAGATGGTCGCCACGTCGATGGCGGTGACGCAGGCGGTCGCGTACAGGCGGAAGCGGATCGCCGCGCCGGTGAAGGCGGCGAACCCGAGCGTGTGCCCGAAGGAGTAGGCGATGAAGGAGGTGAACAGGATCCGGGTGTAGGGGATCGCCCGCCGCAGGTAGCGCAGCGCCAGCACCTCGTAAGTGGTCAGCAGCCAGTAGCTGAGCGCCGTGAAGCCGAGCGCGGCCAGCACCTGCGCGCGCGGGATGGCGTGCAGGTGGTGCAACACGCTCTTGACGTGCAGCCGCGCCAGCTGGTGATGCAGCACCAGCACCACGGCGCCAAACACCAGCAGCGTCGCGAGCGGCCCCACCCAGCGCCACAGCCCCCGCTCCCCGGGAGCTGGCGTCGGCGCTGCGGTCGTGGCAGACAAGGCTCCGGTGTCCCTTCAGCGGGTGAGCGGCTTGTACCTGATGCGATGCGGTTGCACGGCGTCTTCGCCCTTGCGCCGCCGATAGTCCTCGACGTACTCCTGGTAATTGCCTTCGAACCAGGTGACCTGCGAGTCGCCCTCGAAGGCGAGGATGTGGGTGGCGATGCGGTCGAGGAACCAGCGGTCGTGGGAAATCACCACCGCGCAGCCGGGGAAGCTCAGCAGCGCCTCCTCGAGCGCGCGCAGCGTCTCGACGTCAAGATCATTGGTGGGCTCATCCAGCAGCAGCACGTTGCCGCCGGAGCGCAGCACCTTGGCGAGGTGCACGCGGTTGCGCTCACCGCCCGAGAGCTCGCCGATCAGCTGCTGCTGCTGCGTGCCCCTGAAGTTGAAGCGTCCCACGTAGGCGCGCGAGGGCGTCTCGTAAGCGCCGACCTTGATCATGTCGAGCCCGCCGGAGATCTCCTGCCACACGGTCTTGCGATCATCGAGCGTGTGGCGCGACTGGTCGACGTACGCCAGGCGCACGCTTCCGCCTACGCGGATCTCGCCGGCGTCGGGCTGCTCGGCGGCGGTGAGCATGCGGAACAGGGTGGTCTTGCCGGCGCCGTTCGGGCCGATGATGCCGACGATGCCGCCGCGCGGCAGGCTGAAGGAGAGGTCGTCGATCAACAGCCGATCGCCGTAGCCCTTGCGCAGGCCGGACGCCGCGATCACCAGATCTCCGAGACGCTCCCCGGGCGGAATGTAGATCTCGTTGGTCTCGTTGCGCTCCTGGAATTCGCGCGAGGCGAGCTCCTCGTAGCGCTGCAGCCGCGCCTTGCTCTTCGCCTGGCGTGCCTTGGGGTTCTGCCGTACCCACTCCAGCTCGTGAGCGAGGGTCTTGCGCAGCGCTTCGCGCTCGCGCTCCTCGAGCCCCAGGCGCTGCTCCTTCTGCTCGAGCCAGGAGGAGTAGTTGCCGTGCCACGGGATACCGTAGCCGCGATCCAGCTCGAGGATCCATTGCGCGACGTTATCGAGGAAGTAGCGGTCATGCGTGACCGCGATCACCGTGCTCGGGTACTCCTCGAGGTAGCGCTCGAGCCAGGCGATCGACTCTGCATCCAGGTGATTGGTGGGCTCATCGAGCAGCAGCATGTCCGGGGCCGAGAGCAGCAGCCGGCACAGCGCCACGCGCCGCCGCTCCCCACCCGAGAGCGTGGCGATGCTCGCCTCCCACGGCGGCAGGCGCAGCGCGTCCGCGGCGATCTCGAGCTTGCGCTCCAGCTCCCATCCCTGCGCGGCGTCGATCGCATCCTGCAGCTGTGCCTGGCGCGCCAGCAGCGCGGTCATTTCCTGGTCCGTCATCGGGTGCGCGAACTGCTCGCTGATGCGGTTGAATTCCTCCACCTGCCTGAAGGTCTCCCCGACTCCCTCCATCACGGTGCTGCGCACGTTGAGCGTCGCGTCCAGCTGCGGCTCCTGCGGCAGGAAGCCGATGCGGATGCCGCTTTGCGGACGCGCCTCGCCGTCGAAGCTCGTGTCGATGCCGCCCATGATCCTCAGCAGCGTGGATTTTCCCGAGCCGTTCAGGCCGAGCACGCCGATCTTCGCGCCCGGAAAGAACGACAGGCTGATGTCGCGCAGGATGACGCGCTTGGGCGGCACCACCTTCGAGACACGGTTCATGGTGTAGATGTATTGAGCCATGCAATTGATTATGGTCGAGGCCGGCGTCGATGGCGATGCCCTGCCGGCCGCACCAGCGGCGCTGTGTTAGGCTTGCAGCGCCCGGAGACACCTTGGCCGGGGGAGCCTCACGACCGACATGAGCAGCATGGCTGTGGTCGTCAGCGAACGCCTGGCGCGCTACGGATTCGGCGACGGCCATCCATTCGGCCCGGACCGTCTCGCCGCCTTCGTGCGCGAGTTCGACGCCCGCGGCCTCGATAAGCGCGTGCGCGTGCTCGAGCCGCGCACGGCCTCGGACGATGAGCTGCGCTCGTTCCACACCGCCGCCTACCTGGAGTTCGTGCGCGAGCGCTCGCAGAGCGGTGCCGGATTTCTCGATGCCGGCGATACGCCGGCCTTCCGCGGCGTGTACGAAGCCGCCGCCGGCGTGGTCGGCGCCACCTTGAGCGCCATGGAGGCGATCATGCAGGGCGAAAGCCGGCGCGCCTTCGTGCCCATCGCCGGACTGCACCACGCGGCGCGCGATCGCGCCGCCGGCTTCTGCGTGTTCAACGACTGCGGCGTGGCCATCGAGCTGCTCAAGCGTTCGGGACTGAAGCGTGTCGGCTACGTCGACATCGACGCGCATCACGGCGACGGGGTGTTCTACGCCTTCGAGGAGGATGCCGCGGTGGTGTTCGCCGACCTGCACGAGGATGGGCGCTACCTGTATCCCGGCACCGGCGCACTCGAGGAGCGGGGGCGCGGGGCTGCCGAGGGCACCAAGCTCAACGTGCCGCTGCCGCCGGGTGCCGACGACGAGGTGTTCGCCCGCGTCTGGCCGCACGTCATGGCGCACCTGGAGAAGTTCGCGCCGGAATTCATCATCCTGCAGTGCGGCGCCGACAGTCTCGAGGGCGATCCGATCACCCACCTGCGTTTCTCGCCGCGCGTGCACGGACGCGCGGCCCGCGAGCTGGCCGCGCTCGCCGACCGTTTCGGTCACGGCCGGGTGCTCGCCCTGGGCGGCGGGGGATACAACCGCGACAATCTCGCCCAGGCCTGGACCGCGGTAGTCGAAAATCTGATGTAGGCGCGCGCGGTGCCCCGCGCGGCAGGGCGGCTGGCGCATCGTTCCGGTACAATTCGCGCCCCCGCTTTTCTTCACACCCGCAAGGCGCCGCGCATGTTCCGGACGACCATGACCATCGAAGGCTTCGATCCCGAGCTGTCGCGCGCGATATCCGGCGAGCGGCGCCGCCAGGAGCAGCACGTCGAGCTCATCGCATCCGAGAACTACGCCAGTCCGCGGGTGCTGGAGGCGCAGGGCTCGGTGCTCACCAACAAGTACGCGGAAGGCTATCCCGGCAAGCGCTACTACGGCGGCTGCGAGTACGTCGACGTGGTCGAGCAACTGGCGATCGACCGCGCCAAGCAGCTCTTCGGCGCCGACTACGCCAACGTGCAGCCACATTCCGGATCGCAGGCGAATGCGGCCGCGTACCTCGCGCTGGTGCAGCCCGGGGATGCCATTCTCGGCATGAGTCTCGACCACGGCGGCCACCTGACGCACGGCGCCAAGGTCAACTTCTCCGGCAAGCTGTTCCGCGCCGCGCAGTACGGCATCCGACCCGACAGCGGCGAGATCGATTACGAGCAGGTGCAGCGCCTCGCCGAGGAGCATCGCCCGAAGATGATCGTCGCGGGCTTTTCGGCGTACTCGCGCGTCATCGACTGGGCGCGCTTCGCGGCCATCGCCAGGAGCGTGGGCGCGTACTTCGTGGTGGACATGGCGCACGTCGCGGGGCTGGTGGCGGCGGGCCTGTACCCCAACCCCCTGCCGCACGCCGACGTCGTGACCACCACCACTCACAAGACCCTGCGCGGTCCGCGCGGCGGACTGATCCTGGCGCGCGCCAACGAGGAGATCACCAGGAAGCTCAACTCGCTGGTGTTCCCGGGCACCCAGGGCGGGCCGCTGATGCACGTCATCGCCGCCAAGGCCGTGGCGCTGCTCGAGGCGCTGCAGCCGGAGTTCAAGGACTATCAGCACCAGGTGCTGAGCAACGCGCGCGCCATGGCGGCGCGGCTCGTCACCCGCGGCTACCAGATCGTCTCCGGCGGCACCGACAATCACCTGTTCCTGTTGAGCCTCGCGGACCGCAACATCACCGGCAAGGACGCCGACGCGGCGCTCGGCCGAGCCAACATCACGGTGAACAAGAACGCCGTGCCGAACGACCCGCGCCCGCCGATGATCACCAGCGGCCTGCGCCTCGGGACCCCGGCATCCACCACGCGCGGCTTCAGGGTGCGCGAAGTTGAGCAGGTGGCGGATTTCATCGCCGAGGTGCTGGAGGCGCAAGGAGCGGCGGCGGTGATCGAGCGGGTGCGGCCCCAGGTGATCGAGCTGTGCGGGCGCTTCCCGGTGTACGGGCCGTAGCGCGCGGAAAAGAAGCCGCATGCACTGTCCCTTCTGCGGCCACGTCGAGACCAAGGTGACCGACTCGCGCCTCGCCGGCGAGGGCCGGCAGATCCGCCGGCGCCGCGAGTGCCTGAAGTGTGGCGAGCGCTTCACGACCTTCGAAGCGGCCGAGCTCCTCATGCCGATGGTGATCAAGGGCGACCGGGGGCGCGAGGCGTTCGATGAGGCGAAGCTGCGCGCCGGCATGGAGAAAGCGCTGCAGAAGCGCCCGGTGCCGCGCGCCGAGCTCGACGAGGCCCTCAGTCGCGTGGTGCACAAGGTGCGCAGCCTCGGGGACCGGGAAGTGTCCTCGCGCGCGATCGGTGAGCTGGTGATGGAGGAGCTGCGCCACCTGGATGAGGTGGCCTATGTGCGCTTCGCTTCCGTGTACCGCCAGTTCGAGGATGTCGAGGCGTTTCATGAGGAGATCCAGCGGCTGCGCAGCGCGCGTCCGCCGGCAGGGGCCGCGGCGCAGCCGCGCGCGCGCAAGCGCGCCACGGCGCGTGCGGCCAATCGCGATCAGCTGCCGCTGCTGCCGGCGGAGCCCGCGGCGAACGACGCCACTTCCGGGCCCGGCGGCAAGAAATGAGCGCGACCCGTGTTCTCTGACTTCGACCGCCTGGCGATGCAGCGCGCGCTCGAGCTGGCCGCGCGTGGGCTCACCAGCACCGACCCAAACCCGCGCGTCGGCTGCGTGATCGCACGCGAGGCACGCATCGTCGCCGAAGGCTGGCACGAGCGCGCAGGGGACGCGCACGCGGAAGTCGTCGCGCTGCGTGCCGCCGCGGCGCAGGCCGCCGGGGCGACGGTCTACGTGACGCTCGAGCCCTGCAGCCACCAGGGGCGCACCCCGCCGTGCGTCGCGGCCCTGGTGCAGGCGCGCGTGGCGCGCGTGGTGTTTGCCGCCACCGATCCGAACCCGCAGGTCGACGGGCGCGGCGCCGCGGGACTGCGCAGCGCCGGGATCGCGGTCGAGTCGGGCCTCATGGCGAGCGAGGCGCTCGATCTCAACTGCGGATTCGTCAAGCGCATGCAGCAGGGACGCCCGTGGGTGCGCCTCAAGCTCGCCATGAGCCTGGACGGGCGCACGGCGCTCGCCGGCGGCGCCAGCCGCTGGATCACCGGCGAAGCGGCGCGACAGGACGTGCAGCACTGGCGCGCACGCAGCTCCGCCATCCTCACCGGAATCGGCACGGTGCTCGCGGATGATCCGCGCCTTGATGTGCGCGTGCCCGGCGACCCTGCCGGCGGCGAGGCGCGCCAGCCCCTGCGCGTGGTGCTCGATCGCCACCTGCGCACTCCGCCCGGCGCGCGGCTGCTCTCCGGGGGCGGGGAGGTGCTGCTCCTGACGGCGCAGGGCTCGCTCAAGGACGTGCAGTCGGGCATGCGACTCACCGCGAGAGGAGTGCGCATCGAGACGGTGCCGGAAGAGAACGAGCGGCTCTCGCTCGGGGCGGTGCTCGACAGACTGGGGGAGCTCGAGGTCAACGAGCTGCAGGTCGAGGCGGGTCCGACCCTCGCGGGCGATCTGGTGCGCCAGTCGCTCGTGGACGAGCTGTTGCTGTACGTGGCTCCCAAGCTCCTCGGTGACAAGGCGCGACCGCTGCTCGAGCTGCCGGAGCCGGCGGAGTTGAGCGCGGCACGCGCCTTCACGCTCACCGACTCCCAGCCGCTGGGCGATGACCTGCGGCTGCGGCTGCGGCCGCGTGTCGCGCCGGCGGGCGCTTAAAGGACTTCAGGCTGCGGGACAGGACAGTGTTTACCGGAATCGTCCAGGACATCGGCACGGTGCAGGCGCTCGAGGCGCGCGGCGGTGACGTGCGCCTGGTGATCGCGGCCGGGCAACTCGACCTGTCGCGCGTTCGCGTCGGCGACAGTATCTGCGTGCAGGGGTGCTGTCTGACCGCGACTGCGGTGCAGGCGCGCAGCTTTGCGGCCGACGTATCGCGCGAGACACTCGCGCTCACCACCCTCGGTGACCTGCAGCCCGGAGCCGCGGTGAATCTCGAGCCCGCACTGCGGGCCGGGGATGCGCTCGGCGGACACCTGGTGTCGGGACACGTCGACGGTGTGGCGCAGGTTCTGGAGCTGAGCGAGGACGCGCGTTCCGTGCGCCTCAGCATCGGCGTACCGCCGCCGCTCGCGCGTTACCTCGCGCCCAAGGGCTCGGTCGCCGTCGACGGGGTGAGTCTCACCATCAACGCGGTGCAGCAGGTGAGCTTCGGCGTCAACATCATTCCCCACACTCGCTCCAGCACCACTCTCGGCTCGCTGCGCGCGGGGGCGCGCGTGAACCTCGAAGTCGACCAGGTGGCGCGCTATCTGGCGCGGCTGCTGGCGCTGCCGGCGAGCTGAGGCCGCCGTTGGCGCGCCCGGTGCGCGGCCGGTGGGCCGTGAGTTGGTGCGCGCGGGGGCGGCGAGCGCTTCCGGTATACTGACTAGGCCGTATCATCCGACCGCGCACCATGTCCAAAGTCCTGTCACTGACCGGTAAGGGCGCGCCCGCAGCCCAGGGGCCGGCGCTCAATTCCGTCGCCGAGATTCTCGCCGAGCTGCGCGCCGGTCGGATGGTCGTCGTCATGGACGATGAGGATCGCGAGAACGAGGGTGATCTCATCATGGCCGCCGAGTGCGTGACGCCCGATGCGGTCGCCTTCATGATCCGCCACACCAGCGGCATCATCTGTGTGCCGATGGAGGAGCAGCGCCTGGCGCGTCTGGAGCTGCCGCAGATGGTGCCGGTGAACGACGAGCAGCAGCGCACCGCCTTCACCGTGTCGGTGGACGTGCGCGCCGGCACCACCACCGGTGTGTCCTCGGCCGACCGCGCGGCGACCATCCGCGCGCTCGCGGACGAGGCGTCGGTGGCTGGCGATTTCGCCCGTCCGGGGCACATTTTCCCGCTGCGCTCGCGCCGCGGCGGGGTGCTGGTGCGCGCGGGGCACACCGAGGCTGCGATCGATCTGTGCCGTCTGGCGGGACTGAAGCCGGTGGGCGTGCTGTGCGAGGTCATGAACGAGGACGGCAGCATGGCGCGCCGGCCGCAGCTCGAGGAATTCGCGCGCCGGCACCAGCTCAAGATCGGCACCATCGCCGATCTCATCCGCCACCGCCTGCGCACCGAGCGCTCGGTGGAGCGCATCTCGGAACACAGCGTGCAGACCGAGCTCGGCGAGTTCCGTCTGTACGCCTACCAGGACCGCGCCAGCCTCGAGGTGCACGTGGCGCTCGCCCGCGGGCGGCTCGACGGCCCGGAGACTCCGCTGGTGCGCGTGCACCTCGCCGACACCCTGCGCGACCTGTTCGGCATACACGCGGCGACGCGCGCCTGGACACTGCGCGCGGCCATGCAGCGCATCGCCGAGGCGGGCAACGGCGTGGTCATCGTGCTGCGCCAGCAGGAGTCGGCGCGCGAGCTCGCCGATTCGCTGCGCACGCTCGCCCCCGCCGCGGCGGCGGCGGAGGCGGCGCAGGCGCGCGCCGAGGGCGTGGTGCTGCGCACCTTCGGTGTCGGGGCGCAGATTCTCCAGGACCTGGGCGTCAAGCGCATGCGGGTGCTGTCGGCACCCAAACAGATGCACGGCATCTCCGCCTTTGGACTGGAGGTCGAGGGTTACGTCGGGGAAGAGGGGTGACGGCCGCGCAACTCATCGAGGGTGAAGTGAGTGCCCGCGGGCGCAAGATCGCGATCGTGGCGGCGCGCTTCAACGATTTCATCGTGGCGAGTCTCCTCAAGGGGGCCACGGGCGCATGGCTCGAGCGCGGCGGCGCGGCCGCCGACCTGGCGGTGGTGCGCGTGCCGGGCGCGTTCGAGCTGCCGGTGGTGGCGCGCAAGCTCGCCGGCAGCGGCCGTTACGATGCCCTCGTGGCCCTGGGGTGCGTGATTCGCGGCGACACGCCGCACTTCGATTATGTCGCCGGTGAATGCGCGCGCGGCTTGCAGCTGGCCAGCCTCGAGAGCGGCGTGCCGATCGCCTTCGGCGTGCTGACCGTGAACTCGCTCGAGCAGGCGCTGGAACGGGCCGCGACCACGGCCGGAAACAAGGGCGGCGAGGCGATGCAGTGCGCGCTCGAGATGGCCGGCCTCATGGCGCGCCTGTGAGGGGTGCGCGCCGATGAGCGCAGCGCCGGCCCGCGAGCACCATGGCACGCGCACCGTGGCGCGCAAGCTGGCGCTGCAGGCTCTGTATCGCTGGCAGCTCAATGCCTGCCCGTGGCAGGACCTGGTGCAGGAGTTCGGCGAGGCCGAGGACATGCCGCGCGCCGACCGCGAGTATTTCCGCGCCCTGATCGAGGGCGTGTGGCGCTCGCACGAGCAGCTCGACACGCAGCTCGCATCGCTCTGCGACCGCGAGCCGCGGCTCCTCGATCCGATCGAGCACGCCATCCTGCTCATCGGCCTGTACGAGCTCAGCGCCCGCCAGGAGGTGCCGTACCGCGTCGCCATCAACGAGGCGGTGGGACTAGCGCGGCGCTTTGGCGCAACCGACGGACACAAGTTCGTGAACGCCGTGCTGGATCGCGCCGCGCGTGTGTTGCGGCCGGCGGAGCACTAAAGCGGGCAGGCGCACATGCCGCTGTCGGAATTCGCGCTGATCGAGCGGTACTTCCGCACCTGCGGGGCGCAGCGTCCCGATGTGCTCGCCGGCATCGGTGACGACGCCGCGCTGCTCGCCGTCGCGCCCGAGGCCGAGCTGGTCGCGGCCACCGATACGCTGGTCGCCGGCGTGCACTTCCCGCACCAATCCCCGCCGGCGTCCATCGGCCACCGCTCCCTCGCCGTGAACTTGAGCGACCTTGCGGCGATGGGGGCCCGGCCTGCCTGGGCGCTGCTCGCGCTCACGCTGCCGGATGCCGACGAGGGCTGGCTGGCGGAGTTTGCGGCGGGCTTCAGCGCCCTGGCGCGTGCGCACGAGGTGGCGCTGGTCGGCGGAGACACGACGCGCGGACCTCTGTGCGTGACGGTGCAGTTGCTCGGGCAGGTGCCGCGGGGTGAGGCGCTGCGGCGCTGCGGCGGGCGCGCCGGGGATGCGCTGTTCGTCTCCGGCACACCGGGGGATGCGGCCGCGGGACTGGCTCTCGAGCAGGGGCGGCTGCAGGCGCCCGCCGAGGCGCTCGCGTACCTGCGCGAGCGGTTCCTGCTGCCGACGCCGCGCATGGCGCTCGGGGAGCGGCTGCGCGGCCACGCCAGCGCCTGCATCGACGTGTCCGACGGGCTGCTCGGGGACGCCGGCAAGCTCGCGCACGCGAGCCACGCCGGGGTCGAGATCTCCTTCGGCGCCGTGCCGGTGTCCGAGGCGCTGCTGCGCACGCTCGGGGAGCAGCGCTCACGGGAGCTGGCGCTCACCGGCGGGGACGACTACGAGCTGTGCTTCGCGGTGCATCCGGAGAAGCTGCCGGCACTGCTCAGCGAGCTGCCGCCGCAACGCTGGGGCTACAGCCGCATCGGCGCGCTGCGCGCCGCCCCGGGGGCGGTCGTGATTCGCGACGGTACTGTGATGGAGTTCTCGCATTCCGGTTATCAGCATTTCTCCTGAGCGGCCCTGGGCCTCGCGCCGCGAGCGCGCCGGCGCCGCGCTGGTGCGCGTGCGGGAGGGCGTGAGGCTTGCATCACAGTCGCATGGCGGGGCGAGACCGTATCCTGACACGCCTCTTCGTACCTGCGCCGCGCCCAATGCCAACTTCGGTACCAAAATCCGTTCCACCCGCACGGCCCGGCATACGCATGCCGGACAAGATCGGCAAGTACACGGTGGTCAGGGAGGTGGGCCGCGGCAGCACCGGTATCGTGTACCTGTCGCATGACGCGTACTACGGCCGCGACGTCGCCATCAAGGTCTACAACATGGACACCGGCGGCGACGAGGA
>Ga0137418_10000855_pt1 | contig 28001 bp, 21 predicted proteins | sample CZODoug3_1_2_16f_FD_122242 | JGI IMG/M metagenome (GOLD analysis project Ga0137418, IMG submission 122242) | Vadose zone soil fungal communities from Angelo Coast Range Reserve, California, USA - CZODoug3_1_2_16fungal (Hybrid Assembly) | ecosystem: Environmental > Terrestrial > Soil > Vadose...
CTGTCGCTCGAGAAGACGCTGGTGAGCACGGCCCGCGCGCTCGAGCACGGCCGGCTCGAGCGGGAGAACGCCGCCCTCAAGGCGCGCCTCAACGTGCGGACCGAGATCATCGGCGACAGCGAGCCGATGCGCGCCCTGCGCGAGGCCATCGCCACCGCCGCCCCCACCATCGGTCGCGTGCTGATCCACGGCGAGAACGGCAGCGGTAAGGAGCTGGTGGCGCGCGCGATCCACGCGCTGTCCGGCCGGCGCGAGGCGCCGTTCGTCGAGGTCAACTGCGCGGCGATCCCCGAGGAGCTCATCGAGTCGGAGCTGTTCGGCCACGAGCGCGGCGCGTTCACCGGCGCGGTGGCCCGCCGGCGCGGCAAGTTCGAGACGGCCGACGGCGGCACGCTCTTCCTCGACGAGATCGGCGACATGAGCCTCAAGACCCAGGCCAAGGTGCTCCGCGCGCTGGAGGAGCAGGTCGTGGAGCGCGTGGGCGGGCGCGAGCCGATCAAGGTGGACGTCCGCGTCATCGCCGCCTCCAACCGGGATCTGCAGGCATTCATCGCGCAGGGCGGCTTCCGCGAGGACCTCTTCTACCGGCTCAACGTGATCCCGATCGAGGTGCCGCCGCTGCGCCAGCGTCGCGACGACATCCCGACGCTCATCGAGCACTTCATCGCCGTGTTCTCGGCCGAGAACGGCAAGCGGCCCAAGACCATGTCGGGCGAGGCGCTCGCCTATTTTCTCGCCTACGACTGGCCGGGCAACGTGCGCGAGCTGCGCAACATGGTCGAGCGTCTCGTCATCATGACCACGGGCGAGGTCATCGGCCCCGACGACCTGCCCGCCCCCCTGCGTCCCAAGGACGCCGTCGCCGGTGGCGAGGGCCAGCGCTCGCTCAAGGACGCGCGCGACGGCTTCGAGCGCGCGTACATCCTGGCCGAGCTGCGCAGCAACGACTGGAACATGACGCGCACCGCCGAGCGCCTCGGCATCGAGCGCTCGCACCTCTACCGCAAGATCAAGACGTACGGCATCACCCCACCGAAGTAGCCGGCGCGGGCGGCGCCGGGGACGGGGCCTGGCCGGTTCCTGCCCCGAGGCTCCGTCCTCGTGTTGGCGCCTCACGTTTCGCGCGGAGTCTTCTCGCAACGCGCACTTCAGATCTGCTCACCAAATAGTCGCCGCGCGTTGCGTCCTACGACTCGGACGGACCTCGAGGCAGTCACCGGCCACCCGTCCCCGGCGGCACCCCGCGGCTATGCCGTGGAGTGATGGTGTAGGATCGGCGGGCGATGCCCGCGTTCAATTTCGTGCGCGCGTCCTTTTATCGCGATTCCGTCACGCTGATGCGTCTGGGCGGCGTGATGGAGGCGGTGGCGGGCGTCACGCGCGCGGCGGCCATGATGGGCACGCCGGCCAACCGCGCGCTGCTCGAGCAGGCGGGGCTGCTCGCCAAGGACGGCGCCACGGCCGGCCCCGCCGATCTCGTGGTCGCGGTCGTGGCCGAGGACACGGCGGCGGCCGAGGCCGCGCGCGCGGCGGCCGAGCAGGCCCTCGTAGCTCGGCCGCCCGCGGTGCGCGGTGCTGCGGCGACGCCGCGCACGCTCGAGGGCGCGCTGCGCAGCCTGCCCGGCGCGAATCTCGTCTTGATCTCCGTGCCGGGCGCCTACGCCGGCGCCGAGGCGCTGCGCGCGCTCCGCGCGGGACTGCACGTCATGCTCTTCAGCGACAACGTGCCCGTCGCGACGGAAGTGGAGCTCAAGAGGCTCGCACGCGAGCGTGGGCGGTTCCTGCTCGGGCCCGACTGCGGCACCGTCATCCTCGACGGCGTGCCGCTCGGCTTCGCCAACGTGGTGCCGCGCGGCCGCATCGGCCTCGCGGCCGCCTCGGGCACCGGACTGCAGGAGGTCACGTGCGCGATCGCCCGGCTGGGCGAGGGCGTCTCGCAGGCGATCGGCGTCGGCGGCCGCGATCTCTCGGACGAGGTCGGCGGTCTCATGATGCTGCGCGCGCTGGAGGCGCTCGGCGCCGACGCCGCCACCGAGGTGGTGTGCGTGATCGGCAAGCCGCCCGGTCGCGCGACCGCCCTGCGGCTCGCGGAGGCGGTGGGCGCGCTCGGCAAGCCGTGCGTGGTCAACGTCACGGGCGAGACCCTGGCCCGCGCGCCGTGGCACGCGGCGGCCACGCTCGAGGACGCGGCGCGAGCGGCGGTGGCGCTCGCGCGCGGCGACAAGCCCGCCGGCGTCGAGTTCACGCGGCCGGCGCCCGAGATCGAGCGGCTCGTCGCGGAGGCCGTGCACGGGCTGGCGCCGGGCCGGCGCGCGGTGCGCGGCATTTACGCCGGCGGCACGCTGGCGTGGGAGGCGCGCGGCCTGCTCGCTGCGCGGCTCGGAGACGTGGCGCCCGGCGTGACGGGCGGCGGTGCGCTCCATCGCGTCGTGGATCTCGGAGAGGACGCGTTCACCGTCGGCCGGCCGCACCCGATGATCGACGGGCGCGTCCGGCGCGAGTGGATCGACAAGGAGGCGCGCGACCCCGGCACCGCCGTCCTGCTCGTCGACGTCGTACTCGGCTACGGAGCGCACCCCGATCCGGCCGGCGAGTTGCTGCCCGCGCTCGACGCGGCGCGCGCGCGTGGACTGGCGGTGATCGCCGGCGTCTGCGGCACCGACGCCGACCCGCAGCCCCGCGCCGCGCAGGTCGCCAGGCTTCGCGACGCCGGCGTGGTCGTGATGGACAGCAACGCGCAGGCGGCGCGGCTGGCCGCCCTCATCGCGCTGCGCGCCGGCGCGCCGGCGGCGCCGTGACCCTCCTGTCTTCCGGCCCGCCACGCGTCGTCAACGTCGGCCTCGATCTCTTCGCGCGAACCCTCGCCGCGCTCGACGTTCCGGTCGTGCACGTGGACTGGCGTCCGCCCGCCGGCGGCGATGCGCGGCTCGCCGCGCTGCTGGCGCGGCTCGACGCCCGGTGCGAGGCGATCGAGCGCGCCAACGCCACGGCGCTCGAGCGCCTCACGAACGGCGCGCCGTTCCTCGTGGACTGCCGGCCCGCGCGCGAGGCGCTCGAGCTGCCCGACCGCACCGTGCTGCACTCCGGGCCGCCGCTCGCCTGGGAGCGCGCGAGCGACCCGGTGCGCGCGGCGATCCTGTGCGCGATCCGCTACGAGGGCTGGGCGGCCAACGACGATGCCGCGGGCGCCCTGGTCGAGCGCGGCGGCGTGCGGCTCGCGCCCTGCCACCACCACGCCACCGCGGGGCCCATGGCCGGCGTCGTCACGCCGTCGATGCCGGTCTTCGTCGTCGAGAACCGCGCCTACGGCACGCGCGGCCACGCCACGGTCAACGAGGGGCTGGGTAAGGTGCTCCGGTACGGCGCCAACGACGACAGCGTGATCGCGCGCCTGAACTGGATCGCGACGGAGGCGGGGCCGCTGCTCGGCGCGGGCCTGCGCGCGCTCGGGGGCATCGATCTCACGGTGCTCATGGCGCAGGCGCTGCGCATGGCCGACGAGATGCACCAGCGCAACGTCGCGGCCACCGCCCTGCTCACGCGCGCGATGATGCCCGGCCTCGCGAGGGTCGGCGGGCGTCACCACGCCGTCGCGCGGCTCGCCGAGTTCCTCGCCGGCAACGATCAGTTCTTCCTGAACGTCGCGATGGCGGCGGGCAAGGCGATGGTCGATCCCGCCGGCGGCGTCGCGGGCTCCACGCTGGTCACCGTCATGGCGCGCAACGGCACCGATTTCGGCATCCGCGTCTCGGGCTGCGGCGAGCGCTGGTTCGCGGCGCCCGTCAACATGCCGCGCGGCCTCTACTTCCCCGGCTTCGGTCCCGACGACGCGAACCCGGACATGGGCGACAGCGCGATCGTCGAGACGATCGGCCTCGGCGCGTTCGCCATGGCCGCCGCGCCCGCCGTCGCGCGCTTCCTGGGCGCCGGCGGCACCGCCGAGGCGCTGGCCATGACCGCCGAGATGCGCGAGATCTGCGCCGGCGAGCACCCACACTTCCGCATCCCGACGCTCGACGACCGCGGCAGCCCGGTCGGCGTCGACGTGCGGCTCGTGGTCGAGACGTCGATCACGCCGGCCATCAACACCGGCATCGCCAGCCGCCGCGCCGGCGTAGGCCAGATCGGCGCCGGCGTGGTCCGCGCCCCCCTCGCCTGCTTCACCGCCGCGCTGGAAGCGCTTGCCGCGGAATAGAGGAATGGCGGCATAGAGGAGCGGCACGGGTTTCCCGGGCCGCTCCGAACGTTGGGGGTTTGGGGGCCATGTCGAGGCCCCCATCTTGAAAGGCGAGCGCCACGGGTCTCCCGGGGCGCTCCGAACGTTGAGGGTTTAGCGGGGTGCCACGGCTCCGCCGCGGCGCCCCGAACGTTGGGGGGTTTAGAGGGGCGCCACGGCTCCGCCGGGGCGCCCCGAACGTTGGGGGGTTTGGGGGGCCATATCGGGCCCCCCATGTATTAGGCCTCGCCGATGAGGCTGCGCACCCGCGTCAGCAGCGCGATGTCGCTGAACGGCTTCGACAGGACTTCGGTGTCGGGCGCGCCAAGCGGCGCCATGTCGTCCGCCGGGAATCCACTCGACAGGATCACCGGCAGGTGCCGCCACGGCGCGCGCGCGCGCAGCCGCGCCAGGAACTCGCGACCGTCCATCCCCGGCATCGACATGTCGAGCAGGATCAGGTCGGGACGGATGTCGGCGAGCCGGTCGAGGGCCTCGCTCGCCGTCTCCAGCGCGGTCGCGACGTAGCCGGCCGCGCTCAGCACGAGGACCTGGATGTCTCTCAGGTATGGCTCGTCGTCGACCACGAGGATCTGCTTGGCCACGCGCGCGCCGAAGGTGCAAGGGCGATGCCCGACCGTCGCGCACGCGGGATAGCCGGGTTGCGCGTCATCCACGCGTCCGCGCGTGTCGCGCTGACGTGCCGGTGTCAGAACGGCGTATAACAGAGTCCATGGCCGCCGATCTCCTGCTGCGCGGCGAGCGCCGGCGGCCGCGGTGAGCGCGGAGGTCGTCGGCCGCCTCGCCGGGCTCGTGACCCTCGGCCTCCTCACGCTCCTGGTCCTCGCCAACGGGGTCGCGATGCCGTCGGGCGCGATCCTGAACTTCCTGCACATGATCGATCTCGTCTTCCACGAAGCGGGCCACGTGATCTTCGGCGTCGTTGGTCTCGGGAGTCAGTTCATCGCCGTGCTCGGCGGCTCGCTGAACCAAGTGCTCGTGCCCGCCGTCTGTACGGCCGTGTTCCTCACGCGACAGCAGTACGGCTCGGCGGCGGTGACGCTGTTCTGGGTGGGTCAGAATCTCGCGGACGTCGCCGTCTACGTCGCCGACGGCCGCGCGCTGGCGCTGCCGCTTCTGGCCGACGGGCTGATCCACGACTGGAATTTCATTCTGGGACGGCTGGGCCTGCTGTCTCGCGCGGAAGCGCTCGGCCGGCTCACCTTCGGGCTCGGCGCGCTCGCCATGCTCGCGGCGCTCGCACTCCTGGGATGGGACGCGTGGACGCGCGTGCTATCCTCCGAAACGCGGAGCACCGAATGACGTCCGTCGATCCCACCACCGTCCTCGGCGCCGCGCTCGACGCCCTCGTGGAACCGGTGCTCATCACCGACGCGCAGGGAGGGCTGACGTTCGCGAACGCGACGGCGGCGCGCGTTCTCGGCGCGGCCCGCGACGTCGGGCGTCCGGTGAGCGATCTCCTCGATCGGCTCCCCGCGCGAACGCCCGACGGCGGCGCGCTGGCGCCCGCGCTGCATCCGATCCGGCGCGCGCTCGCGCAGGCGCAGGCGGTGATCGGCGCCGAGCTGACGATCGACCTCGAGGGCGGCCCCGCCACGTTCCTCGTCAATACCGTTCCGCTGCGCGATGCCGAGGGACGCCTGACCGGCAGCGTCTCCGTGTTCCACGACGTGACCGGCGCGCGCCAGCTCGAGCGTGAGGCGGCCGAGTCCGCCGCGCGGCTGCGGACTCTCGTCGACCTCGTCAACGAGGGCATCTTCATCATCGCCGCCGACGGCGCCCTGCTGTTCACGAACGGCGTGGGCCGGAGCCTCCTTGGCGCCATGCCACCGGGCGAGCGGCCCGCCGATCGCATCGATCGCCTGCGCGTGCGCGCGGTGGACGGCACGCCGCTGCCCCCCGAGCGGCTGCCCTCGTACCGCGCGCTCCACGGCGAGACGGTCTCGTCGATGGAGCTGCTGATCGCCGCGGTGAATGGCACGACCCGGCGCGGCGAGGTCAGCGCCCACCCGCTGCGGCGCGACGGCGCCGTCTATGCCACCGTCGTCACCTGGCGCGACGTCACCGAGGGCGCGCGCGCGCGCGCCGATCTGGAAGCGGCGCGCGCGGCGGCGGAGGAGGCCAACCGGCTCAAGGACGACTTCATCGCCGCGCTCTCGCACGAGCTGCGCACGCCCCTGCAGCCGATCCTCGGCTGGACGGAGGTGCTGCGCCGCCACGGCAAGCTCGACGACGTCACCACGCGGGCGATGGAGGTGGTCCACCGCAACATCCGCCAGCAGGTGCGCCTCGTGGACGACCTGCTCGATCTCTCGCGCATCCTGCACGGCAAGTTCATGCTGCGCTTCGAGACCTTCGACCTGCGCGCGCAGGTGCGCGTGGCGATGGAGGCCCTCGAGGAGGGGGCCCGGGGCAAAGGCGTGCGGCTCGCCTCGACGCTGCCCGGCGATCCGGTGACGATGGTCGGCGACGCCGCGCGCGTGCAGCAGGTGGTCAGCAACCTCCTCGAAAACGCCCTCAAGTTCACCCCCGCGGGCGGCCGCGTCGGCGTGCGGCTCGAGACGCGCGACAAGCGCGCGATGATCGAGGTCGACGACAGCGGCGAGGGCATCGCGGAGAGCGACCTGCCGATCATCTTCGAGCCGTTCCGCCAGGGCCGGCAGTCCACACGACGCGGCGGTCTCGGCATCGGCCTCGATCTCGTGCGCCGGCTCACCGAGCTGCACAACGGCACCGTCACCGTGGCCTCGGCCGGCCTCGGCCAGGGCGCGCGCTTCCGCGTCGAGCTGCCGCTGGCGCGTTCCGAGGCCGCCCCCAGCGCGCCGCCCGTCGGCGGGCGCCCGCGCCTCGAGCGCCACTCGGTGCTCATCATCGAGGACAACGCCGACACGCGCGACGTGCTCAAGCTGATGCTGGAGGTCGACGGCGCCACCGTCGAGACCGCCGAGGACGGCGAGGCGGGGCTGCACGCCATCGAGCGCATGCGTCCGGACGTCGTCCTGTGCGACATCGGCCTGCCCGACATCGACGGATTCGAGGTCGCGCGCCGTATCCGCGCACGCGCCGACCTCGCCGCCACGCGGCTCATCGCCCTGACCGGATACGGCCAGGCCGAGGACATGCGGCAGGCCCTCAAGGCCGGCTTCGAGGCGCACCTCACGAAGCCGGTGAACCTGGAGCAGCTCATGGAGCTGCTCACCTCCGGCTCGCGTTGACAGGACGGTCGGCGCGCGTGTAGAGTGACGAGCGATCCGACGTGCGCTTTCCTTTAAGCGGGCCCTGCGAGGTCCGTAAGGAGAGGATGATGACCACCCGACCGTCCCGCTTGCGCGAAAAGGCCGAAGTGCTCGACACGGCGGCCCTCGACCGCGCGCTGACCCGCATCGCCCACGAGATCCTCGAAAAGACCGGCGGTGCCAAGGACGTCACCTTCGTCGGCCTCCGCACCCGCGGCGTCACGCTGGCCCGGCGCCTCGCCGCGAAGATCGCGGCCATTGACGGCGCCTCGCTGCCCGTGGGCACGCTGGACATCACGCTCTACCGCGACGACCTCGGCCTGCGCGGCGCACCCGTGGTCCGCGCCACCGACATCCCGTTTCCGATCAAGGACAAGACGGTGGTGCTGGTCGACGACGTCCTCTTCACCGGCCGCACCATCCGCGCCGCTCTCGACGCGCTGATCGACCTGGGGCGCCCGAAGATGATCCAGCTCGCCATCCTGGTGGACCGCGGCCACCGCGAGCTGCCGATCCGCCCCGACTACATCGGCAAGAACCTGCCGACGTCCCGTCGCGAGACGGTCGCGGTGCGGCTCACCGAGCACGACGGCGAGGACCGCGTCGTGATCGAAGAGCCCGAGGAGGCCTGAGCATGGGCTGGACGCGCAAGGATCTCCTGACCATCCGCGAGCTGGAGGCGGCCGAGATCCTCACGCTGGTGGACACGGCGGCCTCGCTGCAGGAGATCGCGACGCGCGAGATCAAGAAGGTCCCCGCGCTGCGCGGCAAGACCATCGTCAATCTCTTCTACGAGAACTCCACGCGCACGCGGACGTCGTTCGAGATCGCGGGCAAGTGGCTCTCGGCCGACGTCATCAACTTCTCCGCGTCGGGCTCCAGCGCGTCCAAGGGCGAGTCGTTCGTGGACACCGCGCGCAACATCGCGGCCATGAGCCCCGACGTGGTGGTCGTGCGGCACTCGTCCTCGGGCGCCCCCGCGCTGCTCGCGCGCGAGCTGTCGTGCGCGATCGTCAACGCGGGAGACGGAGCCCACGAGCACCCCACGCAGGCCCTGCTCGATCTCCTGACCATCCGCGAGAAGAAGGGCCACTTCGAGGGGCTGAGCGTGGCCATCGTCGGCGACATCGCGCACAGCCGGGTCGCACGCTCCAACATCCACGGCATGAAGAAGCTCGGGATGACGGTGACGGTGGCGGGGCCGCCGACGCTGATCCCGCCCTACGCCCAGGAGCTCGGCTGCAAGGTCTCCTACCGGCTGGAGGACGCGATCCGCGACGTGGACGTGATCATGATGCTGCGCCTGCAGCAGGAGCGGATGCACGCCGGCCTGATCCCGTCGCTGCGCGAGTACTCGCGCTACTGGGGTCTCACGCTCGACCGGCTGGCCGCCCACGCGCGGCCCGACGTGCTGATCATGCATCCCGGCCCCGTCAACCGCGGCGTCGAGCTGTCGCCGGAAGTCGCCGACGGCCCGTACTCGGTGATCCTCGACCAGGTCTCCAAGGGCGTGGCCGTGCGCATGGCGGTGCTCCTGCTGCTCGCGGGCGGCCGGAGCTCGGAGGCGCCAACCCCATGACCCTGAAGGGGGCGAGTCCCATGACGCTGCTGATCCGCGGTGGGCGCGTGATCGATCCGGCCGGCTCGGTGGACGCCGTCCAGGACGTGCTGATCGAGGACGGCAAGATCGCGCGCGTGGGGGCCAGGCTCGCGGCGCCCGCGGACGCCGCGGTGATCGACGCCGCCGGCACGTGGGTGTGTCCCGGCTTCATCGACATGCACGTCCACCTGCGCGAGCCCGGGCACGAGTACAAGGAGACGGTCGCGACGGGCACGCGCGCGGCGGCGGCGGGCGGGTTCACCGCGGTCTGCTGCATGGCCAACACGCAGCCCGTCAACGACAACCGCGCGGTCACCGACTACATCCGCGGCAAGGCGGAGTCCGAGGGCGTCGTGCGCGTGTACCCGATCGGCGCCGTCACGCGCGGGCTCGAGGGCAAGGAGCTGGCGGAGCTGGCCGAGCTGGCCGAGGCGGGCTGCGTGGCGTTTTCCGACGACGGCAAGTGCGTGATGAACGCCGAGCTCTACCGCCGCGCGATGGAATACACCCTGCCCTTCGGCGCGCCGGTGATCAGCCACGCCGAGGACCACACGCTGTCGCGCGCCGGCTGCATGCACGAGGGGGTCGTGTCCACCGAGCTCGGGCTGCCCGGCATCCCGGCGGCGGCCGAGGACGTGATGGTGGCGCGCGACATCGTGCTGGCCGAGCTCACGGGCGCCCACGTCCACATCGCGCATCTCTCGACCGCCGGCGCCGTCCGGCTCGTACGTGACGCGAAGGCGCGCGGGGTGCGCGTGACCGCGGAGGTCACGCCCCACCACCTGCTGCTCACCGAGAACGCCGTGCGCTCGTGGGACGCGAACATGAAGATGGCCCCGCCCCTGCGGAGCAAGCGGGACACGGAAGCGCTGATCGAGGCGCTCGTCGACGGCACGATCGACTGCGTGGCCACCGACCACGCGCCGCACGCGGTGAGCGAGAAGGAAGGCGAGTTCGACCAGGCCGCCAACGGCGTCGTGGGGCTCGAGACGGCGGTGACGCTGCTGCTCGACCGGCTCGTGAGGCCGGGGCTGCTCCCCGTCGCCACGCTGGTGTCGCGCCTCTCGCGCGATCCCGCGCGGCTGCTGCGGCTGCCCGGCGGCAGCCTGGGCGCCGGGGCGCCGGCGGATCTCACGCTGATCGATCCCGACGGCGCCGTGACGATCGATCCGGCGCGCTTCAAATCCAGGAGCCGCAATACGCCGTTCGCGGGCTGGACGGCGACGGGCCGGCCCTGCAAGACGATCGTCGGCGGAAAGGTCGTATGGGAAGCGTGACCGACAAGGCGGCCCTGCTCGTGCTGCGCGACGGGCGCGTCTTCCGCGGCCGCGCCCTCGGCGCCACCGGAGAAACCAGCGGTGAAGTCATTTTCAATACGGCCATGACGGGATACCAGGAGATCCTCACGGATCCGTCGTATCGCGGCCAGATCGTGACCATGACCTACCCGATGATCGGCAACTACGGCATCAACGAAGAGGATGTCGAGTCGCACCGACCGTGGGCCAACGGCCTCATCGTCAAGGAAGCCTCGGCCTGCCCGTCGTCGTGGCGCGGCCGCGTCAGCCTGGACGATTATCTGAAGGCGCACGACCTCGTGGGGCTGCAGGCCATCGACACGCGCGCGCTGACACGACATCTGCGCGACGCGGGCGCGCAGGACGGCATCATCTCATCGGTCGATCTCGACGTCGCCCGGCTGCGCGAAAAAGCGCGCGCGCTGCCGGGGCTCGTCGGCCGCGACCTCGTGGCCGAGGTGACGGCCGCGGCGCCGTTCACCTGGACGACGGGCGCGTGGGACCTCGCGAAGGGCTACCGGCCGGCGCCGTCCGCCCGCTTCAACGTCGTCGCGTTCGACGCCGGCATCAAGTTCAACATCCTGCGCCAGCTGCGCACGGCCGGCTGCGAGGTGACGGTCGTGCCCGCCCGCACGCCGGCCGAGGCCGTGCTGGAGTACCGGCCGGACGGCGTGTTCCTGTCGAACGGCCCCGGCGATCCGGAGGGCGTACCCTATCTGGTGGACAGCGTGCGCGCCCTGATCGGCCGCGTGCCGATCTTCGGTATCTGCCTCGGCCATCAGATCATCGGGCTCGCGGCCGGCGGCCAGACCTACAAGCTGCCCTTCGGCCACCACGGCGCCAACCATCCCGTGAAGGATCTCGCGACCGGGCGCGTGGAGATCACGGCGCAGAACCACGGCTTCGCCGTCGATCCGGCGTCGCTCGCCGGCCACGGTTGGCAGCCGAGCCACCTCAACCTGAACGACGGAACGTGCGAGGGCCTGGGTCACGCCGAGCTGCCCGTGTTCTGCGTGCAGTACCACCCCGAGGCGTCGCCGGGCCCGCACGACGCGAACTACCTGTTCCACCGCTTCACGGACCTGATGGAAGGAGGCTGATTCCTCCATGCCGAAATACTTGATCTCGTACCGGAAGGTCGAGGGCGCCGGACAGAAGCCCGAGTGGGCGTCGTTCACCACGCAGAGCGAGGCCTCGCTGGAGGCGCACGCCATCAAGGAGCGCGTCGAGCGCCGCATGAGCGTGCTCGGTGAGCAGCTGTGGGGCGACAGCAAGGTGATCTGGGTCGGCGCCGGACGCATCGACGACGTGCTCTACAAGCGCGAGGAGGCGGCGCCGGACACCTCGATCGTCTACGGACTGGTGGACGAGTAGCGAAATGCCGAAGCGGACGGACATCCGGAAGATCATGATCATCGGCTCGGGGCCGATCGTCATCGGCCAGGCCTGCGAGTTCGACTACTCGGGCACCCAGGGCTGCCGGGCGCTGCGCGAGGAAGGCTACGAGGTCGTGCTCGTGAACAGCAACCCCGCAACGATCATGACGGATCCGGAGATGGCGACGCGGACGTACGTCGAGCCTCTCACGCCGGAGTTCGTGGCCAAGATCATCGCGCGCGAGCGGCCGCAGGCGCTGCTGCCCACGCTCGGCGGCCAGACGGCGCTGAACCTGGCCGTCGCCCTCGGCGAGGACGGCACGCTCGACCGCTTCGGGGTCGAGCTGATCGGCGCCAAGATCCCCGCCATCCGCAAGGCGGAAGACCGCGAGCTGTTCAAGCGCGCGGTGGAAGGCATCGGTCTCACGCTGCCGCGCTCGGGCTACGCCCGCACGATCGACGAGGCCAAGAGTATCGTGCGCACCACGGGCTACCCGGCGATCATCCGACCCTCGTTCACGCTCGGGGGCACCGGCGGCTCGATCGCCTACAACCCGGAGGAGCTGGAGGAGGCGGTGCGCTGGGGACTCCAGCAGTCGCCGGCCGGCACCGTCCTCATCGAGGAGTCGGTCATCGGGTGGAAGGAATTCGAGCTCGAGGTGATGCGCGACCTCGCCGATAACGTCGTGATCATCTGCTCGATCGAAAATGTGGATCCCATGGGGGTTCACACCGGCGACTCGGTGACGGTGGCTCCCGCGCAGACGCTCACCGACAAGGAGTATCAGGTGATGCGCGACGCGGCCGTCGCGATCATCCGCGAGATCGGCGTCGAGACGGGCGGCTCCAACATCCAGTTCGCGGTCAACCCGGACGACGGGCGCCTGGTGGTCATCGAGATGAACCCGCGCGTGTCGCGCTCCTCGGCGCTGGCGTCGAAGGCCACCGGCTTCCCCATCGCGAAGATCGCCGCCAAGCTCGCCGTGGGCTACCGCCTCGACGAGGTGCGCAACGACATCACGCGGGAGACGCCGGCCTCGTTCGAGCCGGCCATCGACTACTGCGTCGTGAAGTTCCCGCGCTGGGCGTTCGAGAAGTTCCCCGAGGCGGACCGCACGCTCACCACGCAGATGAAGTCCGTCGGCGAGGTCATGGCCATCGGCCGCACGTTCAAGGAGGCGCTGCAGAAGTCGATCCGCTCGCTCGAGCAGGACCGCTTCGGGCTGTCGCTCGACCGGCCCCTCGCCGACGACGACCTCAAGGCGCTGCTCCGGGTGCCGAATCCCGACCGGCTGTTCGCCATCGGCGACGCGTTCCGGCGGGGGACGAGCACGGCCGAGATCCAGGCGCTGACGCGCATCGACCCGTGGTTCCTGGAAAACATGCGCGAGATCGTCGAGTTCGAGCCCGAGATCCGCCGGGCCGCCCTCACCGACGCCGCCGTGCTCCGGCGCGCCAAGCAGCTCGGCTTCGCCGACACGTGGATCGCGCGGCTCACCGGCACGCGCGAGGGCGAGGTCCGTGCCCGGCGCCTGTCGCAGGGCATCCGCGCCACCTTCAAGACGGTGGACACGTGCGCCGCCGAATTCGTCGCCCACACGCCCTACCTCTATTCCACGTACGAGGAGGAGGACGAGGCGCCGCCGACGGACCGGAGGAAAGTCATCATCCTCGGCTCGGGACCCAACCGCATCGGCCAGGGCATCGAGTTCGACTACTGCTGCGTCCACGCCGCCTACGCGTTGAAAGAACGCAACATCGAAGCGATCATGATCAACTGCAATCCCGAAACTGTTTCGACCGACTACGACACTTCCGATCGACTGTATTTCGAACCTCTCACGCTCGAGGACGTGCTGAACGTCGTCGAGAAGGAGCGGCCCTTCGGCGTCATCGTGCAGTTCGGCGGCCAGACACCGCTCAAGCTCGCGGTGCCGCTGCAGCAGGCCGGGGTGCCGATCCTCGGCACCTCGCCCGATGCCATCGACCGCGCCGAGGACCGCCAGCGCTTCAGCGAGCTCATCAACGAGCTGGCGCTGAACCAGGCGGCCGGGGCCACCGTGCGCTCGCTGCCCGAGGCGCGGGGGGTGGCGCAGCGCCTCGGCTACCCGGTGCTCGTGCGCCCGTCGTACGTGCTGGGCGGCCGCGCGATGCGCATCGTGTACGACGACCAGGACCTCATCCAGTTCGTCGGCGAGGCGCTCGAGGTGGCGCCCGACCATCCGATCCTCATCGACAAGTTCCTGGAGGACTCGATCGAGATCGACGTGGACGCCGTTGCGGACGCCGAGCGCGTCGTGGTGGGCGGCGTGATGGAGCACATCGAGAAGGCGGGCGTGCACTCCGGCGACGCCGCCTGCGCGCTGCCTCCGTATTCGCTCGACGAGGGCCAGATAAAGGCGCTGCGGACCCAGACCAAGGCGCTGGCAAAGGCGCTGGGCGTGGTCGGGCTCATCAACGTGCAGTTCGCGATTCGCAACGAGACGATCTTCGTGCTGGAGGTCAACCCGCGCGCCTCGCGCACGGTCCCCTTCGTGTCCAAGGCCATCGGCGTGCCGCTCGCCAAGGTGGCGACGTGGGCCATGCTCGGCGAGTCGGTCGGCCAGCTGGCGCCGATCGAGGAGCGCGAGTGGCGCCACATCGCCGTGAAGGAGTCGGTCTTCCCCTTCGTCAAGTTCCCGGGCGTGGACATCGTGCTCGGGCCCGAGATGAAGTCCACCGGCGAGGTCATGGGACTCGACCGCGACTTCCGGAAGGCGTACCTCAAATCGCAGATCGCCGCCGGCTCGCCGCTGCCCACCAGCGGCAAGGTCTTCGTCTCGGTGAAGAACCGCGACAAGCGCGCGGTCACCACGCTGGCGCGCCGCCTCGTCGAGATGGGCTTCACGCTGGTGGCCACGTCGGGCACGGCCCGCGTGCTCGAGCGGCACGGCATGACCGTCGAGCCGGTCTACAAGGTGCTCGAGGGCCACCGGCCGAACGTGGTGGACCTCATGAAGCGCGGCGAGATCGCGCTGGTCTTCAACACGCCGGAGGACGGGCGCGCGCGCAAGGACTCGGCGGCCATCCGGCGCGCGGCCGTGAGCCTGAACATCCCCTATTACCTGACGATGGACGGCGCGCAGGCGGCCATCGGCGCCATCGAGGCGCTGCTGAAGGGCGAACATCAGGTGCTCAGCCTGCAGGAGTACCACGCCGATGCGTGAGCGTCTCTGGGTCGCCCTCGACGTGGAGACGCTGAAGGAGGCCGACGGCCTGCTCGAGCGGCTGGGCGGCGCCGGCCCGGCCGAGACGATCGGCGCCAAGATCGGCAGCCAGCTCTTCACGGCCGCGGGGCCCGCCGCCGTCGAGACGGCCCTCAAGCGCGGCTTCGCCGTGTTCCTGGATCTGAAGTATCACGACATCCCGAACACCGTCGCCGGCGCGGTGCGCGAGGCGACGCGCATCGGGGTGGCGATGCTGAACGTGCATGCCGGCGGCGGCGGCGCGATGATGCGCGCGGCGGCGGAGGCGGCGACCAAGGCCGCCAAGGACTTCGGCGTCGCCCGGCCGATCTGCCTGGGCGTGACGGTGCTGACGAGCCTGGATCGCAAGGGACTCGAGGAGGTCGGCGTCACCGGCAACGTCGAGGCGCACGTGCTGCGGCTGGCCGAGCGTGCGCGGGAGGTGGGGCTCGACGGCTGCGTGGCCTCGCCGCAGGAGATCCGGCTGCTGCGGCGCGCGCTGGGCCCGCGCTGGACGATCGTGGCGCCGGGCATTCGTCCAGCCGAACGGTCGGACGATCAGAAGCGCGTGGCCACTCCCACCGCCGCCATTCGCGCCGGCGCCGACGCCATCGTCGTCGGCCGCCCGATCACCGCGGTCCCGGATCCCAAGGCCGCGGCCGCCGCCATCCTGTCAGAGATCGCCGCCGCGGCCCTCTAGCCCGTCGCCTCGCCCGGCGCCCACGCCGCCTCGATCAGCGCGATCGCATCGGCGAGCGCGACGCGGATGGCCTGCACGCTCACCTGCGCCTCGGCGAGCACCACGATGTAGCCGATGCGGCTGGCGGCGAGGAACATCGTCCCGTCGTCGGCCGAGAACAGCGCGGTGGAGAACGACGGCCGTCCCATACGCGTGGCGCTCGTCTCCAGCTCGCGGCCGAGCGTGGCGGCCAGCGCCGCCAGCGAATCGACCTCCACGGTGCCGGGCAGCTCGGCCGCGATGACGAAGCCGTCCGGCGCGACGATGAGGGCGCCGCGGACGCCGTACAGCCGCTTCAGTTCCTGGACGATGTCGCGCACGTGGCGCCCGCGCGAGGCGCTGTCGTGCTCGAGCGCGAGCTTGAGGCGTGGTCCGCTCATGAAACCCTCCTGGTCGGAGCAGCCCCCGGCGTATCCGCCGGCGTGGATGAGGGCGCCGCGGCAGGCGGCCCGGCGGCCAGTCCGAGTTCGTGCTGCGTGGCGGACCACAGCCGATTCACGTCGAGCAGGCCCTGCGTCGGATCCGTCGCGCGCGGCAGTGCGAGCGAGACGACGAGCTCGCCGTCGGTGCGCGTGAAGACCGCGTCCCGACCATCCTGGACGATCGCGCGGTGCAGCGGGCCGAGGGCCGCGCGGCGTAGCACCGCCGTCGCCACGTGCAGCATGCGCGCCAGGGCCTCCGAGACGTCCTTGGCGTCGTCGGTCACGGGCTGCGAGGCGATCAGTCCTCCATCGGCACGCCCGATGATCAGCGCGCGGCCGGTGCCCGGGAGCCGCAGCCGCTCGACACGCGGCGCGGAGGGCACGGCGGGCGCGACCGGCGCCGGGGGCGCCGCCTCGCGCGCGCGCACCAGCTCCAGCAGCGCGCTGGCCTCGGGAAACTCGGGATAGAAGCGCAGGGCCCGACGGAGCAGGTCGTGGCACGTGCGCGTGTCGCGCTCTTCGAACGCGATGCGCGCGAGGCCGAGCAGCGCGCGGGCGTGGTTGGGATCGTGCCCCAGCACCCAGTGGAACTCCTCCTTGGCGGGCGCGGTGGCGCGACGCGCGACGTGCAGGTAGGCGGCGAGCAGGTGCGCGTGGAGGTTGCCGGCGTCGATCTCCAGCGCGCGCGCCACGAGGGCGCCGGCCTCGGCGTAGCGGCCCTCGCGACGGCGCAGCTCGGCCCGGCGCAGCGCGTCCGGCACCGACAGCGGCTCGCGGCCGTCCCGCGGCGTCCACAGCCTCCTCAAGATGGTCACGGCACGGCTCGCCTCATGCGAGCGTCACGCGCACGACCTCTTCCACGGTCGTCACGCCCTCCAGCACCTTGGCCATGCCCGCCTGGCGCAGTGTCTTCATGCCTTCCTTCTGCGCCTGCTCGCGCAGCACCGCGGTCGAGGCGTCCTCGAGGATCATGTCGCGAATGGTCTCGCTGATGGGCATGACCTCGTAGATCGCGACGCGGCCCTTCATGCCCGTGAAGTTGCAGGTCGGGCAGCCGGCGCCGCGGTAGAGCGTCACGGGCCCGCGTCCCTGCGGCACGTGGCCGTAACGCACGAGATCCTCTTCGTTGCCCTCCACCGGCTGCTTGCACTCCTTGCAGATCCGTCGGCCCAGCCGCTGCGCCAGCATCAGGAGCAGCGCCGAGGAGAGCAGGAACGGCTGGATGCCCATGTCGACCAGCCGCGCGACCGTCGATGGGCAGTCGTTCGTGTGCAGCGTGGTGAACACCAGGTGGCCGGTGAGGGCGGCGCGGACGGAGATCTGCGCCGTTTCGAGGTCGCGCGTCTCACCCACGAGGATCACGTCCGGGTCCTGGCGCAGGAAGGAGCGCAGGACGGCCGAGAACGTGCGCCCGATCCCGTCGTTCACCTGCACCTGGTTGACGCCCTTGAGGTTGTATTCGACCGGGTCCTCCGCCGTCATGATGTTGTGCTCGGGCGAGTTGATCGTCGAGATCGCCGAGTACAGCGTGGTCGTCTTGCCGGAGCCGGTCGGCCCGGTGATCAGCACCATGCCGTACGGCTGGTGAATCGCGTGGGTGAACTTCTCGTAGCTCCACGCGTCGAAGCCGAGCTTGGTGAGGTCGAGCTGGAGCGACTCCTTGTCGAGAATGCGGAGCACGGCTTTCTCGCCGAAGATGGTCGGCAGGATCGACACCCGGAAGTCGATCTCGCGCGGGCCGTGGCGCAGCTTGATGCGCCCGTCCTGCGGCAGCCGGCGCTCGGAGATGTCGAGGTTGGCCATGATCTTCAGCCGCGAGATCACCGCCGCCTCCACCTTCTTGGGCGGCGACACCATCTCGTGCATCACGCCGTCGATGCGGAAGCGGATCCGGAAGGTCTTCTCGTAGGGCTCCCAGTGCAGGTCGGAGGCGCCGCGCCTGATCGCGTCGAGCAGCACCTTGTTCACGAACTTCACCACCGGGGCGCCATCGGCCGCGTCCCGCAGCTCGACGACCTCGCTCTGGACGCGTGTGTCGTCCTCGGAGACGACCTCCACCGTGGCGTCGTTCAGCTCGGAGAGGACGTCGTCCATCGACGATGAGTTGCTGACCGGCTTCGCGTAGTGGCGCTCGATCGCCGCGCGGATGGCCGCGCCGGCGGCGACCACCGGCAGCACCGTGAGCCGCGTGGCCGCGGCGATCTCGTCCATGGCCACCACGTTGGTCGGGTCCGACATGGCCACGGTCAGCGCGCCGTCGACGCGCGAGAGCGGCAGCACCTCGTGCTTGCGCGCGAGATGCGCGGGCACGAGGGCCACGATCTCCGCGCTCACCACCTGCTGGCGGATGTCCACCGAGGGCAGTCCGTGCTCCTTGGAGAGCAGCTCCACCAGCCGCTCCTCGGTGACGAGGCCGCGGCGCGCGAGCACGGCGCCGAGCCGCTCCTTGGACCGCCGGTGCTCGCGGAGCGCCTCGTGGAGCTGGTCCTGCGAGATGACGCCCTCGGAGACGAGCAGCTCGCCGAGCCGCGCGCGATTCACGCGCTTGCGGCCGGACGGCGCGCCGACGAACCTGCCGCCGCCCGCCGGCTCGAACCCCGGCACGCTCGCCGACGACACGGCGGTGGCCAGTCGGACGGGTGTGCTCGGCGCGGGAACGAAGGGCGGCGGCGTGATGATCGTCGGCGGGGGGAACGAGGGCGCCGGGGCCCTGGCGGCGGGGGCGACGGGCGCGGGCGGCGCCGGCTCCGCCGGCGCCGCGCCCCGACGGCGGCGACGTCCCGACGCGCCCTGGTCGGGGTCGACTTGCTCGATGCGCTCGGCGGTCTCCATGAGGCGCTCGACGTCGCCGAGCCGCGTGTAGATCTCGCGGAGGGCCTCCAGCATGGTCAGGTCCGCAGGGTGCTCCGCGAGCGCCGCCTCGAACATCTCGGCGCTGTCGCGAAGCTCGCGCTCCTCGCCGGTATTACGCGGGCCGCTGCCGGATCGCACTCCGTGCTTCCTCCGCGGTGAGCGGCGCAGCCAGGACACCCGTGCGGCGCGGCCGCCGGCGGGCCTCGAGGAGGATCGCGCCGAGGCCCTGGCTGGCCTCGCGCGCGAACAGTCGCACCATGCCGACCGTGGTCCGCTCGTCGAAGATCGCGAGCAGGATCGAGTCGTCGTCGATGGTGCTGACGTGCAGGCTCTCCTTGGCGCCCTCGTGGAAGAGCACCGAGAACTCGCTCTCGCCCAGCAGCCGGGCGAGCGCCGCCGTCGAGCTGAAGGCGCCGGCGGCGAGGGCGGCGATGGAGACCGTGTCGAGCGTGCGCGCCGCGCCCGCGAGGGCGAGCGGCTCGCCGCTGCGATCGATCAGCAACACGGCGGCGCTGCTCGAGTCGCCGAGGAATCGCTCCAGCACGGCGTCGATCCGCGCCGCGTCGGCTTCGTGGATGGCGAGGTCGTGTCGCATCACGAGGCTCCTTCCTGAACCTGGCCGAATTCCCGGAGGAGGACCATCCGGGAGACGGTGTTGAGCGTGTCGAAGACCCCCTGCCCGGTCACCGCCACCGCCTCGAACGCCGGCACACGGCGCGCGCCGCGGTTGAGCGTGTACTCGAGGTAGTCGATCGGCGCCACGTTGGGGAGATCGCGCTTGTTGTACTGGACGACGTACGGCACCGTGGTGAGGTCGAGGCGGTACTCGCGCAGGTTGTCGTTGAGGTTGCGGAGGCTATCGACGTTCTCCTTGAGCCGGTCCCACTGGGAGTCGGCCACGAACACCACGCCGTCCACGCCGCGCAGGACCAGCTTGCGCGTCATGTTGTAGCGGCTCTGACCGGGCACCGTGTAGAGCTGGAACTTCGTCGTGAAGCCACGCACGCTCGCCGCCGACACGGGCAGGAAGTCGAAGAAGAGCGTGCGGTCGTCGCCGGTCGCCAGCGAGATCATGTTGCCGCGGTTGTCGTCGGGCAGGCAGCGGTGCACGAACTGGAGGTTGGCCGTCTTGCCCGCCATGCCGGGCCCGTAGTAGACCACCTTGAAGTTGATGACCTTCGCGGCGTAATTGATGATCGACATTCAGCGAGACTCCAGGGCCGCTGCCGCGCGGTCCACCTCGCGCCACGCGCGCCCGGGGCGCGCCACCGGTCCCGCCGCCGCCAGCAGCGCGGTCCCCCGCCCTCCGAGCGAGCGCACGAGGATGCGCCGCCGCCCTTGCCGGAAGACGACCGACACGAGGGCGCCGAGATCGGCGTCGCGCGCGCGCCCGAGTCCCTCCCACACCGCCAGCGCGAGCTCGCCGAGCCGCTCCGCCTCACGGCCGGGCTCGCGGAAGACGTAGATGCGGGCGGCCCCGGTCGCATCCGTGAGCACGGCCGGCTCGAGGATGCCGAACGCGCCGAGCGTTCCCGCGAGGCCGGCAACGCGCGGCTCCACCGCCAGCAGCGATAGCGCGCGCGGCGGCAACGCCACCCCCTCGCCGGCACGGCCGACCAGCGCCGCGGCGCGCGCGCCCCGCAGCTCGAGCAGGGCCACGGGCGCCCCCGGCCGTCGGGCGGCGATGACGACGGGCGTCGGCGCGGCGGTCACGATGATCGCCGCGCGCGCGGTGCGCACGGTCACCTGCTCGCCCGCCGCCGCGCCGAGCAGTCCCGCGATGCACGCGGCGGCCGCGGTGACCGGCTCGCGCAGGACGTGGGGCGAGACGAACGCCACGAGCGGCACGTTGTCCACGACGCCCGAGAACGAGTCGAACGTCCCGACGCCGGCCAGGCAGGCGGCCAGTCGCGCGAGCGCGTCGCGGCTGACCACCTCGGGCGAGACCTCGCGCCGCGGCGCGGCCGCCGCCGGAGCGGCAACCGGTATCCGCGGCGCGGGCGAAGGTGGCGGGGGCGGCGGCGGTGGCGCGACCATGGGCGGATCCGGGGCGAAAACGGGCACGGGCGCGGCGACAGGCGGTGCGGCGAACGCGACGCTTGGCGCCAGGCTCGGCGCCGGCGCGCTCTCCGGCGGCGCCTCACGCGGCACCGAGAGCGGCTGGAACGGCGCCGGAAAGGCCTCCAGTCCGGCGATCTGACTCGGTATCCCGCTGGGCGGGATCGCGCCGCGCGGCAGCTGACGGAGCACATCGTCGAGCGGCAGCGTCAGCTTCAGGCCGGGATACCGTCGCCGGAACTCCACGTCCGTGACGGCGAACGCGAGCGACGGGAACTGCGAGGCCACGATCGCCCAGTCCACCTGCACGGCGCCCTCGGGCAGCTGCGCGAGGACGACGCGCCGGGGGACGGTGATCCAGTGCGGCTCGCGCAGGCTCTCGGCAACGCGGTCGAGCGGCAGCGTGAACGCGGCCGCGGGGAGCTGGCCCGAGACGCGCTCGAATCGCACGCGCACGACCGCGTCGTCCCCCGGCACCTCGGGCGCCGCAACCGAGGGATCCGGCATCGGCGGCGGCGGGGCGGTGGTCTCGGCGGCGGCCTCGGCGGCGCCCTCGCGGCGCCGCGCCTCGCGCGCGAACGGCGTCTCGGCGGGCGGCGTCGGCGTGGCGACACCCGCCTGACGCGCGCGCTCCACGCGGGGCGCGGGACGCGGCGAGAACACGCGACCGCGGAACGGCACCAGCGCGAGGGCCGTGGCCAGCAGGGTCAGGAACGGCACGGGCCCGAGCCGCGCGAACGCGTAGGCGAGCGCGGACAGCAGCGTCACTTCCACGAGCGCCCAGAACGCGATGGCGGCCGCGAGCCCGAGGACGACGTGCGTCAGGCAGGCGCCGCCGACCCAGCGCAGGCGGCGCTGGAGTGTCGCGCGGGGCACGAGGACGAGCGAGAGCACGGCGTAGAAGAACGGCGCGACGATGACGGTCCACGGCGGCGCGGTGCCGAAGTCGCCGAGGTCCAGCCAGAGCAGCACGGCCGCGACCACGACATAGGCGACGACGACGCCCAGCGCGTGCAGCCAGCGCATCAACGGTGATGGGCGGTAACGCCCCACGTCACATGCTCCGCGCCAGCTCGGGCAGCGCCCGACGCGCGTAGTAGCGGACCTTGCCGAGAACGCTCGGCTCGCCGATGCCCACCGCGAGCAGGCCGGAGGCGGCGACACCGTACAGCACGACCATCCCCTTCTCGTACTCGAGGATCACGCCCTGGAGCGCGCCGCGGCCCAGCTCACGGCCCAGCCCGTCGGACGACTCGGCGAGGCACGCGCTGAGCGCGGCCGCGACGTCGGCGTCCACGCCCGCGTTGGCCGTCGCCTCGACCACGAAACCCTCGCGGTCCGCGAGGACGGCCCACTGCACGCCGTCCATGGCGAGGAACTGCGCCAGCACCGCGGCGGCGCCCTCGGGGATCGGCGTCGCCTCCCGGCTGACGGCGACAACGGGATCGGCGGCCGCCGCCGGCTCGCGGGCGGGGGCCGCCGCCATCTCGCGGGCGGCGGGGGCCGCCGGCCGTCGCGGCATCAAGTTGTCGAGGTGACGGACAAGGTCGTCGGCGGCGAAGGGCTTGGCAAGGATACCCGCCGACTGAACGCGCGCGGCGTGCTCGCGGACCTCGTCGTTGACGATGCCGGACATGAGCAACACCGGCGTGCGCGAGAGCCGCGGATGGCGCTTGATGAACTCGCAGATCTCGTAGCCGTCGCGGTCGGGCATGACCACGTCGCACACCACGACGTCCGGAGCATCGCGCTCGAGCCGCTCGATCGCCTCGCTGCCGGAGGCGGCGCACACCACCTCGATCTGCCGCCCCGCCAGCGCGCGCTCGACCACCTTCCGCACGCTGAGGCTATCGTCCACCACCAGGACCTTGCTCATGCGCGTTTCTCCTCATCCATCGACCTCGCCACGTCGAGCAGCAGTTGATCGACGGGGCGCACGATGGTTTTGGGCTGGCTACGCAGCTCAGTCGGATGAACGGGAATGAAGCAGAACTTGCCGCCGTGCTCGCGGTGCGAGGCCGCGACGAGCGCGCCAAACGCCGGCTCGCCGGCTTGGCCGCCGTACTCGGCGTGCGTCACGCGCCCACTCTCGAACACGACCAGGCCGCCGCCGGTGGTGAGGACGAGCACCAGTCGTCCCGTCTTGCCGCCGACGGCGATCGCCTGCGTGAGCTCCTCGATCTCCAGCACGCCGAGCGCGCCCTGAAACGTCCGCGTCCCGCCGTTCGTCCCCACGGCCTCGAGTCCGGCCATCGAGGGCGTCGGCATGGCCGCCGGCGCCCCGGAGACCACCACCGGCGTCGGCTCGACCACCGGGGCGGGCGGGACCGGCCGTGACGGAAGCGGCGGCGCCACGGGCCTCGGCAGCGGAGGCGCGACGGGCGGCGGCGCCACGGGCTTCAGCGGCGGCGGCGCAATGGGCGGCGGCGTCGTGATGGGCTGCGGCGCCGCGAAGTGCTTGAGCGGCGGTGGCGCGATGGGCGGTGGCGCCACGGGCTTCGGCGGCGCGATGGGCGGCGGGGGCGCGATGGGGCGCGGGGGCGCGGTGGGCGCCGGCGTCGTCACGGACGCGGCGGCGGCGGCCGTCGACTCCGTCTGTCGCCGCACCAGCTGGACGACCCGGGTGACGATGGTGGCGCTGCTGAGCGCATCCGGCAGCACGAGGTCGACGCCGGCGACGGCCGCCTGGGCGGGCGCCGCCTCACCGTTGCCGACGACGAGCACGAAGCGCACGTCCTTGGTGGAGGGGTCGCTGCGCACGATGGCGCACAGCTCGTGGCCCTCCATGTCGCCGAGCCGCGCGCGGCTGATGATGACGTCCTGCTTGTTCCACTCGAGCATCGTCAGCGCGAACGACGCGCTGGGCGCGACCGAGACCTCGGCGCCGCCGGCATCCAGCGCCGCCGCCAGGACGGGCGCGCGCTGCGCATCGGGATCGACGAGCAGCGCCTTCATGCCGAGACCAGCGAGGCGACGAGGCTGACGAACGCGTGCTCCTCGACGGGCTTGGTGACGTAGTGCTCGACGCCGAGGCTCTTGGCCAGCGCGACGTGCTTGTCGCCGGCGCGCGTGGTGAGGACGATCACGGGCAGCTCGCGCGTGGCCGCGCGGCGGCGGACGTCCTCGATCAGCTCGTAGCCGTTCACGCGCGGCATCTCGAGGTCGGTCACCAGAACGTCGAAGGCGGCCTCGGCCAGCCGGACCATCGCATCCGCGCCGTCGGCGGCCGTGGTGACGTCGAAGCCCGCCTTCTCCAGCATCTGGCCCACGAACTTCCGCACGCTGACCGAGTCGTCCACGAGCAGCACACGCCGGCGGCCGACGTCGGCGACGGCGTCTCCGCGGCTTCGGGCTGCGCGCGCCTCGCCGCGCGCGGCCGTGGCGGCGCCGGCGGCCGCCTCGACCAGGGCGCCCGCGTCCAGCACCAGCGTGACGCGCCCGTCGGCGCCGACGCTGGCGCCGCCGTACGGCCCGACGCCCTGCAGGAAGGCGCCGAGCGGCTTGACGACGATTTCCTGCTTGTGGAGGATCTCGTCCACCTCGACGGCGAGCGTGCGGCCCGCGCCGCGCACGACGATCACGGGACGGCGCGGCCGCCGCGGCAGGCGCTCGAGACCGAGAATGCCCGAGAGCGGGACGAGGTCGACGAGGTCGTCGCCGACGACGATCGCCTCGCCGCGCGGACCGGGCCGCACGTCGTCCGGCCGCACTTCCGTGACCAGCTGCGCGGCGTTGAGCGGCACGGCCATCCGCTCGTCGCCGACGGTGATCATGAGGGCCTCGGAGACCAGCAGCGTCAGCGGCAGGCGCAGCGTGAAGCGCGTGCCCTCGCCGACGACGCTCCGCACCTCCACCTCGCCGTTCAGGCGCCGGACGTTCGTGCGCACGACGTCCAGGCCGACGCCGCGGCCGGCCGCGGTGGTCACGGCGCTCGCCGTGCTGAAGCCGGGCAGGAAGACGAGATCGAGGGCCGCGTTGTCGTCGAGCTCGGCGTCGGCGGGCACGAACCCCTGCTCGACCGCGCGTCGGCGCAGCCGGTCCGGGTCGATGCCGCGTCCGTCGTCCGCGACCTCCACGAGGACGGCCCCGCCCTCGTGCGCGGCCGACAGCGTCACCGTGCCCGTCGCGTCCTTGCCGCAGGTGTGGCGCTCCTCGGGCGTCTCGATGCCGTGGGCGATCGTGTTCTGCACCAGGTGGAGCAGCGGATCCACGATCTGCTCGATGATGGAGGTGTCGAGCTCGACGGCTTCGCCGCGCGTCTCGAAGCGCACGGTCTTGCGCGCGGCCCGCGCGGCCTCCTGCCCCTGCCGCACGAACCGGCCGAAGAGGCTGCCGATCGGCACCAGGCGCGCGCGCCCGATCTCGCTGCGCAGCGCGCCGGTGATCCGGTGCACGTGCGCGATGTCGTCGCGGAGCGCGCGGCTCACCGCCGTCAGCTCGGACTGCAGCTCCGCGATGTCGGCCGCGATCTCGGCCACCGTCCGCGCGAAGATCCCGGCGTCGTCGTAGCGGTCGAACTCGAGCTCCGCGAAGAGCTCGGCGACCGATCGGCCGACGGTGGGCGCGGCCGCTGGCTTCGCCACCGGCATGGAGGGCCGCGGGTCGAACTCACGGCGCTCGTAGTCGGCCACGTACTGGGCCAGGCGGGCGCGGCTCGTCAGCAGCGCCGCCGAAAGGCGATCGACCTCGTCGAGCCGCCGATCCACGCGCTCGCGGCCGATCACCATCTCGCCGACGAGGTCCATCAGCGAGTCGAGACGCTCGAGGTTGACGCGGATCGTCTGGCGCGGAGGCCGTCGCGGCTCGACGCGTGCCGGCGACGGGCGCGGCGCGCTCGCCAGCGCCGCGAGGGGCGACGGCATCGCGAGCGCGGGCGGTGCTGCGACGGGCTCGGGGCCGGGCGTGGCCGCCGGAACGGGCGCGCCGGCCAGCAGCGCGTCGAGCCGCGCCCGCACGCCGGCGACGACCTCGGTGACGCTCGCGCGCGGATCGGGAGCCAGCCCGAGCATCAGGCGGAGCGCGCCGTCGGCGGCGAAGAGGATCTCGACGGCGGCCGGCGTCAGCGGCCGGCTCCCCTCGCGCGCGGCGACGAGCACGTCCTCCATGCGGTGCGCGACCTCGCCGACGCGGACGCAGCCGACGACGTACGCGGCGCCCTTCAGCGTGTGGACGACGCGGAAGAGCCGCGCGAGCTCGGCGGCATCGGGGCCGCGCTCGAGCGCGCTCAGCGCGGCCGTCACGCCCTCGAGGTGCTCGGTCGCCTCCGGCAGGAAATACGCGAGGACGTCGGCGTTCCCGGCGAAGAACGTCTCCAGCTCCTTGCGGAGAGGATCGGCCGACGTCCGCGACGCGCCAGCCCCTCCCGCCGCTCCCGCGGAGGCCCGGTCGGGGGCGGGGGCGGCCTTGGCGGGCCGTAGGAGCTCGCGTGTATCCGCCTGACGCAGGATTTCGATATCGGACCGTCGCAACTCGCGGCCCGCCGGGGCTGCCCCCGCCCCGGCCCCGGCCGGCGCAGAGACGCCGGCCGCGGCCGCATCGAGCGCCTGCCGCAGATGACCCACAAGGGCGGAGAGCTTGTGCACGTCGGGCGGCCGCGCGCCGAGCACGTCCTCCAGCTCCGCCGCGAGCGCGGCGATCTTGGAGAATCCGTGCAGCGAGGCGGCGCCCTTCAGCCGGTGCGTGACGACGAAGAGCTCGTCGACGCCGCCGGCGCGCCCCAGCGTCGCCGCCGCGCGGTCGAGGGCGGCCACCGTGTCCCACGCCTCCATCAGGAAGATGGAGCGGAGGAACTCCTGCTCGGCCGGCTCGGCCATTCGGAGCCTCAGTTCGTCGCCAGCTTGAACCGCGACAGGCTTCGCGTGAGCTCGTCCGCCAGTTTCACCAGGTCGTCGACCGTGCGCCGCGTCTGGAGCACGGCCTGCTCGGTATGCACCGCCACGTCGGCGATGGAGCGCATCGCGCGCACCACGCCGTCGGCGCCGCGCACCTGCTGCTGCGACGACGCCGAGATCTCCTGCGCCAGCTCCGCCGACGTCTTCGAGATGCCGGCGATCGACTTGAGGCTCTCCTCCGCGCGAATGGTGACCTTGTAGCCGGCTTCCACCTCGCGCGTGCCCTCTTCCATGGCCACCACCGCCTCCTGCGTCTCCGCCTGCACGGCGCGGATGCGGGCCGCGATGTCCTTGGTGGCCTTGGCCGCGCGCTCGGCGAGCTTGCGGATCTCGTCGGCGACGACGGCGAAGCGGACGCCCGACTCGCCGGCGCCCGCCGCCTCGATGGCCGCGTTGAGCGCGAGGAGGTTCGTGTGCGACGCGATCTCTTCGATCGTGTCGACGATCTCCGAGATTTCCAGCGAGCGGTCGCCGAGGCTCTTGATGCGCTTGGAGATGACCTGCACCTCGCTGCGGATCCGCTGCATGCCGGCCAGGCTGTCGCGGACGGCGCCCTCGCCGCGGGTGGCGGCGTCGAGCGTCTGGCCGGCGGCGTTCGCGGCCGAGGCCGCGTTGGAGGCGACGAGCTGCACGGAGCGCGACATCGTCTCCACCTCGCGGCTGACGGTGGTGGCCTCGCGTGCCTGCTTCTCGGCGCCGCTCGCCATCTGGTCGCTGGCGCCGAGCATGTCGTTGGCGCTGCCGGCCACGCGCAGCGCCGCGTGGCGCACGTCGGCGAGCAGGGTGGCGATCTCCTCGACCATGAGGTTGACGGCGTCCACGACGTTGCCGAGGACGTCCGGCGTCACCTCGCCGCGGCGGCTGAGGTCGCCCTGCGCGATCTGGGTGACCGTCTCGAGAAAGCCCGCGATGTTCTTCTGGAGGTCCTCGCGCCGCCGCTTCTCCTCGTCGCGCTCGGTCTCGGTGGTGACCTGGGAGCGCAGCCGCGTGACGGTGTCGTTGAAGGTGCGCGCGAGCTGGCCGATCTCGTCGCGCGAGCGGACGCGCACGGTGTGCGAGAGGTCGCC
>Ga0137418_10000857_pt1 | contig 28000 bp, 44 predicted proteins | sample CZODoug3_1_2_16f_FD_122242 | JGI IMG/M metagenome (GOLD analysis project Ga0137418, IMG submission 122242) | Vadose zone soil fungal communities from Angelo Coast Range Reserve, California, USA - CZODoug3_1_2_16fungal (Hybrid Assembly) | ecosystem: Environmental > Terrestrial > Soil > Vadose...
GCCCTCACCGCTCGCGATTACTCCCTCTTCAACATAAAATCTCCCGGCGCCATCACCTGGAACTCCGTCCACATCGAACCGCAAGGTTCCACCGATTTTCCCTTAGACAATTCCGGAAATCATTACTTCGCCGCCCGCAACACTTCCTCGTCTTCTCTCTTCGTCGAAACTCCATCCGGTCCGCAGCGCGAAAAATTCCTCTTCTATCGCGGCGTCTCCGCTTTCTCAATTCCAATCACCGCCAACGTCGCTCCAGATTCCGCAATCCATTTGCAAAATCAATTCGCCGAAGAAATCCCCGCCGCCATTCTCTTCGAACGCCGCGGCGCTCAACTTGGTTATCGCATGCTCGGTCCTCTCCACGATCAGGCTGCCTACGTCCCGCCGGAACTCTCCTCCTCGCTTGACTCCCTTTCCACCGCTCTCGAAGGCATCCTCATCTCGCAAGGTCTCTTCCCCGACGAAGCCCACGCCATGCTCGAAACATGGAAAAATTCCTGGTTCGAGGAGGGCTCTCGCCTCATCTACATCGTTCCTCGCCGCTTCATCGATTCCGTCCTGCCGCTCCGCATTTCGCCCGCTCCAGCCATGACAACCCGCGTCTTCGTCGGCCGCCTCGAACTCGTCACTCCTGCCACCGAGCGCGCCGTTGAATCCGCCTTCGCCTCCAACGATCAACTCACCCTCGCCAAGTACAACCGCTTCCTCGAGCCTATCCTTCGCAACATGATCCAGAAATCCACCGACACCGCCCGCAGCGAACAACTTGCACGCTACCTCGAGGAAGTCTCCCAGAGGCTTTACGCCTCACGCCAAAATTGAACGGAGGTCCGCGGCATTCGGGGGTAGTGCGTCAGTTTGAGATCCATCCCGCCTTGACAAGCATTTCGAGCGCGACGTCGGTCAACGGGCGATTCTCATTGGTGACAGCAAAGTCCTCCAAATGCGCGCGGTCAAGGATGACATTCAATTTCGCAACCCGATCGACATATTCCCGCTGCGAAACTCCTAAATCACGCAACTGTACGCGTCGGTTCATCGCTTCCATGCTCGCAATGAGACGACAGACGACCGAGTTGGCGGCTGGAATAATGTCGCGACAGAGTTTTAGTTGAGCACTGTCCTCAATTGCTCTCGCCACTAAGAATCGCTGCACTCCCAAGGCGGCATAGTTCCTGCAAATAGACCGAAGGTTGTCGTACATCACGCCATCGCTGAGGGCTGCCGACGGAAGATGAGCAAGGCCGAGCGCATCCAAGTCAATTGCCGCATGGACAATCTTGCGTTGGGCGAGAATGTCCGAAGCTTCGCCTAGGACAGCCGTTTTGCCGGCTCCCATCGCGCCCGTGATGATTAGCAGCGATTTCGTAAGCCCTCCATCGTTCTTTGATCTTTTCATGGTTTCACAGCCGGCGCGACGGAGAAGCAGTCAAACTGACCCACCGCCTATCCAAGACCTTACCTTGACCCAGCGTCCCTCCGCCCCTAAAATAGAAGTTTCACCGTGACGCAATTTTTCGATCTGTTGAATTCATCCTCCAGCCCAGTGGCCACCCGCTGGGCTGCGCTGTTTTCGGCCGCACGCTCTGTCGCTCCGATGCGCTGGCCATCCCGCAATAAATTCAAATATAAGAGGCGCCCATGATTGATGGTCCCATCCCCGAAGCTCTTACCTTCGACGACGTTCTCCTCCTACCGGGCAAATCCTCCATCCTGCCGACCGAAGTCGACCCCACCACGAAATTCACCCGCAAGCTCGCCCTAAATATTCCTCTCGCCTCCGCCGCCATGGACACGGTCACCGAATCGCGCCTCGCCATCGGCATTGCCCGCCAGGGTGGCATCGGCATCATCCACCGCAATTTCCCTATCGACCGCCAGTTCGAGGAAGTGGACCGCGTCAAGCGCTCCGAATCCGGCATGATCGTCGACCCGGTCACCATCTCTCCCGACATCACCCTTCGCCAGGCGCTCGACATCATGACCAAGTACCGCATCTCCGGCCTCCCCGTCACGCGCGGCACTCGCCTGACAGGCATCCTCACCAACCGCGACCTCCGCTTCGAAAAAAATCATACGCAACTCGTCGGCCAGGTGATGACCAAGGACAATCTAGTCACCGTCCCCGTCGGCACCACGCTCGACGAAGCCGAAAAAATTCTCCAGAAGCACCGCATCGAAAAACTTCTCGTCGTTGACCAGGACTTCAACCTCAAAGGCCTCATCACCGTAAAAGACATTCAGAAAAAACTCGAATATCCTCGCGCTGCAAAAGACGACCACGGCCGCCTCACCGTCGGCGCTGCCGTCGGCGCCACAGGCGATTTCCTCGAGCGCGCCGTCGAGATGGCCAAGGCAAAAGCCGATGTCCTCGCCATTGATACCGCCCACGGCCACACCGAGCGTGTCATGGAAGCCATCAAAGCCATCCGCCGCCGCCTCCCCGAAATGCAAATCGTCGCCGGCAACGTCGCTACCTACGAAGCCGCAAAAGATCTCATCGCCCTCGGCATCGATGGCCTGAAAGTCGGCATCGGTCCCGGTTCCATCTGCACCACGCGCATCGTCACCGGCGCCGGCGTCCCGCAAATCACCGCTATCGTCGAAGCCTCCAGAGCTGCGAAAGGCACCGGCGTTCCGATCATTGCCGACGGCGGCATCAAATATTCGGGCGACATCACCAAGGCTCTGGCCGCCGGCGCTTCCTGCGTCATGATCGGCAGCCTTTTCGCCGGCACCGAAGAAGCTCCCGGCGAAACGATTCTCTATCAGGGACGCACCTTCAAGTCCTATCGCGGCATGGGCTCCACTGGCGCCATGAACGCGGGCTCGGACCGCTACTCCGTCGTCCAGGACTCACCCGAGAGCGGCAAATCCGTCCCCGAAGGTGTCGAAGGCCGTGTCGCCTATAAAGGACCGCTCAACGGCCTCACCGATCAACTCGTCGGTGGCCTCAAAAGCGGCATGGGCTACGTCGGCGCCCGCACCCTGAACGAGCTCGCCGAAAAAAGCAAATTCGTCCGTATCACCGCCGCCGGCCTCCGCGAATCGCACGTCCACGACGTAGTCATCACCAAGGAAGCCCCCAACTACCGCATGGAGTAATCTTCGAAGTTGTAGTGGCCGTTCTTCGCTGGCCAACTTCCACATACCCGATTACCCCTCCCAGTCATCCAATTACCATAGACCGGCGATCGTGCCGCCGTCAGGGGAGCGCCCAGCTTGAGTGCTCGAATTGTCGTCGCCATTTCTGTCATCCAGTCCATTCTTCTTCTCGTCCATCTCTTTATCTACGAAACTTGGGTCGCCTTCACTGGCGCGCCCAGCCAACCGTGGCTATTCATTCTTCAGCTCGCGTTCGCCCTGCTTTCCGTCAGTTTCCTGGCCTCTTCTTTGCTCGCCCATCGCTTTTTCAATCGCCCCGTGCGCGCCTACTATCGCCTCGCCAGCATCTGGCTGGGCTTCGTGAATTTCGCGTTTGCCGCCGCATGCCTGGCGTGGATTGCGATTGCTATCACGATTGTCTTTGGCCTGCCCTTCAGCCAATCCGGGATCGCCGTCTTTTTCTTCAGCTTGGCCGTTCTCGCCACGCTCTACGGCCTTGCGAACGCCGCCACTCTCCGCATCAAGCGCGTCACCGTGAAACTCCCCGGCCTTCCCGCCTCCTGGCGCGGACGCGTCGCCGCCCTGGTCACCGACACGCATCTCGGCCACATCAAGGGTCGCAACTTCATCTCCCGAATCGTCACCAAGCTCCGCCAGCTCCGCGCCGACGTCGTCTTCATCAGCGGTGACATGTTCGACGGCACCCACGTCGACGCGCCTCGCCTCGTTTCTCCCTGGCGCCAGCTCTCTCCCAAATTCGGCTCCTACTTCGTCACCGGCAATCATGACGAATTCTCGGACTCCAACGGCTATCTCAGCGCTATCCGCAATTCCGGCATCCGCATCCTCAACAACGAAACCGTCAATCTCGACGGCCTCCAGGTCCTCGGCGTTCCTTATCACGACTCCGCAAACCCCGAGCGCTTCCGCTCCATCCTCGCCAACGCCGATCTCGACCGCTCGCGCGCCAGCGTCCTGCTCTCTCACGTTCCTCACGGTCTGCCGATCGCTGAAAAGCAGGGCATCTCGCTGCAGCTCTCCGGCCACACCCACGGCGGCCAGATTTTTCCTTTCACGTGGATCACCTCGCGCATCTTCGGCGCCTACACCTACGGCCTCAAACGCTTCGGCGATCTTCTCGTCTACACCTCCAGCGGCGCCGGCACCTGGGGCCCACCCCTGCGCGTCTGTACCGCCCCCGAAATCGTCCTAATCCACTTCGAGTAGGCATGCGTAGCGGCCACTTTCAAGCTTGCCCTGACGAAGGAATGGGTGGCCTCGTTCCTCGTTATTTGTACGGGCGGAGCTTGCTCCGCCCTCTTGGGTTTTCTTGCCAAGCGCCCCGCGCTCTTCTCCGTTGCATTTTTCCCACGATTGAACTAGAAACATCTCTCGGCTCTTAATTCAAAATAAATTCCGGGGATCTTACTCCATGAAAATCTCTCGCACATTTCTGACCATCACTCTTCTTCTCTTCCCCGCCATTTCGATTGCGCAATCTCTTCCCTCTCCGAAATCCCTCAAAGCCGTCAAATTCGGCAAACTCTGGGACGCCCGCGGCAAGCTCTGGACCAATGCCATCGTCCTCATCGAAGACGACAAAATCAAATCCGTCACCACCAATCCCTCCGACATTCCTCCCCGCGCCCAAATCATCGATCTCTCCAAATTCACCGGCCTCCCCGGCCTCATCGACGTCCACACCCACATGACCAACTACACCGACGAAACTCCCGGGAAGCCCATGCTGAAGCAGCTCGTCGACAATCCTCCCGCCGTCGAAGTCTTCCTCGCCCGCAAAGGCGCGCTCCGCACTCTCGAAGCCGGCGTCACCACCGTCCGAGACCTCGGCTCCGATCAATATATGGACATCGCCATGCGCGACCTCATCAATCACGGCGAAATGATCGGTCCGCGCATGTTTGTCTGCGGCTACGGACTCACCGTCACCAGCACGCCCTATAAGCCCGGCCTCAATCTCCCCGCGGGCGGCATAGCCGATGGCGTCCCCGAAGTCCTCCGCGCCGTGCGGCAGCAAGTCGCCGCCGGCGCCGACGTCATCAAGCTCTTCGCTTCCACCGGCACCGACGATGACGTCACCGGCTTCGAGACGTATTCCTACGACGAGATCAAAGCCGCCGTTGACGCAGCTCATCAGTTCGGCAAAAAAATCGCCATCCATTCCTACGGACCCGATGGCGCGCGCGACGCCGTCCGCGCCGGCACCGACTCCCTCGAACACGCCACCGACATGGACGACGCCACCATCCAGGAAATGGCCCGCCGCGGCACGTTTTATGTGCCAACCATTGATCACAATCGCTACTACCTGGACAACTGGCAGCAGATTGGTTACGCGAATGGATTTCAGGAAAAGACCAAGGCGTTCATCGAACGCAATCTCGAAACCGCGCGAAGAGCGATCAAAGCCGGCGTGAAATTCGCCATGGGCTCCGACGCCATCTACACCATGTTTGGGGAAAACACCCGCGAACTCGGCTGGTTCGTCAAAGCTGGTATGACTCCCGAGCAAGCCCTCCGCACCGCCACCACCAACGCCGCCGAACTCCTCGGCAAGCCCACCGAACTCGGCGCCGTAGCCCCCGGCTATTTCGCCGACCTCGTCGCCGTCGAAGGCGACCCACTCGCAAACATCGACGTAGCCATCAAAAACGTCCGCTGGGTAATGAAATCCGGCCAGGTAGTAGTCGACAAAGTTTCTTCCAACTCGTCGACCCGCTAGCCAAATCAACGTAGCCAATATACCAGCGCGTTAACAGAGAGTCATCAATGCACCAGCGGGCCGTTTACAGTGTTGGGTGTGAAATCAAAGTCGGTGAAACCGTTTCCTTTTGCCCAACCTGAAGCCTCCCGCTATGCACTATACGTTTTCACCGAGTTGCGAATGTAGCTCCGTATATCCTTTTGCCTGCTTCAGTGCCGCAGGCGTAAACTCGTGAGAAGGATGAAGCCCCCTTAGTCGGAGAGTTTGATGCCCGGTTCAGGTCCAATTGTTCTGTTCGACAAGTCTTCCCTGCAAATCCTGACCACGGATGAGGCGGTCTGGTTCGACACCTTCTATTTTCCAAGCATGACACCGCTCTTTTTCGTTGAGACTTTGGCTGACCTAGAAAAGGAAATGCGGAGCGGAAGTAGCCCGGAGCAATTCGTGGGAGCACTCGCGGAAAAGACGCCGCTTGGAGGCGGGATCAACGTTCATCACGAAGTATTGTGCGTCAACGAACTACTCGGGAACGGATTCGAATTGAGACACTTTCCTGTCGTTGCCGGCGGGAGTCCCGTTGCCACGCGCGACGGCGGGAGGGCAGTCGTCTTCGATCCGCCGCCCGAGGCACAGGCACTCAGCCGTTGGGAAGAGAGAAAATTTCTTGAAGTAGAGCGTGGTTTCGCAAGAAGGTGGCGTGATGCGCTCTCGGCAATAGACCTGGATGCTATCTTTAGGCAGGGGCGAGAAATCATCAGGAGAGTCGGCCGCCCCAAGGACCTCATGGCTGCAAAGGTCGCTGCGGCCGAACTCTTGCAGAAACCCTCCTCACGATATGTGTCAGATGCTCTCCAGGCACTCAAGCCCGAGGGTGCGGCAAGGCGAATCACCGAGCGATGGAAGCATCACGGAAGCCACCGATCAAAGGGTTCGCTCCATACACCGCCCACGTGATGACGGTCGATTTATTCTTCTGTCTAGCCTTAGGAGCCGATTTGATCGGGCGGGAACGACCGAGCAACAAAATCGACATCGCTTATTTGTACTACCTTCCGTTTTGCATGGTCTTCACTTCGCGCGACAAGCTTCACCAAAAAACGGCTCCGCTATTCCTTGATGACGATCAGGTGTTCGTTCACGGAGACGATTTGAAAGTCGATCTGGCCAAGCTGGATGCTCACTACTCACTGCTTTCGGATGAAGAGAAGCTGAGAGGTGTTATGTCATTTGCCCACTACCCACCGATTGATGGGGATTTCCTTGTTTCCAGGCTATGGGACCGACTGATGAAGCCCGAATGGAGGGAATGGGCTGTTCGACCACACCCAATCACTTCAAAGGAAGACGAGGCAAAAATCATAGCTGAGCTCAACGAAATCGCGGACGCGCCCCGGCTAAATGTTGCGACCCACGTTCCACTCGAAGAAGCAAGCGCAATGGTAATTAAGCGACGCGTCCCTGCGTACAGGGGCAAATGGAGAATGGTCCCACCCGAAGTAGAGGAAGCTCGGCACTAGCGCTCTCGCCAAGAGGAAGGCATGAGGCATGATCCTCAGGATGATTGGATGACGGGCTGGTGGCCGGATGCCTGGTTTGCACTAGAGTTGTTGGAGCCGTCTTCATTTTTCATTTTCTGATTACTGATCCTTGATTACTGGCTATCCTCCGCCTTTCAACTTTTGACTTTCAACGGCATTACATGGCGGAGACTGGTGCCACCCACCGACCCGCCCCTTCGGCCCGGTGAAGCACACGGGACACAAAAACCGCGCTCCACTCAGGGCAGGCAGACCGTGCTACCATCTGCCCATGATTCTCCCTCTCACCGAGCCGGGCTATTACGTCGGCTGGGGAACCCTGAGCCTGATCAATGCCGGCCTCGCCCAAACGAAGAATCGCAGCGGCCTTCTTTGGTTTCTGATTTCCCTTTTCCTCGGCCCCATCGCCACTTTCCTCATCGTAGTCCTCGACCCCGCGCCGTCCGCCAGGTAGACCACCCCGCGAAGTAGCTATCCTCCCCTTCCGAACTGCCGGCTGCCAGCTTACGGTTCGACGCCTTTGGCTGTACACTTTAGCTGACGAGGTGAATGCAGATGCCGGGCGTCATCATCAAGGATCCCGAAATTCTCGGCGGTGAGCCGGTTTTCCGCGGCACCCGAGTGCCCTTCAAGATTTTGATCGAATATCTGGAAGGCGGCGACACTTTGGACCAGTTTCTGGAACAGTATCCCAGCGTCAGCCGCGAACTCGCCATCGCCGCCATCGAAGAAGCAAGGCTTAGCCTCGTTTCCCAGCTCAAATGAGAGTTCTGATTGATGAGTGCGCCCCGAGGGCACTCAAGAGACTCCTCGTGGACCGAGGCCACGATTGTAGTACCGTTCAGGAAGCGGGCTGGTCTGGAAAACATAACGGCGAACTCTTAAATCTTGCGGAGACCGCGTTTGATGTGTTGGTTACCGTGGACACAAACCTCCGCTACCAACAAAACTTGGCGGGCCGCAAAATCGCCATCGTGGTTCTTCAGTCGTCCTCCAACCGTCTCGACCATCTTCGCCAATACTTTCCCGCCTGCGTGCGGGCGATCGAGAAAATCAAGCCTGGGGAAATTGTCCAAATCGGCAGTGAAATCTGAGTGCTTGGGTGGCCTGAGTTTCTCCGCTTCTTCCTCTTGCTCTTGGCTTCCTGATTACGGATCGCTGATGACTGCTCGCCTGAGGCGGATGGCCCAGGCCAAGCCTGCCTTTAGCGGAATTTGTGGTGCGAGAGACGGCAAAAAGTTGCGTGGTTTGCCAATTGTGGCGCGGCTAAAGCTTGTGTCCTTAACAATCGGCGTTTGGACACTCGCTTGCCACAAAGAACAGGGGCATAGTGTCACTCGACAAGTGTCCAACGGAGGAACCCATCATGATTAGCGAGAGGCTTAGTGTGCAGGAAACCGGGAAAGGGATCGCGCGTGGCCAGGGATCTTTCAGCCGCGTTTCCGGCTATCTCATTGGGATTGCCCTTGTGGCGCTGTTGGTGATGGCCTCGGCTCCTAGCTCCTTTGCTGATACGGTTTTCAGCGTAACGGGTACCTTCGCCAATGGAGCTGTCTTTGACCCGGGTAGCACGATCACCATTGATACCACTCTCGGGATAACCACCGATTCCAACCTGAGCATTTCCGCAGTGTCGAATTCGTCGCCAGCCAACACATTTACGGCAGCCAATATTTTTCAGAACGGCGCCTTCATGACTCCCTTCATCTGGCAACTGGCGGATGGCACGGAATTGGATTTTTTTATGCCAGCGCCGGATTTCCAAGGGTTTACGGGCGGAACGATCTCGTTGGTAACCTATTTTCAGTCGCCAGGGTGGGGATTCAGCGGTGGATCAACGGACACAGTTTTGACGCCCATGGTGACGCCGGAACCCACCGCCATTTCCCTGCTGGGAATCGGTCTGCTTGGACTGATGGGGCTGGCGTTCTGGCGGAAGCGGGCGGGTGTCGCCGCCGCTCAGGGAGCTGTGCTCCAATAGTCGTCTGTTTCCCTCTTACAAATCCCTCATAAACTCCTCAGGACTTTTCAACCCCTCCTCCCCGATTCTGTCTCCAGTGGAGGCAGGACCGCACGCGTCCTGGCGAGGAATCGATGGCCCTCACTGTATTTCTTGCGCTTTGCATTCTTGGGGTGGATTTCCTGATCTATGTGCTGTTTCAGTGGACCTGGGGCGACAAGCGCCGCGCCATAGCTCGCCAAGTGGCGGCACACAGAAACGCGCTCGAGGGGCAGCCGCGCCGGCCATTCCTTGTCCCTTCACCAAAGCTCGCTCGCGTCGGCCCGCACGCAGTAAGCGAAGATGCGAGGCTAAACCTAGTCGTTCAGCTCAAATAAGAGGTCTGACGGATGAGTGCTGCGGTGGCCCCAGTTGGAAGATGATTCAAATTTGTGGGCTTCAGTAAGCTAATGCTGCGGAGAGTATGTACGCATGCACACGGAGTGTGTGCTGCAGTCCGTGTGTCGTTCGAGAAGCGGATTAGATCTTGACGCCCCAAAATCCGGCGTCGGGTTCGGCGAGAGCGATGCCGACTTCCCAAGCTTCGTGTCCACGCCAGACGACTTCGCCTTGCGCGCTGCGACCTGTCTCGGGCAACACAAGCCGAACTTGCCGGCGGAGCGGCACGTCCGCGCCAATAACTGCCATGCAGCCGGAGTGGCTGACGTCAACGGTCAGTCCGTTCGCGGTGCGGCGCGCTTCGCCTTCATCCCACTCAAGGCGCAAGCGAAGGCTGGCGGTCGACCGCGGGTGAGAGCGCATGCTAGCCCAGCGATCTTCCATCATTTTAAGCTGCGAGAGCGTTTGTTCCGGGGTCAATAAAGCCATGAGGTACCTCACGCGGGGGTGTTTACAGAATGGGGGGCCACCTAGAAACTTAAACCCGTGCTGGCCTCACGTCAATGGTACTCTTTCAAAAAATTATCTCCCCCGGAACCCCTTTAGGCACCCCCTGGGAGACCCTCCCGGACACCCCCTGGTCTTGGCCTGCTCCGGTTTCTCGGCAAGCAGGGGTTCGCTCTTTTCCGAAAGTTCCTTTACCGTAAAGGGCTTCCATCGCCGGGAGCACCCCTTCCTCCAGGTAAACCAGCTTCGCAGCCATTCTTCGGGCGATTGGGCAACAAAAAAGCCCGCCCCGGTTTCCCGGAGCGGGCCGTGTAATCGTTGCGGAGGCGGGTTTAGCTTTTGGCTTCGACGGCTTCTTCGACCTTGCTCTTTTCTTTCTTTTCCTTCTTCTTGAACTCGTAGCCGACGAGTTCGAGGATGGCCACTTTCGCGCCATCGCCCACGCGAGTACCGCCGTGGATAATGCGCGTGTAGCCGCCGGCGCGGTCGGCAAACTTCGGCGCGATTTCGCTGAAGAGCTTCTGCGTCATGGCCGGGGTCATCAAGTAAGCCGCGGCCTGGCGGCGGGCCTGCAAAGTGTCGCGCTTCCCGAGGGTGATAATCTTTTCGGCGACGGGGCGTGTGGCCTTGGCGCGCGTCAGCGTGGTGGTGATGCGGCCGTGTTCAAACAGATTGGTGACCAGGTTGCGCAAGGTCGCGCGGCGGTGCCACGGATTGCGTCCCAGTTTCGATCCCGACTTCAAATGTCGCATGGCTTCTCTTTCCCTTTATCTATTGCAAACTTCCCGCTTGTTTCTGATTTTTCAGGAGGCCGGGACGAATGTCCCGGCCTTCCCGTTGTCAAAAATTACAGGCCGATAGTTTCGTCAGAGGTTGGCGGGGCGGTCTGGCTCGGGAGCGGCGGCCAGATGATGCGGCCGTGCTCGTCGAACTTCATGCCCAGGCTGAGGCCCATCTTCACCAGTATATCCTTGATCTCGTTGAGCGATTTCCGGCCGAAGTTCTTGGTCTTCAGCATTTCGTTTTCGCTCTTCTGCACGAGCTCGCGGATGGTCTGGATGTTGGCGTTCTTCAGGCAGTTGTAGCTGCGCACGGAAAGCTCCAGCTCTTCGACGGAGCGATCCAGGTGTTCGAGCCGCGGATCGTGGACGATATCCTGCGGCATCTCGACGTTCTCGGGCGGCTCGTCGATGTTGATGAAGATAATCATGTGATCCTTCACCAGCTTCGCGGCCAGTCCGATGGCGTCCTGCGGGGTGATGGCGCCGTTGGTCCAGACTTCGATCATCAGCTTTTCGTAATCGGTCATTTGTCCGAGACGGGCAGATTCGACCGAGTAATTGACCTTGCGCACGGGCGAGTGAACGCTGTCCACCGGAATGTAGCCGATGGGCAGGTCTTCGTCGTAGTTGCGGTCGGCGGCAACGTAGCCGCGGCCGTTCTTGACGCGCATTTCGATTTGCAGCTTGCCGCCTTCGCTGACAGTGGCGATGTACACGCTCTTGTCGAGCACGGCGAAATCCGCATCTTCCTCGATCTGGGCGCTGGTGACCACGCCAGGCTGCTCAACGTTCAGGTAAATGGTCTTCGGCAGATCGTTGTTCAGCTTGATGGGCACCTGCTTCAGGTTCAGGATGATGTCGGTCGCATCCTCAACCACACCGGGGATCGAAGAGAACTCGTGCAACACGCCCTCGATTTTCACCGCGGTGATGGCCGCGCCCTCGATGGAGCTGAGGAGCGCGCGACGCAGCGCGTTTCCAACCGTGGTGCCCCAACCGCGCTCAAACGGCTGGGCCGAAAAACGGCCATACCGTTCGGTCAGCGATTCGAGCTCCGGCGCGAGACGTTTCGGTTTCTGAAATCCCTTCCACATCGTGTTCCTTCCTTCTGGCCCGATACCATCGGGCCCAATACCTTTGATGCCTTTGTGCGGCGGCCGGTCTAAAGACCGGCCACTACACGGTTCTTACTTCGAATACAGTTCGACGATCAGCTGTTCGTTGATCGGCGGCGTCTGCATGTCTTCGCGCTTGGGCAGAGCCACGACCTTGGACTTGAACTGCTCGCGATCCTGCTCGAGCCACGGCACGGAATTCTGGCTTTGCGCAACGTTGCGCGCTTCCAGCACCATGGCGTTCTGGTGCATTTTGTCCTTGATCGCGACTTCCTCGCCCACGCTGACCTGATACGACGGGATGTTGACCTTCTTCCCGTTGATCCGGACGTGGCCGTGGAGGACGAGCTGCCGGGCCTGGGCCCGCGATGACGCAAGTCCCGAGCGCCATACGACGTTATCGAGGCGGCGCTCCAGCATGATGATCAGGTTTTCGCCCGTCGGACCCTTGGCGCGCTCCGCTTTATGAAAATAGTTGCGGAACTGGCGCTCAAGGAGGCCGTACGTGCGCTTGGCTTTTTGTTTCTCGCGCAGCTGCAGGCCGTAGCCCGCAACTTTCGCTCGCCGTGACTGCCCATGCTGTCCCGGTACAAAGTTGCGCTTCTCAATCGCGCACTTGTCCGTGAAGCAACGCAGCCCCTTCAAAAACAGCTTCTGCCCTTCCCGACGGCACAGGCGGCAGACTGCATCTCGGTGTCTTGCCAACTTCTGTTCTCCCTTCCCAAAACTTCTCTAGCGAACTTTTGAAAAACCTCAGGCCTCGAAGGCCTGAGCTACAAATCTTTGCGTCAGACGCGGCGGCGCTTTGGCGGACGGCAGCCGTTGTGCGGAATCGGCGTGATGTCGCGGATGGCCACGATGTGCAGCCCGGCGGCAGCCAGGGCGCGCACCGCGGATTCACGGCCGGAACCCGGACCCTTCATTTTCACTTCCACGCTCTTCATGCCGAACTGGTCGCGGGCGGCGCTTGCAGCGGTCAGCGAAGCCTGCTGGGCGGCATAGGGTGTGCCCTTGCGCGAACCCTTGAAGCCGATGGAGCCGGCGGAAGAGTTGCAGATCACGCGGCCATCGGGATCGGTGATGGTGATCTGCGTGTTGTTGAAGGAAGCCGAAATGTGCGCCAGGCCATGGGGAACGGTGCGGCGCTCCTTCTTCTTCTTGAATTCTTTCTTCTTTTTGTTACCAGCCGCCGCCGGTTTTCCCGGTTGAGCGTCTGGTGCTGTGTTCTGCTGCTCTTTTGCCACGTGTCACTCCATTCGTTCCTGAGACTCTTCCATTCTTAAGCAGGCGGCGTAAAGCCGCCCCTACTAGCCCTTCTTGCCCTTGATCTGTTTCTTGCCGGCGACTGCGCCGCGGCGTGGACCCTTGCGGGTGCGCGCGTTGGTGTGCGTGCGCTGGCCGTGAACCGGCAGGTTGCGGCGGTGACGAATGCCGCGGTAGGCCTGAATTTCAATCAGGCGGCGGATATTCATCTGGATCTCTTTGCGAAGATCGCCTTCCACGCGGCCTTCCTGTTCGATGACCGTGCGGATGCGGTTCACTTCATCTTCCGTGAGCTCGCGGATCTTTTTCGTGGGATCCACATTCGCCTTTTCGGCGATTGTTTTCGCGCGCACCTGTCCAATGCCATAGATCGAGGTCAACCCGACCCAAAGGCGCTTCTGCGGCGGAAGATCAACACCTGCGATACGTGCCATAGCTTCTCCTGTCCTGCTGAAACCTGTATTCAGTTATTAGTTCTAAGTTTCGGAACCGCTGACTTAGAACTGATAACTATGAGCCAAAAACTTTTCTATCCCTGGCGCTGCTTGTGCTTCGGGTTGGTGCAGATTACCCGAACCACGCCGCGGCGATGGATCACCTTGCACTTGTCACAAATTTTCTTGACGCTTGCCCGTACTTTCATGCTGACTGCTCCTCACCTGGCCACTTGAAAGTGACCGCTACAAAATCGACCCTCGACTCCCGCTACGGCTTTTGCCATGCCGGCTGGAAGCCGGCGCTACCTTTACTTGTAGCGGTAGACGATCCGCCCGCGGGTCAGGTCGTAGGGCGAAAGCTCGACCGCGACCTTGTCTCCCGCGAGAATGCGGATGAAATTCTTGCGCATCTTGCCGGAAACGTGCGCCAGCACCTGGTGCTTGTTTTCCAGTTCGACGCGGAACATCGCGTTCGGCAACGGCTCGATCACCGTGGCCATAACTTCGATTGCGTCCTCCTTGGAATTTCCGGAGTCGCTTTTCTTCTTCTCTTCAAACGGCTGCTTCGCCATATGCTCCCGTGTTTCCCAGACTTCCTACCACGATGGCCCGGTCATCTCTTTCGGCCGGGTCAAAATCCATGGGCCGTTGGAGGTGACGGCGACAGTGTGCTCGAAATGCGCCGATGGACTGCCATCGGCGGTTTCCGCAACCCACTCGCCACGCATTTGCACTTCCGGACGGCCGGCATTCACCATCGGTTCGACGGCGATGACCATGCCTTCCTGCAAACGCGGTCCGCGTCCCGGTTCCCCGTAATTCGGAAGGTTCGGTTCATCGTGCATCTTCGTTCCGATGCCGTGCCCCACAAACTCCCGCACCACCGAAAAACCGTTCTGCTCCACCCAGCTCTGCACCGCGTGCCCGACATCGCCCAGCCGGTTGCCCGGGCGCATTTTGTCGATCGCGCGATCCAGCGACTCGCGGGTCACATCCAGGAGCTTCTGCAGCTCCGGGCTGATTTTCCCCACGGGCACGGTGACGGCCGAATCGGCGTAATAGCCGTCGACTTCCATGCCGAAGTCGATCGAAACCACTTCGCCTTCGCGCAACTTGCGCTTCGGCGAGGGAATCCCGTGAACGATCTCGCTGTCCACCGACGTGCACAACACGCAGGGATACCCGCGATACCCCTTGAACGCAGCCTTTCCGGGCCTGCCGGCGATGAGCCCCTCGGCAATTCGTTCGAGGTCCATCGTCGTTACTCCGGGTTTTACTTCCGCCCGAAGCTTGTTCAAGACTTCATGCACCACCTGGCCGGCGCGGTACATCTTTTCGAGTTCAGCGGCGCTGCGTAATTGAATCGCCATCTCCTCACCGCGTCCCGCGCATGCCCGAAACCAACTGGCAAATCTCCCGCCGCACTTCGTCCACGCTGCGGTTGGCATCCACATCGTGAAGCGCGCCAAGCCGCCGGTAATACTGCACCAGGGGCGCGGTCAGCTTCTCGTACGCGTTCAACCTGGGCGCCACAACTTCTTCGCGATCGTCCGGCCGGTGAATCAATTCCCCGCCATCGTTATCGCAAATCCCTTCAACCTTCGGCGGGCGATCGTAAATATTGTAAATCTCGCCGCCCTGCTTGCAGATCCTTCGTCCGGTCAACCGCTTCATCAGGACCGAAGTCGGGATCACCATGTGAATCACGAACGGCTGCTTGAAACCCTGCCGCCTGAGCATTTCGCCCAGATACTTCGCCTGGGCGACCGTTCGCGGAAACCCGTCGAACACGAAACCATGCTCGCAGTCTGGCCGCTCGATTCGATCGGCGACCATCTTGAGCACCAGCGAATCCGGCACCAGTTCGCCGCGCTCCATAATCGGCTTAGCCCTCAAGCCGAGAGGAGTGCCTTTGCTGACATGCTCCCGAAGCATGTCGCCAGTCGAGAGATGTGGCACACCGTACTGCTTGGCCAGCTCTTTCGCCTGCGTGCCTTTCCCGGAGCCCGGAGGCCCCAGGAAAATCACCGCGCGGTCGAGTTTTCCCACGGGACGCTCTTCCAGCGCCACGCTTGCTCTCCCTTAACGACGGCCGCGCAGACGGCCCTTTCGCGCAAAGCCCTCGTAATTGCGCATGACGAGTTGTGCCTCCAACTGCTGCACTGTATCCATCGCCACGCCCACCACGATCAGGAGCGAGGTGCCGCCAAAATAGAAATTCACGCCAAGACCATTCAAGATCCACTGCGGGAAATGCCGGTCAAACCAGTCGCCACCCAAGAAGTACGGCAGGTGGTTCAGGTGAATCCCCCGGATCATCCATTCCGGAAGCAGGCAGACAAGAGCCAGGTAAATCGCGCCGATGAACGTGAGCCGCTTCAGGATCATGCTGACGTATTCCGAAGTGCTGCGCCCGGGACGAATGCCGGGAATGAATCCGCCATTCTTGCGCATGTTGTCGGCAAGCTCGGTCGGGTTGAACACGATGCCGACGTAGAAAAAGGCGAACAGGATGATCATCGTGATGTAGATGACCGTGTAAAGCGGTTCACCCCACGCCAAGTTTCTTTCAACGCTCTTAAGAAAGGGCCAACGCGAGCCCAGCATCAGTGCCGCGGTCGCTGGAAAGGCTAGCAACGAACTGGCAAAAATTGGCGGAATCACGCCGCCGGAATTCACGCGCAGCGGCAAATACGTGGATTGCCCACCCATCATACGGCGGCCGACGACGCGCTTTGCGTACTGCACGGGAATGCGGCGCTGCGCCCCTTCGACGAAGACGATAAACGCGACAACCGCGACCATCAGGACCAGCAACAGGATGATAGCCAACGGCGTAAACGCACCCCATGCCTGTGTCTTGACTTTTTCGTAGAGGTCAAAAATTGCGCGCGGCAAACCAACCACGATGCCGACGAAGATGATCAGCGACATTCCGTTGCCGATGCCGCGTTCGCTGATCTGCTCGCCCAGCCACATAATGAACGCCGAACCGGTGGTCAATGTGAGAATCGTCATCACCACGAATCCAAAGCCGGGGTGATACACCAGATTTGGCTGCGACTCCAGGGTCTTGGCAATTGTGGTCGCCTGGACGATGCTTAACACGATCGTCAGGTAACGCGTGTACTGGGTGATCTTGCGCCGGCCGAGTTCGCCTTCCTTCTGCAACCTCTCCAGGTAGGGGAACACCACGGTCATCAACTGCAAGATGATCGATGAAGTGATGTACGGCATGATGCCCAGCGCGAAAATCGTCACGCGACGGAAATTGCCGCCGCTGAAAAGATCGAAGATGCCGAGGACCGAACCGGCCGCCTGCTCCATAACCCTGCGGAGTTCATCGGCGTTGATCCCCGGTGTGGGGATATGCGCGCCGAGGCGGTAAACCGCCAGAAGCCCCAGCGTAAAGAACAGCCGGTTCCGCAGATCTTCGATCCGGAAGAGATTCGCGAATGCCTGTAAGAAGCGATTCATGCTGGTTCCCCGCGTCTCCCGCTTACGCTACTACCTCGAACGTGCCGCCCGCCTTGGTGATCTTTTCCTTGGCGGAGGCGCTGAATGCATGGGCGTGAACGGTGAGCTTTGTCTTCAGCTCGCCATCGCCCAAAACCTTGATGGGATCCGTTGCGCGGCGAATGAACCCGTGTGCGCGCAGCAGATCCGGCGTAACCGTTTCGCCCGCGGGGAACACGTTAAGTTCCTCGAGGTTGACGACGGAATACGAGACGCCAAACGGATTGTGAAACCCGCGCTTCGGAATGCGGCGATGCAACGGCATCTGTCCGCCTTCGAAACCACGGCGGCGCGAATAGCCGCGCCGGGATTTCTGCCCCTTGTTGCCGGCGCCGGCAGTCCTGCCGAGCTTCGAACCCATGCCGCGGCCGACGCGCACTTTTTTCTTGCGCGAGCCCTTTGGCGGGCCGAGGTTCGAGAGAGAAACCGTGTTGTGTTCCTTCTTTTTCTTCTTGTCAGCCATCGCTTACTCCACCACTTCCACTAGGTGGCGCACCTTGTGAATCATGCCGCGGATCGCCGGCGTGTCTTCGCGCTCAACCACCTGTTGCAATCTGCGCAGCCCAAGGCCGCGGATCGTTGCCCGCATGTCGTCGGTGCAACTGATGAAACTCACCACCCACTTCACTTTTAGTTTGCCGGCGCTCTTCGCGCCCTTTTTCTCGGCTGCCATGGATTATTCCCCTGCCGCCTTGTCTTTGTCTTTTTCAGTTTTCTCGCCGCCGCGTGGCGACTTGGCGCTGATTTCTTCGACCGTCTTGGAGCGCGTTTCCGCAACGTGGGCGACGTCCTTCAGGCTGAGCAGCGCCGCGAAGGTAGCCTTGACCACGTTGTGCGGGTTGGAGGTGCCGATGGACTTCGTGAGCACGTTGGTGATTCCCGCAACTTGCATCACCTTGCGCACCGGGCCGCCGGCGATTACGCCGGTGCCTTCCGACGCGGGCTTCAGCAGGACCTGCGCCGAACCATACCAGCCGGTAACCTGGTGAGGGATGGTGGTGCCCTTCATGTTGAGCTTGATCAAGTTTTTCTTGGCCTGCTCGATGCCCTTTTTGATGGCCATGGGCACTTCGCGCGCCTTGCCCATGCCGAATCCGGCGTGGCCGCGGCTGTCGCCGACCACGACAAGCGCGGAGAAGCTCAAGTTCTTGCCGCCCTTGACGACCTTGGTGACGCGGTTGATGGCGATGACGTCATCCTTCAGCTCCGAAAGATTGACATTGAGATTCCGCCGGACCGACAAACTATCCCGCAATAGTTGCTTGGACATTTAGAACTGTAACCCCGCTTCCCGCGCTGCATCTGCGAGCGCCTTGACGCGGCCGTGGTACTTGTATCCGCCGCGGTCGAACACGACCTTGGTGACGCCCGCCGCCTTGGCGCGATCGGCGATGATTTTGCCGACAGCCTTGGCAGAGGAGATGTTGCCGCCACCCTTCAATCCCTTTTTGGTTTCCTTGTCAACCGAACTGGCCGAGATGAGGGTGCGGCCGCTGCGGTCGTCAATCACTTGCGCGTAGATGTGTCCGACGGAACGGTAGACGTTCAGGCGCGGACGTTCCGGCGTGCCGACCACGCGCGTGCGCACGCGCAAATGCACGCGGCGGCGTTGCTGATCTTTAGACAACTTGCGAACTGGTACCGAAGCCACGTTGTTTCTCCTTCAATCCTCTTGCTCCGGAGCATCTTGCTCGGAGCGGGCCGGGCGAGCCCGGCCCCTACAAATTCAAGACTACGACTACGCCGCGCCTGCCTTGGCGCCGGCTTTGCCCGCTTTCTTCTTCAGGCGCTCGCCGGTGATGCGGATGCCCTTCTGCTTGTACGGGTCGGGCGGGCGGAGCGAACGGAGATCCGCCGCCACCTGGCCGACTTGAGCCTTGTCCGCGCCGCTGACGACCATATGTGTCTGCTTGTCGACGGAGATCTGAATCCCCTCGGGGATCGGAAACTCGATCGGGTGCGACTTGCCGAGGGCGAACGAGACGTGTTTGCCCTTGAGCTCGGCGCGGTAGCCGACACCGACGATGTCGAGCTCCTTCTTGAAGCCCAGGGTGACGCCCTGAACAGCGTTGGCGAGAAGCGCGCGAGCCAGGCCGTGCAGCGCGCGATGCTCTTCGTTGTCGCGAATCGCGTTCAGCACGCCGTCTTTCTGCTCGAGGCGAATCTGCGCCGGAACCAGCACGCTGAGCTTGCCCTTGGGGCCCTGCACTTCGACCTTGCCACCGCTGACGGGACTGATCTTCACGCCGGCGGGAACTGGAATCGGTTTGCGACCAATACGTGACATTGTTTCCTTATCCTTCTCTCAAAGCTTTCAAATCTTCGCTGCTACCAGACTTCGCAAAGAATTTCGCCGCCGACGTTGGACTTGCGCGCCGAACGGCCGGTCATCACGCCTTTCGGCGTGGTGAGAATGTTGATGCCGAGCCCGCCAACCACCGGGCGTACATCGCGCGAGCCGAGATAATTGCGCTGGCCGGGGCGCGAGATGCGCTTCATGCCGGTGATCACGCTGCGGCGGTCCGGGGTGTATTTCAGGAAGATACGCAGGGTCTTGCGGGACTTGTTCTCCTCGACCATTTTATAGGTGGAGATGTAGCCCTCTTCCTTGAGGATGCGCGCGATCTCGGTCTTGAGCTTCGAGACCGGGACGTCCACACGCTGGTGCTTCGCGGCAGCCGCGTTGCGGATGCGCGTCAAAAAATCGGCAATGGGATCCGTTTGCATAATGTTCCTATCTCGCTCCTACCAGCTGGCTTTCACGACGCCGGGAATTTCTCCCTTGAGCGCCATGCCGCGGAAACAGATGCGGCACATCTGAAACTTGCGGATATATCCGCGGGCCCGGCCGCAGACGCGGCAGCGGTTGCGCACGCGAACCTTGAACTTGGGCTTCTTGAGGCTTTTGGCGATTTTCGCGGTGCGTGCCATTTATTGTGCCGCTCCTTTTTCGCGCAACGGGAAGCCCAGGCCCTTCAAAAGCTCGCGGCCTTCCTCGTCGTTCTTTGCCGTGGTGGTCAGGGTGACGTTCATACCCTTGATCTTGTCCACGCGGGTGTAATCGATTTCCGGGAACACCAGCTGGTCCTTGAGGCCCAGGGTGTAATTGCCGCGGCCATCGAAAGCGTTGGAGGGCAGCCCGCGGAAGTCGCGCACGCGGGGCAGCACGACGTTGCAGAGCCGGTCGAGAAATTCGTACATCTTCTCGCCGCGCAGCGTGACCGCGCAGCCGATCGGCATGCCCTTGCGAATTTTGAAATTCGCGATGGACTTCTTTGCCTTGGTGATGACCGGCTTCTGGCCGGTGATCTGCCCGAGCTCGACGGCAGCGGTGTCCAGCAGCTTTGCGTTCTGGCTGGCTTCGCCGAGGCCGATGTTCAGGGTGATTTTCTGAATCTTCGGCACGGCCATCATGTTCTTCCAGCCGAACCGCTTCATCAGCGCCGGCACCGTTTCTTTTCTGTACTTCTCATGCATTCGACTCATCATGCCTTTTTCATTCCTTCCAAAATCGGCCCGCCTCAGAAGGCGGCCCCTACAAAATCTAAACCCAAGAACGGGCCGGGCGAGCCCGGCCCCTACAACTATTTATCGAGCGTGGTGCCGCACCGCTTGCACGCGCGCACTCGGCTGCCGTCGGCCAAGGTGTTGTGGCCGATGCGGGTGTGCTTGCCGCAATTTCCGCAAACCACCTGGACGTTGGAAGCGTGCATCGGGCCTTCTTTTTCGACGATGCCGCCCTTGATGTTTTTCGCCGGGTTCGGCCGGGTATGCCGCTTGATGATGTTGGCATGCTCGACGATGATCGTGTTCTTCCGCGGATTGATCGAAAGCACGCGGCCGCTTTTGCCGGCATCGCGGCCGCTCAATACGCGGACGTTATCGCCCTTGCGAATGCTGATGGTGTAGCGCTTTGCGCGTTCGTGTACGCCTGCCATGACTTACCAGACCTCCGGTGCGAGTGAAACAATCTTGGTGAATTTTTTGTCGCGCAGCTCGCGAGCAACCGGCCCGAACACGCGCGTTCCCACGGGCTCGCCGGCATCGTCGATAAGCACCGCGGCGTTGTCGTCAAAGCGGATGTACGTGCCGTCCTTGCGGCGCGCTTCCTTGCGCATCCGGACGATGACGCATTTCACGACTTTGCCTTCCTTGATCTGGCTTTCCGGCGTCGCTTCCTTCACGGAAGCGGTGACGATATCCCCGAGACCCGCTTTCAAGCCGGCATCGCCGCCGATGGGCATGATGCACATGAGCTTGCGCGCGCCGGAGTTATCGGCAACCGTCAGCCAGGTTCGCATCTGAATCATAATTCGGCTCCCCTATCCTTACTTCTTGGCCGACGCGGTCGGCGTCAGCACTTCTTTCAAGCGCCAGCGCTTGAGGCGCGAAAGCGGCCGCGAGGACACGATGCGGACCGTGTCGCCCTGCTTGGCTTCGCGCTTTTCGTCGTGCGCGTAGAATTTCTTGGAGATGCGGATGACGCGGCGGTATTTCGGGTGCTGCATGAGCCGCTGCACCTCCACCACAATGGTCTTTTCCATCTTGGCGCTGGTGACCTTGCCGACAAGCTCGGTCTTGTTGCCGCGCGAGGTGTTCGCCGCGGTGGCTACGTGTGTTTCCGTTGTCATTACGCCTTACCTGCCTTCACCGGCTTGGCTGCACCGGTCAATTGCTGTGCGCGGAGAAGCGTCTTCACGCGCGCTAAATCCTTTTTGGCTTCCCGGAGACGCTTGAGCGCCTCGGCTTGCCCGGTGCTCAACTGAAAGCGCAGGCGGAAAATCTGCTCCGCGAGATCCTTCTCGCGCGCCTGCAATTCCGTTGCGCCGTCTTCGCGGAACTTTTCAATACGCCGCGCCATACTCAGAGTCCTCCTGTGCGGGAGACGAATTTCGTGGGAATCGGCAGCTTGTGCGATGCGAGTCCCAATGCTTGGCGCGCCGTTGCTTCGTCCACGCCTGCCATTTCAAACATGATGCGCCCCGGCTTGACCACAGCCACCCACTTTTCCGGCGCGCCTTTGCCCTTACCCATGCGGGTTTCCGCGGGCTTTTTGGTGTACGGCTTGTCCGGGAAAATGCGGATCCACAGCTTGCCCCCGCGCTTGATGAAGCGGGTGATAGCCACGCGCGACGCTTCGATCTGCCGGTCGGTGATCCAGGCATTTTCCATGGCCTTTAGGCCGTATTCGCCAAACGCGAGGCTTCCGCCGCGCCACGCCTTGCCCTTGCGGCGGCCGCGCTGCTGCTTCCTGTACTTGACCTTCTTCGGCATCAACATCGGTATCTTCTCGCTTCCGTGAACTTTTCGTTTGCCGGTCTAAAGACCGGCCACTACAAAATCGCTTTAGGCGACCGCGACTGCCGCGGGCTTATCGTCCGTCCGAGTAGCGCGCTTCGGAACGTTTTCGCCCTGATAAATCCAGCACTTCACGCCAATCACGCCGTAGGTTGTTTGCGCCTCGGCAGTGCCGTAATCGATGTCCGCGCGGAGAGTCTGCAGCGGCAAACGTCCCTGCAGGTACCACTCTTTGCGGGCGATTTCCGCGCCGTTCAAGCGGCCTGCAACACGGACCTTGATGCCCTTGCAGCCAAAACGCAGAGCGGAGTCAACCGCCTTGCGCATCGCGCGGCGGAAGGCCACGCGCTTTTCCAGTTGCAGCGCAATCGATTCCGCAACCAGCGTGGCATCGAGTTCCGGACGGTGAACTTCCACGATGTCTATGTGCACTTCGCGCTTGGTGCGCTTCGAAACTTCCTGCTTGAGCTTGTCGATTTCCGCGCCCTTGCGGCCGATGATGATGCCGGGCCGGGCGGTGGCGATGCGCACAACCAGCTTGTTGGCGGCGCGCTCGATATCAATCGAGCTGACGCCGGCGCTCTTCAGGCGCTCCTTGAGTTCCTTGCGGAGTTTCACGTCTTCGTGGAGCAGATCCGCATATTCGCGGTCGGCATACCAGCGCGACTTCCACGGCTTGTTGTAGCCGAGTCGAAATCCGTACGGGTGAGTTTTTTGTCCCATTACTTCTTCCCCTTCTTCTTGGCGGGAGGCTGCTTCCCGGTCAATGCCTTGCGGACGCGGCGCGCAGTGCCCCGAACGCCCTTCTGCGATTCGGCTTCAGCGACGTTGGCGGCGACGCGCTCGGCGGCGGCGATATGGTGCTCGGCAACGCCCACGAAAATGTGCGCGGTGCGCTTCTGGTAGCGGAACGCGCGGCCCATCGGCGCGGGACGCAACCGCTTCCAGCGCGAACCTTCGTTGACGTACGCCTTGCTCACGAAGAGCCGGTCGACGTCGAGCGGCGAGCCGGAATCATCGGCTTTGCGCTCGGCGTTGGCGATGGCGCTGCGAAGCACTTTTTCAATGTGCTTTGCGGCGCGCTTCGGCGTGTAGCGTAGCGACTGCAACGCGTCCTGAGCCTTCTGCCCGCGGATCAAATCGATCACCAGGCGCGCCTTTTGCGGCGACATGCGCACGTGCCTTGCAAGCGCGTGGGCTTCAATCGTTCCGGGAGTGCTGGTCTGTAGTTCAGCCATAAATTATGCCTTCGGCGCCGCGGGTGCTGCTCCCGGCGCGCCGCCTCCTGCAGGAGCCGCGCCGGCGGCCTTCTCGAGCGCCGCTTTGACGGCATGGCCCTTGAAGGTACGCGTTGGCGCGAACTCGCCGAGCTTGTGGCCGATCATCTGTTCGGTCACATACACGGGAATAAATTTTTTGCCGTTGTGCACGGCGATGGTGTGACCAATCATGTCCGGCACGATCGTCGAGCGCCGCGACCAGGTCTTCACCACTTTCTTTTCGTTGCGCGTGTTCAGTGCTTCCACTTTGTCGCGCAAGTGGCCATCCACAAAAGGCCCTTTTTTCGTTGAGCGTGCCATCGCTTCCTTATTCCTCCACGCGGCGCAAACGCCCCCACTGGGCGTGCCGCATCTTCTTGAAGCCGCGCACCGGACCAGGAACACGGTGCGACTTCGGACAGAACGGGCAAACAAAACGCGTGCCCTGAGCATTGGGTGTCCGATCCACAATCACCGCCCAGCCGGCCTTGCACAGCTTGTACAGCACCGGCTCGAGAGGTACGACTACTTTTACCGCAGGCTTGCCTGCCAGAGCAGGCTTGACAGCTACTTTCGCCGCCAGTCTTTTTACTGCTCGCTTCACAGGCCGCGCCCTGCGCCCTGCTCCGCGTGTTGTACGTGTACGTGTTGCTCGCATTTTTCCGCTCTCCCCAGCCGACCCTGCCAGCGCCAGCCAGGAACTGCGTTTGCCGTCTTGCTTACCTTGGGCGCTCTCGTTCAGGATTGCGCCCCGTCCACTTCGTGACCCACTCGTTGCCGGAGCGGAACCTTGGGTTCCGTTCCTTCTCCGCCTTCCGCATCCCACAATCTGCAGGGAGCGGTTGGCGAAAAATCTCGTTTACTTCCGGCGCTGCACGATCATGCGATCGGTGCGCTTGTTGCCGCGCGTCTTCTTGCCGAGCGTCGGGAAAGCCCACGGCGTTTGCGGGTGATTGCCCTTAACCTTCCCTTCACCACCGCCGTGCGGGTGATCCACGGGGTTCATGGCAACGCCGCGAACCGTGGGACGAATACCCTTCCAGCGCGTGCGGCCGGCCTTGCCGTAGGTCTGGTTTTCGTGATCCACATTGCCGACCTGGCCAACGGTGGCGCGGCAATCGATCGAAAACTTGCGAACTTCGCCGGAAGGCATCTTGACCAGCGCGAGGTCGCCTTCCTTGCTGAGCAGCTGGGCGGAAGCGCCGGCGGTGCGAACTGCCTGGCCGCCGCGTCCGGGATACAGTTCCAGGTTGTGCACCATCGTGCCGGGAGGAATGTTGCGGATCTTCAGGGAATTTCCCGGAAGGATGTCCGCGGCTTCGCCGGTCGAGACGGTGGCGCCGACTTCAAGACCCACAGGGTGCAGGATGTAGCGCTTGTCGCCGTCCGCGTAATGCAGGAGAGCGATGTTGGCGCTGCGGTTCGGGTCGTACTCGATGGAAGCGACCTTGGCCGGCACGCCATCCTTGTCGCGCCGGAAATCGACCACGCGGTACTGCTTCTTGTGGCCGCCGCCGCGGTGCCAGATGACGACTTCGCCCTGGTTGTTGCGTCCGCCGGAGCGCTTTTTCGGCTCGAGCAAATTTTTCTCCGGCGTGTCCTTGGTGATGTGGCTCTTGTCGAGCACGGTCATAAACCGCCGCGACGCCGTATATGGATTAAAGCTCTTGAGTCCCATCTCTGCCTCTACCTTCTAAATCTCCCGCCAACCCGGCGGACTGTTTCGTAAAATCCGTTGCTTACAAATTCTCCGCGTACTCGATCATCTTTTCGCCTTCGGCGAGTTTCACGTAGGCCTTTTTCCAGTCGCGCCGGTAGCCTTCGCTCTGGCCGCGGCGGCGCATCTTGCCGTGGAAATTGGCGGTGCGGACGTCGGTGACCTTCACTTTGAAGATTTGCTGCACCGCTTCCTTGATTTCGGTCTTGGTGGCGGCAGCGGAAACTTCGAAGACCACGGTGTGTTCGGTTTCCTTCACGCCGAGTCCCTTTTCGGTGATGATCGGACGCCGGATAATCTGATAGTGAGGGGCTGCCATGGCTTATTTCTTCCCCTTCTTGGCCGCGGGCTTTTTTGCCGCTGCCGGTTTCTTCGCCGCGGGCTTCGCGGCGGCTTTCGGTGCCGCTTCCTTCTTGGGAGCGGGCGCCGGAGCAATCGATTCAACATGCGGCGCTTCGACGGATGGATGTTCCGGATCGAGCGTGCGGATCAAACGGGCGGCCGCATCCTTTGAAACCACCACGCGATCGTGGCGCAGAACGTCATAGGGCTGCAGGACGTTGCTGGCCGAGAGCTTCACGCCTTGCATGTTGCGGCTGGCGAGTTCGAGATTCTTGTTGTCGCCGTAAGCCACAAGCAGCGCGGTTTTCTCGGCGTTGAGCTTGTCGAGCGCGACGCGCAGGGTCTTGGTCTTGTGCGTGTCCAGCGACCAGGCGTCGACAATCGTCAGCTTCTCTTCCGCAAGTTTCGCGGAGAGCGCCGAGCGCAGCGCGCCGAGCAGCATCTTTTTCGGCAGCGCATATTCATACGAGCGCGGCCGGGGTCCATGCACGGTGCCGCCATGGCGCCAGAGAGGCGAACGGATCGAGCCAACACGCGCGCGTCCCGTGCCCTTTTGCCGCCAGAGCTTGCGGCCTGCGCCGCTGACTTCGCTCTTTTCCTTGGTCTTGGCCGTGCCGCTGCGCAACCCGTTGAGATACCAACGGGAGGCTTCGTGCAGCAGGTGACGGTTCACCTCGGCCCCGAAGACCGAGTCCGCCAATTCCACCTGGCCGACTTTCTTGCCTTCTAGATTCACTACGTCTACGACTGGCATGTTCTTCTCTCTCGTCCTTGCGTCTAAGCTCGTGCTAACAGTTTTCAGTAATCAGTAAGAACCCAAACTACTTCCCTGCCCTCTTTGCCTTTTTGGCTTTGCGGATGAAGATGTACAAGCCGCTCGGCCCTGGCACCGAACCGCGAACCAGAAGCAGGTTCTCGTCGGTATCCACCTTGATCACTTTCAAATTCTTCGCGGTCACTTGCGCGTTGCCCATGTGACCCGGAAAATGCATATTCTTCCACACGCGAGACGGGAACGAACTGCCGCCGATACCGCCCGGCGCGCGATGGAACATCGAACCGTGCGTCGCGTCGCCACCGGCATAGTGCCAGCGCTTCACGCCGCCCGCGAACCCTTTGCCTTTGCTGACGCCGGTGACATCCACAAGTTCGCCAGCCTTGAAGTTTTCCACCAGCACGCGGTCGCCGACTTTGGTTTCGTCCTTCGATTCCGCGATGCGAACTTCTTTCATCACCTTGAGCGGAGCCACGTTGGCCTTTTTGAAGTGGCCGGTCATTGCCTTGTTGACACGCTGCGGCTTGACGAATTCAACGAGGCCCAATTGCGCGGCATCGTAGCCGTCTTTTTCCTTGGTGCGGCGCTGCACAACGACGCAGGGGCCCGCCTGGAGAACGGTGCAACCCACCAGGTTGCCGTCTTCGGCGAAGATCTGCGTCATGCCGAGCTTGATTCCGATAATTCCGTCGACTGCCATGTTCTCTCTCTTTTAGCAGCGTGTCCGCTCTCGGCGGATATTGGCTGCTTGAAATCTAAAGTCTTGCCTTCGAATTACTGGATAACAGATATCAGCGACCAGCGATCAGGAACCAAACCTTGCCCTCGAGCGAGTTTTGCTTCCTGTTATCTGTTATCTGCTCGCTGCTATCCCTCTTCTCTTACTTCCCTGCGTGGCCGAAGGCCTTGATTTCCACGTCCACGCCCGGGGGCAGGTCGAGCTTCATCAGCGCGTCCACCGTGTCCGGTGTGGGTTCCAAAATATCGATCAGGCGCTTGTGCGTGCGCATTTCAAACTGCTCGCGGGACTTTTTGTCCACGTGAGGTGAGCGCAGCACGGTCCAGCGGTTGATGGTCGTGGGCAGAGGAATCGGACCGGCAACATCGGCGCCGGTGCGCTTCGCGGTTTCCACGATTTCACGCGTGGACTGGTCCAGAATGCGGTGGTCGTAAGCCTTGAGGCGGATGCGAATTTTGTCTCCTTGTCTCATGGCTTATTCCACGATCTCCGTGACGGCGCCGGCGCCGACGGTGTGGCCGCCTTCGCGAATCGCGAAGCGCAA
>Ga0137418_10000858_pt1 | contig 27993 bp, 17 predicted proteins | sample CZODoug3_1_2_16f_FD_122242 | JGI IMG/M metagenome (GOLD analysis project Ga0137418, IMG submission 122242) | Vadose zone soil fungal communities from Angelo Coast Range Reserve, California, USA - CZODoug3_1_2_16fungal (Hybrid Assembly) | ecosystem: Environmental > Terrestrial > Soil > Vadose...
GCAACACTCTGGACTAAGACAGTTCTCTATCTCAGCCCTTCGCTCTTTGCATTCTTGAGGGCGCTGCAGGGTGCTCAAGCACCCTTGGCCTCATCTCATCTGTCTCCAGATGACATGAGGCTGGGATCGTAGGTCTTGGCCGCGGCTCTAGCTTGCTTGCGATGTGCTAAGGCTTGCCGCTTTCGTTTGAGCGATAGCAAGCTGCTGGCTCGCGAACAAGAAAGCGGCCAGTAAGAGATTCGTCAGAACAATTGGACGCAAATGATTGATCACGATAGCTCAGTGCGTCTCGGCCGTTTGCTGCCTCGGGTGAGAGGCGGTGCCACCCTCGGTCATGCCCAGCCCCCATTTGATGGCTTCGAAGTACATTTTGCGGATGTCAGGGTCGCTCCAGGACTCCTGAGTGTGTCCGAGCGAAGAGTAGAAAACGCGGCCTTTGCCATACATCTTGGACCAGGCAACTGCGAAATCATGGTCCGTGCGATGGATGCGCGGATTGTTTTCGTAGTCGAGCTTTGAAGGATCGAGGCTGAGCAGAACGTTCACCTTGTCACGCGACCACTCTTTCGGCTGGTAGATTTCGTCCCACTTGGTGAACGCATGCGGGAAATGACTGACGGCAGGGAAGTCGGGCGCTTCGTTGATGATCGGCGCATTGAAGGTCATCCAGGGATGTTGGTCGAACCAGCCGCCGATCATTTCTCCGTATTCGGGCCACTTATAGTTTGTGTCGAGCGCGGCGTGAACTCCAACGAAGCCCTTACCGTCGTCTTTGATGAACGACATCATGTCTTTCTTCTGATTGTCGTCGAGGTCGAGTTCACCCGTGGTACTGACGAAGACGATTGCGTCGAAGAAATCGAGGTTCTTGGTGTTGCGCCCGCCGAGATCTTTCTTTGTGACTAACTCGGTGTCGGTGCGAAGTATGGCCTCCCAAAGCCCGCTCTCACGGCCCATGTTGTAGATGGCAACCATGCCGTCGGAGACCGAATCGTGCTCCCAGCCTTTGACCTGCCCGATCACGAGAATGTGTTTGAGGTGGACTTGCTTGTCGCGAGAGGGAGCGGGCCGGGCTGCGGTTTGGGCGGGTGCGAGCGTGGCCAGTGCGGAAGCAAATAGTGCGAGGATGGCGACGCAGACTTTGCGCAAGAGATCTCCTGTAGACATCCTGAGCTAAAGTGATCCTAAAAGCCGGTATCCAAGGTACAGACCTTGTCCACAGAGCGCCGAGAAAATCAAAAGGACGACGGCGCGAACGACCGTCGTCCTTTCTGCAAAACCCTTGGTCGGGACCTCAGAAGGAGAACCGGGCCGAGAGTTGAAGAATTCGGCCACCGATCGTCACTCCGGTGATCGTTCCGACCGATGAATCAGTGAGTTTGCTATCGGGATTCTGGAAACTTGGATGGTTCAATATGTTAGTAGCATCCATCCGAAGCTGCAGCTTTCCTTGCTCCCATCCCGGCACTCCCCAAGTTTTGCCCAGCGAGAAATCCATATCCGTCAATTTAGGTCCACGGAGCGAGTTTCTCTTGTTGTTGCCGAACGTGTTTTGGGCCGGGATTGCAAAGGCAGCCGGGTTGAACCACTGGCTGACCGAGCGATTCGACATACTAGGATCGCCGACCAAGTTGGGATACAGAGCACACCCGTTGCACAGCGAGCCAGAAACGGGGTTAGCGTCCAACCACATAGTGTACGGAGCTCCCGATTCGGCCTGGAAGGAAACTGAAGCCTGCCAGCCGCCAAGCGCCGCATCCGCCGCAGCCGAGTTCAGGTATTGGTGTCCCTTCCCGAACGGTAGAGCATAGACTACCGTTCCTTTGAACGCATTCGGCCTGTCAAAGTTCGAGAGCGCATAGTTTGCGTGGGGATTGTAAGCGTCCTGGTAGAACACGCCACCGAACTGGTTGCCCCAGCCTGACGTGTCCATATCATCCTTCAGCCGCGACCATGTGTAAGCGAGTTCAGCAGACAAACCATTTCCGAATGGTTTATGAAGCAAGCCCTGGACAGCTTCATAGTTCGAAACGCCGCTGTACTTGCCGGTACGAGCGCCGCCCGAACCGACGCCGATGCCCAAGTACTGTGGATACGGCCTCGCGTTCTGGCCCTGTCCCAGCTTATTCGCAGGCAACTGGTTGATATCAGCTTCGAAGTGCTCATTCTCCCAGTGGCTGCCAATGTATTGTCCCTCTGCCACCATATTGCCGGGCAAACGATGTTGGACGCTTCCAGTCCACTGCCAGCCATTCATGATGGGAAGGTTGTATGGTGTATACGGAATAAATCCATTTCCCTGACCGTTGTAAATAGCTGGATCGCGGCCAGAAACGATTGGCAGCCCGGCTCCACTACCGGAAAGCTGCACCACTGGGGTGGTCGCGCTGCCCGTTGATGCAGTGCCCGTGACACCGGTGCCAAAACCGAGCGGACCGCCTACAGTGTCCATGCTCCACAGGCTGGAGTACTGGCCAACTCCACCCCGCACCACCCAGTTGTTCGAGGCTTGCCACGCGAATCCCAGGCGGGGCATTGCTATGGTTTTTGTCTCGAAGGATTTCGTCCGCGCTCCGTTCAAGCCGGCAAACCAAATCGAGCCTGGAGTGTTCGTCACTGGATTCGTGAGAGTGGGATCAAAGCCGCCAATATGGTTCTTGACTTCACTCATTCCGCCATGCACTTCCACTCGTACCCCGAGATTGACGGTCACGTTTGGCCGCAGCTTGATGTCGTCCTGAGCGAAAAACGACGGGTTCTTGGCCCGCATTCCGTGTTCGGGTTGAGTTGAAGTGCTCCATTGCTGGACATCTCCTAACAAAAAGTCGACATATCCGACTCCGCTGCCGAGTCCAGCATTAGTGAACTGCCCGGTGAAAGTCATGTCAGCCCCGTGAATGCTCCCCCACGGAGTCGAGTTATCCTGCTCAAACATTACCTCGCCCCCGAAGTGCAAAATGTGCTTGCCACGGATCAGGGTGAGTACGTCCGAGGGAATGAAGGTGTTCTCGATGAAGACTGCGTTCGTGCCTGTGTTCAGTTGGTTGGGGGCGCCTGTGCCCTGGAGTTGGATTGTGGGAAACACATCTGCCTGGGAGAACTTCAATCCCAAGGTGGCCGGGAAGCCTTTGCCTAGGCTCTGCGGCACAAACCAATTGCTCTGCCGGACGAACGAATACCGGAATTCATTCACCAAGGTCGAGCTAGGGGAGTACACGTTTGAAATCTGCGCGCTATACCCTTCGGATGAGTTATTGTCACAACCTATTGGACAAGCAAAGCCGTCGGGATCAGCATTGGTCTTGTGGGGGCCGTCGTGCATGTTGACGGTGATATTGAGCCGGTTCTTATCGCTGATGGTGTAGTCCAGCCGCCCAAACGTTTTCTTGCTATTGCCATTAGCGGCTTTCAAAAAGCTATAGTTGCTGTTGGTTCCAGATAGGTTGGGCGCAGGCCAATAGGTCTGGGCTTTCACCGCCACTGGATCAAAATCGGCTGTTGGTAGCGCCAAATCGGCAGGGTTAAACGCTCCACATTGAGCCGCATTGGTAGTTAATGGCGTCCCGCCATGGGCAGCGTCAAGCGCAAGAATGTTCCCGCTATTTTCGAAAATTGCCGGATCGAAACACCCTGCTTGCATCGCGGCGGTAGGAACACTGACCGTGGCTTGCGAGTTGTTCGGGTTTTGTAACTGCTGGTAGTTGAAGTAGAAGAAGAGCTTGTTCTTGACGATCGGGCCGCCGATTGAGCCGCCAAAGTAGTTGAAACGCTGCTTCGCCTTGCGCCCCCCCCGGTTGAAGTAATCTCGGGCGTTCATGGCATCATTCTGGAAATACTCATAGACGGCGCCGTGATACTGATTGGTTCCGCTCTTGCTGATGAGGTTGAAGACGTTGCCGCCGCCGCCATACTGCGCTGATGCAGTTGACGTAATCACGTTCACTTCCGATACGGTCTCGCTCTCGCCCTGGTCGATGTTGGCGCTGTGGGGCAACCAGATCGAACCGCCATCAACAAGGTAACTGGAGAAGTAGGGCATGGTACCAGCGATTGCCTGATCGACGCCGGGGTTCCGGTCGCCGCCTCCGCCACCGCCATTGAAGCCCTGAGCGGGTGTGCTGGTAGCGCCGGGCAGCCATTTCATAAGACTTGTCCATCCGTTTGTCGGATCGACGCTTGGCAGGTCCGTTAGCTGGGCCGTTGACAAGGTGGTATTTACCTGGGCGTCTTCTGTCTTGAGTAGCGGCGCAGTGGAAGTCACCTCCAGCACCTCGGTAGTTGATCCCACCTTCAAGCTCGCATCCACCGTAACAATTCCGACCTGAATTGGGATGGGGCCGCGCCTCAGCGTGCCAAATCCGTCCTTGCTGAAGGTAAGCGTGTAGTTCCCCGGGAGAATCGAGTTTGTGTCATACAAACCCTCGTTGTTGGTAACTAATTTCGTCACCACTCCGGTGTCGTTGTTCGCTACGGTGACGGTAGCGCCCGTTATGGCGGCGCCCGATGCATCAGTTACGGTGCCACGAATGTCGCCTGAATTTGTGTTTTGTCCGAGACTGACGCCTGTTAGACATGCCGCCAGGCAAATCCCCACCAGATAGCGAGCTAGCCTCATCGCCCATGCCCTCCTTTAAGAAGCTTGTCGAGCCCATTTAGCCCTCAACCCCACGATTACCCCGAGCCTCGACCGAGATCAAAACCCTAGTGTCAGCAAGTGCGCAAACGATTGTCTAGTGAACACACGAGTTTGTTTCGGCAAACACTACCTCCGCATGTAAACGACTGTCAAGCAAAAACCTCCCAGATTCATGACGTAGACAAACGGTTGTGCAATCGATTTGTTCACTACGCGTTCTAACTTGCGGCGCCCTCCGTTGCGATTCAGCGGAATTTGTGGGGCGCACGAGATTGACCTGGTCCGCCCGTTCTCAGGAGATTCCGTGTAATGCCGAACCCACCATCTCTGTGCGTCGAAAGCGCGGCGTCGACTTCCCGCATGTAGTCGCCTTAGAACCTCGATTGCTTCACCTTCCTCCTGCGGTGCGGAAGTCTGTCAGTCTGCAATGACGGGTGTCAAGAAGATTGCGCCGCTTCGTCCCTCTATGCGGTACGCCAAACCACAAAAACGATTTTTCTTTTTCTCTCAACTGTTAGCGTCAAGCCGCTGGTTGAAAATGCATGACCTCTCTTTCTTGCCAAAAATGAAGGGCGTCCCGCATAACGGGACGGACGTGCGCAAAAGTTGCGGACATCGCCACCTTTCTGATAGACAGAAGAGGGTCTGAGAAATCTATGAGAACGCAGTCAATGGCCGATCCGGTACGATATCCCACAATGACGACTGCAGAAATTCGAGAGTCATTCCTGATCGACGATCTCTGCAGGCCTGGGGAGCTTCATCAGGTACATGTTGATCTTGACCGCGCAGTTGTGGGTATGGCTGTACCGTTGAGCAGCCCTATTGGGCTAACCGCTGACGAGACTTTACGGGCAAAGTATTTTACGGAGCGCCGCGAGTTGGGCATTCTGAACATCACTACGGACGGCGTGATTCACGTAGGCAGCGAGAGTCATCTTCTCGGGAGCCTTGACTGTTTGTATATTGGGCAGGGAGCAAAAGAGATCACGTTCGAGTCAACCAACCCAGATTCTCCTGCTGTCTTCTACCTCCTTAGTTATCCTGCACATCGCAGTTATCCCACGACGCTGGTCCGTAAAACCGACGCCAGGCTAGTTGAACTGGGCAGCGCCGAGATGTGTAACCGGCGCACCATTTCTAAGTACATACATCTCGATGGCGCGCGGAGCTGCCAATTGGTAATGGGCGTAACGCATCTGCACTCGGGAAGCGCGTGGAACACAATGCCTCCTCACGCCCACAAGCGCCGATCTGAGATCTACATGTATTTCAATTTGCCCGAGCAAGCGCGCGTTTTTCACGTTATGGGGTGTGCGGAAGAAACCCGGCACGTTGTTATTAAAGATCGCGAAATAGTAGTCTCACCTGGCTGGTCGATTCACGCGGGGGTGGGGACGCAAGCGTATAGCTTCTGTTGGGGCATGGGAGGCGAGAACCAGGACTATGGGGACGTGGACCCTGTTCCGATCGAAACACTTCGATAAGCCGATTGAGGCGTGTCAGAAGAAGCGATCAATCTGCGTTCAATGTTTGTAACCGCTGTATTCCTAATTCCACTTCACATGTCGGCCGAAGACTGAGGGAACGGCGACTCTGGTTACGGAGCGACTGTTCTCGATGCCGAGACCGGAAAGGAAGCCCGCAGGGCGCACCGTATCGACTCATGATGGCCCTCGAGTAGTCTTCGGCCCGGTCTTGGTCAAGCTGAAAAAACCGTAGCTGGCTCAGCTGTAGTGGGTCAGGAAAGGCGACGCTACGTGAGACTTCTTCTTCGCTCGCATACCTAGTGAGTGGGAGATTTCGCGGCAGCAGGTCAGCACACGTTGCGCAAGCCCGCGAGCATGTTGTGGGGTGATGCGCGAAGTCGGTCCCGAGACGCTTACCGCTGCAATGGCCCACCCGTCCTCATTTAAAATGGGTGCGCCGATACAACGCACACCGAGTTCAATCTCCTCGTCATCGATGGCATATCCGCGCCTCCGCACCGTCCCGAGATGCTCGACCAGCTTCTCACGTGAGCAAAGCGTTTTGGGCGTGTAACGCGTGAAACGAATGCTCGAAACAATCTTCTCGATTGTTTCTTCAGGTTGAAATGCCAGCATCGCCTTTCCGAGCGAGGTGCAATACACGGGATTCGAACTCCCAATCTTCGAGCTCATGCAGACCCTGCGATTGGGTTCGACTTTGTCCAGATACACAACGGATGTTTTCTGCAGAACACCCAGATGTACTGTTTCGTGTGCGTCCATCGCGAGCCGCCTGAAGAACGGGTAAACGCGCGCACGCAGATCGATCTGCTCTACCGCTCGATTGCCGAGTTCATAGAGCTTCAGTCCCAGACGAAAACGATTCTCTGGAGTTCTCTCTATCAGCGCGCTGCGTTCCAGAACCATGAGCGCCCGATGGGCAGTGCTTTTGTGCAGGTTCATGCAATGGCAGATCTCGGCAAGGCCGAGCGGTGCCTCACTCTGGCTGAGGGTTTCGAGAACAGAAACGGCGCGCTCGAGACCATGCAGTTGATATGGTCCGTCAGTGTTGGCAACAGCTTCGGAAGGAGGCGCTGTGAAGGATGCCTTACGCGAGACTGTCATAGAAAATGTCTTGCGTCGTGGGTTAGTTCAAAATGCCTAGCAGGTCCAGGAAAGTGCCGCCGACCTCTTGATGGCCTAGTTGTGATCGGCATAAAGCTTCACAACATTTGGCAACGATCCAAGTCCGTTGCTACTGTATAGCAGAGGCAGCCCCGTCTTGTCTGCAGATTTGTACATCGTTGTCCCGCTGCGCGGGACGTGACCAGTACTTGGGCCGGCACCTCACATGGTAAGGATTGATTTTCCCCAATCCGCACTGGGCTTGGGGGTGGCCGTCACACAGTGGATTCCGTGAGAGGCAGTGTCTCTCATAGAGGGACGACCGCGACACTATCTTCTTGACACGCACAATGCCGGCTGCAAGAATCCCGCGCTGAAACGAAGCGTGGAGGCATTGAAGGCTCTGACAAACTTGACCCAACGAGTCAGGGCCGAGTTCGCGATCGGCGAACAACATTAGGTTCGCTAGAGAGAGTGAAAGCCCCGTTGTCAACATGTACATCAAAGCCTCGGCTTCAGTTGAAACCGTGGTAGCCCGCGAACAACTGGAAATTGAGAAATACTTTTGCATGCAATTGAAGCACGGAACGGCAGTTTGGAAGTGCGCGGTACTGACGGCTTTATTGGCGACGCAGGTCCTATGGGCAGAGCCGCACCTGAAGTCGATTAAAGTCGCTATTACAAATACCACGGGCGAGAATCGTCCGGCGGAAGACATTGTTCTATCAGTTCCGGAATTGGAGAAGATAGCTCCTGATTTTTATCCTGGTTCGCAGATCGTGACGGCATCGGACGCCAGCACGATTGCCGAAGATGCGACTGTCTTGCATCCCACGGAACTTCCTTCCCAGGTGGATGATCTGGATGGCGATCTTAAGCCGGATGAACTTGCCTTCCAGATCGACCTGAAGCCGCATCAGACGCGAATTGTAACGATTACGTGGGGCGCGGTGAACCGCATTTTTCGCCTGCGCGGCGACTACGAAAAGCAAACGAATGCGATCTTCACCAAGAAGATCGATGGTGTGGGCTGGGAATCGAAGCGCAACGCATTTCGTCTGTACTTTGACAAGCGTAACGCGATCGATCTTTTCGGCAAAGCGCGGCCAAGTTTGCAGCTCGACCGGTACGCGACGCCTGGCTACGTGTATCACAACTATTCCCCGGACGGCCGGGACATATATCTGGTTGCCAACGCATTGGGTATCGGCGCTCCGGCGGGATGGGTGAACGGTAGTGCAGAGCACATTGCGGACGTTGACGATCGCAGCTACCGCATAGTTTCTACCGGACCGGTACGCGCAATCATTGAACTCACTTACAAAGACTGGAGGATCGCAGGAAGGACCGTTGACCTTCAAGAGCGAATTGCGCAATGGGCAGGCGAGCGCGGCTTCATGCAAACCATCGCATCGAGCAACGCGGGTGATCTGGTATTCGCAACCGGTTTAACCCAGCAGCAGGGAATTCCCGAGCTGCGTTCTCCGGCCACTGATGACCCGGCATGGCTGGCGATGTGGGGCGAGCAGGCTGTGGAAGGTGGCAACCAAGCAGTCTCGCCTATTTTGCACGGGAGCAATTTGGGGCTGGCCGTTGTCATGGCTCCGGGCACCGAAGTGGCAGTGAACAAAGACGGCAAGGACTATCTCTTCACGTTTCCGCTGAAAAATGGTTCAGCCTCGTGGTATGCGCTCGCTGCCTGGGATCAAGAAGGGACAAATGATTCAATCTCCTCCGGCACCGGGGGCGAAGCACGCTACTACGTTGCGCGAGTTGCGGACATTGACCACGTGACCTCGCAAGAGGAACTGGTCACCTACGTGAAACAGGTTGCGAGCCGGTGGAAGACTCCGGCAGCGGTCAAGGTGCTTTCGAGCGCAGCGGAAGTGCAATCGGCGCCGCCCGACAGTTTGCATCCGATCGGTTCGCGGACTTACAAGCAAGCGATCGACCTGCTGCAGAAAGAAATAGACCGCACCGCGGCGAAGTGGGAGCCAGTTATTGCAGCAGCAACGCCCCGTGGTGTCACTGACAGCTCTGGCGACGGCTTCTTTACCGATGGCGATAACCAGACCGGTGAATGGAAACCCCAAAAGGGATTCTTTTGGACAGGTAGTTTCTGGACGGCAGAACTATGGAGAATGTACTCCCTCACGCATCAAGAGAAGTACCGCCGTTGGGCAGAACTTTGGACCTCAGCTGTTGTAGGCAAAGAGTTCCAGCAGAATCATGACACAGGCTTCCTTTACTCCTATTCTTCAGTCCTCGGATTTCAGCTGACCGGTGATCCGAAGATGCGCACCAGCGCTCTCCGCGGGGCTGATCATTTGGTGCAGATGTTTAACCCGGTCACACAATTGATTCCTGCATGGAATGAAAACGGAGACGACACGATCATCGACACCATGATGAACCTGCAGCTTCTGTGGTGGGCGAGCCATGAGACTGGCGATTCAAGATATCGCAATGTCGCTCTTAAGCACGCTCTGCGCGCTGCGGATTGGTTCATTCGGAATGATGGGTCGGTAATACAGTCGGTTCACTACAACCCTGGCGACAACCGTCAGCAATTCCAACTCAGCGGGAATGAAAAGAAGGGAAGCTTCGTATTTCCGAATGATGCAAAACCAGGTGAGCGCATCTTCTATCACACTCATCAGGGATATTCCTGGGAGACGAGTTGGTCGCGCGGTACGGCTTGGGCCCTTTACGGATTTGCTACTGCATATCGTGAGACGAAGGATCCGAAGCTTTTGCAAACCGCGCAGAAAATCGCAGACTATATCGTCGCTGAACTGCCGGCAGACGGCGTGCCCTGGTACGACTTCTGCGATGAAGGAGTTATGTATCGCAATCGCGACACTTCTGCGGCGGCGATCGCCGCCGGCGGCTTGCTTCAGTTGGCTGCGCTCACGCAAGATGGGGACAAGGCGCAGGCATACCAAAGTCAGGCAGAGCGCGTCACTCACTCATTGATCGACCGCTATCTGACGCCCACCTATAAAGGAGATGGGACGCCTCCGGGAGTTTTGCGCCATGGAAGCGGTACGCGTCCTTCCGACGGCATGCTGATTTATGGACAGTACTACTTGCTGGAGACACTGATCGAGCTCGATTCCGCAATCTCGACGATGGTTAAGTAAAAATGACCAGGGACTCATTCTTAAACAAACGATTGTGGATGCTTGCTCTGCAGGTGTCAGGCTAGTGCTCCCATTGACATCCAGGAAGCAGGACGGCTAGTGTGCTGCAAGCGGTCGTTTTGCACTACCGAGTTGCGTTTGTCTCTTCCGGCAAGCGGCGGTACCATGTCTGGGCCACGATGGGACCAATAAGATTCATTGTAGTTACCGTGTTGTTGTTTCTCGCGCCACAAGAATCCAAATCGCAACAAACCGACAATCGACAGCGAGAGATCGCCCGCCACGCGCAGCAGGCGCAGAGATTCTTGCACGAGAACCATCCTGATCAAGCCATACCGGAGTTTCGCGCCATCCTCACGATTGACCCAAACAATGTTGACGCTCGTGCGAATCTGGGTGTCCTCTTGTTCTTCCGGGGAGATTACACCCCGGCGATTCCCGAGCTCCAGGCTGCCCTCAAACTAAAGCCGGCCCTGTGGAAAGTAGAGGCTCTCCTGGGCATAGCACAGAAACGAACGGGGAACATCAGATCGGCAATTACCAACCTGGAGCAATCGTTCCCGAAGCTGGGGGAGAAAGACATACAAATTGAGGTGGGAATGGAGCTTGTCGAAGTCTACTCGGGGACTAACGATCTGGACAAAGCCGCTCGCATCGTTGACGTCCTGCGAAACAAGTATCCGACCGATGTGGGAGTGCTGTACGCATCTTATCGGATTCACTCCGATCTCGCTGGGGAGTCCATGTTGAGCCTTTCCCTCGTCGCGCCGCATTCAGGGCAGATGCATCAGATCATGGCCCATGAACTGGCGAAGCAGGGGCAGATGGAAGCGGCGATTGGAAACTTCAGAGAGGCTCTGAGGATTGACCCGAAGCTGCCGGGGATTCATTTTGAACTGGCGGAGGCGCTGAACGCTTCCGACAGCCAAGAAGACAAAGTAGAGGCGAAGCACGAATATGAGACTGCTCTATCTTCGAATCCGCTGGATGAAAAATCAGAGTGCAGACTGGGGGCCATCGCTTATCAAACAGGTGACCTGCAGGGTTCCGTGTCCCACTACACTCGTGCCGCCCAATTGCAACCCGATGACTCGGAAGCGCTCCTCGGGCTCGCAAAAGATTTGATTGAAATGAAGGAAACGCAAAAGGCGCAAGGGCTTCTGGAACGCGCGGTCCAGGTCGATCCAACCAACGTCGTGGCGCACTTTCGTCTGGCTAGTGTGTACCGCCTGCAAGGAAAGACCGACGACGCGAAACGGGAACTGGAAGAATACCAAAAGCTCAAGGACATGAAGGACAAGCTGAGGAAGATCTACCAGCAAATGCGTGTCCAGCCGATGGAACGAGACTCCGAAGAGGAATCACGCTAATTTCGTCTCTGGCATGTCACGATTATTTCGCATGAGTTGGAGTGGGATCTGCATCGGTACCGGTTCTATTGCTGGGCGCCATCACGCTTTGTCACAAGGGATTGGAGCACCAGAATTTGCACGACAAAGTAACGCGCGTCGTTGCTGACTCTGGTATGCCTGCGCCTTGCCCGACGACGAGCATCCGACCAACTGGTCAATGAGAGTCCCTGGGAATAGGTGCACCGCTCGAACCCACCAGGAAATCCAAATCGGCGCCTTCGTGCGCCTGCAACACATGGTCACAGTAGAGTTTGGCCCATCCTCGTCTAGGAGCCTCTGGCGCAATCCATTCCTTGCGTCGTCGCGCCAGCTCAGTATCGTGGACTTCCATCTGAATGAGTCTCTTCGACGCGCTAAGAGTGATCGTGTCCCCGGGACGTACCATGGCCAGCGGTCCACCGATGGCGGCTTCGGGAGACACGTGAAGCACGACAGTTCCGTACGCCGTGCCGCTCATGCGCGCGTCCGAAACGCGAACCACATCTGTGATTCCTCTTCGCAGGAGCTTGGCCGGTATCGGCATGTTTCCCACCTCCGCCATACCTGGATAGCCGCGAGGCCCACAGTTCTTGAGGACCATCACACAGTTCTCATCGATATCGAGACTTTCATCGTGCACGCGAGAGTGCAGTTCCTCCACATTCTCAAAGACGACTGCTCGTCCTCGATGCTCAAGCAAATGGGGGCTTGCCGCCGAAGTCTTTATGACAGCGCCGTTCGGCGCCAGGTTTCCCCGCAGCACCGTAATTCCGGCGTGCGATTTGAATGGTTCCTTGAACGGCCGAATTATTTCCCGGTTCCAGCACTGCGCATCGAGGACGTTCTCCCAGATCGTCTTACCGTTTGCCGTCAAAGCATCGCGATTCAGGATGCCGGCTTCTCCCAACTCGCGCAGCACTGCAGGAACGCCACCCGCGTAATAGAAGTCTTCCATCAGATGTTTGCCGGAAGGTTGCAGATCAACCAGGCATGGTAGCTGGGATCCCAGCCGGTCCCAGTCGTCGAGCGAGAGCGGTACTCCCATGCGGTTTGCGATCGCAATAAGATGGATCACCGCGTTGGTAGATCCACCGATAGCCGCATTATTAAAGATTGCGTTCTCCATTGCCGCCCGAGTCAAGATTTGCGAAATGCGAAGATCTTCATGCACCATCTGGACGATTCGCCGTCCGGTCAACTGGGCCAGGGTATTGCGGCGTGCATCAACGGCGGGGATAGCGGCGTTTCCTGGTAGGCTCACGCCCAGAGCTTCTACCATGCTGGCCATGGTGGAGGCCGTTCCCATCGTCATGCAGTGTCCTTTGGAGCGATTCATGCAGCTTTCCGCCTCGAAGAACTCGCTCAAAGGCATCGTGCCGGCATTCACTTTGTCGATCATCTGGAACACGCCGGTCCCGGAGCCCAATTCGCTGCCGCGGAACTTGCCATTCAGCATGGGCCCGCCCGAGAGCCCAATGGTCGGCAGGTCACAGGAGGCCGCACCCATTAACAAGGAGGGGGTAGTCTTGTCACATCCCATGAGCAGGACGACGCCATCAATTGGATTCCCTCGAATGGACTCTTCCACATCCATGCTGGCGAGATTGCGGAAGAGCATCGCGGTTGGGCGCAGCTGCGACTCCGCCAGAGACATCACGGGGAACTCGAGCGGGAAGCCTCCTGACTCCCATACACCACGCTTGACCCATTCCGCCAATTCGCGGAAGTGGGCGTTGCATGGGTTCAGTTCGGACCACGTATTACAGATCCCGATGACGGGACGTCCGAAGACGTCATGCGGCCAGCCCTGATTCTTCATCCAGCTCCGGTGCGAGAATCCGTCGCGATCATTTCTTCCATACCAGTTCGCGCTGCGCAACTTCGTCATTGTTTTCTCCATTTCAACTCGTGCCCTCCGCACGAATGGAAGGCAGACACTAAGCAGTTCCTTACCTAAGCATCCAGTACAGGGCGGCCGTGATCGCGGTTAGAACTGCCAACTGCGACCGCCAATCGAATACACCCCGGAATCGCTCGGCTTGACCTTTCCAATTGATAGTGAGCCGATCGAGTTTTTCTGGGTCAGTTTTTTTCGTAAATGCGGATACGGCAAACAGCGTAATGACACCGGCGAGTGATCCCCACAAACCTCGGTACGTGTAGTTGAGAGTCAACGGGCTGGCATGAAGCAGGGGAAAGATGCGGCTGCCGACTTCTGGACCTATCAACTGATCTGTGACGAACACGACGCAGAACAGGGATCCGACTAAGACCGACGCGAGTGCGCCCGTGGCCGTAACTCGCTTGCTCAGGATGCCAAATATGATCGCCGGAGCAACAGGCAATTCGAGGTACAGGCTGATCGTCTGCAGGTATTTGTACAGGCCGTCTGGCGTTTTATAAACGGCGTATGCTGCCATAATCCCAAGCAGACCGGCAGCAGCGATGGCGAATCTGCCGAGGCGAACCTGAGCATGCTCGCCGGTGTGCGGACGAAAATGCAAAATGAAATCTCGCACGATCAAAGTCGAGACCGAGTTCATTACCGATAGCGTTGAACTGATGAGAGAAGCGAACAGTGCTGCCAAAACCAAGCCCCGTACCCCGGTTGGCAGCAATTCGTTGAGCAAGGTCACGAACGTAGTCTTGCTCTCTCTTCCAGGAAACAGCGCCAGGGCGATCACTCCGGGAAGGGCGAATATAAAGACCGGCAAGAGTTTCAGGAGCGTGGTAAACATAGCGCCCCAGCGCGCCTGGTCCAGATTGCGTGCGCCCAAGACGCGCTGAACATTCACTTGGTCAACACCCCAATAAAACGTCCCGCCATAGACTGCCGTTAGAAGCACACCCCAAAATGGATAGTTCGCGTCGTAGTATGGCTTGGCGATGTGCATCGCCTCGGGAACACGTAAGCTTAAGGCTTCCCATCCGCCTACCCGATGCAACCCTGTAAATAACATCGCCATACATCCGGCAATTATGATTCCGGCCTGGATCGAATCGGTATATGCCACGGCCGTGAAGCCGCCAATGATCGTGACCAGCGCCGCCACGATGCCCATGATCCATACGACCGTCATCACGTTCCATCCGATGAGTCCGCGCAACACCAGCGCGCCCGCGTAAAGATGAAAAGCCATTTTCGTAGTAATGGAGATGACCAACATCAAGCCGGAAAAAAAGACGCGAGCCAGCGGGTGATAGCGCGTCTCGAGGAACTCGGGCGTGGTAAAGACCCGATTCCGAATGTAAAACGGGAACAAAAAGAAAGCGGCAAACCCTAAAGTCCAAAAAGTTGTGAGCTCGACTGTTCCAGCGGAGAGCCCATAGCGATAGGCGTCGCCCGAGAGGCCAACCAGATGTTCCGCGCCGATGTTCGTAGCAAACAGGGACGCACCAATCAGCGACCAGGAGAGACTGCGATCAGCAAGAAAAAATCGACTGCTGTTCGCGGACGATTTTCTGTGTATGGAAAGGTAGAGGCCGACAAAGAGGGTTGCGCCCAAAACGAGCGCACAGATGCACCAGTCAACCCAACCGAGCGAGAAGGCCATGGTTCAAGTCAACACCAGTGTGGTTACAGCTCGACAGCCCGCACTGCGCCAGCAACAGCCTATTGCGCGGTAACTCCACCATCGATGATCCAATTACTCCCGGTTATGGATCGGGCGGATGGACCAAACAAGAACACAACCAAGTCTGCAATCTCATCAATGGCGATGAAGTTTTTTAGCAACAGGCGGTTCAAAAGGTTTTCGACATTAATCTCACCTCGGGAAATCATGTCCTCGGTGTATTTCGTGAGGACCGCGCCGGGTGAAATGGTTACGACGCGGATCCGAGGCGCCAATTCTACCGCCATCGCTCGGCCCATGGCGACTAAGGCTCCTTTTGTGGAGGCATAAGCCGTCAGGTTTGGATTTCCAATCCCTGCATTGACCGAAGCGATGTTCACAATGCAGGGATCAGCAGTTTTCTCGTGGAGTGCCTTAGCGAACTCCTGGGCCAGGAAGTACGGGGCGCGCTGATTTACAGCAACAACCCGGTCAAACTCGGCGACTGTAGTTTCCAGCAAAGGCTTATGAAAGCTCCATGCCGCGCAATTCACCAGGCCGTCGAGATGACCGACCTTTGCGAGTGCCGATCGCATCAGATCGCGCGCCGCTTGCGGCTCCGCTAAGTCATTCACCAACGCAATTGCCGAACCCGCAAACACAAGATTGGCGACGTGATCCATCACTACAGGATTGCAATCGCCCAGCACCAACCTTGCTCCGGCACTGGCTAGTCGGTGTGCAATACCGAGCCCCAGGCCCTGGGCCGCTCCGGTAACAAGAATTGTGCGGTGTCTTAGGTCAACATTCAAAAATGTTTACCTGCCTATACTTGAAACCCGCTCCGGCCGGCACACATAATTCTCCAGCTCGCCCAGCGCGATCAGTAGGTGTTTCAACTGATCAGAGTACTCGCGACTGAGTCGCGAAAGAGGCTTGCGGCTCTGCCCGACCGGGATCCCACGCAGAAGGGCCGATTCGCGCGTGACCGCCAACCAATGAGGATCATTGTTGGCCGATCCCAAGGCGCGAAACTCAAGCCGTATCAACGGGACCAGGCGATAAAAAAAATCGCGCGCCGCGCGGAGGTTCTGTTCCACTACTAACAACCTGAAAAGCTTCACAGCGCAACTAGGGGCGATCATGGGAAGGCAACTGATCCAGCCATCGGCGCCGACCGCCAAACCCTCGAAGGCGATCAAGTCATTTCCGACAAAAACCGTAAAGGACGGACCGCATAAGAATTTCGTGTCGCGAATTCTGCCTGCTTCGGCGGTCGACCATTTGACAGATTGAACCACTCCTTCTTCGGCTAGCTGCTGGACCTCCTCGGGCGTGAAATCAATCCCGCTCGTTCCAGGGACGTTGTAGAGCATCACAGGGAGGCCTACAGCTTCGCGCACTCTGCGGAAATGATCGAAAACATCGTGCCTGGGAGGACGGAAGCCATAAGGTGGCATGACCATCAAACCGTTGCACCCGGAGGATCTTGCGTAGCTACCGAGTTCGATCGCAGCGCGCGTACTGTACTCAACGATGCCGGCGATGATCGGAACCCGGCCGTTTGTTTCTTCGACCACGGCATCCAGGACAGCTTTGCGCTCGCTCATGGCGAGCGCAAGAGGTTCGCCGGAACTGCCCAAGGGAACCAATCCGTCCACGCCCTGGGTCAGGAGAAATCTGACAAAAGCGCGAGTTCCGCTGAGGCTTACAGTCTCGTCATTCTCAAAGGCAGTAATGGTCGGAGAATAGACGCCTCGGGGGGAGAAAACTTCAGACTCAGGCGGAGGCAAGCAGAACCCCCGCTGCGCAGACAGCTTTCATCCGGAAAGGTCGCATGGTTCGAGACGACAAGGGAGGACACGGCAAACGCTCGATCGACTGGTAGCTTCGCAAGATTCCTGACCGCTTCGCGCTCTTGGTGATTTCCAATCTGCACTCCGGTCGAGAAACATAGGCCGTTCCCATCGCTTTGTCAAGCGGTATCTTTCTCGTTGTCCTTTAGACAAGCGATTGTTTACAATCGCGCCTCCGAGGCAAACACAACGAAGCATCGGTTTAGTAAGCCGGCCACGATTAGGAGGACACCTTGTCGCACTCGCGCAGAGATTTCTTGAAGCTGAGCGCCGCCGGCATGGCGGTAATGAATCGTGTTTATACTTTTGGCGCAGCAGAGAACCCAAAAGGAGAGATTGCCGTTCACATGACTGCGGGCACGAGTGCGCGATTTGCCTCGCAACCCGCACTGCGGTGGCAACCTGCCGGCAAGAGCTCAGGTCCTGCGATCCTGCTCGATCCTTCTAAGACTTATCAGGAGGTCCTGGGCGTCGGCGCTGCGCTTACGGAAGCGGCATGTTACATGTTCAACCAGTTAACTCCGGAAGTTCGCGAGCAGATATTCCATGAGCTCTATCATCCTTCCGAAAGGGGTTTTGGTGTCTGTCGCGCGTGCATTGGTTCGAGCGACTACGCGACGGTCGCCTACAGCTACAACGACGGCGACCCTGATCCTGAGTTGAAGCGCTTCTCAATTCACTACGACCGCTTATACGTTCTGCCGATGTTGCGCCTCGCGCGCAAGATGAACCCCGACTTATTTGTGTTCGCTGCTCCTTGGAGTCCGCCAGGCTGGATGAAGGCGAACGGATCAATGTTGGGGGGAAGCATGCGTAAGAGCAGCTTGCCGGTATATGCAAACTATCTCGTCAAATACTTAAAGGCTTACGCTGCTGAAGGTGTAACTGTGGACGCAGTTACTCCGCAAAACGAGGTGGATACGGACCAGGACGGGAAGATGCCTGCATGCTTCTGGGCGCAGGAAATTGAAATCGAATTTGTTGGCAAGCATTTGGGTCCGGCCCTGGAGAAGAACCAACTTCCGACCAAGATATGGATTTTGGATCACAACTGGAACCTATGGGGCAGGGCAATGGGAGAGCTGGAGGATCCCGACGTCTATAAATACGCCGACGGCATTGCCTGGCACGTTTATGTGGGCAAGGATACCGCGATGAGCCGCGTCCACGATGCCTACCCAAACAAGCACGCTTACGTGACCGAATGCAGCCCTGATTTTAAAGATCCAGCGTATATGACAAGTTGGGCCAGTTGGGCTGAGCAGTTTGCCGGGATGTTCCGAAACTGGGCGCGATGCGCGACAAGTTGGAACCTCGCTCTGGATGAGAATGGCAGGCCTGATATCGGTCCGTTCACCGCCGGGGGAGTAGTGAGCATTAACTCCAAGACGCATGAAATTGTGCGCACGGGTCAATACTGGGCGCTGGCACACTTTTCTCACGCGGCCCGGCGAAACGGGCGACGCTTTGATTCTCAGGGAGAGCTGGAGAAGGTTTCGCACGTCGGCTTTACTTATCCCGACGGCAGGCGTGCCCTGGTGCTGGCCAATACGGGTAAAGAGACCAATGCACGTTTGCGAATGGGGGATCTGTCGGCCGAGGTGTCGTTGCCCGAATCCTCGGTCTTAACTCTCACTTGGCAATGATCGCGAGCGCGAAGGGAAGGAGATGTCGCTAACTACAGCGATTGCCTGTTTCTTTTGGGAATAGCCTGGGTGGATTCACGCACGACAAGGCTCGGTTCGACGGTGATCTCCTGGCGGAATCTCTCGGTTCCGTTCAGGCGATCCAAGACGCACTGCGCTGCGATTTTGCCCATTTCCCAGAGTGGTTGGTGGATCGTCGTGAGCCGGGGAATGTTGTACGAGGCCGCCGTGATGTCGTCGAATCCAGTCACGGAGACATCGCCAGGAACACCGATTCCTAAATCCCGCAGTGCGCGAATCGTCCCGATCGCAGACATATCATTGAAGGCAACGACCGCGGTAAATTTCGCCCGGTTCGCAACAAGCTGTTGAATCACCGGATATCCCAACTCGGGTGAGTGCACATCGCCGTGGAGCTGCACCACGAGTTCCGGCGGAACTTGAATCCCCCTTTCTCGCGCGACATTCATCAAATCGCGCCATCGCTCTTCGGCATCGGCGCTAAACGATTGTCCTCGCACAAACACGATGCGCTGGTGCCCCAGCGCCTTCAAGTGCGTCAAGATCAACTCGGCTGCGAGACGATGGTCCAGAATTACATTGGTCACGCCGGGGATGGACCGATGTCCTGCGACAGCTACAACCGGCACCGGAAACGGATGTTCAAGCGGAGTGTCAATTGCTATGAGGCCTTCGACGCCTCGGCCGAGCAGCATCTGACTATATTCTTCAATGAGATTGTCCCTGCGCCGATGATGGGCGGTGAAATAGAAATATCCGGACTCCATCAGGTGATCCCCAATGCCACTTACGACCTGATTGTGATAGGCCTCGCTCAGATCAGGCACCAACACGCCAATGCTCAACGTGCGCCGATTACGAAGCGAGCGCGCAAGCAGACTGGGCTGGTAATTGAGTTCTTTCGCCGCAGCCTTGATGCGGTCTCGGGTTGGCTGGGAGATCGCCCGGCCGGGAACCTCGTTAAGGACGACCGAGACCGTCGCGGGGTGCAAACCGAGTCGTTCGGCGAGTTTCTTTAAACTTGTCGCTCTCGCTGGAGCCCGATGTTTTCCTGCCATCTCCTTGTTCTTCTTCCTCATCGTGATATTAACAATAGCCCATAACCAGTGTGGATCAAAACCTTGATGACGACGATCTCCGAAATCATTGCCGCGGGATGGAACTGGCACGTGTTTGCGGTTAGAACCGAGGCGGGAGGCTAAATGCATAAAACCGGTTTTCTGGCTGGCCCAGATTCTCGGTTCGCAGGGCAAAAAGACCGCCCGCCAAACGCTCTCTGTGCTTCTCGTCGACCGCGGTTGTGACGTAGAGAGTCTGCCGGCCGCGGCCACCGAAGGTGCAGTTTGTAATATTTCTTACGGGCATCTCGATGATGCAATCGATTGTTCCGTTTGGCGCCACACGCACGATGCATCCGCCACCGAAACGACAGTTCCAGAGATAACCTTCCGCATCGACTGCCGAACCATCCGGAGATCCCCGAGGAAAGTTCTCCAAGAATGGCTTCCCGTCGCTGATTCTTCCAGTCTCAGGATAATAGTCGTATTTCCAAACGGTATTGGCCAGAGAATCTCCGAAATAGAAATGCCGCCGGTCGGGGCTCCACGCCACGGTGTTCGAGATGCCGATACCGGTTCGATGTTCCGTTACCACGCCGTCAGGATCCAAGCGATAAAGAACGCCATCTTTTCCGCCCACTTCTGTGCTGGATCCATCCGGTGCTACATTGTTGCGCATCGAACCGACCCAGAGCGAACCGCACGGATCCGCCCGTCCGTCATTGAAGCGCACCCTTGGCCAACAGCCTAGTCTGAAAAACTCCTTTAGTTGTCGATTCGACGAGGGCTCCCAGAGAATCACACGGGAACCAAGGCACACCGCGAGTACGTCGTCTCGATCGGTCGGAGCGAGGGCGGTCACTGGCTCATCGAAGAACCAGGAGCGCACAGTCTGATCCGCCACGTTGAGCCGGTGAATCAAGAATCGATTGATGTCCGTCCAATAAACGGCGGCGTGGGCCTCATGCCATAGCACGCCCTCGCCACACCGATCACCAGTCGGAGCGATACAAATAGCTTGGGAGATCATTTGGCGCCGTTTCCATCGAGAATCGACTTGTCCTACTCTGCCCTGGAGAAATCTAAGTACGCGAGATTCATGTTGCCTTCGGATTCGATTCGCAATGTGAGGACGTTCGTGCCTTTGGGCAGCATGACAGTAACTAGATTCTTGGCGTAATTCCAATGATGCCATTGCCGCCAGGCAATCGGGTCTGCGGCGTTGTATGTTGTTTCGATTGTGATGGGGCCGCTAACGTCTTTGCCGTTCAGCGCAAGCGAGATGGTTGCACCAAGCTTAGACGTGTACAGAAGCCCAATATGATAACGTCCCGCATGCTGAACCTTGACGGTCATGTTGAACCATTCGCCGGGATCGGTCCAGCCAACATAAAGTTGGTCCTTCGGCGGATGCACCGCCTCGTATGGATTTTCATCAATGTCATCGTGATATTTGGTGTACGAAGTGTCCACGCCCTCGTGCATCCGAAACTCGTTGAGATACGAGCCGTCGGCTGGGTTCAACGTGCCGCTGCCTTTGTTTTTTGCGTCGGTGTCGTGATATGCGATCCCTTCGCCTCCTAGGTCATAGTAGGCGCATTGCACTCGTCCGGGAATCTTCTGAGGCCCGGCATGATAGACGCTATCGTGAAATGGGCGGCCTCGATAACCCTCTGCCGCACCGGCTGGGAGGATCGCAACAACTATCAGCCCGAGCAACAGCAGACGTGATCTTTGAGCCAGACTTCCTGCATCGAGTGAGAGCTCTTTCTTCTTCAATTACGCCCCCCTTGTTTGTGTAATTGGTCCAGTCTCCTTCGTGAAATCCTGAGACATGCGCGCATATGCCCACGAAAAGTGGATGTATTATTGCAGACAATCGTTTGTTCTGGTACAAGTACTATCCGCTCGATCGTTGCTGTTACGGAGAGGGTTCATGCACAAAGCAAATCGTCGCGAGTTCATGAAGCTGGTTGCATCCACGAGTGCGGCTGTAGCTGCCGCCGAGATTCTTCCGGCATACGCCGAGTCTGTGGGCGTTCCCGGGAGGGTGCGAGCCTGGAGGACCACGCGCGATGCAAAGTTTCAGCCTGTGCAGTCGCCGCCGCAGTGGGAAACTGGGAAAGAAATCTCTCCGCTTGCGATCCACCTTGATCCCGCGACGCAGTATCAGGAGATTCTTGGATTCGGAGGGGCGTTCACCGACGCGTCCTGTTATCTGATGAACCAAATGACGCCGGATGAACGGCACGCCTTCTTATCCGACCTCTATGGTCCGTCGGGGCTGCGCCTGTCGGTGGGAAGAACATGCATCGGTGCCAGTGATTATGCAACCAAGATGTACAGTTATGACGACACGCCGGAACCTGATCCTGAGTTGAAGCAATTCAGTATTGAGCCGGACAATGCCTGGATCCTGCCCGCTTTGCGGGAGGCAAGGCAGATAAATCCAGATCTATATCTCTTCTCCTGCGTGTGGAGCCCCCCCGGATGGATGAAATTTGGTGGGTCAATGCTGGGCGGCAACATACGTGAGCGCTGGTTTGCGCCCCACGCGCAGTACTTCGTCAAGTTTCTTCAAGCGTATGCCGCCGCGGGAGTGAATGTTCAAGTAGTGACGGTCAACAACGAAGTGGATACGGACCAGGATGGGCATTTTCCTGCTTGCTTGTGGGCCCAGCAACACGAAATGGTTTTTGTGGCGAGCCACCTGGGCCCGGCCTTGGAGAAAGCGGGGCTCGATACAAAAGTATGGATTCTCGATCATAACTACAACCTCTGGGGCCGCGTGCTTGATGAATTGAGTCAGCCAGAAGTGAACAAGTACGTGGATGGTGTTGCCTGGCATTCCTATGCGGGCACGCCAGACGCGATGACCCGGGTACATGCCTCGTTCCCCGAGAAGCACATGTACTTTACCGAAGGCGGACCGCCTGCGCACCTCTTTGGTCCAGCGGGAGAGACGCCGCATGCTCCCCCGCCACCGTATGGGACAGACTGGGCCAGATGGTCTCGCGCATTCACCGACATGCTTCGCAATTGGGCGCGGTGCATCTGCGTTTGGAACCTTCTTCTGGACGAAAACGGCCGGCCTGACATCACGAATCCGCCACGACCGATGAGGCGGAGTGGGCTGGTCTCCTTTGACTCCAAATCAAAACAACTCAGCTACAGCGGAAATTACTACGCTTTCCCGCATTACTCGAAGTTGATCCAACGTGGCGCTCGGGTTTTCGCGTCTTCCGGAACTCTGCCTGATATCGTTCACGTTGCCGCCGAGAACCCTGATAAAAGCCGGGTGCTCGTGGTCACGAACAGCAACAGCTCCATCGAGGGACAGATCCAGTGCACGCTCGGGGCGTTCAGCCTGAAAATGAGCGTTCCTCCCGATTCGATTACTTCATTCGTTTGCTAAGAACGAGCACTTGCCCGGCCCGGCAGATGGCCTTGATCGGTGCGATGGGCAAATCTCGAGTCCGCAAACGGATCTTCCGCCCGAATCGTGGGAACCAGTAGAATTCTGGGTTCGGCCATAGCGAGTGTCCTGATCGACTTCGGAAAGGATTCCTTTCCCACCCATCATGCGAATTACAAGCACGTGGAATACGATCGCACCACCGATGAAACGAGTAGGTTTCATCCTCGTTTTGAGCTTCTTTGTCTTCGTTCCTCAGTTGTCCGGGCAACAGGCCGCTCCCGCTATGCCGATGCAGGCGCACTACGAAGACGGAGCCGAGTCTCGCTGGTTGCATAAAAAAGTCCTCGATTCCCGCTTGTTGGACGATACGGATAACCTCGCGTCGTGGTCTTTCGCGGGGCATGGCGAGATGAAGCTGATAGGAGTCAATGCGTCCAGGCCATGGCGTTCTGGCCCCACTGCCGACTCTCACCTGCTGCGCATTCGCTCTACTACCAATATTGCGGAGGTGGAAGGTGCGGGGGAATGGGAAGACCTAGTCGCCACCAGAAAATTCGCCAGCGAGGACTGGCGCAAATTCAATCGCATTTCGCTTTGGGTCTATCCCGATATTGTCGGAGCGCCAGCGATCTCGTGTTCTTTAGTGCTCCACAATGATGGCGCTCACAAACTGCCCGACCACTACAACGAGGGTCGCCACGAATCGATCATTCTCAAGAATCACACGTGGAATCAGATCGTCTGGGAGATCGCACCGCTCGACCGCGACCGTGTCACCGCCCTCGATTTTGCCTACAGCCTGCCGAAGAAATTTCCTGATCCCGGCGACCGAACCACCCTTGATATCGCTCACCTCGAACTGCAAAACGTGGTTCCCGATCATACTGAGGGCTGGGATGTGGCTTCCGGCAAGATTGCCTTCAGTCACAGCGGATATACAATCGGCACCTTCAAATCAGCCATTGCCAGCGATCTTCCCGCCCACGAGTTCTCAGTCATTGACCAGCAAACAGGGCAGCCAGTTCTCACCAAAGCGGTCCGGCAAGTGTCCACGCCACTGGGAACTTACCAGGTCCTCGATTTCTCCGAGATCCGCTCGCCTGGAACCTATGCCCTCAAAGCCGCAGATACCATTACTCGTTCTTTCCGAATCAGCGATGACGCCTGGAAGAGCAGCATCTGGAAGGCGATCAATTTCATGTACAGCGAGCGCTGCGGAACCGAGATCGCTGGCATTCACGGTCGATGCCACCAGGATATCTACACCACACACGGCGACAAGCGAATCGTGGTGAACGGCGGATACCACGATGCCGGTGATTTGAGTGCCACTGGACATACGCCGGCTATGGCATATGCGCTGTTCTCGCTCGCTGAGAGTCTGCAGCGACAACACGAAGGTCCCGTCCTTACGGATCGTCTGCTCGAAGAAGCGCGCTGGGGCCTGAATTGGGTTCTCAAGACTCGCTTTGGCGACGGATATCGCAGCACTGGGCAGCTAGTCAGCTACTGGACGGACGGCATCATGGGTGACGGGGATGACCGATTCGGGCAGGCGATAAACGATCCGGAGTGGAATTTCCGCGTCAGCGCAGTGGAAGCGCTCGCCTCACGCGTACTCAAGCAGAGCGATCCGGAACTTGCCAACCGTGCTTTGATGATCGCGCAAGAAGATTGGAGATATGCCGTAGAGGGCCTCAAGACGGCGGCTCAGCGTCCGGAAGTTTATGGCGCGCCGGACGAATTGGAACGTATTTCCTTTGGAGTCGTGGCCTCCGTTGAACTGTTCCGGGCGACTGGCGATCAAAGCTACGCCGACGAAGCTGTGACGCTGGGCGACCAGGTGTTGGCTTCGCAGGAACGTACGCTGCAGCCGTGGACGATTCCTTTGACCGGATATTTTTATACCGGGCCGAAACGAGAGAATCTCTTTCACCGTTTCCACATCGGGCAGGAGCAGGAACCAATCGTCGCGCTAGTCAAGCTCTGTGAAGCGTTCCCCGAAAACGAAAAATGGATGAAGTGGTATTCCGCCGTCGTGCTCCACTCGCAGTATTATCTCAAGGCTGCGTCGGCGGTTGATGAGCCCTACGACGTATTGCCAGCCGGAGTGTATCGCGAGAGTGAGATGCGGCTCATTCCAGAAGCCAAAGACTGGACTCCTCTCCGCGCTGCAGACCGCGATGCTTATCTGGAAGAAGTACGGCAGGGGGTTTCACTGGGTGAAGGGACATACCTGCGGCGATTTCCTGTCTGGTTCGACTTTCGCGGGAACTCGAGCGTGCTGTTATCGCAGGCCAAGGCACTCTCAACGGCTGCACAACTGCGCCAGGATCTGAACGCAGAGGACCTGGCCCAGAAACAAGCGCAGTGGCTCATTGGGCGCAATCCTTTTTCATCGAGTTTGATGTACGGCGAGGGCTACGACTGGACACCGCTTTACAGCGTCCGTTCGGGTCAAATGGTCGGCGCTCTTCCGGTGGGGATTGAAACCAAGGGCTACAACGACGCTCCGTACTGGCCCACACAAATCTGCTGGACTTATAAGGAAGTATGGACTGCGCCAGTTGGACAATGGATCTGGCTCATGCAGGACATCAGCGTTCCGTCAACCATTCGAGGAATCACGGATCCAGCCAACCATGAGGCGATCGAGTTCCGGGAGGAAAACAGTGGCCAACTGATTCATGTGGCCACCTCATCCGATGGTCAGTTCAACGTGCGCTTACCGGAAGGTCACTACGATGTTCATCACGGCGCGGCGCATACCAGCGTCAAGGTCCTTCCCGGGGGAATTCATTCGCTCGACTTGCGTCCTGAACACTTCCTGGATTTCAAAGTCACCTCCCAGCGCGCGCCCAAGAACGCCATCGTTGTGCGACTCGAAGCCAGCGGTGCGGGAGATCACGCGTTCTCGATTCGAAGCGACAATCTTGCACTGTCCGACCCAGCCGTGCAGAGCGTCCATCTCACTGCCGGCGGCAACAAAGAGGTTGTGTGGCGCGCTCAGGTAGTCTCACCTGAGACCCCTTGGGTGGCAGTTGTAGTCCCGGATGGTGAGATGAATGAACGAGAAGAAGTCACGGACGCGAACACACCTCACAAGTAATCAGCAGGTCTTCCAATGAAGGAGATATTGGATGCGAAAGTGTCAGTCCCAGAGGTCGATGCCGCTAGTCTGTCGTGTGAAAAATGATTTTACAATCCTTGTCCTCCTGTTGGCCTGGACGGTCGCAATAGCCTGCGCGCCAGCGGCGTTTGCACAGAAAAAGCCGACGATGAAGCCGGACCTTGGGCCAAACGTCCTAATCTTCGATCCCACCATGCAGCAGGCAGACATGCAGCAACAGATCGACAAGATCTATGCGGTCGAGAGACGAAACGAGTTTGGGACCGAGAGATACGCCATCCTGCTCCTGCCGGGAGAGTATCACCTGGATGTGCCCGTGGGTTTCTATACGCAGGTATTGGGGCTTGGCGCAACGCCAGATGCGGTTCACATCGTCGGCAACGTGCACGCCGATGCTAGCCATGACAACAACAACGCCACGACAACATTCTGGCGCGCGGCCGAGGGATTTTCCATTACCCCGGCCGGGGGAACGACGCAGTGGGCCGTTTCTCAGGCGGTGGCGTTCCGGCGGATGCACGTGCGGGGCAACATGGTGCTTCATCAGCATCACGGGTGGGCCAGCGGCGGATGGATGTCGGACACGCTTGTCGATGGCAACGTCGATTCCGGCAGTCAGCAGCAGTGGATTTCGCGCAACTCCGAATGGGCAAGCTGGACAGGCTCAAACTGGAACATGGTTTTCGTCGGAGTTCCGCATCCTCCGCTGGGAGAGTGGCCCGATCCGCCGTACACGAAGGTAGATCAGACTCCTGTAGTGCGAGAGAAGCCCTTCCTCGAAGTGGATGAACATGGCAAGTGGGTTGTGCGTATTCCGGAAGTTCGCTCAGACAGCGTGGGGATCACGTGGCATCACGGCGCGACGCCGGGCAGATCAATTCCGTTGCAACAGTTTTATGTCGCTCGGCCTGACACCGACTTGGTGACCCTGAATGCACAACTGGCCGAAGGCAAGAACCTTCTCTTTACCCCCGGCGTCTACAACCTTACCGAACCGATCCACTTAACGCGGCCCAACACTGTGGTACTGGGCTTAGGCTTCGCCACCCTCCGGCCAACTCATGGAACGGCCGCCATGATCACAGAGGATGCAGACGGTATTGAAATAAGTGGACTGCTGTTCGACGCGGGTGCCGAAAATTCGCCTGTGTTATTGGAAGTCGGCCCCGACAAGGTCAGAGCGCGCCACGCCAAGAATCCCATTACTCTGCACGACATTTTCTTTCGTGTTGGCGGAGCCGGTGTCGGGCGCGCAACCGTTAACCTGCGCATCAATAGCAATGACGCAATTGTCGATCACACGTGGATCTGGCGGGCAGACCATGGGGAGGGCGTCGGCTGGAGCAGCAACACAAGTGACAATGGACTCGTCGTTAACGGAGACGATGTCACGATTTACGGTTTGTTCGTCGAGCATGAGAATGTTCATCGAAATCTAGTTGCTCACGTCGCGGGCGGGCGAGTGCCCGGTCCTGACCGACGGAGGCGCGGCGACAATCCGCCATCCGTTTTCGGTAAAGATTTTCATCCCGTCATTGGCGCAGGG
>Ga0137418_10000859_pt1 | contig 27990 bp, 19 predicted proteins | sample CZODoug3_1_2_16f_FD_122242 | JGI IMG/M metagenome (GOLD analysis project Ga0137418, IMG submission 122242) | Vadose zone soil fungal communities from Angelo Coast Range Reserve, California, USA - CZODoug3_1_2_16fungal (Hybrid Assembly) | ecosystem: Environmental > Terrestrial > Soil > Vadose...
AGATTTTCGCTGAACGTCGTACCGGTGAAGAGACCGCTGTTCGTGCCGTCGATCGTGATGGGTCCTGCGGAGTTCACGGTCACGCCGGTTGTCGGTGTGTTTCCAAAGGCCAGGCCCTGGCTCGTCCGGGAGATGTTCGAGCCGTTCTCGAGACTCAGGCTGCCGACCGTCGCGACGATATCGCCGCCCTCCCCGCTGCCGAAGGAGCCGGCGAGGACCTCCGCCTTTGTGCCGGGTATGCCGGGCTTAATCTCATGACTGAGCGTCATGTCACCGGTCACCCGGATGTTGATCGCCCGCGCCGCGCCCGTGACCGCGTTGCTATCGGAGATGATCCTGGCATTGTTCATCACGAGCTTGCCGGCGCGGATCAGGACGGTACCGTTCGCGGTACCGCTCGCATCGATCACGGCCCGGCCCGTGGCCTGACCCGTGGTGGCGTTGACGCCCCTGACGTCGATGCGGCCGAGGGCGGCGAACGAGTCCACGTTGATGTCTGGCGTTGCGCCCGCCGTCATCACGGCTTCTCCAGCCGATGCTACGCTGACGATCTGGACGCGACCGCCCGGGGCCACGATCGTGGAGGCGGTCGGGTTCACCCCCCCGGGAACGTCAGTGCTAATGAGGATCGGTCCCCCGACCACTGACAGGACTCGCGTCGCCGTTGTGTTGGTGGCCAGCACTGACAGGCTCGATGTCACTGCGCTGCCCTGGGTGACGGAGATGGCGGCGGGATTGTTTCCCAGGAAGCCGAATGCCTCCGGCGCAGCGTTGAACCCGCTCATAGGCACACCGCTTCCGGGAGGTTGCGCGTGGGAGGAAAACTGCACCGTCCCTAATCTCAGGTAATCAGCGCTGCTGACGTGAAAGGAGGCTGGTACGTTGAGCCGCGCCCCGCCGGTGAACATCACCCCGGCCGGATTGAGGAGGTAGAGATTCGTGGTCGCGGAAAACCCCAGGGCCCCGCCCTGGACGGCAAGGAGCCCATCGATCGTGGACTGTCCGCCGGTGACGCGGGCGATGATATTCGAGATCAGGCTCTGGGACGTCGAGCTGGTGCGCGTGAACGTCACCGAGCCACCGGTCTGCACGTTGAACAGGCCGAAGCTGTGAAAGAGGTTCGGGCTCCGCAGAACCCCAACGCCGGAGGGTATTGTGATGTTTCCGGTCGTAGCCCCCCCGAGGTTCGCGGTGGGCACATCCTTCGGCAGGCTTCCGTCGAGCGTGACGCACGACGGGGCGCACGTGAACGCCGCGGCGAGGCCGGCGCCGAGCATCACAGCGCAGAGCGACGCAGCCGCCCAAACGGCGACGAACGCTATGGTCCGGCCGGTCCCTGCCATCGTTTCCCTCGGGCCAGGCCCCGGGAGCTCAGAGGAGCTCCCGGGGCCCATCATCGAGACTATCGAGGCAGTCTGGCGACCTTCGCCTCGCCACCCCCCTTGTCGGCGCCGATCGTAACATCAACGAGGGTCGTGGCCGCCGTGAGGCCCGCGCCTTGGCCTACGGCCACCAGCGACCACGTATTTCCGAACAGCGGCGGGGTGATGACCGCCTTGAAGGGGACACCGTTGACGAACGTTTCGAGCGCATAGAACGTGATCCCGAGAAACCGGCGCTTCACAAAACTGTTGAGCGCGAACGACTGATCGAAGCCGCCGACCACCAAGTGGAACTTGTCGCCAGGGGCCGCCGCCGGGGGATTTATGCCGGCACTGAGCGGTCCGAGCTTGAAAAGCGCGCCGAGCTCGAACGTATCCCTCCAAGATTGGGTCAGGACCGCCGCGCTGAAGGTATCGAATGGCACGCCGGTCTTGTTGAGCAGGAGGCGCATGCCCGCCGGCCCACCTCCGGCATCAGTCGTGACGCCGCCTGCGAAGCTTCCCGACGAGTAAACCGTCTCGCCGGCTCGGGAAAACGCGATGTCGATCGTGTTCCGGATCTGCAGCGCACACGTCGGGAATTCAACGTTGGCCGTTCCACACACGATATCTTCGGTGACGGCGCCCGTGAACAGGCCGCCCGGCTTCAGCGGAACGGGCGCCACGCCGGCGAAGAGAGACGGTCCCACGTCGGCATTCAGATCCGCCGGGTTGTGGTTGACCGTGTCCGTGCTCTCTCCCTCGCCTTGCAACACGGCCTGACCCGTGACCGAGACCACCGCTGCCGGAGTGCGCCCCAGAACAGTGCCGTCCATATTGACGCCGTAGGTGTGGAGGCCGCCGCCCACGTCTCCGAAGTGGGCTTGGGAATCCAGCTGCAACGTCAACGTGTCGGGACCGAGGTCGGCCGTGGCGAGCAGATCAGTTGCGGCCATCAGGGACACTCCGCCATTGCCTTTGTCCACGAACACCCTGGGCACGGCGGTGCGGTTTGGTATTGCGCTGATCGTCACCGTATTTCCTGAGAGCGGATCCGTGTACACCCCGTCGCCGGCGGGTCCCAAGAGATTTATGTATGGTTTGCCATTCCCATCGACGGCCCCCGGAGTGAGACAGAGGACGGCAGACACGGGCGTGTCAATCTCAGCTCCGGTTTCCGGGTCAAAGGTCACCACCACCGCGTTCGTCAGGGCGAGGTTACCGTTTACGTGAACTCGCACGACCGGGCCCCCATAGCCCGACTCATCGGGGCAATCCACAATGAACAGAGCGGACGCCGGCTGGGCTGACAACGCCAGACCGAGCAGAGCGGCCGCCGAGACCGCCGCCAGGGTCTTGCCGTTGGTCCATTGCCGGAAGCGTTTTTCGAGGATCAGACGAGCACGAGTCTTCATTCAGGGGCCCCCCCGCACAGCACGTTCAGAAGCGATCGACGCGGGAATTCCGCAAGCCCCATGGCGCGGTGAGGCGGCGTATAGTGGCGTGCGCCGTAAATCTTGTCAATAGGTAAATAGGCATTGTGCAACTAATTTACCTATAGGGTGGCTGGCGACATACCAGCGGGAACTGTCGATCCGATGGCGGTGACCGAATGAGCCGAATCCTCTATGTCTGGGAGCTTGGCGCCGGGTATGGGCACGTCAGCTCGGTCCTTCCCCTTGCGGTGCAGCTGAAGGAGCGCGGCCACGAGGTTATCTTTGCCCTGCGCGATCTGGCCCATGCCGAACGCTTCCTCGGGCGGCGCAGCTTTGCCCTGCTGCAGGCGCCGATCTGGACGAGCGACAGACGGGGACCCGACCTCCCGGTCAGCTATGCGGAGATGCTGGCCAACTTCGGTTTTCTCGACAGGGCAGGCCTGACCGGCATGGTGAAGGCCTGGAGAGAGCTCTACCGTCTCGTTCGGCCCGATCTCCTGGTGATCGATCACGGACCGACCGCCTTGCTGGCTGCACGAGGTACCAGCATCCGCCGCGTGTTGCTCGGAACCGGCTTCGCTTCGCCGCCGCGGACGGCGCCGATGCCGAGTCTTCGACCCTGGCTCAACATCTCCCAGGACCGGCTCCTCGAGAGTGAACGGCAGGTCATGGAGACGATCAACGGGCTCTCGCGCGACCTCGAGATGAAACCGCCCGAGACGTTGGCCGATCTCTTCGAGGTCGAAGAAGACTTCCTGTGCACGTTCCCCGAGCTCGACCACTACCCGCGAACGGACGCGCGATACTGGGGGCCCTTCTTTGCATCGGATGAGGGAGTCGTCCCGGAATGGCCGCCAGGACGCGGCGAACGCATCTTCGCGTATCTGTCGCCGGCCTATCGCGATTTCGAGAAGGTCGTGAGCCAGCTGGGCGATCTCTCTTGTGGAACCCTCATCCACGCGCCGGGGCTCTCAGCGAAGCTGATCGCGAAGTATCAGGCGCGAAACGTCGTCTTTTCGCCCGAGCCCGTTCGGATGGCCCAGGCGAGCCGGGAGGCTGACCTCGTGATCTGCCACGGCGGCCACGGCACCACGGCCGCGTCGCTGCTCGCCGGCCGGCCGGTCCTCGTGCTGCATCGTCAGGTCGAGCAATTGCTCCTGGCGCAGAAGATCGTCGCCGGCGGGCTGGGAAAGACCGTCAACCCCGACAGCAAGAACCCGAGCTACAAGCAGCTGACGCGCGACATCCTGTCCGATGCCCGCTTTGCGGAGCGCGCGCAACAATTCGCTGCGAAGTACTCCGACTTCGACGTCGTGAAGCAGATTGATCTGATCGTCGCGCGGTGCGAAGAGATCATTCGCCAGCGTGAGACTGCGACCTGATGCTGCGCCGGGACGGCCGGAATGACCGGCCGTCCCGGGCGACGCGTCGGCGACTCAGTCGGCGTCCGTCGCCCCCTTGCCGACGAGCACGGCGTTGACGTCGATGTTGTCCAGGACGGCCATCCCGAAGTTGTCGGGGCCCGCGTCCTGCCCCTCGTCGAACACGATCGACAGCGACTTGATCACTTTGCCGCTGATGTCGACCAGATTGAATCCTGGGACCTGGAACGCGAGCAGCGTCTTTGCGAGCAGCAACCCCTCCACGTGGCCGTCCCTGGGATCGCCCGTGGGACAGGCGGGATCCGTGAAGGGCGTGTGGCCGCCGACGCCGGTGAACGTCGCGTTCGGCAGCGCGAGCATCGCGTTGGTGGGGCAGCCGATGCCCCGGAGCCAGGCTCCCTGAACGAGGAAGCTCTTGCCCGGGTCGAACTCGTCGGCCTTCACCTCGAAGCGCCTGGGCTCGGCGAAGGCGAGCGTGGCGAGAGACAGCAGAACCACGACCGTGATTCCAACGATGCGTGGCCTCATGGACCCTCGACTTTCCCTGCGAAGCTGGACGTTTGGCGGGGGGCGCGAACGTGATGAGGCTGTCCAGCGGCGCTCGTCACCTAAAAGGAGTCATAACAAACATCCGGGAGGGCGGGCAATCGCCTTCTGGAAGTGTGCGCCGGCGCGAGTCTTTTCGTGCCCTGCGGGGCACACCCGCGCCGAAGCTACGGCAACGCGTGATCGACGAGAGCCGTCCTGAGCCGACCGAGGTCGAGCGGCTTGCGCAGCAGCGTGAAGCCCAGCCGCCGCGCCGCGGGATCGAGGTCTGCGCCGGATGCCGTGAGCATGATCACGCGGAGCGCGGCGTCCCGTTCGCGTGCGCGCTCCACGAGCTCCACGCCGTTCATGCCCGGCATGCCGAAGTCGGTCAGCAGCACGTCGTAGGCGCCCGGCTCCAGCCGCTCCAGCCCTTCGGCGGCGTTCGTCACGGCGTCGGCCTGGCAGCCCCAGTGCGCGAGCAGGTCGCAGAGCATGAAGCGGACGTGCCGTTCGTCGTCTACGACGAGTACTCGGCGCGGGCGTCCATCGACGATGGGATCGGACACGACCCGCCGAGACTAGCCGTCGACGTAACGACGATGCAATCCTCGAGATCGTCGCTCCAGATGCGGCGATCCGGGTGATGTTGCTCGCGGCCCCGCGCCGGGCGTGGCGAACGCGCTCGCGTCGCGCTTCGGCCCGCATCGACAGCGGTCACGAACTCGAAGGCGCTCGCGAGGCCGCATCCCTCCGGTCGAATTTCACGTTGTGGACGGCTGTGGATTCGTGGATGGCGCTCGGAGGCGCGCGCAGCAGCCCGATGTGGCCGCCCGTCGCATAAGTTCGCGCCGCCGCGGGGAAAAGATCTCGCAACGATTAGACTTGAAGGCGACCGCTGCGCTGCTCATATGATGGAAATGTGACTGATGGAAATATGGCCGAACAACCCACCGTCAGCCCGTTCAGCCGACCGCTGGCCGCTCCGCCGGCCGTCTTTACTCGACCAACGCCGCCGCGCACGACGTCCGCACCGCGCACGAGCGTTGCGTCGAAGCGGGCGCGGCCGGTTGAGGTCGGCGAGAATCTCCCGATGGGCTTCATGGCCGGGCTCGTCGCCGCCGCCGTCGGCGCGGGCCTGTGGGCGCTCATCACGATCGTCACCACTTACCAGATCGGGTGGATGGCCGTCGGCGTTGGCTTCCTCGTCGGCTGGGCGGTGCGCGTTGCCGGCAAAGGCACGCACAGCGCGTTCGGCGTCGTGGGCGCCGCGCTGGCGCTGGGCGGCTGCGCGGCCGGCAACCTCCTGGCAGTCATGCTGATCGCCGCCCGGCAGTTCGAGGTGCCGCTGCTCGCCGTCTTCACACGGCTGACACCCGACGTCGTGTACAGCCTGATGGAATCGACGTTCAGGCCGATGCACGTCCTCTTCTACTTCATCGCGATCTACGAGGGCTACCGCTTCTCGATCGTCGGGCGCGCCGGCTGACCACCGCGCGAAGCCGAAAAAAGGCGCCGCCATTGTGGATAAGCGTCGACCTCGTCAAAAGGTCGCTCAGGCGAATGCGTTCGGCGCGGCGCGAAGCGCTGGCGACAATTCTCATCACCGGGTAGCTCAACTTTAGGCGCTCGCTTCGCGGTTGCCTGCGCCTACAGATCCCGTTCTAGCGCAATTTGACGGCCGCTGGCGCCTCGGCTTACGCCTCGTTTTTCCCCCTAGTGTCTCGTATCAGAAGTCGAGTTAATATTGGCCATGGATATTCTCAGGAGGCGCCATGGCCAATCGCGTTCGCCCTATCGCGGTCAGCGAGGCTGACCGGCATGAGCTTGAGCGGCTTCAGCGAGCGCCGTCGACGCCGTCCGGGCTCAGTCGCCGGGCTCGCGCCGTGTTGCTGATGGTGCAAGGGATGTCTGGCGTCGCCATTGCCGAGCGGGTCGGCTACACGGTGGTTCAAGTCAGCCGCTTGCGCCGACGCTTCGCGGACCAGGGTATCGCGGGATTGCAGGACCGGCCCCGTTCCGGCCGGCCACCGACGATCACTGCACGGAAGCGGGCGCAAATCGTGGCGTTGACGTTGAAGCCGCCCGCCGCGGGCCTCACGCATTGGTCGACGCGGGACTTGGCCCGCCACGCCGGCGTCTCGCACGGCACCGTCCATCGCATCTGGCGGGCGCATGCCCTCAAGCCTCATCAGGTCTCCACGTTCAAGTTCACGACCGACCCGGAGGCCGAGGCGAAGATCTACGACGTCGTCGGCCTCTATCTCGACCCTCCGACGAACGCCGTGGTGCTCAGTCTGGACGAGAAGACCCAAATCCAAGCGTTGAGCCGCACGCAGCCCTTGCTGCCCTTGCGCGCCGGCCTGCCGGCGCGGCAGACGCATGACTATCGCCGGAACGGGTTGACCAGTCTGTACGCGGCCCTCGATGTCGCCAGCGGACGCGTGACCGGCAACTGCGCCCCGCGGCACACGGGGGCGGACTTCTTGCGCTTCATGAAGCACCTGGCGCGCCGCTATCGCGGACGCTCCCTGCACGTCGTGCTCGACAACTCCTCGACGCATTCGACGCCGGCCGTGCACGCCTGGCTCGCCAAGCATCCGGAGATTCAGTTTCACTTCACCCCGAAAGGCGCGTCCTGGCTGAACATGGTCGAGGCGTGGTTCGGTATCCTCACGCGGAAGTCCGTTCGTCGCGCGTCGTTCGAAAGCGTCCGCGCGCTCGTACGCCACATCGACGCGTACATCACGGAGTGGAACAGTCACCCCACGCCCTTCGTGTGGACCAAGGATCCGGCCACGATCATTCGGAAGGCCGTGCGGCGTGGTCGTTAACATGACTTCGCAGACGAGACACTAGATTGCCCTTGACATATGGACAGAAACCAACAATACTCCGCACCTGTCGATGGTCCACCCGACCATCGGCAATGCAGTTGGTCCGGCGTCGTTGCGCCACGAGGTCGGACAGCATGCATTGGTGGCTATTGTTCGTTGGAACGCACGCGAGACTGGCATTCCGCGGGCGTGCAGAAAGCTGTCGGCGCACAACCTGCCTCAGTCTGGAGGCGGGTGCAACTGAAGGGGCTCGCGATTCTCAGAGAAGCCGTGGCGCTCAGCTCGCCGCAGCGCGAGACATCGCCGCGTAGCTCGACTGGCCCTCCGCAAGTCAGCGTCGTCGCCCTTGGCAGACTATCGCGACGGACGACTTCCTTGTCGACGATATGCCCCATGTGGGGGCAACTTGTGCTCGCCAGGGCTCGCTCAAGGCGTAGTCAGGTGAATACCGGAAAGGCTGTGAGGCAGCGACGATGATGACGAACTTGCCGAGACTTGCGCTCATGTCATCCCTTGTGCTGGTGCTCCTCGCCGTGACCCTTTCGTTTTCAAGCCCTCTGGTGCCTGCGGAAGCTGCGGAGTGGCTCAAGGGCGATGTGTTCGTCGGTGTGAGCTCCGGGGCATATAACGTCTACAGTAACTCCGGCGTTCTCAAGGAGACGATCAGCGACGGTCTCGGTGGCTTTACCACTGGCTGCGCCTTCAATGCCGACCAAAGTAAGCTCTATACGACGAACTTCAGCAACAACAAAGTAGTTATCTATCAGAGCAAACATCCTCACACGATTCAAACGATCGACACTGGCCCGACCGCGGCGCAGAACGAGTCGATCGTCTTCGCTTTCAACGGCGACTTCTACGTCGGGCATGCGGCCGGCGATCACAAGATCCACAAGTACGACGCCGCAGGTACGCTCATAGCGACGTTTGCCCCGGTGGTGGGTGGTAAGGGCACTGACTGGATCGAACTGGCCGCCGACCAGAAAACAATCTTCTACACCTCCGAAGATACGGTAATCCGGCGATTTGACGTATCGACCAACACGCAGCTGCCAAACTTCGCAGACCTGACAGCTCTCGGCGCCGGGGAGTTGCGCGCGCTGCGCCTGCTCCCCCCCGGCGACGGCAGCGGCGGGCTACTGGTAGCGCACACCAATTTCGGCGTGTTGCGACTCGATAGCTCCGGGACGGTCGTTAAAACCTATACCGTCACCGGTGAAAATGGTGCCAGCGGCAGTGATGCCTGGTTCGCACTGAACCTGAATCCCAACGGCACGTCGTTTTGGGCGGGACACTCCGGAAGCAGTCACTTCTATCGCATCAACATCGTTACCGGCGCCATAGAGCTTGGGCCAATCTCCACCGGGACAGCGTTCTTCAGCGTTTTTGGTATCTGCGTGCAGGGCGAGTTGACGGCGGCGGTCCCGGTGGCAGCCGCAAACGATGCATACGCGACCAACGAGGACACTGTACTTTCCGTCGCAGCACCTGGTGTCCTGGCTAACGACACCGGCGGCAGCCTAACTGCCGAGCTCGTAGCTCAGGCCGAGCACGGGTCAGTCTCGCTGAACTTTGACGGCTCCTTCAGCTATATGCCGAATCCAGATTTCAACGGTCTGGATAGCTTCCTCTACGTGGCCAGGAAGGGCGACACTGAAACCGAAAGCAACATCGCCATGGTGACGATCACCGTGAATCCGGTAAACGACCCGCCATTCTTCAATCCGATCCCCGACCAGTTCGTAAATCCCCCAGTGGGCGCCAACCAAACTGTCTCAATCACCGGGCTCTCCCCTGGTCCGCCCGACGAGGCCGGTCAAACTCTGACGGTAACCGCACTGGTATCGGGCAACATGGCGCTCATCTCGAACCCCACCATCAGCGGGGAAGGCTCGACACGCACGCTCACCTACCAGCGCCTCAGCACCAGCAACGGCACAGCGACGATCACCGTTACCGCCCAAGACAACGGCGGAACTGAGAATTGCGGCGGCAACAGTTGTTTCTCGCGCACGTTCGATATCACCCTGGGTGCTGCCGCGGCGGTCCAGGCTTCTGTAACGAGCTTTACTCCAAATGCGGATCCCACCAAAGCTCCGACCGTAACGGTCATGGTCATCGCCAGTCCGATCGACTTCGACGGCAACGGTAGGATCGAATGTCCGGCCGACGCTTACCGGTTCTTTCCGCCCAGACCGGCGCCGAGCCAGCCCTTCAACGTGATCCCCTCGAACGCTGACAAGATCCCAGAGGCGCCTCCCTGGCGTATCCCAGACGATACCGTCGAGGTCTGTAATGCCACGCTCACCTTCACCGCGGTGTTGGACCTTAGCGAATGGAAGACAGGCGCGACCGGGACGACCGATCTCGCCTACGTCAGTATCGTCAGGGATCTGGAGCGCTCGGCAACGGGTGCCTGCCCCGCCGGCGCTACCTGCTTTGACCGAATCTGGACCGGGGTGAAGCCGGCTGGCTCCATCACGTTCAATGCGGCCGATAAGGTCGCCGTCAAGAACACGGTCACCTTGAAGACGTTCGATAGCGTTACGAAAGCATCGACCTCGACGGGGCTACCACACATACCGATCCGGGTCTTCGACATCAAGAACCCGGAGTTGCAGGCCGCCGCTGCCAATGCGATCAAGAGCACTGCGGGTGGCGAACCAACAATTTCCTTCTCGTTGCTCTCCCAAGTTCTCGGGAAGATATTCGAAGCCGACAAAGGCCGTATCGGCACCTGTCAAACAGATGACAGCGGTTTGTGCTTCGCCAGTCAGGCAGCACCTGCCTACGACCTCATCCTCGCGAAGTTCTTCGATCACGACACCGGGAAAACAGTCTATGTCGGCGACATCAAACGACCGAGAGATTTCGTCAACGGCATCGCCGTCGAGAACCTCGTGATCGTCAAACAGTTCAAGAACGGCGTGTTCCAGGGATACACCCCCGGCATTCTCCAACAGGTCCAGTAGCGCAAGTGACACACACGCCGATAGCGCGCCAGTCGAAACCAACGAGAGAAAAAGATCCTCGGGAATTTCCAGCCGCGGACAGTGCTGGTGGCGTTCGTGACAAGGTGAGGGACTGAGATGAAGGCGCACCGATGGATGATGACTCTTGCTTTCGTACTCGCAGTGTCGATGATGGTGGGATTGGGCACCGTGCACGCCGCAATTGGACCGGTCGATGCCACCGGCCGACTCCTTGCCGTGGCGAACGTCAATTTCACGGTCTCCATTTTCGACCCGGTAACGCGGAGGGATATCACAGACGCCTGGCTGCCCGAATGGAGTCCACCGCCGACAGGCCAGCCCATCGCAAGCGGCGGCACGCCGGTCTATGTCGTGTTTCATGATGCGACGGGTACTTTGGTAATCCCGAGTTCACGGACGTTGGTGCTGCCAAGAACGGCTCAGGCGAGCGCGGCATCGTTCACCGGAGCCGTCAACCCCTTTCTAAACCCGTTGAGTACAAGCGCGTACCCCGGACAGTGCACGAATTTCGGATCGCTTTCGGATTTCAGCGTGGACTTCGAATTCGATACGACCAACCCGGTACAGTTCACGACATCCACCGGGTTGGTCAAAACCGGTTTTCGATTGACCCCGCTCGACTGTGGCGGTATGGCAGTCATCACCGCCACCAGTGGGACGACGACGCACACGTTCATCCTCCCTCGATCCAGTAGTGGTCTTAATACCATCACGGGGATCAGCGGGATCCCCGACATCTGGGCAGCAGCCTTTTGCCAGCCCGCCAACCCGTGCCCGACGGGGCGAGAGGACTCCGACGGCAGTGCCGGCAACGCTGTGAACGGCGACGGCATTTCGGCGTTCGATGAGTACAGGGGATTCATCGTCTCTGGCGTCCACATCCGGACCGACCCGGGGCGGAAGGACCTCTTTGTGCATCTGGTGAACCCGCAGTGCGGCACCGACAGCCTGCTGGGAGGCGGGACGACCACGTACGTCAGCGGTAATGCGCTCTTCAGCAATGTCGACACCTTGATCTCCGGGACTCAGGTCCATCGGCTTGGCTACGCAACGCCCAATGCCCAACACGTCACGACGAACGAGTGGGTAGACTACTTTCATCATTACTCGGTGGCTGACGGTCTCCGATTCGGCGACGGCACCATCACCACAGCGCCAGCCGATGACCGCCGGGTGAACCAGAACGCCGTCTTCAGCATCCTCAACAGCACCATCGTGGGGCAAAAGGGGTTGCGGATCATCGAATGCGTCGATGAGACGACCTCACCTTCGCTTCTCGGATTCGCGTCGCTGGGATCGCCTAACGGTCCAGACAATGCCATCCTCTTCACCAAGCGCATCGTCAACTACTTCTCCACTTCGCTTGGAGCGACGTGCGCGACATCGACACCGGCATGCCTTGCCTATTCGACGTTCCAGAACGGGTTGTGGACGACGCCCGTCGCGATCAGCCCATTCAGCCTCCTCGGCGTCGCGTTCTCCTTCTACCTGGGGATGGAGATTGGCCACACGATAGAGTTGACGCCCACGGTGGAAGGCACAAACAGGACCTCCTATGGGTACCACCACGCGCCGGGGACAGGGTCCAACCTGGATCAGGCCATCACGAACAAGGTCGGCACTAAGCCCGGCAGCAACACGTTCTATATCCCCTTGCTCTATAACACCAGCGACCTCGCGACCTACAAGGTCAAATAGGCGTGGCGGCTCAGAGGACAGATGCTCGAATCAAAGGCAGGGCGGCGGAACCGGGCTCTTGGTCGAACAATGGTTTTTGACCAGAGGAGGATAACGATGAAAAGAGTCGCAGGTCTCCTGGCGCTCGTTCTGGTGGCTTCTCTGCTTGGCACCTCGGACGTTCATGGCGGCTTCGGCGGGGGCCCAGCAGGGAAGACCATCGGGCCTTCCGTGACCGCTACGATCGTCATAGATGTAACCGGCACGACCCCAGGAACTTCCGGGAAAGGTGATACGGCTATCAGGCTTCAGCGCGCCGGCGCAAGTACGGCCGTATTGTTCAACAGCACCGTTATTCACAGTTCGGCCGTTAGCTGTCAGCAGGTCCTCCAGGAGCGCGCCAACCACTTCGACCGGTTCGTAGGCTTAATGAACACCTGGGTTAATTCTCCCTGGCTGGAGGCCCTCTTGCAGCCATTCGGAACCCCAGTCAAGGCCGCGATCACCGACACGGACTATGCCGTGTGCACCAGCGTCGCGGGCAGAGACATACTTTCGTTGACAGCCGTGATCCAGTTCCAGCCGTAGGCGTCGAGAACACGCCACCTCCGATCTTCGGCCTCGATCATGATCGGGGCCCGAGGATCAGACCTCAGTAACCGCGGGCGGCGAGCCGAGAAGATCCGGCCGCCGTCCGAACACGACCCAACGCACCAGCCACTCCACCGGCCCCACGGCGAAATAGCCGAGCCACACCGACGAAGCCAACAACTGGAACGTCCATACTGCGAGGACGATGGCGAACTGACCGGCGCGGTCGACTTGCCCGAAGAGACCGAAGCCGTGGCCATAGAACAGCGTGGTACAGATCACGCTCTGCAGCAGGTAGTTCGAGAGGGCCATTCGGCCCACGGCCGCCACTGGGGCCAGCTGCCAGCCGCGCCGGCAGACCAGCATCACGACTGCCATCCAGCCCACAGCCACGAGGACGTTGCCCCAGGCCCTCAATTCCTGACTGACCAGCACGTAGTCGACGACGTCCCACTTTGTCGCGAAACTGCGCCAGAGCCCGAGCGAGATCAACAGGACCCCGGCGACGAAGCTGAAGGCCGCCAGAATGCGATAGAAAGTGCGGGAACGAGCGGCGCTGAGGACGCCAAGCTTGAAGAGCGCCATGCCGACCAGCATCAGGCCGCTCATCTGCCAGAAGAGGCGGGTGACGAACGACCAAGTGTGGATCTCCGAGGCCATCGGCACCCGATATCGCATCTGCTCGGCCCATCCCGCTTGGTACTGGATGATCTCGGCGGCGATTTTCACGGGCCGCGGCGTATAGTGATCCCTCCACGCTGCCAAGTCGGCGGGCGGGCCTTGGGTCAAAGACCAAACGAGCGCCACCGTAATTACCGAGCCGGTCGCGAACGCCACGCCACCGAGGACGAGGAGCCACCGGGGCGACAGCTGGCGCGCGAGAAAGACGACTGCGCCGCAGAGCGCGAGAGGAACGAGCATGTCGCCGTACCAGAGGAGGTACGCGTGCGGCAGGCCCAGGCCCAGCAGCGCCGCCATCCGAACCACGTGAATACGCCAGGCGGGAGTGGCTCGCTCGGCGCCGTGACCCGGCACCATGACGATACTGGCGCCGAGCAGCATGGCGAAGATGGAGATGAACTTGCCATCCGCGAGCACAGACGTCGCGAGCCACACCCACCAGTTGACGCCCCGGAAGTCACCGTAGGCCGTCGGGTTCCAGCGTGCCAGGCTAGGGTACGCGAAGAGTTGAATGTGGACGGCGAGCATGCCGAGCACGCCCACCCCGCGCAGTACGTCGAGTGATCTGATTCGCTCTCGCGGCTGGTTCAGTCACTCCCCCGTGATACTCAGCCCGTGCGACTGCAACATTTCTTCGACATGCCGACGGCGTCCCTCATGATCGATCGCCGGTCCATCCAGGATCACGCGGATCGGACCGTCTGCAGAAAGCGCGTGGCTCAGGTATTCGTAGAGGCTCTGATGATCGCGCGCGACGATCAACACGCGTCCCAGTTCGCTCAGAGACGCGACTGCCTGCTGGACCCAGCGTGGCATGTCCATCACGATGAACAGGCGCGTCGCGGTCAGGAGATGGCTCTCGGCGCGGTCACGATCGCGGGTCCGGACGTAGAGGCGTCCGATCCCGAGGTGGCCGCGCGCCAGCAGAGGACGCATCTCAAGCTCGCCGGCCAGCGCAATCGCGGCTTGGTAGCAGTGCTCGGCCTTGCTCATGTCACGTGAGCCGCTCGTGGCGACGTCGCCCAGCACGTGCAGCGCGGCGGCGGCATCCCCGCGCTGACCTCGCTTCTGCGCAAGGGCGAGCGCCCGCTCGGCGCTGGTCGATGCCTCGTCGACGCGATCGGCGAGGAGCTGCGCCTCACCGAGTAGAGCCAGGACGGCCGCGTGCTGCATCAGGAGCCGCTTGGCCTCTACCTCTTCTGCGGCCGCTCCCACGAGCGCGACACCCTCGTCGATCCGTCCGGCCAAGAGGTAAGCGCCGCCTAAGAGCCGCGTGGCCTGCGGCCGCAGCAGTGTGAGGTTCGCCTCACGGCTGACGCGGCAGGCGCGCTCGAGCACAGGAATCGCAGCGTCGAGGTCTCCCCTGATGAGTGAGATCTGGCCGAGCCCGATGCAGGCAACGGTCACGCTGTACGGGCTACCGAGCCCTTCGGCGAGCGCCACCGCCCGGCGGCCGGCCTCACTGCCCTCCTCGAACTCGCCGCGCTCTGCGAGACAACGCGCGAGCCAGGCGAGGTTGATCGCTTGATAGGCTTCCCAGGAACCGGAGCCGGTCGGCGTACCGCCGAATGCGCCGGGCTGCCATCCAGCCGACGGTGACAGAAGGACGGATCGCAACAGCTCCGACGCACGCCCGTAGTCGCCGAGCGCATGACAGGCAAGCGCGAGATAGTGGCCGGCGTAGAGACGGAGCGGCGCGTCCTGTAGCTTGTCGCCCATGGCCAGCGCCTGCTCAGCAAGCCTGCGCGCCTCGGCAAACCGTCCCGTCTGACGGAAGTACTCGGCGGTGTGGATGGAGACCAACCCGAGCCGGCGCGGATCAGAGATCGCGCTGGCCATGGCCTCGGCCTCCTGAAGGTAGGTCACCATCCTCTCAAACTCGCCGAGTGGGTAGAGGGAGCCCCGGAGCTCGATGCGTACATCGATTTCTTGCTCCTGCCTCTCCGGCGTCTCGGGAAGATGGCGTAGCGCTCCCATCGCCTCTTCGAGACAGGCGAGCGCCTCTCGGTGCGCGGATCTACGCTGAGCCTTCACCGCGGACTGTCTGAGATACGTCGTGGCTTTGTCCCAGACCTGTCCACGTCCGAAGTGGTATGCGATCAGCTCCACGACGTCGTCGCTTCGCCCGGCGTACAGCTCCTCGAGGCCCTGAGCAGCCGCCGAGTGATGCTGGCGGCGGCGGCGCTCCAGCACGCCCGCGTACACCACGTCCTGCGTCAGCGCGTGCTTGAAGCTGTACATCAACTCGGGGTCTTCTCCGCTCGGGAAGATGAAGTCCAGGCCGTGGAGTTGCCGCAGGCGAGTAGCGACCTCGCTCTCGTCGACCGCGAGCACGCGCCTGAGCAGCGACGTTCCGAACCGTCGGCCGATCACCGATGCGCCCTGAAGCAGATGTTTCAGCGGCTCCGCCAAACGGTCGACGCGAGCGGCGATGATGTCGTGAATCGTGGCGGGAACGGTCACGTCGGAGCTTCGCAGCCGAGCTACGCCGTCCTCAACGACAATGCCTTTCGTCTCCTGGAGTTGGCGGAGGATCTCCTCGACATAAAGCGGATTGCCTTCGCCTTTCTCGAGGAGAAGCTTGAAAAGTTGCTCGGACACCTCGTCGGCACCGAGAAGAGCCCGCACCATCCCGTCGACGTCGTCCGCCCCGAGGCCCTCGACCCGTACGGTTTCTGCCACTGGAGGGATAAGCCACGGTGCCGCAAATCCAGGCCGCGTGCTCAACACCAAAAGCAAACGCCCGTCGGATAAGCTGGCAGGAAGTTGGGCGAGGAACTCCTCCGAGCTCGGATCAATCCAGTGAACGTTCTCGACGATCAGGACGACAGTCTGCGACTCGCTCTCCCGGACAAGCACCCTGCGGAGCAGGTCGTGGGTCTGTTCCTTTAGTTGAGAAGCCGAAAGACGATTGAGGAATTCCGGCGGAGCTGAAACTCCGAGGAAATGCGCGAACAAGACCGCTCGTTCTTCTCCATCCAGGCCGAGGCGTCGAAGCCGCTCATCTACGCGTCTTCGGATGTCCTCGGCGGTCATCCCTTCGACGAGACCCACGTAGGCTCGGAATAGCTCCAAAATCGGACGATACGCGATGGCGCGACCATAGGACACGCAGGTCGATTCCAGCTCGCGGAATTCGCCGGCGTCCAGCCGCCGCAGGAATTCATAGAGCAGGCGGGACTTGCCGACTCCCGGGTCGCCTTCGACCAATACGATGCCACCCTGTCCGGCGGCAGCCCGCTGGTACATCTCAGTGAGGCGAAACAGCTCTCCATCGCGGCCGACGAGCGGCGTCAGCCCACGTTGCCTGGAGACTTCCAGTCTCGTCCGACCCGGGATCTCGCGGACGAGCGCGTACGCGCGCACGGGATCGGTCTTCCCTTTCACCTGGAACTCGCCCAGATCCTCGAATTCGAAGAACCCTTCTCGAAGATGCTGGGTGCGCCGACTCACGACGATCTGCCCCGGCTTGGCGAGGGCCAGAAGTCGCGCCGCAAGATTCGTCGTGTCTCCGACGGCCGTGTAGTCCATGCGCAGGTCCCTACCGATGGCGCCGACGACGACGAGGCCTGTGTTGACTCCCATCCGTACTCGAAAGTCGATGCCGTGCGTGCGCCGCACCTCTTCTTGAAGCGGCTTGAGGCCATCCTGGATGGCCAAGGTGGCGCTCAGCGAGCGATGCGCATGATCCTCATGGCTGATCGGCGCGCCGAACAGCGCCATGACGCCATCTCCTAGAAACTGATTGATTGTGCCCTCGTAGCGGTGCACGGCGTCGAGGATGACCTCGAACGCGCGGTCCATGATCGCGTGGACTTCCTCCGGATCCAGACGCTCCGACATGGCGGTGAAGCCTGATACATCGGCAAACATGACCGTGACGCTCTTGCGCTCGCCCTCGAGCGCGCTCTTGGACGTGAGGATCTTTTCTGCGAGGTGCTTCGGCGTGTACGACTGGGGTGACGCGTATTTCGAGTCGAGTGCAGGCGGCCCATCGGACGGCGCAGGCGCCGCGGGCGCGACCGTCGCTCGGGGAGGGGCGCCGGCCGTGAGGGGCGCACCACATTCCTGACAGAACTTGTTCGTCGGTGAATTAAGCGTCTTGCATGCGGAACACAGCGCCTGGAGGCGCGTACCGCATTCCCCGCAAAACTTCACGCCTGCGTGGTTCTCGTGCTGGCACCCGGGACATTGCATGGTCCCGCCTCGGGAAGCCCCAACACGTGGAGAGGCTTCCCTGCGTAGGCGCACTCTAAGGGACCCTGCCGGATGAGTCAAGGTACCGATCCGCTCCGGCGCACCGCCCGACCCAGGGCGCCGCTTCGGGCAACCTGCCCGCAACCCTCTGTGCGCTTCTACCAGCGTTTTCACTGGTTTACTCGTGGCATGCCGATTGCGAAATGCCGACATTCCATGGGTGCCCCGAAACCATCAGTCGGACCTCGCTGCCAGTTCTGCAGGCAGCCAATCGCCCCCGAGCAGAAGTTCTGCGGCGCGTGCGGCGCCGTCCTCACCGTCCGGTGCGAACGTAAGCAGGCAACTGTTCTCTTCATCGATGTCTGCGGATTCACGGCGATGTCCGAACGCCTCGATCCCGAAGACGTACGCGCGATCATGGAGCGCGCGTTCAATGTGATCCTCGATGCCGTCCATGCCCATGGAGGTCGCGTCAATCAGTTCTTGGGTGACGGGGTGATGGCGCTGTTCGGCGAGGACGACGGCTCCGATGATCACGCGATCCGTGCGCTGCAGGCAGCGGTGACGATTCAGAATAATCTGGCCCCGCTTCGCGCCGACGCTCAGCTGGCTCACAGCGTGGACTTCCGTGTGCGCTCGGGCGTGCACACGGGGCCAGTGACCGTGGGCGTGATCGGCCGCGGATTGCGCAACGACTATGTCTCGCAGGGCGAGACGACGAGCACCGCGGCCCGGCTCGTGAGTCTAGCTCGGGCAGAGCAGATTCTCGTGAGCACTCGCACGCGGGAGCTAAGCAAGAGCGCCTTCAGCTTCGCGGCCTTCGACGACATCTTTGCCGACGCCGACCCGTTGCCGCTGCCGACTTGGGTCGTCACGTGCGAGTCGTGCGAGCGCGTGGACGCCCAGGTCAGTTTACTCGCCGAGGTCTGATCGCTCGCCGTTCGTAGCGCCTCCCGACCGCTCCGACGGCTCCTCCAGCGTTGGCGGAGCGCGTTGCTCCCACCGCGCGTAGTAACATAACGCGATGGCGCAAAACCGAATGCTCATGTACCCGTGACAACTGGCGATACCGGCTCTAGTTCGCTGGACGTGCGCCGCCGCCGCGCTTGGCATGCTGCGTGGCCATCCGCAGTAGCGCTCACCATCGATTATCCCCGCGTTCCAGCTTGGTGGCTGCTCGAGCGGAGCGCGACATCCTTCGGCAGCCGTATCGCTGTTCGTGAGCTCGATTACGCCACCGGCGCCGAGGGACGGATAACGACCTATGAGGCGCTGTATCGCGCCGCCCGAGGTACCGCCACCGGTCTACAGGCGCTCGGCATGATGCGGGGCACTCGCATCGGCCTTGTTCTGCCAAACAGTCGCACGCTGATCGTTGGCTACTATGCTACCTGGCTCGCCGGAGGTGTCGTCGTCCCAGCCAATCCCGCTGCGCGCGAGGGCGAGATAGAAATCCACCTAGCCGACGCCGACGTCGGACTTGTCGTTGGGGAAGCCGGCAGCGCTGCTGAGGTGGTCGCCCGAAGGCTAGGACGCTCCTTCCTCGACACGCATGCCTTTGAGGCGCTGGCAACACGATCCCCGATTGCAAGACCGTTCGGTGATACGGACGACCTCGCCGTCCTCCTCTACACGGGGGGGACAACTGGCCCTTCAAAGGGCGTAATGCTCACGCATCGGAATCTGGTCACGAACTGCATCCAGTTTGCGGAATGGTACGCATTTGCTCCCGGTGAAGAAACGTGCGTCGCCACCCTGCCGATGTTTCACAGCGGCGGGATGTCTGGCGCAATGAATGTTCCTCTGCACGCCGGTGCGACCCTTCTCGTTTTTGGGCGCTTCCAGGCGGCGGCCGTGGCGCGCGCGGTCACGCGCCATAGGGCGACGCGCCTCTTCGGCGTTCCGGCCATGTACATCGCGCTCCTCCGGAACGATGAAGGACGTCGAGCAGACTACTCATTCCTCAGGGCTTGCCGGACGAATGCAGCGCCGCTGCCGCCTGCCGTCAAGCTGGCTTTTGACAACTTGGTAGGCCGCAACGTCCTCATCGAGGGTTACGGTCTCACCGAAGCGAGCCCACTCACGCACGCGAACCCGATTACGCGCGCCCGACTCGGGTCCATCGGCATTCCGCTACCGGACACGGATGCGCGGATCGTCGACCTACAGACCGGCGAAGAGTGCCCTACAGGCAAGCCCGGCGAGCTCCTGATTCGTGGCCCACAGGTGATGTCCGGCTACTGGAGGCGACCTGCCGAAACAGTCGCTGCGCTCGAGAACGGCTGGCTACGCACGGGCGACGTAGCCGAGATGGACCGCGACGGCTACTTCGCGATCGTAAGTCGCACAAAAGACGTGATCAATACAGCAGGATTCAAGGTGTGGCCCCGCGAAGTCGAGGAGGTGCTCTTCAGCCACCCGGCCGTGCGCATGGCCGCCGTCGGCGGCGTTCCAGACAGCTACCGCGGTGAGACGGTAAAAGCTTGCGTTGTCCTCAAGGACGAATACCGAAGGCAGGTCACGGAGAGCGACCTGCGCCGCTACTGCCGAGAGCGTCTGACGCCATACAAAGTGCCGCGGATCGTCGAGTTCTGCGACGAACTACCGATGACCGTTACCGGCAAGGTACTTAGACACGAGCTACATAAGCGTATGGGCTGACATCAGCCCCCCACCGCGTCCGGGTCGATCCCGTGCTCGGTCAGCCTCTTGCGAAGCGTGTTGCGCGTAATCTGGTTGCGCCCCGTCTCGCGCACCCCCTATCTCGCCTGCCCTGCCGGGATACCCGTGCGTCGGCGTCCCTCTGACCTGACAGGGCGAGCCGCCCGCTCGGGGCGTCCCCTAACCTTGCCTGCGCGCGAATTAGCGGACCTGGATGTTGCCTCCCTGTATTTCCCCTGCATTGAAGTAAGTCGGATACTGACCACCGGCCAGCTGAATGGAGATGAAGTCTCCCTTTATCTTGCCGCGCTCACCAGTGTCGATTACCAGCGCGCTGAACGTACCTGGTGTCCCACCACCTTGGGGGCGATAGGTTCCACTGAAGAGGACGATCCCAAGATTGACCTGATCGAGCTCCTCGCAGCGTACTCTCCCGATCACTAGGAACTCATCCGGTTCCACGTCGCCGTGGAAACGGACTATCCCATCCTGCCATTCCAGCTGCCCGTCGTACAGGAGCACGGCAGTATTCCCATTCTGCTCAATCGTTCTGCACCTGACGCTAAAGCCGAAGTTCGCTTTATCCGCGCCTGTTGCTGACTGAATCCAGCCGCCGCCTGTCGCTTGGTCACAGCCTGCGAGAAGCAGGGCGAAGGCGACGGCCAGTCCTCTGATCGATCGAATGCGGCGACGTTGCTCTATCATTTCGGCCTCCCGAGGATCCGGCGCGCCCGAGGGTGGGGTGCCGCCGCCTCTGCCGAGCCGCAACCCGAGTCCGAGAGCCATGCAGCCCTCCGGTTGTCGCTGCCCCCTATCGTGAGGAGGCCGAGCATACACCCGCGGCCGCCCGGAGGTACTGGCCCTACCCCTCCACCGTATCCGGATCGATCCCGTGCTCCGTCAGCTTCTTGCGGAGCGTGTTGCGGTTGATGCCGAGGATCTGCGCGGCCCGCACCTGGTTGCCACCCGTCTCGCGCAGCACCGCCCGCAGCAGCGGCTTCTCGACCAGCCCGACCATCAGGTCGTAGAGATTGGCGCTGGCATGCTCGCGCAGCCCGCGCACGCACTCGAGCAGCTTGCGCTCGATGATCTCCTCCAGCGTGGCGTCGATGGCCACCGACGCGGCCGCCGACACCGGACCGATCGGCAGGTGCTCGGGCAGGATCACGCCGCTCGTCGCCATCACCATCGCGCGCTGCACGACGTTTTCCAGCTCGCGCACGTTGCCCGGCCAGTCGTGGCCGACGAGACGATCGAGCGCCTCCGGCGCCACCCCGCGCTCGCCCAGCTCTGTCGCGTACTTCGCCAGGAGGTGCTCGACCAGCAGCGGGACGTCACGGCGCCGCTCGCGGAGCGGCGGGAGGGTGACGGTCACGACATTGAGCCGGTAGAAGAGGTCCTCGCGGAAGCGGCCCTCGCGCATCATCGTCTCGAGATCGCGGTTGGTGGCGGCGAGCACCCGCACGTCGATGCGGAGCGATTCCTGGCCGCCCACGCGCTCGATCGTGCGCTCCTGGAGCGCGCGCAGCAGCTTCGTCTGCAGCTCCGGCGGCATGTCGCCGATCTCGTCGAGGAAGAGGGTGCCGCCGTGCGCCAGCTCGAGCTTGCCGAGCTTGCGCTCCTTGGCGTCGGTGAAGGCGCCCCGCTCGTGACCGAAGAGCTCGGATTCGAGCAGCGTCCCCGGAATGGCCGCCGACGACACCGCGACGAACGGCCGTCCCGCGCGCCGGCTGTAATGGTGGATCGCGCGCGCGACCAGCTCCTTGCCGGTGCCCGACTCGCCGCGCAGCAGCACGGTCACGTCGCTGGCCGCGATGCGCCCGATCGTCTTGTAGACCTCCTGCATGCGCGGGTGACGCCCGATCAGCGCGCCGAACTCCCACACCTCCTGCAGCCCGGTCTTCAGGCGCGCCACCTCCTGGGTGAGGCGGCCCGCCGCCAGCGCGCGCTCGGCGAGCAGCAGCACCTCGTCGAGGTCGAAGGGCTTGGCGAGGTAGTCGTAGGCGCCGCGCTGCATCGCCTGGATGGCGGTCTCCATCGTGCCGTGGGCGGTCATCACGATCACGTGGGCGTCGCCGGCGAGCTCGCGCAGCTTGGCGAGGACGGTCAGGCCGTCGGTGCCGGGCATGCGGATGTCGAGGAAGACGAGGTCGAAGGGCGCGTCCGAGAACGCGCGCAGCGCCTCGTCGCCGTCGCGCACGGCGGTGACCTCGTAGCCCGCCTGGCGCAGGCCCCTCTCGAGGACCCAGCGCAGACCGTCCTCGTCGTCGGCGATCAGGATCCGCGCGGGAGTCGGCGATTGAGTCATCGGGCCGTGGGCAGGAAGCACGTGACGGTCGTCCCGCGCCCCTCCTCGCTGTCCACGTGAATGGCGCCGCGGTGCTGCTCGAGGATCTGGTGGCAGATGGCGAGTCCCAGACCGAGGCCGTGATCCTTGGTGGTGAAGAACGGGTCGAAGATCCTCGCGCGGGCGGCGGCCGGGATGCCGCTGCCCTCGTCGATGACGTGCGCCTCGACCATCGTGCGCGCGCCGCCGCCGCCGAGGTCCATCTTGCCGAACAGCGGGTTCAGGCTGACCTTCGTCGCCAGTGTCAGCGTGCCGCCCGCGCTCATCGCGTCCATCGCGTTCCTCATCAAGTTGTGGAAGACCTGGACCAGGCGGTCCTCGTCCCCGAGGATCGGGGGCAGACTCGGATCATACCGCCGCACGACGCTGATGCGCTTGTCGCGCGCGCTCTCCTCGGTCAGCAGGGCGACGCGCTCCAGCAGCTGGTGCAGGTTCAGCGGCACCGGCCGCACCGGCGCCGGTCGCGCCAGGTTCAGGAGCATCTCGATGATCCGGTTCACGCGGTCGACCTCCTTGGTCAGGACCGTCGTGTACTCCGTCAGACGCGGCTCGCTCGCCAGCTCGCGCGCGAGAAGCTGGACGGCGCCGCGGATGGCGCCCAGCGGGTTGCGGATCTCGTGCGCGAGACCGACGGCCATGCGGCCGGCCGAGGCCAGGGTCTCCCCGCGCCGCACCTCGGCCTCCAGCTGACGGATGCGGGAGAGGTCGCGCAGCACGGCCACCGCGCCCCCGACGTTGCCGTCCTTGCCGAACAGCGCGGCCGTCACGAGGCTCACCGGCACCTCCCGGCGGTCGGCGCGCTCGATCAGCGCCTCCGCCTCCGAGCGGCTTTCCCCGCTCGCCAGCGTCTCGGCCAGCCGGCGCACGATGGACGCGTCGGCCGGAAAGATGTCCTTCAGCAGCCGTCCCTCGGCGCGCCGGGCGGAGCGTTCGGCCAGGACCTCGGCCGCCGAGTTCCAGAAGACCACGCGCAACTCGGTGTCGACGGCGATGACGGCATCGGGAAGACCGGCCAACACCGCTTCGAAGTTCATTGTAGCGGGGTCCGCGAGGCCGGCTTCGGCCGTGGGTGGCCTGTTCGAGATGGATCTCGGCTTCGTGCGTTCATGACGCCAGTGCCAGGTCGGGGACCGCGTTCAGATCCAGCGTCGCGCGCTCGCCGGCCTTCAGCCGATCGCTGCCGGCGGCGGCGATCATGGCCGCGTTGTCGGTGCAGAGGTGCCGCGGCGGCACGTGGAGCCGGACGCCCGCGGCGCCGGCCTCGGCCGCCAGCGTCTCGCGCAGCGGCGTGTTGGCGGCGACGCCGCCGGTGAGCACCACGCGCCCGACCGCGGTCTGCGCGCACGCGCGAAGGGTTCGCCGCACGAGGGTCTGCACCACCGCGGCCTGGAACGACGCCGCCACGTCGGCGACCTGGCGCTCGGACAGCGGACCATGGCGCTTCACGTAGAGCGATACGGAGGTCTTGATGCCGCTGAACGAGAAATCGCGCGCGCCGTCGGTCATGCGTGAGGCCGGAAACGCGATCGCGCCGGGATCCCCCGCCTCCGCCGTGCGCTGCACGATCGGCCCACCGGGGAAGCCGAGACCGAGGAGCTTGGCGACCTTGTCGAAGGCCTCGCCGGCGGCGTCGTCGCGCGTCTGCCCCAGCACCGCGTACTCGCGCGGCGCACGGGCGTGGTAGAGCGCGGTGTGGCCGCCGGAGACGACGAGAGCCACGAAGGGGTACTCGGGCGGATCCTCGGTGAGGAACGAGGCGTAGATGTGGCCCTCGAGGTGATTCACGCCGACCAGCGGCAGCCCATGCGCCCAGGCCAGCGACTTCGCCAGCGACGTGCCCACGAGCAGCGAGCCGACGAGCCCGGGGCCCTGCGTGACCGCGATCCCATCCAGGTCGGCCAGCCGCACGCGCGCCTCGCCGAGGGCGCGCTCGACCACCGGCACGATCACCTCGAGATGCCGCCGCGACGCCAGCTCCGGCACCACGCCACCGTAGGGGGCGTGGACGTCGTCCTGGGAGGCCACGATGCTCGACAGCACGCGCCGCCCGTCGACGAGCACCGCGGCCGCCGTCTCGTCACACGAGCTCTCGATTCCCAACACCACCATCCGCGCACTGCCTCCGAATTCAGCACCCGGCGCCAAAAACACGAAAGGCGGTGGAACAGCCCCACCGCCTTCGCGCTGCGTCCGCTACCGGATCGTCGTCTGTGTCGGGGCGGGAGCCTGCGCCTGCGGCTGGCTCGCGTCCGGACGCTGTTGCTCGATCAGTCGCATGGTCTTGATGACGTCGAGCGCACGCTGCAGCTGCGCGTCCTTCTTGAGATCCTCCATCGGGTCGGGCGAGGGCAGCGGCCGGTCCTTCACCGCGGGCTCCTTCGGCGCCTCCACCACGATGTCCGGCGTGATGCCCTTGCCGTGGATCGACCGGCCCTTCGGCGTGAAGTACTTCGCGGTGGTCAGCCGCAGGCCCGAGCCGTCGGACAGCGGAATGATCGTCTGCACGGAGCCCTTGCCGAAGGTCTGCGTCCCCACGACCATGGCACGGCCCCAGTCTTGGAGCGCTCCGGCCACGATCTCGGAGGCCGACGCACTTCCCTGATTTACGAGAATCACCATCGGCATCTTGGAATAGCCCTTCTTGGCGTGGGCCGAGAAGCGCATGTTCTGGTTGCGGACACGTCCTTCGGTGTAGACGACGAGCTTGCCGTCGTCGATGAACTTCTCGGAGACTTCGACGGCCGCCGTCAGCAGGCCGCCCGGGTTGTTGCGCAGGTCGAGGATCAGCGCCTTCATCCCACTCTTGTCGAACTTCTCGAGCGTCTGCTCGAGGTCGTGCGGGCTCTGCTCCTGGAACTGACGCAGCTTGATGTACGCGATGCCGTTGCCGAGATCCTGGGAGCGCACCGAGTGCACGCGGATCTGCTCGCGCGTGATGTCGAAGTCCTTCGGCTCCGTCCACCCCTCGCGGATGATCGTGACGGTGACCTTGGTGCCCGGCCGCCCGCGCATGCGCTTGACGGCGTCCGGCAGCTGCATGTCCTTCGTGGCCAGCCCGTCGATCTTCACGATGCGATCGCCCGTGTGCAGGCCGGCGCGATAGGCCGGCGTGCCTTCGATGGGCGACACGACGGTGAGGATGTCGTCCTTCAGCGTGATCTCGATGCCGAGCCCCCCGAACGAGCCGGACGTCTCGACCTGCATCTCCTTGTAGGAGTCGGGATCGAGGAAGGAGCTGTGCGGGTCGAGGCCGCGGAGGGTGCCCTTGATCGCGCTGTAGATGAGCTCCTTGGGCGGCACTTCGTCGACGTACTGGTTCTGCACGATCGACAGCACCTCGGTGAACAGCCGAAGCTGCTCGTACGTCGCGCCGTTGTCCGTGCCCTTGCTGGCGACCGAGCCGCCGAGCGAAAGGGTCAGCACGACGAGCAAGGAGCCGATCACAAACGCCTTCTTCATGGAATCCCCCAGGTCCCGGATCGCCTCGGCCCCGTTATCGGAGCCACTGTTCGGGGTTCTGCGGCTTGCCCTGGTGACGCACCTCGAAATAGAGGCGCGGCCCCTCCAGCGAGCCCGTGTCCCCCACTGTCCCGATGCGCTGTCCCTGCCTCACGTCGTCGCCTTCCTTCACGACGATGTCGGCGACGTGCGCGTACAGCGTGTAGTACTCGTTGTCGTGATCCAGAATGATCAGGTTCCCGTACCCCTTGAACCACCCCGTGTACACGACGTGTCCCGCGAACACGGCGGCCACGTCGCGGCCTTCGCCGGCCTCGATGTCGACGCCGTTGCGGAACGTCCGCGTTCCGAACCGCGGATGCACCTGAGCACCGAACGCGCTCACCACCCGACCCTCTGTCGGCCACGGCAGCCGGCCCCGCAGCGTGCCGAAACCCACGGCCGGAAGAGTTTCGGTGCCCGGCTTCGGCGGCGGGATCTTGGCCACGCGTCGTTGCTTGGCCTGGAGGTCGCGGATGAACGCCTCCAGTCGTCGCGCCGCCTCAGTGAGCTCGCCCACCATCCGCTCGTGGTAGGCGCGCTCGTCGCGGACCTTCGCCAATAACATGCGACGCTTGGCGGCGTCCTGATCGACTTCGCTCTGCTCACGCTGGGCATCCGCCCGAAGTGTCGCCAAGTCCTTCTGCCGGCTCTCTTCCCGGCCGCGGCGATCCTCCAGACGGTCTGTCGTACCACGATACTCTTGAATGAGGCGGGCGTCCAGAGAGGCGAGGCTGGTGAGGTGCCGGACGGCCGCCGCCCGCGTCGCCGGATCCTCTCCCGACAACAACATCGGCAGCGCGCCCCCCTGCACGTGGACCTTGTACATGGCGCGCAGGCGCCGGCCGAGGGCCGCCTGCTGGCCGGACCGCTGGGTCTCGAGCTGCTGGATCTCGCCGCGCAGCGACTTCACGTCGCCCGCGGCGCGCTTGATCCGGGTGTCGAACCGGACGACCTCGCGCTGCTTGTCCGCCAGCCGCCGCTCGATCACCTCCAGCTCGGCCAGCACCGAGGTCTCGCGCGCCCGCGCCTCCGCCGCCTTCTGCCTTTCCTCGCGCAGCTGCTTCTCCGTCTGCTGCAGCCGCTTCTGCTCGGCCGAGATCGGGTCGTCGGCCTTCTTGACCGTCTGGGCGGCCGCGGCGCCCGCGAGCAGCGTCACCAGGGTGGCGATGGTCAGGGTGCGCATCGATCAGTCGTCGGTGGGATAGAACCAGCCACCCGACGTCGCGATCCGGGGTGGGCCGACGCCGGAGCCGTCGAGGATGCCCTCGGCAATGCCGAGCATCGTCAGCGCATGCACGATCGGTTGCATCTGCTTGCCGGCCCAGGCGACCGCGCCCTGCACGTCGCCGGAGGCGGCGCGCGCGGCGGCGATCTCGCGATAGACGTCCGCGCTGATCGCATACTCGATCTGCGCATCCTTGATGAGGGACGCCGTCTGCAGGGCCCCGTTCACGTCGCTCTTTCGACGCTGGTGACCGGCGATGTCGTGCAGCGTCCACGCCTGCACGTACCAGTCGTCCGGGATCGTCGCGGCCGTCTTCAGCGCCGCGTTGAGGTCACCCAGCCGCGCCTGAGCGACGGCGATCTCACGCACGGCTTCCACCTGGAGGCGTTGGTCTCGCGGTGACAGCTTCGTCTTCGTCTGCTGGGCGCCCGGGACGTCGCCGCGTTCGAGTTGCGCCCGCAGGATGTCGCGCCAGGCGCGTGACTGATGGACGTCGTTTGGGATCCCGGCCGCCGTCGCCCCGGCGGCCGTCAGATCGCCGGCGCGGACCTGGGCGAGCACGACCTCACACAGCAC
>Ga0137418_10000860_pt1 | contig 27963 bp, 15 predicted proteins | sample CZODoug3_1_2_16f_FD_122242 | JGI IMG/M metagenome (GOLD analysis project Ga0137418, IMG submission 122242) | Vadose zone soil fungal communities from Angelo Coast Range Reserve, California, USA - CZODoug3_1_2_16fungal (Hybrid Assembly) | ecosystem: Environmental > Terrestrial > Soil > Vadose...
GCACTTACGCAGCCACCTAAGACCTGTTATGTTGTTGTAAATACTTATTAACGCCAAACTGAAAAGGCTGGCGTCGGGGGTTCAACTCCCTCCCTGGCCACCAAATCACTTACCTTCAATGATTTGCCCCTCATTCTTAATCCGATACATCGGGTCGATATTTCATAAATCGATGATCTTCGATATTCGTAATCCCCTGCATCCGTTAAGGTTAATGAGTGGTAGAGCGCAGACCAGAAGGGCTTGGCGTCTGCCGTTAAACGGCTTGCGGTGGCTCTCGTGGACTGCTGCGGAGAGGACGCGCACTCGGGCTTCAGGCCACGATCACAGGACTCCTATGTTAAGGGGTTCTCGCGGATAATGGGATGGTGAATCAGAGAATACTTGATGCCCTTAGAATGGGAGATCCACATTTGGCCGAGCAGACCGTCGTTCACATCACGGGTCTCTTTCTCAAGGCAGCTCTGGCCGTTTGGCCGTCAAGATAACGGCCTTGACATCTGCGCGGAAGGTACTCGAATCGAGTGCGGTGGCCGAATGGTCGTACAGAAGTGTTCCCCGGCAATTCTGGAGAACAATCCTGATCTCTAAGGAGTTGTTGCGGGGCGGCATGCTTTAGCCCTGCACAGTCCCGCGTAAAGTGACAGCTGAAATCTGTAGCTCGGGGAGGATGTTTTGTTGCGCGTCCGCGATATTTCTGTTTGCGTTCTAATTGTATTTCTGATTTCCCTCCGTATTTCTAGGGCCCAGCAAGATAAACAAAAGCCTCAGAGCAGCATGGGAGGAATTGCCTCGGGAGCAGTTGCGGCTCCTATTTATGACTCTCAGAATCGGCCCATCACGGCCGGCGGGTTTGTCGACAAGGGGCCGGTCATCTTCGAAGACGTCGCGAAGCAGGCCGGACTCGGTAGCTGGCGCCACAAAATGGGCGTGCCAGAGAAAAACTTCATTGTTGAGACCAATGGTTCGGGCGTCTGCCTGATCGACTTCGACAACGATGGCTGGCTCGATATCTATCTCGTGAACGGCGCGACATTCGATTCTCTGGATGGAAAGGAAGAGCCGCCACACGCCGCACTGTTCCACAACAATCATGACGGAGCGTTCACCGAAGTAGCGCAAAAGGCCGGTGTGGCGAATGATCGCTGGGGATACGGCTGCTCGGTTGCAGATGATGACAACGACGGCTGGCCCGATCTCTTTGTCGGCAACTACGGCAAGAACCGGCTCTACCACAACAACCATGACGGCACGTTTACTGACGTGGCTCAAAAAGCCGGTGTGCAACTGGGCAACTGGTCTGCAGGTTCAGCGTGGGGCGACTATGACGGTGATGGGTTATTGGATCTGTATGTTGCGGGTTATGTTCACCTCGACCGCGAGAACCTGCCGATCGGCGGAAGCAAGGCGATGAACTATGCGTTCTGCCAGTATCGTGGGGTTTCAGTGAATTGTGGACCGCGCGGATTACCTGGCGAAGCAGACCATCTTTTCCATAACAATGGCGACGGCACCTTCACCGATGTCACGGTGAAGGCAGCCGTACAGGATAAACAACCCTACTACGGCTTCACGGCAATTTTTGTCTCACTCAACGCAAACGGCCGCCCCGACCTGGTTGTCGGGAATGACTCGCAACCCAATTACCTCTATATCAACAAAGGCGATGGGACGTTCGAAGACGACAGTTACTCGTCCGGGTTTGCGCTCAACGACGACGGCCGCGAGATCGCCTCGATGGGCATTGCCGCGGGGGACTATGAAAACAACGGCCAGGTGGACTTTTTTGTTACCGACTTTGGTGACGACTACAAGGTGCTCTACCACAACGACGGCAACAACAGCTTCTCTGACGTGAGCTACAAGGCAGGTGTCGCACGAACCACGATTCCATTCGTCGGTTGGGGGGACGGTTTTCTCGATTACGACAACGATGGCTGGCTTGATCTCTTCATGGTGAACGGCCATGTTTATCCGCAGGTAGACCAACACAAGTGGGGGACGTCGTTTGCTGAAAGACCGCTGCTCTTTCATAACATACCGAATCCAGAAGGGAAGGGTCGAAGATTCGAATACGTGCCTCCCGTTCAGGGAACCGGGCTGGCCACGGTCATTCCGGCACGTGGAGCAGCATTTGGCGATCTGTTCAATGACGGCAAGATCGATGTTGTGATCAACCCGATCGACGGTCCTCCCGTGCTGCTTCGCAATCTGAAGCCCGATCATCATCACTGGGTCGAGGTTCAACTCGTCGGAGGACCCAAAAGCCCGCGCGACGCGACGTGCGCCACCGCGTTTTTGACCGCCAACGGAATGCGCCAACGTCAGGACGTGCTTGCGAGTGGAAGTTATATATCTTCGAACGACCGCCGTTTGCATTTCGGCCTGGGGGATGCGACGGATGCAGGAAGCCTGGAGATCCACTGGCCATCGGGCGAAAGGGAAACGATCAAGCTATCTGAAGTAGATCGCATCTATACCGTCACTGAAGGCAATGGCATCACTGGCGCCATGTGCGGAGCAACGGAGTGTGAGAAAAACGTGCGAAAGGCCAAAGCTCATCGGTAGGGCCAGACGACGAAACGCATTCTTGTCCGACTCGTTGTCTAAATTGAGCCGAACGAATCTTACCACTGCCTTCGCGGAGACGTTCAGAGCACTGCGGCTATGCACTCGTTGAGTACTGCGCAATGACTGCACCGCAGGTCGGCCGACTTGAGACCTCTTTGCTGCTGATTAGCCTGGTTCGTCATACACGCCGATCTCGGCAATGTGAGGCATCTGCGTGCTGCTTTCCAACAGCAACCGCACCCTCTGCGATGATACGCGAGGAATGCGATGAATTGTCGTAGGTGTCGGCTTTTCGCCGTGTGCCAGCGTAATCCAGTTCACACCGTTCCAGCACTCAAAACGATAGCTGCGAATACGGCTTTCCAAATAGTCATCTCCTTTGCCAACAGGCTCCACGAGCGACACAACATTGAAGCTCTCTTGCTTTTGCAGATCCACCTGTAACCAGCCTGAGGTTTGCCCCTCCCCCAAGTACCAGCTCGAATGAAAGTCACCATCGTTCGCTTCATCCGGACCCACAGTATCGGGGTAAGAACTGGCATGAATTGGCTTGCCCCTCGCCAGATTTCGCGTCGTGATGACGATTTGCTTGCTAAGCTTTGCCATGGGTCCAGGATGCGTCCATGCCCTCCCAATCTCCTCCAAGCGGCTCACAAGATTCGACGCGAGCCGTCCTTCGCGGTTCGGTGGAGCATTGAGAATCAGGTTGCAGTGTCTGAGATTCAGTGGCCGAAGCCACTCGTCAACAACAGTCTTTACCGCCTTGAGAGGTCCATTCGCGTCTCGTTGCTTCCAGAACCATCCTTCGGTAAGGGTCGCACAGGAGAGGGCAGGCACGTCGCTAGCTTCTGGGACCTTCTGCCCGGCATTCTGCTCAAAAGCCTTCACATCGGAATAGTAGAGTCCGCTCGGAGGATATTGACTGGCATTGAGATCGCAGATCAGGCAGTCGGGCTGGAGATTCTTAATGTGCTCATAGATCTCGTGGAACGGTACCTCTTCATACGTGATGCGACTCCACGGTGCATCCCAGCCATCTGTGATGAGGATATCAACTTCTCCATAGCGCGTGAACAACTCCGTCAATTGATCTTTGATGAGCTGAACCTTGACCGGTGTCACGTTGAAATGGCGGATGTCATCGCGGAGCGACAAGATCGAATAATAAAGCCCCACCCGCAGGCCAGCCTTGCGGAAGGAATTGACATAGGCGCGGACGACGTCGGTCGAGTGCAAGGTCTGCCCCACGTTTGCCGCTGCCGATTTTGTCGGCCAGATGCAGAACCCATCGTGATGCCGGGTCGTCAGGCACCCCCAAGTCATGTTCGCCGACTGCGCCGCCGCGGCCCATTGGTCCGTATCGAGAGCGGTTGGACGAAAGAGATCAGCGGGCGATGTCGGATCGCCCCATTCGCGGTCCTGAAAAGTGGCCATATTGAAATGCACGAACATGCCGAAGCGCAGATCCACAAACCGCTGTTGCAGATCCGGGAGTGGCAGTCCGCGACGCGAGGTTGCGCGCTGCGTATCGTTCTGCTCCGTTGCGGCGCCGTGATTAGAGGCCAGCATCGCTGCGATCGTTGTTCGGGTGGCCAGTTGGAAGAACTCTCTCCGTGATGTCATTTTCGATGCGCGTACCTCCAGCAAGATGAGAGCAGCTTGGATTCGGAATTTAGCACAATCGAGTCAGGCTTGATCTAGAGAGTCTACGTTGCCGCAACGGACTCTGGAAGAAACTTTTGGAAAGTCGAAATTTGACGCAGTCCGCAGTGAGGCCAGCCGAGTCTTGAGCGTGTTGACGCTGACGGCCAGCTCCATTTCGCGAAGCACCTGCCCTCATGGGCGGGCTTCCGGATGCAGTGCTCTCGGAAAAGTCAACACTCTACGTTTCTTTTCGCAGCTCCACTCCGGTATCGCCGGACCGGATGATGTATCTCTGCACTCCACGGCGCACATGCCGCAATTCGCCCACGAAACCTCTGGGCGTGTCTGCATTCAGGAGCTCCGGTGCGTCGCCGAGTTTTGGCATATAACCGAAGAGCGTGCAGAGGACGGTTTCTGCAAAGGCTCCGCCGCCCGTACACTCGCGCATGCAGCCCTGACGCTGAGCAATGCGAACCGGTGCGTCGCGTTCTCGCCTCTTTACTCCGTAGAACTCGCGCGCCTGCGCGTACACGCCTTCGGAGACTGCGGCCTGGGTCCGCTGCAGAAAGGGAACTGCGATTTTCCAGTAGCCCAGACGGCACAAAGCGTCAACCGTCACGGCAGGCCATGCATCGTAGGCGCCCATCGGTCCATGATCGGGGCGGTCAGAGGTCGTCGCTGCCACGTCGAGTTGAGATTGCGCGCGCATCCAGTTTTCCATCAACAGTTCGCGTTGAACGAAGTCAACCATTTCACGGCAAACGTTGGGCGGCAGGTCTGCAGCCAGGAAATGGCCGACAGTGGCGAAGTCGTAGCAGTGGCGCATCTCCACCCGTGTTCCATCGCGGTGCAGGCTTGCCCATACGCCCTTTCCTGGTTCGTAGAGCGTCATGACTGCCTTGAACATGACGTCTGCGTCGAGGCGTAACTGTCGGGCTTCGGCGCCGTCGCCATTCTCATCGAGAATCTCGGCAAGCTCCCGCATCATCCACACATTGGCGGAGTTGAACGAAGGAACTTTGTTGATGTAGGTAGGCACACATTCCAGCAGATTGAGAGCGCCACCGTAATCAGCAAGCTGGTCTGTAGGATTCAACCGCAGTTTCTTCCAGTTTGTCGCTAAAACGTGCATGCGTTGCAGCACCGTCTGGTCGGCGATCTTCTCCCGGAGGAACTCCTTGTCCTGCGTGACAACGAGATACGACCAGGCGAGCCGGAAGATTGAGAGATCGTTTGCCGCATATCCGCGCAGATCCCATCCGGCGGGAACCTCCAGATGCTTGGGCGAAGGAGGTCGTTCAGCTTTGAAAACGATAACCGCGCTCTCGTGCGGGTCCTGCTCAAGGAACAACTTGATTTGCTCCTTCATCTGCTTGGGTTCGAGCAAGGCGAAAAGAGTAGAGAACAGCGAGGTATCCCAGTAGAAGACCACTCCTTTGGGGCGTTCACCGCTGGTGATAAAGGTCCTGTTGCTCCACAGATTGGTTCGCAACAGGACAAGTAACGTAAGCACACTACGGTAGTAGATCTCACGGATCGCCGCGTCGTTTGTAACCAGCAACGGAGCATTGCCTGAGAAGAAGTCGTTGTCCGGCGTGAAGGCGCTCTTCCACCTCTTCTCCCATTCGGCTTTGGTGCGGTCCCACTGTGTTTCGAACCACTCGCTTGTAAGGCCAGAGCGTCCGGGCTTGCCTGGTTCCACCACGTGCATCAGGAAACGAATTTCGCGGCTTTCACTCGGGGCGACGCTTACCTGCCACTCGGCAAACTGGCCGTCCGTTTTGTTTTGCGGAAGATCGAAGAAACGATAAACATAGTCCATCTTCCATTTGTCCGATGTGGCGCGGATCTCTCCCGGGCCGATAAACTCCCGGTTCACCGGCCTCCAGCCCGAATCCACAGTCAGTGCTACGTGAAAAGATTTGGCGGTCACGCCATTATTAGTGAACTTCACTCGCCACATGACCACCGTGTCTTCTATAACCAGCCTGTTTGTGGTGACCACATCGAGATCGCCTACTTGTGCGCGGCGTACCGCCTGGAAGGCAAACCACCTGCAGTTCGTACTCTCGTAGGACCGGTCATCAATTGTCATGCCACAAAGCGGCAGGGAATAATAGATGGGCCAGCGCGGTCCGGATTCGTCGCCATAGAGTTGACCGCCAGGCAGGAAGTTCACCCCAACAAGATCTGGCGCGCAGGCGGCCATCTCGTGGAAGTTATGCAGCGAAGGCATTTGAGCAAGCAGGCCGCAATCCAGCCAGCCGGTTCCTAATTCGTCCAGCGTCGGTAGCCCTGAAGCACCCGACGGCGTTGCTGCGCTATCCGCAGCAAAGCCAAAGGCCATGCCGGGAAGTAGTTGCGCTGAGAGCGCCGCCATACCGGTTTCGCAGAACATCCGCCGGGTTATGGTTTTATGCGCTACCGACGGGGGTCCGCTCTTGGCGTTAAGCATCGTTTCACATATCTCCATCTCGTCCGTATCTTCCGAAGTGCCGCTGTAGCACGGTGGCACCCTTCGAGAAACCCGCAGTCAGTGCCAACCGGGCCCGAACTCGATTGCAGCCGACCTACGTGTTCAGGTTTCAATGCGCAGCGTGATCAAATCCCAGGCAAGTACGTCCACTTGTGTATCGATTCTTTCAAGCGGTAGCTCACTGAGGTTGCTGCGCCAAACCTTAATCGGTCTCCCATCCGCCCAGGTCAAGCCGGCCTTACGGTCTTCTCCCGACGCGCCGAAAAGCTGGACAATCCACGCGCTGCCGTCTGCGCTTCGCTTGCACTCCTGCACAAGCACATCTTCCTGATCTATCCGGACCTTCAGCCCCATTCGGGATCGTTGCCCCTGAGCTGAAGCAACAAGGGGCTGTGACATCCCAGTTGCAAAACGGCTGGCCGCCACGGGCTCGTAGCCCCCGTGCGGACGAAGCGCATACCGAAACTCGACGGGGCCATCCTGGTACGCGCGGTAATTCGTTGACCAATGATTACTCATGATCCAGGAATAGAATGTGTGTGTGGGCTCAATGTGTTTTTGCCAGATCTCAGGATGGGTTTGCGAGCCTAGCATGGTGGCCGAAAGAGAGCCGATTTCGACCAGAGGCGCATCAAGTGTTGCACATGTGACACCGTACTCTGCGTTTGCGACATCAATCCACCGGCCCACAGGCAACCAGTTCTTGCAAGAACCCGGCAGTTGATCATCTTCGGGACGCATAACCGCGAGTGGGACGTCAAGGTGAATCTGACCATTCTCAATGGCAAACGGAAAGGCGAATTGCAGGCTTTCTTTAGATTCATGCTGAGCAAAATCTCCGCCAGTCCCGCCTTGGCCTGGGTGCGGATTCAGGGAAGCACGTTTCTTATTTACGATATTGGATATTTCGATCCAATCTGCAGAGGCCTGCAATCGCACTCGGCGAACAAGGTCTACGCACCCCGGTGCGGAAGACTCGATGCGAATCGCGGCAACGAGGGGGCCGGGTTCCTCGATGGCGATGCGTACAGGCCCACTCGTACTCACCTTCGATGTGTCTTTGCCTTCAAGGAATAGGTATTGATTTATTGCCTGGTCCCGGCTGGTGTCCACAAGGTTGCGCGCACTCTCGTTGGACGTCAGCTCGACGATGTTGCCGCTCTTGCTGTCGACTTTCGCACGTACGATGCCGTTATCCAGAACTCCGTCCAGCACCGTCACCCGCTTTGCCGGAACATGCGGGGCCGCTGCTGAAAGATGAAAGCTGGCACTTCCCAGCGGAGGAACATTCTCTGCGAGAAAAGCCAATTCTCCCGTCGAAAGACGCTGTGATGGAACAGAAGCGCCGTGTTCATTGTTCACGTGGTCCTTGCCCAGGGACCTCTCCTTCGAGATCACAATCACTTCTGTCCTCGGCCAAGAACAGGTGTTATGCACATCTAGCTTTGAGCTATTCGTCTCGCGTGCATAGGCGTCGAGCACCTTGTCGAAAAGCTTCTTCGATTTGTTCTCGGCCTCAACGGCGAATTGACGTTTCACCTGCCATTGTTGCTTCACAAAAGGATTCTCAGAGTCCGAAACACTGTTCCACGCTCCCCATGTGTGTTCCGAATACAACAAGACATTTCTCCAAGCGACGTCGAAATCCGCGCTGTTATATGCCTGCGGCGCGAGGATCGCAGAGAGTGTTGTCGCCTGCGCCAACCGCTCGGCTGCTCCTCGGTTCATTCGTGACTCTAAGGCCGATGACCCGGCTCCATCCTCCCAATAAGGAGTCAAATCGCCCTTGAACTCTGGTAGCTGGTTGCCATGCTGTTTCTCAAATGTCGCAAATGCGTTGCTGGTTGTGGAAATGGAGAAGCGCGGCCATTCGTATTCTTCATTCCACTTCTTCACGAACTCGCAAATTTCCGGATCAGGTTCCGCATTGTCGCCATGGCCCGACCACCGGATACAAGAAATCTGATAAGGGAACCCGACCTCATCCAGTCTGGCTTGGTATTCGTTGACCAACCGTGTGTCCAGCTTCATGACGTGCGACATTGCATAGCCAGTCCACGGCACCCAGACAAGCACTCTTTCGTTGCCAGAAGGTGAAACCCACCAGAACGGTTTATCTTGCCACTCAACCATAAAGGTACCTATGCGGTCGAAGAAATTAGGAGCAGCCGAGAAGTAGCGGATGCCTGCCTGGGCCATCGCGGAGACCGTTCCCCAGGTATACCCGGGTACATCGCTGATCATGGCAGAGTCAACGGGGGTCCCGCACTGACTGCCTAATTCGGTTCCGTAACGAAATAATTGGAGAAGTTCTTCAGGGCGGCAAAGGCCAGTTAGCTCGTTCGCATACATGCCATTTAGCCCGATCCAACCCTTCTTCACAGCGCTGATCAGTTCTTGGCGCTCTGGCTCGTTCTTGGTCCGCATGAACTGATCTGCTCCCCAGAGAACCTCAAGGTTCCAAACGAATCGCGCACCGGGCGGGTAGTTGGCGGTGTTTCGCGCCAGTTCGATTCCCCGGGAGATATTTGCCATTTGTTTTTCTTCAACATTGCTCTGGAGATCCGTATATCCAAGGTCATGGTGGGAATGAGGCAGGATGAAGATCAGCACCTTTCGGACCGGCTCTATGCGAACTTCGACCGAGTCTGACTTGCCGGCGATGTCATACTCGACAAGCATATGCTGAGTTGTTTCAACCGGGTCGACATAGATGTTGAATGTATGCGTGCCCGGAGGCAGAACTCGGCTCTCGCCTTCCCGGTGATTGACGCGAACCACCAAAGTTGCATCCGTTCCGGCATGCTCTATCGTCAGTTGGATCGGTTGGACAAGCTTCCCACCTTTATTTGCCAACGCGCGAATTGGAATGGCAAAGGTCGGCTTCTCCGTCAAGGCTTGATCTAGGCCTAAAAGTGAAATCCGAGGATTCACCCAAGCAATACCCACTGAAGCCGCCATTCCCTTTATGACTTTGCGTCTTTCCATATTCGGCAAAAACTTCCTTTCTGACCAGTGCGAGAGCAACGGCTTTCCCCCTCATAACCTCTCCACGCAGAGGGCCGCTGGCCACCTCTGCGAAACAAAATTCGTCAAACCCGTTTCACCACGGGATATCAACGCAACGAACCCGGCCAAGCCTGGCTTTCTTTCCTGGCTATCGCTCTTCAGGACTGTGTTTCATCGCAAGGTCTTTCGACAGCCGAAATTCTCTTTCTGCCTCCGCCGAATAGTTCAAGCGAGCCAATACGCGTCCCAACAAAAAATGAAATCGAGAACTTTGCGGGTCCAGTTGCACGAGCCTCTCGAGGGTTTGCCGGGCCCCCCTCAACTGGCCGCTGCGTAGCTGCAGCTTTGCATGGTATTCGTTGGCCAAAAGATCGTTGGGATCGTGAGTGAGGGCTCTCGCAACGAGCGACAAAGCCTCTTCATCATTGCCTGCTTCAAAAGCCAGGCGGCCAAGCTGCGCTTCCGCTTTGGCGTTTTTTGGACTAAGTTTAAGGACTTCGGCGAGAGCCGCTCTGGCGCTTTCGGTTTGCCCCATCTCTTCGTAAACCCGAGCAAGCGCCAAACGCGCGCTCACACTTTCCCGATTAAGTTCGAGATAGTCCCGGTACGTTTTGACCGCGTCGTGCCTCTGATGTTGAGCTGCAAAGAGATCGGCCAGAGCCTCTCGCAAGGAGGGGGCATTCGGATGAGCGGCAATGGCAAGCGTGAGCACGCTGTGAGCCTGCTCGTAGTTGCGGCTGTGGATTAGTTCCTCAACCAACGCGAACGAAATGTCCAGTCGATTAGGAGCCTGGTTGTGAGCCTCAGTCATCCAGTCGACGGCCGCATGATGGTTTTCCAGTGCCGATTCATCAATGCCGATGTGGTAGTAGGGTTCGGGGTTCCTCGGATCCAGTCGGATAGCCCTCTCGTATGCAGCGCGGGCAGTCTCGAAGTTCTTTAGTCTTGTGTAGGCGATGCCTAGATTCATTTCTGCTGCCACATCTCGTTCGTCAGTTGGAATGGCCTCGAACTGGCCAACCGCCAATTGATATTCGCCGTGCTCAGCAAGAACGAGACCCAAAGAAAAATGAACCTTCGGGTCGACCCCGGGGAGGCGCGCGAGTCGTACGGCAGTTTCCCTCGCCCGCTGAGCTTGCGCCGCGCCGTAATAAGCCTCGGTTAGGGCCAGGAGTAAAATGGGATCTCGAGACTGTCGTATCTCAGCGGTATCAAGGTAGCTAAGTGCGCGTCGATATTGTTTTTCCCCAAGGTATACGCTCGCAAGGTTCAGACGAGCGGTTGAATTTTTTGCCTCGAGTTCCAGGGCTTTTTCGAACTCCGCGATGCCGCGGGCTTGCTTCCCCGATCGAATGAAACTGGCGGCCAGGTTATTATGAAAACTAGCGCTTTTGGGCTTGAGCTGAGTCGCTTGCTCAAAGGCAGCTCGCGCTTCGTCGTATTTACCTTCGGAGTCGTACCCCAAGCCCAAACTGTTAAACATCTCTGGAACGTTAGGACAGCTTGGTCCAGCCTCAACCAGGATTTGCTGGGCTTCATGGAGACTGTGGTCGACGATCAGATGCTCTGCCTTTTCTAGTGCCAGCCTGCAATCGTCTGCTTTGGATACCCGCTCGAGCGGGAGGCCCTGACCAGCCGTTCTGAGAACGGACGCGACCACGAGCAAAAGGCTGCTGCCGGCTCTGAGCACAACTCGGATCGCGTCCATCGTCCGCCCTCAGTGCGGCCCACCTGAAACAACTGTCAGGGTCTCCGTTAGATAATCTCTCGCGAATTGTCCTGCGTCTTCGTCGCTCTGATCCCGGACCTCTCGAAACAACCGGTCGGCCTTGGCTTTGTCACCGTCGCGCTGATAAGCCCGTGCCAGCGCATAAGCGATTTGACGCGACTTCGGATCGGCCGACCGAGCACGCTCAAGATCGACGATCGCCTTCTTCGCGTTGCCTTGGGCGAGCTCGAGTTTCGCGCGGTCGGCATACGCGTGAGCGAAGTTTGGCTCGAGCGAAAGTGCAGTGTTAATTGATCGCTGGGCTTCTTCGAAGTCTGACCCCCCTGGAACTGCCCCTCTTTGCATCAGAGTTTCCGTCAGGAAGCAGTAGGGCCGCGGGTCTTTCGGCTCGTGGGCTATGGCTGCTCGGAATGATCGGACGGCATCGTCCAGATTCCCGGCCTCTTGCTCGGAGATGCCCATCGCCAGATAAGCTCCATAGTCTTCCGGGGTTATCTCGATCACACGCTGGTAGTCCTGATTCGCTTCGGCAAAGCGGGCTGCCAGCGTATAGGCGATTCCCCGACTCAGGAGCAATTCGTGAGCGTCCGGGTTTCTAGCCAGACCTTCAGTTAGCACTTTCGCCGCAACTTCATAATTCTCGTGTTGGCTTGACAGAGTGGCAATGTTCAGGTAGTTCTGCGGGTTCGCTGGGTTTTGGAGAATCCCTTGGCGGAAAACCTGGTAGGCTTCCTGCGTGTGTCCGCTTTTCTCTTCTGCAACACCCATAAGGCTGTAAATCTCGGGCTGGTTTATTCCGCTCGCAAGAAGCGGCTTAAGCGTCTGGATACATTCTTGGTAGTCCTGTGCGCTGAAATAGGCCAGTGCCAAGCCGTAATTCCGCCTGAACCGGTCCGGGTAGTCTAGAGGCAGCTTGTTGAACTCTTGAACGGCTTCTTCCGAGAGCCCGGCCTTCCCGAGTATCCATGCCAACCTGAAGCGCACGTCTACGGTCAGGTCGGGACGTCCTTGAAGACCTCTGAGGGTTTGATTAGCGCTTGCTTCTTCCCCGCTGTGTAACTGCGCCTCGGCGCCCATAAGTGTAAGGTTTGGGTCGGCAGTCATCTCGGCGGGAACACGAGAAAAATAGGCAAGTGCCTTCTTATAGTTTTTCCGCTCGAACTCGTACTGTCCAAGAATCACGTTCACTGGGCCATCATCTGGATGCAGGTGGACCAGGGGTCCGAGTTGGTCCGCACTGTCTTGCTTGAGTCCCGCGCTCCAATAGAGGACGCCCAACTCCCGACGCGCCAGCCAGTAGTTAGGGTCGATTTCGAGTGCCTTCTTCAAAATATCGATAGGTCTCTGCGACTCACCGGTCAAAGCCAGCACAATGGCCTCGCCTGTGAACCCCTGGGGGTGCTGCGGGAACTGCGTCTCAAGAAGGCGGAACTGCACGAGGGCGTTGTCGTAACGTTTCTGGTGAACCAGCAACATAGCCGACTGATAAATTGAATCTTCTGATGACGCAGCCGCTGAAGCCTGGTGGCCGCTTCTCGAATTCGGCGATTGTGCCAAGGACTGGGAAGCCGCGATGAGAGTCAGGGAAACCGAGATGAGTATTTGACAAAGGCACCAGACCCTTCTTCTTTGCCAAACTCTCGGTGGTCGGACGGTCGCCATTTTAGGAACCCATACTAGGCCGCAATGGACTTGGGCATAACAGGATGCTCAAGTCCATCCGGGCATAGGGACTATCGAACCTTCCAAACATCCGGATCGTTTGCTGACTTGCCCTCCGGAAGTTTGACTCCCTCCCCGGGCCGGCCGCGCAACCGTCTCCGTGATCTACCAAAGCAGTTTCAAAGAGAACTGAATCTCTCTTGCCGCAGCGGCGCTCAGAATTTGCATAAATCCAGGGGTGCCAACACTCGTGTTGTTTGCACCTCCGAGAGTACTGAATCCTCCGCTGGCGCTTCCTCCGGGAGGCGAAAAGTTTACGTTGTTGAAGATGTTGAAAAACTCTGACCGAAACTGCAGGGACTTCGATTCTGTGAACTTAAAGCTCTTGAAAAGAGCAAAGTCCAAATTTACGAATTTGGGCCCGCGGAGCGTGTTGCGTCCTAGAGTCCCGTACGTAAAGGGCGGGGGGATTGTGAAAGCTGCGGGGTTGTACCAAGCCTGTGGACCTTGCTTGAATCCAGGAGGCAGAAGCGCGACGCCGGGAACCGGGTCGCCTCGCTGCGTTTCACTCGAGGGATTTATGTTGGCATTGTCAAAATTAACGTTAACCGTAAACGGTTGACCGCTATCTACCGTCGCAATCCCGCTCACCTGCCAGCCTCCGATGAGCAGGTCACCCGCACGCCCCACGTTGCCCCCAAAGGCCTGGCCTTTGCCGAAAGGCAGCGCGTAGGCGGAACTGAATACAAAAATATGCGGAATATTGAAATCGCAAGGGCCATAGTCAGCCTTGACGTTGTAAGGATTCTGGATGCTGCCAGACTGTCCTTCATCCTGGATCGACAGACAACGAGAATAAGTGTACGAACCAAGGAATGTAAGGCCATGCGAGAGGCGCTGTTCCACTTTCACTTGGAGTGCATTGTAATTGCCAATGCCCTCATTGAAATCGACCGGAAACTGACCGAGGAAGGGGAACGGCGTGCGAGGAGCAACCGGGCCAGGCCCCATCTCACTCGGAAGCGGCGCGTTATACATTGGTTGGATGAACAAGTGTCGGCTCCCTGAACCGACATAGCTCACCGTCGCCGTCAAGTTCGACGTAAAGGCGTGCTGCAGGCCTAAATTGTATTCCATGGAGTAAGGAACCTTCAGCTTCGGGTCGGCAGCGAACGCGAAGGCCGGAGTAGTGTTAAGCGGAGGCAAAAACGAGTTTGCCGCGGGGAGCGCATTCCAGAATGTGGATGGTACCGCACGGTTCAAGCCCCCTTGAGTTACACCAGCGCCGAACGGCCAAGCAATTCGTGGATCCTGGGACTCCTGCACGAGGGTATTGTTGTGGTCCGTGAACATAGCGAACGCCCCGCGGATGACCGTTCGCGGCAGAACCGAGTAGGCGAAACCAAACCTCGGCTGAAATGTATTGAAGCCACCATATTGCGGATCAAAGTAGGTGCTCCGAACGTTCGGGAATGGGAACGACGGAGGGTTGGGATTGGCGGTTGTAGGCGGCTGGACGAAGGGAATCGGTATCAAAAAACAAGACTCGACGACTTGATTGATGGCCGTCTGGTTATTCAGACTTCCAGCGGGAGGGATGGGACAGTTCGGATTCCAGCCTGAGACTTGATTGTTCTTGTAGTGAACGGGCGGAACAAAATCGTAGCGAAGACCAATTGTAACATTCAGTTTTCGGGAAACCTGCCACTTATCCTGAACGTAATATCCTTGCCAGGTCGTTCGATCGTCCGCCGCAGTATCGCCGACAAAGCCAAAGAGGCTGGATGGGAGATTCAGCAGCATGCTCGAGAGACCGTCACCGGTCTGCGAGGCATTTAGATTGGTACCGTAAGTCGCGCTGGTCGGGAACTGATCAAACCCCACGGCGGCTCCCCAGCCATCATCGAAACTATGAATATGATAGAACATAAAGCCGGCGCTGAACGTGTGCGACCCCTGGATTTTTTGGAAGTCGGCATTGATCGCGTGAGATCGGATCGGACCGAGGGGAATCGCAAACTGGCTGGTTCCGCCAAGGCGCGGATTCAGGCTGATCTGGGGCACGATCGGAATGCCGTTTCGCACAGGTTCGAACGCTGTAGTGTTCGTGGCGTCTAACAAAGCTGTGCCGCCCGGGACGTTGGTAGTACCGAAAAAGGTATAGTTGTAACCATAATGCAACGACATGAGAAAAGTAGGAGTAAACAGATGCGAGTAGCCCACGGCGAGTACGCGGGCGTGGTTCTTAGAAGTATTTGCGCCAGTCAGCAGCGAATTCGAGAAAGTTTCATCGGGTTGCGTGTAATAGAAGTTTCCCGACAAGGTGTCGTTGTTTGAAAAGGTGTGATCTATTCGGACACCGAATTGATCGTTTGAGATTGTTTGAGGACTCGAGACTGCCAGGTTCGGAAAACTGTTCCCGCCAGGACCGAAATTGGGCAAGGGATAAAAAGCCTTGAGGTACGCAAGAGCTTGGGCATTCAGAAGGGTCGTCGGAATTATGTTTCCGGGAAAGGGATCACGCACAGAACCATTGCTTTGCGCCACTAACCCTGTTACCGGGTCGGCCGCCCCCGCAGTTACCGTTCGGGTGCTATAAGGGTTGTAGATTTGACCCACCATTACTGGTCGACCCAATGGGTCGACAATGGGCTGATTGGTTGTGGGATCAACCGCCTGCTGACCCGTCAGCAGGTCTGAAAAATTTCCACCCAGCTCAGCACCTGTCGGAACGCTATTGAATTGAGTGAAACCTTGAGTTGATCGATAGCCCTCCCAGTAGCCAGAGAAATATGTCTTGGCCTTGCGCCCGTCGTAGTTGCCCCAAGGTGTCGGCAAAATCACAGGCCCGCCCACTGTAGCGCCGTACTGATTCTGACGGAAGGCCGGCTTCTTGACTTGCGCGAAATTGTCAAAAAAGTTTGCCGCATCGAACTTGTCGTTTCGTAAAAACTCCCAAACGGCCCCGTGAAGTTCATTGCTTCCCGATTTTGTTACTACGTTTACGTTGGCTCCTGACGAGATGCTGAACTGTGCATCAGTAATCTGGGATTGCACATTGAATTCCTGAATGGCGTCGGGAGGAGGGCTGATTGCCCAAGTATTCGTGTAGATGTCATTGTTAAGAACTCCGTCCAAAGTGAAATTGTTTTGTTGACCACGCTGGCCGTTGACCGACGCACTGATTCCGCCACCGCCAATGGGAATCACAAATCCTCGCTGCTGGCCGCTCTCCTTGGGGGCGGCACCTGGCGTTAGCAGCACGAGCTGCGTGAATTGTCGTCCGTTCAATGGAAGATCCACCACTTGCTTGGAACCGATCACTTGACCCAACGTCGCATTAGCGGTCTCTAGAACTGGGGGAGCAGCGCTTACCTCAACTCGCTCCGTTACGTCTCCCACTTTCAACGTGTAGTCCGCTTGCAAATTCTGGTTCACGAGAAGTTCCAGACGATCCTGCACGACGGTCGCAAAGGAAGGTTTCGACACCTTTATCGAGTACTGGCCGGGAGGCAATTCCGTAATGGTGTAAAAGCCTGAGCTATTCGCTACGGCTGTACGAGTAAGTCCGTTAGCCAAATTGGTGACCTGGACGGACGCATCTGGTATGGCCGCACCGGTGGCGTCGGTCACCGTCCCGCGGATCGTGCCATTCACTGTCTGGGCCAGCGCAACGCTTCCCATCCCGAGAACTACGGTGACTACCAACGCCAACATAAGGACCCCGACTGCCACACCCCGCTTCGCTAACATAGGTCCCCTCCTTTTGATCATCCCCTTCGAGAGCCCTTCACTAAAGCTTTGCGCGGCATTGTCCAGCGTCGTATGAGGCTGCGGTGGCCGCCCTCACCGCTCTTATCGTTATGAGGAAACGTGAGAATTTTGGAATTCGCAGGAATTTTCCAACCGTAGTTAAACAAATACGAATGAGAGTGCGGTTAGTTGACACGTCCCTGTCTATGCCGCTGCGAGGCAAACCAAGCCAAAGGAACGCACTTGATAGATTCGAATGTGGGACCCGTGTATTCATTTGTGGCGGACAGTGCCCCCAATGATTTACCTGCCGCGTGCCCCAGCCTAACTTCTGCGGCGGGACATTAGTACAAGAAATATGCCAAGTCAATCTTTTTTTGTTTCTTTTTGACTTTAAACGAAAGCAGAAAAGGTTTCTTTGGTACCAGACCCATCAGTTCCTGATCACTCATGCTATCTGATGAACAAGCAGAAGTAACGCGCCAACACGGACCCGTCGGGTCGAAGGTGGCGCTATCTTCAGCAAACGTGGGTACTTAAGACAAGACAGTACTCGGGCGGACGCTTCTAGACGCGTGTGACTTGTAAGTTCATCTTCTCAAACGGGACCAACATCGCGTCTGTAGCGCCCGAATCCGTGATAACAAGATCCAGGTCAGATGTCTGGCAAATGCGCCAGCCGGCGATTTTCCCGAATTTTGTGTGATCGACAACTGCAATTCTCCTGCGGGCATGCCGGACCATAGCCGAATTCACGGACGCTTCTTCAGGGCTGTAACACGTCGGACCCGATTTTGCGTCGATGCCATCTGCTCCAATGAAGAGAGTGTGAATTATTACCTGAGAGAGACTATGAACAGCCGTGGGTCCGACCAGCGAGAACCATTCACCATGTAGATGGCCGCCGGTAACGAAGACATTCAGGTCTTTGCGCTTAGAAAGTTCCATCGCGACATTCACAGTGCTTGTCACGACCGTGATCTTCTGATTCAGCGGCAACCCGCGAATCACCTGGGTAGTGGTAGTCCCGGGGGTCAACGCAATCGTTTCCCCCTCGTTAATCAGAGCGGCGGCCGCTCTTCCAATCCTTCGCTTTTCATCAGCAAATTTCTCGACTTGAGCCTGAAAAGAACGGTCATTCCGGAAAGGTTCGTAAAACAAAGGTGCCATGGAAACCGCACCGCCGTGCGTTCGTCGCAGCCGACCCTGACCTTCCAAAGCGTCCAGGTCTTTACGAACCGTTACTACCGTGACATGCAGTTGCTCGCTGAGCTCTTCCACAGACACCGAACCGGTTTGTTGCAAAGACGTCAGAATCTTGTTCATCCGGACCACTTGCTTGTCAGAACCTTGGGCGTTATCCGACGATGAGACGTGACCGCCAGCCGAGTCATCCCTGAAACGGTCTCTCTTGCTCAATTCAACCTCCTACACCTTCTTCGAGCCGCCAAAACGAAAATTCGAATTGCAGTCTTCGCTCCCAGCGGAGTAAACTTTATACCTCGACTAGGAGAGAAACTCCACGGCGGGCCAGAAACTTTGCACATTCCGCCGATTTACCATCGTTTCGATGAACTCGCCAAAAATTTGGGGAATTGCCTGCGTTGACTGGCCTACAGGCAGCCTTGTCGGACTCAATGTGCGCGAGAGCGTGAAAACCCTTGGGCAAATGCGAGGGCTCTTTCAGAATCAGAACGAGTTCGAACGCATGGATTTGAACACTATCATTTACCGAGTTCAGTGGCTCGCCCCCGTTCCAGACGGAACTGAAGGCGGGTTGTTTTGGGGCACAACGGTGATCGAGCCGGGTAGAGTCGGAGATGAATATTTCATGACACACGGTCATTTCCATGCGAAGCGCGACCGCGCCGAGTACTACGGTTGCCTCGAAGGAAAAGGGATGCTCATCATGATGGACACTGCCCGGCGGACCTGGGCGGAAGGGATGGCTCCGGGAAGCCTTCATTATATTCCTGGAAACGTAGCTCACCGCGTGGCCAATACTGGGCAAGCGCCGCTCAAATTTGTGGCCTGCTGGCCCAGCGATGCTGGTCACGACTACGAAGCGATCCGTGAAAAAGGTTTTGGGGCGCGCCTATTTGAACGCAATGAAGAGCCCGTTTTGGTGCGAACAGAATAGTCTTCATTTTCTCCCTCAAAGCTGGTGTCTGGAGACTTGCGTTTGCTCAAGGCTGGAAAAAGCCTGCGCGTCGCGTTCGCCTGCGGGAGCATCCCGTAATTAACCGGGACCGTAAAATAGATACTTTTGACTTGCTATTGAAGCATAAACGAAGTTATTTTGTTCGTTAAGGCCTTCGTAACGATCATAGCTGTCCTGAACAAATTCGGGCCGTTGCGACACCGAACCGAGTCAATGCCTCGAAAATCAAATTACGACAAGCATCCTTGCGTTCCCGTTAGCGCCTCTGGGTCAGAATGTTCGGCGGGCTGGCCACAAATTCTTCAGCGGCTTAAGGGGTTGTCCAGTCAGAACAAGTGTGTGGTTTGCGTGGAATGCTATCCCGGCGCGTTTGAGCGATCGATCAATAAAATTTTAGGGGAGGGATTGCGCCCCACAGCGCAGATCTTCACCGCGGATCTTCTGAAGCCCGCGGTTGAAATTGACGGAATGTTAGAAGCCGTGCTGGGTGACGACCCGGTGTTTGGCCGTATGAGCACCATTGGGCTTGAGGATTTCTTCGATGAGCGGAAACTCGCAAGAGCCCGCGAGACGGTACGGAGTTGGAAACAGGGACTGTTGCTCATTGTTGGCACTGGCGCCGCGCTCGTGTCGCCACAGCCAGAACTTCTTGTGTATGCGGACATGGCTCGTTGGGAGATTCAGTCCCGGCAGCGGCAGAATGCGATCAGGAATCTCGGAGCGGATAACTTAGATGAGAGCGCTAGCGCAAAATACAAGCGCGCGTTTTTCGTCGATTGGCGTGCCGCCGATCAGCTGAAGAAAGAACTTCTACCGAAAATCGATTTTCTGATCGATACGAACGTTGACGTACCCAAGCTGATAGCCGGGGGCGCCCTGCGCGAAGGATTGCACAAAATCGCTCACCATCCTTTTCGTGTAGTTCCGTACTTTGATCCCGGCCCCTGGGGGGGGCATTGGATGGAGGAAGTATGCGATCTTCCAAGAGATGTGCCGAATCATGCATGGTGCTTTGATTGTGTTCCTGAAGAGAATAGTCTGCTTCTCGGGTTCGGAAACGCTTGTGTTGAGATCCCCGCCATCGATCTTACGTTTCTCTACCCGCGTGAATTGCTCGGCGAGGAAATCTATTCTCGATTCGGAGCGGAGTTCCCGATCCGCTTCGACTTACTCGACACGATGGGTGGGGGCAACCTCTCACTGCAAGTGCACCCGAGAACAGAGTACATTCGCCGCGAGTTCGGAATGAACTATACGCAGGACGAGAGTTACTATTTGCTGGATGCTGGCGCAGACGGAAGCGTGTATCTGGGTCTGAAGCCGAGTATCGATGCCGAAGCAATGATCCGCGACTTGCGCGTGGCACAGAACGGCGGACCGCCGTTTAGGGCACCAGAGTACGTGAACCAGTTTCCTGCTCGCAAGCATGATCATTTCCTTATCCCCGCTGGCACAGTCCATTGTTCGGGCAAAAACAGCATGGTACTTGAGATCAGTGCCACCCCCTACATCTTCACCTTTAAGCTGTGGGACTGGGGCCGTCTGGGGCTGGACGGACTGCTGAGGCCGATTCACATCGATCATGGCCAAGCAAACATCATTTGGGGCCGTGACACTGCTTGGGTTCAGCGGAATTTGATCAATCGCATTGAGCCGATCGGCGACGGCCCGGCCTGGAAGGAAGAGCGCACGGGACTTCACGAACTTGAGTTCATCGAAACCCGCAGGCACTGGTTCACGGGTCCGACACCCCACGATACGAATGGGACGGTGAACGTGCTAAACCTCGTCGAGGGAATGGAAGCAACGGTAGAAAGCCCGAACGGAAGTTTCGACCCGTTCATTGTCCACTATGCTGAGACGTTCATTGTGCCTGCCTCAGTCGGGAAATATACAATCCGGCCCAGTGGAGACTCGTTAGGCCAGCGGTGTGGAACCATCAAGGCATTTGTTCGAAGTAGCGAGTTGCGCCCTTGTAATGGTTGCGTGACGAAGGCGACTGCATGAACTTTGATCCAATGATTGACCTTCGATTGAATCCTGCATCGCTGACTTTCGGTTACGGATCTGATGTATTCGGCCCGCAATGCGAATTTCGGCGGATTGATGACATTCGGTCTAGCCTCCTCGACCCCCACTGCTGCGGCCCCGACCCCGTTTATGCAATCGCGATGGATGTAGGCCGGATTTCGCATCGCGATGAACTGGAAAGGCGAAAGTTGCTGTTCGGCGTAGTTGCTCTAGCTAGCGGAAAGCTTGGGAAAGAGTTCGTGCATTCCCAGGGGCATGTGCACGCGGTTTCACCCCATTGTCGCTGCTCGACTCCAGAACTGATTGAGATTTGGCAGGGGAGTGCAGTCGTTTATATGCAAGAAACGGCCCAAGACGAACCCGGCCGTTGTTTTGCTGTGGAGGCCGAACCCGCAGACAAGGTTGTGATTCCCCCTGGGTGGGCGCACTGTGTGATCAACGTTGATCCGAGTGAGGTTATGGTCTTCGGGGCATGGTGTGTGCGCGACTACGGCTTTGACTACCGCGCAATCCGAGCGCACGGCGGCCTTGCCTGGTTTCCTCTGTCTGATGAAAAACAGCACGTCAAGTGGGAGCGCAATCCTGCTTACAAGGTATGCTGTATCGTCAAAAAACACGCGCGTGAGCATCCGGAACTGAGCGTCTGGCGGGAAATGCCGATTTACGAGCAGTTCTCGAGAAATCCGGAGGGTGTTCAGTGGATTTCAGATCCGGCGACGGTGGCCAGTAGCTGGGAGAGCTTTGAGCCCTGAACAGCTCTACCGTCCGATGCGACGGAGAAAAGCCAAACATTCTTAATGCGCGGCCCGCTTTATCCAAGTGCAAGCAGTTCGAATGAGGCCTTTGTTGGGCGAAGAGGCGATCGTCGAAAGCCCCGGGAATGCATTTCCTCCGCTGCTGGTTCACTACGCGGAGACGTCCATCGTTCCGGCGGCAGTCCGGTCGTATCGCATTCCCCCGCACGGGGCCTCAGAAAGCAAGAAGTGCGGGACGATCAAAGCGTTTGTCCGTACCCGTCCGTGAACGCATGATTTCGCCAGGTATAGCGGCAGACGGAGGACATGTGATGTTCCAACATCATGACGGTCAATGCCACCAAAATACGCGGCCGGAGACATCATTTAGCTTTGCGTCCTGCGTCCTAAGGAGAACCGGTCGTGGCCGTATAACCGGAAATACGAAACGGGAGACTTATTGAGTATGGAGAGTGCAGGCACTGGCTTCCTCCTCCTTGTGGTGGCAGGCGTCATGAACGCCTCGTTCACGCTGCCAATGAAATTCACCAGGCAATGGGCATGGGAGAACACATGGGCGGTTTGGAGCGCGTTTGCACTGCTGCTGATGCCGCTCATCACGGCCGTGATCACTGTTCCGCAGCTATCTCACGTTTATGCGCAAGCAGGCACGCGCTCGGTCGTGCTGGTTGCGGCTTGCGGAATGGGCTGGGGAATCGCGCAAGTCCTGTTTGGACTGTCCGTTGATTCTATCGGCATCGCACTTGCGTTCGCGATCGTTCTCGGCCTCTCGGCCGCCATTGGTAGTCTCATTCCATTCCTCCGGCTGCACTCGGACAAGGTGCTGACGGCTGCCGGTCTCGGCCTCATCGGGGGCGTTCTGTTGGTCATGCTAGGAGTCGGCATCTGTGCTCGCGCAGGCATGCTTCGTGAGCAAACGGCTAAGCAATCGCAGATGAATCGTTCTCCCACCCGCGGAATTTTGATGGCCGTTATGAGCGGCATCGGTGCGGCGGCGATGAATTTCGGAGTGGCTTTTGGAGGTCCCGTGGTCGAGGCCGCAGCTGTACACGGAGCCAACCCAGCGTGGAGGATGAACGCTGTCTGGTTGCTCCTCATGACGGCTGGGGCCGTTCCGAATTTGCTTTATTGCGCATATCTCATGCGCTCCAAACGCACATCGGCCAATTTTAGCGTGAACGGAACGGGGCATTACTGGCTTTTAGCAAGTGTAATGGCGGCTTTCTGGTTTGCCAGCACACTGATGTACGGCGTCGCCACCTTAAGACTCGGTGTGCTCGGCCCGGTCTACGCTTGGCCATTCTTCATGTCACTGATTGTGATCGTTTCGAGCACGATCGGAATTTTGGCGGGCGAGTGGAAGAACGCAATGAGTTCTGCCGTTGGCTTACAGTTCGCAGGAGTAGGCGTACTGACGGCGGCGGTGATCGTGCTGTCCTACACCGGACGTCACCTGTAGGGAGCAATGATGAAGGTGATCGCGGTAGATCTCGGCGGTACACACGCGACCGTTGCTCTGGTTGAAGACCGGAACATCCTCGCGACTGAGGTGATCGGGTTGGAACGGGTCGACGGGCTCGCTGCCGTGCTTCCACTTCTCGCGGAGGCCACATACCGGGTGATGTCGCAGGCTGCAGTGGATCGTTCGCAGGCCAGCGCATTTGTGCTGTGTTTCTGCGGCCTCGCAGATCCTGCAACGGGCCGCGTAGTCTCGACCAACCAAAAGTATGATGATGCCACCCGCATCGACCTTCCTGCCTGGTGCCAGCGCGAGATGGGCCTCCCCTTCATGATCGAAAACGACGCACGCATGGCCTTGCTGGGCGAATGCTACGCAGGCGCGGCACAGGGCGAGACGGATGTCGTAATGGTGACGCTAGGCACCGGCATTGGCGGTGCCGTGTTGATGAATGGCAAGGTTCTGCGCAGCAAGCACATCCTTGGAGGCAACCTTTGCGGACACATTCCCGTCGACTTCAACGGTCGCCGTTGCACCTGTGGAGCCATCGGGTGCGCGGAAGCGGAAGCGGGGGGCTGGTCACTGCCGCTTGTTGCGAAGGCCTGGCCGGGATTTGACAAAAGCGCGCTGTCACGCGAACCCGCCGTGAGCTTCCGCTCCCTGTTCGAACATGCAACCCAGGGAGACGGCGTCGCGTGCGAAATTCAGGAGCGCTGCCTTCGCGTTTGGGCGACGCTCTCGATCGGGCTTATTCATTCGTTCGATCCGGATGTTGTTATTTTCGGCGGAGGGGTGCTGGCGAGCGCAGACGTGATTGTGCCTTACATTCAGAAACACGTGATCGAGTACGCTTGGACACCTTGGGGCAAGGTAAGAATCAAGCCGGCCCAACTAGGTAGTCGCGCCGCGCTTCTCGGAGCTATACCGCTGCTGACAGGAGGACCGGCTTCTGTGCTAAGCGATTGACGCGAACACTCTTCGGCCGCTTTCCAAGGGAAACATGAAATTCGCGACGGTATTTTCGCAGCGCGGTACATTCAAACTTTTGAGCGACCGCGAAAGGTAGTTGTTGACGGCGGCTCAGGTTTTTCTGATTTACATTGACAGGTATTATCTTTCAGCAATAAAAATGGCCGTCATGTCTACCTCTTGATCTACGAGGGATAAGGATTGGTCGGTCAGCATAAACGCAAATATTGATGTGGGGGTGCCAACGGTTCACCGCATTAAGCGGTCATCTCAAAAAAGGGAGAACTCAGTTCGCTTGCGCGATCCCAAAATCACGAATGTACGGGTTCTCGATATCCGTTTCCCGACTTCGCGGGAGCACATTGGATCAGATGCTGTAAACAGAGATCCCGATTACTCTGCAGCTTATTGCGTGCTCGAAACGGACGACGGAGTAGAGGGTCACGGCTTCACGTTTACTCTCGGACGAGGAACTGAGTTGTGCGTTACTGCGCTTCAGTATCTTTCGCGATTCGTTCTGGGCCGCCAAGTGTCCTCACTAACACAGGACATGAGGGCGTTCTCCATGCAACTCACCGGAGATAGTCAATTCCGTTGGCTTGGGCCAGAAAAGGGCGTTATTCATCTGGCAACGGCCGCACTTCTGAATTGCGTTTGGGACCTTTATGCACGAATCGAGAAGAAACCACTATGGAAACTGCTCTGCGACCTTGAGCCCGAGCAGATTGTTGCGGCCGTCGACTTTACATACATCACAGATGCAATGACCGAGGAGGAGGCACTTGCGCTACTGAAAGAGCGTGCTGCTGACAAGGAGACGCGTCTCGCTCGTTTGCTGCAGCATGGCTATCCTGCTTACACAACATCAGCGGGCTGGCTCGGGTTTGGCGATGAACAAGTCCGCCAGCTTTGCCGCAAGGCCCTTGATGAAGGATGGACGCACTTCAAACTCAAGGTGGGTGGTGATCCCTTCGATGATCTACGCCGGTCGCGCCTCGTGAGGGACGAAATTGGGTGTTCCAACAAGCTGATGTTAGACGCCAATCAAAAATGGGATGTCGGCGAAGCGATTAGACGAACCAAGGCTCTTGCTGAGGTTGATCCTTGGTGGATGGAGGAACCTACGAGCCCAGACGACATCCTGGGACACGCGCGTATCCGGAGGGAGGTCGCTCCCGTCCGGATCGCTACGGGGGAACATTGCCAAAACCGGATCATTTTCAAACAGCTGATGCAAGCGGATGCCATAGACGTGTGCCAGATCGACAGCTGCCGACTTGGAGGCGTCAACGAAAACTTGGCGGTCCTCCTCATGGCCGCCAAGTTCAACATTCCGGTTTGTCCCCATGCGGGCGGAGTTGGCCTCTGCGAGTGTGTGCAGCATCTGGCAATTTTTGACTACCTTTGTGTTTCCGCCTCGCGCGAAGGGCGTGTGATTGAATTCATCGATCACTTGCACGAGCATTTTGTTGATCCGGTTCGCATGCGCAACGGACACTATCTTGTTCCTGAAAAGCCGGGCTACAGCACTGAAATACGTCCGGAAACGCTTTCACAATACACATACCCCGACGGTCCAGTTTGGAGACGGTAGCTCTCGTTCAGGGCTTTGCGCGATTCGAATGGCTGCAATTCGTAGCAAAGTCCAGTGCTCACGACCCATTCTTCACAAACGGCCCCAACTGGCTTTACTATGCAGTTTCGAACAGCTTACCCTTCGCCAGTATCTGTCGAGCAAGTTCGTCACCGATCACTTTGACGAGTTTTGCTGCCTGGGATTCCTCACCGTCGCCGAAATTGAAGGCAACCGCGATAATTCCGATTGCATTCCCTGAACTATCACGAAGGCGTTCCAGTATCGTGGTTGACTTTCCTTTCTGGGCATCCCCTGCTTCAGACGAGGGTTTCCGCCGAAAAGGTGAACCAGGAACTGCATTTGGCTGTACCGCAAGGCGTGGTGCAACGTCCAGGCTCCTACTCTTTGGTCCTCCTCGGCGCTGATCCTGGCGCCGCCGGGCCAGTTCGGAACAGCGTTGTTCAGCGTCTTACATTTACCATTCTATTTCTCCAGTAGAGGCACAGAGGCGATTGACCAGGTGAGCCTCTCACTCGGTTTTCGGCAATGACTGAGCACAAAGAGGAGCGGCCATTGCGCTCGTCTCTGGCCTGCAGCAAGCACTCCGACGGGTCAGATCAACTAATTCGGGCTCTTCCTGAACGTCCTTCTTAGGCGCCGAGTGAAGATGTTGCTGTCAATTGTGACAGTCGATACAGAACTCGTTGGCAATTACGATTAATAGCGGGCGCGGGCGACAAGACGTCCCATTGGCCTTGCGTTCGCAGTGGCTGTTGGTTGATCGGTACGGGCCGCATCGACTATCAACCGGGATTGCGCCATAAAAAACCGATTTCCGGCTCATTTCAAGAAGCATAGATGCATCGAGATGGAGTTATTCCGATGATCCCTATGATCGCGAGAAATTTCCAGAAAGTGTTATCCCTGGCCCTCACTTCCATTTTGGTTGTCGCTTCGTCTCAGATGCTGAATGGTTCCCAAACCCCGACAACCACTCCTTCCGGGAACACCGGGAATCCCACAGAATCCGCTCCGCAGAGCGCGAGTGAATTACAAGCGCTAGTGGCGCCTATCGCGCTCTATCCCGATTCGTTGGTAGCCCAGATTCTTACGGCCTCGACGTTCCCGGACCAAGTTGCCATTGCTAATTACTGGCTTGAACAAAACGCGAGTCTCAAGGGCAACGCTTTGATGCAGGCCGTCGACAAACAATCGTGGGATCCAAGCGTTAAGGCGCTCACGGAATTTTCTTCGGTGCTGGATAACATGGCCAAGAATCTGACGTGGACTTCCTCACTCGGCGAGGCCTACCACAATCAGCAGGCTGAGATAATGACAGCCATCCAGACTCTGCGCGCGCAAGCCAAAGCAAAAGGCAATCTCAAGTCCAGCCCTCAAGTCACTGTGGTGCAACAGTCGCCGGACGTTATTGTCATTCAACCGACTAACCCCCAAGTTGTCTACGTACCGCAGTACAACCCTACGGTGATTTATGGCACACCTTATGTGACTCCCGGGTATAGCGCTGGCGACGTGGCTGCCGCAGGCATTATTGGGTTCGGTGCTGGAATCGCGGTGGGGGCGATGATGGGCGGTGGAGGTGGGTGCTGCAGTTGGGGCTACAGCAGTTGGAACTGTGGTTGGCACGGCAGTGCAGTCGTATATCACGGCGGGGCGTACTACGGAAACTCTGCATGGCACGGCGGCTACTACAACGGTGGCTACCACAACAGCTATGGCTACAACAACTCCTATAACCACAACAACTACAACAACGCCTACAACCACTCGAACTACAACAACAACTTCAAAAACAGCGGCAACAACTACAACAAGAACGTCAGCGGAAACACGGTGAATGTCAACAAACAGGGTGCTCAGAACTTCAACGCCAATCGCTCCTCAGCCTCGAACTCCTGGGCGCAGCATAGCAGCAGTGGCAGCAGGCACTCAGACGCTTTCAGCGGCATGAGTGGGCACTCCGGCGGATTTGGTGGATTTTGCGGTTCCGGCGGCTGGTCTTCGAGGGCAGAGAGTGGTCGCGGCTGGGGAAGCATGCGCTCCAGCGGATTCGGCGGTGGCCGATTCGGGGGTGGCGGATTCGGGGGTGGCGGCGGTTTTCGTCGCTAGCATCCGCTTAAGGTTGATGATGAAGATAGAGGAAATGT
>Ga0137418_10000861_pt1 | contig 27925 bp, 22 predicted proteins | sample CZODoug3_1_2_16f_FD_122242 | JGI IMG/M metagenome (GOLD analysis project Ga0137418, IMG submission 122242) | Vadose zone soil fungal communities from Angelo Coast Range Reserve, California, USA - CZODoug3_1_2_16fungal (Hybrid Assembly) | ecosystem: Environmental > Terrestrial > Soil > Vadose...
AGATTGTGTCCAGACATTTCCGGAAAACGATTGCGAAAGTTGACCAGCCGCACTTCGGCTTCCCACCCCCCACCGGGTTGCGATTGCCATTGCAGGCGGAGAGCATTCGGCGGCGTCAGAAAAGTCTTGGTGTCGACCGGTAACCGCCAGTCTTTCTGCTCAAGAAAACTGGGCCCATTCGATGTACCCGCACTGTAGAAGTAGGTATCCGAGGTCAAACTGTTGTCAAAAACGGTGTGGCGATAATATTCTGTGTTCGCCCATACGCGTCCACAAACCCCACCCACGGTGAACAGCAGAAGCCAGCACATCTTTTCCGTCATGCCAGATTTACGTTTCCAGAATTTCATCAGCGTCAGCCTCAAGCTTCTATAAGGTGCTGCGTGCCGGATTGAACCGTCCATTTTACGGAACAATCTCCATCTCTGCGGGGGTGCCGTGGGCTGAATCGGGACTGATCCAGACACTCAGTTTGGCAGGTTCGGCGGCAAGCTGATTGCGGTCATTCCAGATGGCGAAAGCCTCCGGCTTTAGATCAAACGTCACTTTCTGCGTTTCTCCCGGAGCGAGAGCAACACGCCGAAATCCTTTCAACGCTCGCACGGGTTGCGCTGTGCTTGTCCCTCTTAGGCGAATGTAGAGCTCGACGACTTCTTCTCCGGGCCGGGGGCCCGTGTTTGACACGTCGGCTGCCACTCTCACGACTGCTTCCGAGTTGGCCTTGAGGTTCTGGTTGAGAGTCGCTGCACGCAACTTCGACTTGCTGACCGTGGTCATCCCATAGCCGAAGCTGGTGTACGCCGCACCGTAGCCAAACGGAAACTGCGGACTGTTTTGTTCATCGATATAACGCGACAGGTACCTGTCGTCAGCCGTTGCAGGTGGATGGTTGAGGTCCACGTTGCCAGTGGGACGCCCTGTATTCAGTGCATTGTAGTAAAGCGGCTGCTGTCCCACAATGCGCGGCCAACTCACCACCAGTTTCCCGCTGGGGTTCACCTCGCCAAACCGTGTGCGCGCAACCGCGGGTCCTGTCCCAAAACCAGGGAACCACCCTGCAAGCACTGCTGGCACGTGTTCAAATGCCCAAGGCAAAGTCAAAGGACGTCCGCTGAACAGAATTAACACCATGGGCTTGCCCGTACCCAAACTCCCGCGGAAAGAACCGGACTTGAGACCCAGGCAAACCGATCGAGACATCCCAAATCTCGTACACTTCAGGCGGCGACCACCCACTGTGCGAGGAGACGCGGTGTGAACCGCGTCAAGGGATGCAGAGGTGCGGTTCATCTGCAAACGAATTTCCTGCGAGATTGCGCCCAAGATGCGAATCGCGGGTTGAGGCATCTAATCCACTATGCGGGCACAAAAAGGTTTAATCGGTCTCATTGCAGTGATCCAGTCTGTTCTTTGGTTGACGCATCTTCTCCTCTATAAGACGTGGACATCTTCGCTCACGGGAAGCGATCTCCATGGGACGTTCTGGATCAAACTGGTGCTTGGCTTTTTGTCGATGAGCTTCGTCGCCGCTTCGCTACTCGCCTTTCGCTATACCAATGCCGCTTTGCGCGCGTTTTACAGGGTTGCTGCGATTTGGATGGGTCTGGTGAGCTTCCTCTTTCTCGCGGCGGTTTCTTCCTGGCTTATTTTCGCACTTGCGCGGCTGGCGGGGGTGGACATGAACTTCCATCGGACCGTGGAATTTCTGTTTGGTGCTGCAGTGTTGGCCGGACTCTATGGAGTTTTCAACGCAAGCTGGACGCGGATCACGCGAACGACGGTGCGGCTCGCTAACCTGCCGGTGGCGTGGCGCGGGCGAAGAGCGGCGCTGATCAGCGATCTGCATTTGGGGCACGTGCGAAACGGCGGTTTTCTGCGGCGCTTGGTTGCGAAGATTTTGAGGGAAGAGCCAGACGCGATTTTTGTTGCTGGTGATTTGTATGATGGGACCGCCATCGACGTGCGCCGGGCAGCGGAGCCATTGAACGAGCTCGTGGCGCCACACGGTGTGTATTTCGTCGCGGGAAATCATGAGCAATTCGGAGACGACCGCAAATATCTGAATGCCATAGCGGCGGCCGGAGTGCGCGTGCTCAGCAATGAGAAGGTGGAAGTGGACGGTTTGCAGATTATTGGCGTTCCGTACCGGAACGCGACACAGAACCGACAGCTTGCGTCGGTGCTGCATGGCATCGGCTTGGATCGCGACCGGGCGAGTATTCTCTTGACGCATGCGCCTGACCATCCGGAGATCGCGGAGGCCGCCGGCGTCTCCCTGCAGTTGTCCGGGCATACGCACCTTGGGCAGTTCTTACCTTGGAGTTGGATGGCGCGCCGGATTTACCGGCAGTTTGTGTATGGCTTAAGCCGGATCGGGAAGATGCAGGTTTTCACTTCGAGCGGAGCAGGAACCTGGGGACCGCCGCTGCGGCTGGGATCGAATCCCGAGATTGTAGTGCTTGAGTTCCAGTAAAGTTTACGCGCTCTCGGCCGCCCGGAAACCGAGAAACAAAATTGTAAATCACTACAGTCCGATCGAATCAGGAAGCCAGGCGTTGTCCCCTTCGATTTCGACAAGAGAAGCAGTGATTGTGACCGAATCGCTGGCGCCGCTGAAATGACGTAAGGGAAGAGTCGCCGACAAACCATCCACCATGACGCTGATCGCACCTCGCCGGACATCCGTCTCTTGGTACTGACGCGAAGGCTGGAGGACAGACCATTCGTAAGAGGATTGGGCCTGGGCAGTGGTCGACTGTGCCTGTACAGTATGTTACTCTAGGTATAGATCAACATACCCTTGTTCTGAACAAGGCTTCCAGCCCATGAAATCCTCTGAATGCCGTGATCTGTTTCCCGGCGCACTGGAGATGATGATCCTCCAGACCCTGAAGCGCGTGCCCATGCATGGCTATGCCCTGGCGCGGCACATTAAAGAAACCTCCGATCAACTGCTTGAGATTGAAGAGGGATCGCTATATCCCGCTCTTCAACGCATGCTCAAGGAGGGCTGGGTAAAGGCCGAATGGGGCGTGTCCCGGACCAATCGTCGCGTTCGCGTCTACCAATTGACAAAGGCGGGAGCAAAACACCTCCAGCATGAAGTTTCTTCCTTTGAGCGCATGCTGAAAGGCATCACTCACGTCCTTGCTCCCGTAAAACCATGATGTGGCTCCGCCAACTTCTCTTCCGTCACCGCCTTTACAGCGACCTTTCCGCCGAGATTCAACAACACCTGGAAGAGAGAATCGACGAACTGGTCGCGAACGGGACTCCGCGGGAGGAGGCGGTCTATGCCGCTCGACGCGAATTCGGCAATGTCGCGCGAATCGAGGAGCGAAGCCGTGAAATCTGGGGATGGCGCTGGCTTGAGAATCTAACAGCAGATGTCGTATTTGCGTCTCGTCAGCTTCGCAGGGATCCCAGTTTCGCCTTCGCGGTATGTCTCTCATTGGCATTGGGAATTGGAGCGACCACCGTCATTTTCAGTGTCGTGTATGCCGTGCTCATCAATCCGTATCCATACAAAGGCGCCGATCGCATGGTGCATGTCCACGTCTTCGACAAGACGGCGTTTCTCACCGATCTGCTCCTTTCCGGTTCTCAATTCCAGCAGTTTCAGAATGACAAAGTCCTGGACGGTGCGATTGCGATGGATCAAGCGAGCATGGCTGAAACGGGAGGAGATCTGCCCGAGTCGGTCTTGGCGGGGCATCTATCCCCGAACGCCTTTGATTATTTTGGGGTACCCGCGCTGATGGGACGCGCATTCTCTCCGGAGGACGCCAGGGACGCCTGGCATCCCGCAAACGTTGCTGTCCTGAGCTATCCGTACTGGCAGACACACTACGCAGGTCAACCAGACGTTCTCGGCAAGATCCTCAAATTGAATCGTGAGAACTACACCATCATTGGAGTCCTGCCCAAACGCTTCGCGTGGTGGAGTTGCGATGTCTATCTTCCGCTCAAGTACTCGCCCGATCCGGACCGTACCGCGATGGTGTTCGTACGGATTAAGCCAAACATCGGATTGCCGGTTGCGCAGGCGGAGTTGCAATCCTCGATTCAAGAGTTCGCCAAGGAGACGCCTCGGCATTTCCCTCGTGATTTCAAAATTGGCTTGGTGCCATTGAACGATATTTTTGTCGGCTCCTTTTCCGGGACAATCTCTGTCATTTTTGGCGCCGTCAGCCTTCTACTCATCATCGGCTGTGCCAATGTCTCGATTCTTCTGCTTGCCCGTGGCGTCACCAGGACGCCTGAACTGGCGCTTCGAGCTGCCCTCGGTGCAGGCCGGAGACGGATCGTGGGCCAACTCTTGACCGAATCCAGCACGCTATCGCTGGCCGGTGGACTGCTCGGCATTTTGATCGCCTATGGCGGGACGAAGTCGATCGCCCGATATCTGCCGGTCGGTACATTTCCCGGGGAAGCTTCGTTTCAACTAAGCCTTCCGGTCCTTCTCTTCAGTACGGCTGTTGCCGTATTCACTGGAATCGTTTTTGGGGCGTGGCCCGCAATACAGGCGTCCAGTCCGCGGCTGAACCGACTGTTGCCTTCAAAGGGCCGCGGACTTACAGGCGGCAAGGGTGCGAGGCGAAGCCACAACCTCCTGATTGCGGGTCAGGTGGCGCTGACTGTCATTCTGCTGTCAGCGGCAGGTGCAACCGTTCGCGCTTTGTATGGTCTGATGCATGTTCCCCTCGGATACGACCCGCATAATGTTGCCTGGATCACCGTGCCCTTACGGGATGGCAGTTATACCAACTGGCAGAAGCGAGTCACCTATTACGAGCAAATCCGAGAGAAGGTCGCCAGCATTCCTGGAGTGACTTCAGTCGCAATCGGGTACACGTTTTTACCTCCGGTTTCGCGCTACGCGACCAGCGCTGAGATCCTCGGCAGTTCAAGCGGCGAGAACCAGCTGGTTACGATGCAGCAGATCAGTCCCGAATATTTCTCAACGCTGCGAATCGGCCTGCTGCGCGGGCGATTGTGGACGCAGTCTGAGACGCTGCAGGGTGCGCATCTGGCCATTCTTAATGCGACCATGGCTGAGCACTACTGGCCGAAGGGCGATCCGATCGGCCAGAGGATTCATCTCGATGAGCTGAAGCCGAGAACCACCTGGATGCTGGCTGCCCCGGGAAATGATGGATGGGTTCAGGTGGTAGGAGTAGCCGCAGATACGCCCAACAATGGGTTGCGCGAGCCCGTTTCGCCCGCAGTGTATGTACCCTACACGCTGGTTACCGATGATGCCTTCGATCTAATTGTACGGACCCAAGGGAATCCCCTGGGTTTCGTTCGACCGATTCGCGAGCAAATTCACCGGCTCGATGGGGATCAAATGGTGAACCAAGCGACGACTGCGGACGAGCGCCTGGACTCCGAAGGATGGGCTCGTGAACGCTTCGTCGCTGCCCTCTTCGTCAGCTTCGCCTTCCTCGGATTGGCTTTGGGGGCATTCGGACTTTATAGCGTTGCATCGTACGTGGTGTCTCAGCGGACGCATGAATTCGGTATACGCATGGCACTTGGAGCACGTCGGGGTGACGTGCTGCGTACCGTGCTGCGATCCTCGTTTGCGATTGTTTCGGCCGGGCTGGCAGTTGGACTGATACTCAGCATCGCCGCAGGCAGAGTGCTCGAGCGGTGGATCGAGGGCAGCGTGCGCGACCCCGCAATGCTCGCCGTGGTGGCCTTGGTCGTGCTCTTGGCGACCACTTTGGCCTCTTGGTTCCCGGCAGGGCGGGCCGCTTGCATCGATCCGATGGAGGTCTTACGTACGGAGTAGGAACACGATTCTAAGAACCAGATCTTTAGCAAGTCCGGCCTTCGCACGCGCCGTGCGAAACTGCTTTGCCAAGGTCCGTCAAATGACCGCACTTCGATCCGTTAGACGGAAACAGCCATCCTTCGGCCCTTTCCCTCAGCGCGGACGCCTAGCAGTTCGTACACACCATCGCTCATTGGGATCATCCTCCTACCAGCAGCAGTCTTGCTGTCCGGCACAAAAATGATCCGGTTATTCCAGTCGAGGTTCTCCGTGCGCATGCAATAAAGTCCTCTCTGGTTCCAGACGTTTACGGTAGACTCGCCATATTGGCTCCTCCTCGGCTGCATTTTGCCGCTGGGCCCCGCTCATTCCTTAGGTTAAGGCTGGATGATGATGCTGAACAGAGGTTGCTGGTCGCCGCAAGCGCCTGCAGGTGGAAGCCCTATGAGTGTTCTGGTGGGCTCTGAAAATTCTCTACTCTAACGGATTCTCAACCGATTACCAGGGAATGGGTTCTGACGCGTTCCGATCGATATTGGCTGTGGGGGCAACGGTGCAGGTGGCAGTGGAAACTAGCGGTCGCGGAGGCAACTCAGGGCCGCCCCCCTCGGGAACTAGAGCTATCGAATGACCTGCGGAAGCGGACACAGGCATAGGTTCGCTTCCGCAAATCATGAATAGGTTAGTCGGCGGTGATGCGCTCCCCGCTTACGTTCCCTACGATATGCACCAGCACGTTTCCGTTCGTGTCAAATTGATCGAGCGTGAACGCTCCTGAGTAGCTGTCATTCCCGGAGCCCATGCGCACTCTCTCCCGAATGTTTGCAGGCCCGATCAAATTCGCTCCGCTCCCATCCCAGGAGAGAGCATAGTGGTTGAGCTTGTACACACGCCCTGTCTGTTTCCACACGCCCATACAAAAACTGCCAGTCATCGGAGCGCGCCCCGAGTTCATGATTTCCGTTCCGTCGGCGTGCCAGGTCACATATCCGCTGTCGATCACTGCGCCATCGGGTATGTCGGCATTGCCTTCGGCCACGAACGAAAACTTCCATAGTCCGACAATCGGGTTCGGTTCCGATTCGTGATAGTCAGCAAGTCGAAGCTTCAACGGTCTGGCGGGCGGTTTCGGGCTTCGAAAGAACCCACATCCGGTGTCGGACGCCTGCCCCCACAACCCTGGGACCAAAGCGATACAGACAAACGCTCCTGAAAGCAAAGCGTTGATACTGAATTTTCGCCTCATTTTTCGTCTTCTCCTCCCCCGATTTGAATCAGGTGGTGGGCACGGTTCTTATCTCAACTGGCAGAACCTCGACAATGCAAAACGCATCACAGCTCGAACACTTCGGGAACACCGGGTAAGTGCAAGTCCACGAAGACGTTAAGGTCGGCTCGCCACACAATCGCTTGACCCTTGGTGGAACTGGGGAGACAATGATGCCCGCTTCGACTGGGTGCGCTCTCCCTCCTCCGGGGATTTCTTACCAATGAACACTGCTTCGCGAACCGCTTTGTTCGGTCCCTTCGAGTTGAATGTGCGCTCGGGCGAACTGCGCAAGTTGGGAACGCGAGTAAAGATGGGGGAGCAGTCCTTCCAGATCCTGTGCATGTTGCTCGAGAACCCGGGAGAAATGGTCACTCGAGAACAGTTGCGCTTCAGGCTGTGGCCTCAGGACACGTTCGTTGACTTTGATCATGGTCTGAATTCCGCAGTCCAGCGTCTGCGCGATTGCCTTTCAGATTCTGCCGCCAGGCCGCGCTGGATCGAGACCATCCCGCGCCGTGGTTACCGCTTTGTCGGCCCCGTGGAATGGTTGGACGAAGGCGCCTTGTCGGCCGCAGTTCCTCAAACCGGCGGAGAGAGTCCGCAGGAAGACTCGACAAGTGCGTCGGCGGTCAGCTTGAGCTCAAAAAGAGAGCTCCGCGGCAAGAAGCTCTTCTTGGCACTTGGCTTGTGCACCGTGACTCTCCTGGCTGCGATCGTTGTCGCCCGCGAGGCAATGCCCAGCATTCCCGAGCCCAAGGCCTTGCGCTTCAGGAAACTGACCAATACACCCGCCCTTAAATCTTGCCCCTACTCGGCGGGCAATCTTGTGTATTTCAATCAGCAGGAGGACTCCGATGCCCCGTTCACGCTCATGCAGCTCTCCACCACCGGAGGCGACCCGTTGTCCATTCCTACGGCCTTGCGGGAGTCGCTTCTGTCTGACATCTCCGCGGATGGTTCCAAGCTGCTGTTGGCAATAGGCGCGCTCACCGCGTGATTTGTGGATTTTCCCCGTGCCTGGCGGTTCTCCGCAGCGTGTGGGTGATATCAAGGCACAGGATGCAGCTTTTTCTTCCGATGCCCGCAAGATTGTTTTTACCAGTGGGAATGATCTGTTTGAAGTCAGCGCCGATGGTACTCGCCTTCGAAAGTTGCTGACTGCCTCGGGATTTCTGGATTCCCCCGGTTGGTCTCCGGATGGGAATCGCATACGCTACCGGCAAACTCCCGCCTATAGTCGCAACGGGGTCTACTGGGAAGCGTCCAGCGACGGAAGCAACCCTCATCCCCTGTTCTCGGGGATCGGCGGTCTGTGCTGTGGCACGTGGAGTTCTGATGGAAAGTACTTCGTCTACTACTCGCGCCGCGAAGGTGAGGAAGGATTCTGGGCGGTGCGGGAAAATGCCGGCTGGTTTCGCAGAGGCAACAGCAAACCAGTCCTGTTAACCCCCAGCACGTTGTTGCATGTGTGCGGTTGGACGAGCCGGTCGGGAAATCAGATTTTTGCGACCGGCGAGCTGCCGCAAGCAGAGCTCATCCGTTTCGATTCGCACTCCGGGCAGTTTCTTCCCTTTCTGGGTGGAGTGTCGGCGGAGTATGTCAGTTTTTCCCGCGACGGAGAGTGGGTCGCTTACACCACTTACCCCGAAGGCGAATTGTGGCGTTCTCGGGTCGACGGCAGCGAGCGGCTTAAACTCACTGGAGCCATGCGCACCCTGAGCGTCGAGTGGTCCCCCGATGGGAAGCAGATCAGTTTCGCCGCCAAGCAACCCGAATCCGCCCTCTACGTGATTTCCGCCGACGGAGGTACGCCGCAGCGTCTTCCATCTGGCGACGCTCCTGTTCTGAGCCACTCATGGTCGCCGCATGGAGATTCGATGGTGATTGGGGAGTGGATCAAGACCACGGCCCCGGTTCTGAGAATGCTCGACGTGAAAACAAACCAACTTTCGGTCGTTCCTGGATCCGAGGGAATGCTCTTTCCCGCCTGGTCTCCCGACGGTCGCTACATTTCTGCCTCCATTGTGGAGGGCCCGAAGAGAGGCGGTTGGCTGTATGAACTCGGCACGCACCGCTGGAAATCATTGCCCATTTTTGGTCCATGCTCCTGGTCGCACGGCAGTCAATCCATTTATTGTGAGCGACGCTCGGACGGTGAGGCTGTGGTGGTGCGCGTGCGAGTGGCCAATGTGACGATCGAGAAAGTTGTCAGCCTGAAGGGCATACGCCGTGCAGATGGGGCATTTGGCGCGTGGTTTGGATTGGACACCAATGACGCTCCGCTAGTTTTGCGCGATATAGGCAGCCAACAGATTTACGCTCTCGATTGGGAAGCTCCTTAAAATGTTGTCGCGACGTGTGCTGCCATCCTACGAAATCCTTCAAAATGGAGAAGGGTAGCCCGCAGCCGAAGCTCGGTGATGCGTGCTTCCGCCAGATGGAGATTGAATCTCCAGGTTTGGATCAAGGACTCTGCAATTTCGGCTTCGGCTTGGCCGTCACAAGAGAAGGAAGTACCAACTCCCGAGTGGTCGGCTAACACCTATCGATCAACGTGGGAAGTCCGAGCGATTTGAAGTAGGCGTTGGAAAGCCCAACCGAGAGGGCTTTGGCCCGAGCGAGGTACCAGGGGCCACCGTAGTACTAGGGAAGAGATGACGGTGCGGGATCGCTCACCACAGCTGCGGCATCGTGCACCTGGCGGATCTTGCGGACCAGCGTATCCGTAGAGAAGGGCTTGTTCAAGAGGACGGCATCTTTGCCGATTTGGGCATTCTCAAGGACTGCCGCGTCGGTGTAGCCCGACATGAAGATCACCGAGAAGTTGGTCCGTTTGCGGCGCAGCTTCTCAACCATTTCGGGGCCTCCCATGCGAGGCATGACGATGTCGGTGATCACGACGTTGATTTCTCCCAGGTGTCGATCTGAGACGACCAGCCCTTGGAGGCCGTTCCCCGCCTGCAGAACCTGATAGCCCATTCCCTCGAGCGCCTTGGCGGCAAGAGTTCGCAGTGGCTCTTCGTCCTCCACCAGGAGGACAACGCCGTGTCCTTTTGCGACCTCTCCGGTCTGCTCGGGCTGTGGCACTGAAGCTGGTTGGTCGACTGCGGGGAGATAGACCTTAAACGTTGTGCCGACCGCCACTTCGCTGTAAACGGAGAGGTGTCCGCGGCTCTGCTTCACGATTCCGTAGACGGTGGCCAGACCCAGTCCGGTGCCTTTCCCCGGCGGCTTGGTGGTGAAGAATGGTTCAAAGATGTGGGCGAGCGTCTCACTGTTCATGCCGCATCCGGTGTCGGTGACTGCCAGTAACACGTAGGATCCGGCAGTGACTTCGCTGTGGAGTGCCGCATAAGCTTCATCCAGGCGGCAGGACTGGGTTTCGACGATCAACTTGCCGCGTCCGGGCATTGCGTCGCGGGCATTCACGGCGAGGTTCATGACCACCTGCTCCAGTTGTCCCGGATCGGCTTTCACGCGCCCGATCTGGTCGGAAAGACTGGTTAAGAGCTCGATGTCTTCTCCCAGCAGCAGGCGAAGCATCTTGAGCATGCCGCGCACGGTGTGATTCAGATCAAGAATCTGGGGTTCAAGCACCTGCTTGCGGCTGAATGCGAGCAACTGGCTGGTGAGTCCGCCGGCTCGTTCGGCTGCCCGTTTGATTTCTTCGAGCTGAGAACGGTTTTCCTCAGGGACGGATTGCAGCAGCAAGTCGCTATATCCCTTGATGATCATCACCAGGTTGTTGAAGTCGTGCGCGATGCCACCTGCGAGGCGGCCAACGGCCTCCAGTCGGGCGGAATGCAACATTCCTTCCCTCGAGAGGAGAAGGCTCTTCCGCATCTGCTCGAAGGCGCGCGTCAGTTCGGCAACCTCGTCCTGGCCCTTCGCCTGGATTTTGAATTCGAAGTCTCCCTTTTCCATCTGGCGGCTGGCCTGGACCAAATCTTCTAGCGGACGGGTGATTTGCCGGGACAGTACGAAGCCGACCAGAGCGCCGGTGAGGACGGCGATGGCTCCCAGAATCATCAGCATCTCGTTCAGGGACCCCAAAAAGCTGGTCGCTTGATCATAGGACCTGAGCGAGTACATCCGGACCGGATGATCGCCCGACAACTCGATGAAATTGCCGAGATAGCGTTCGCCGCCAATGTGCATTTCCTGGCTCGAGTGCGAAGGGCTTGGGGACGTCGTCAGCCAGTTCTGGAAGTCCGGCCAGAAAGATGGATCCAATGAACTCGCGAGCACGGCACCGTCGCGCTCGAAGATCAGGGCGCCGTTCCTGAGGGCCTCTACGTCGGCGACCGACTGCGGAGTCACCTCATGGCCCAGCGCGACGCGCCCCAAGGAGCGACGTTCCGTGCCGGCTCCGGCGGTGATGGCCGCGAAATTCAGGCAGTAGAGATGGCCATCCACCAACCACCAATCGTGTTTCCCGATGGAGCCGAGCAGCAATGACTTACCCCTGGCAGCCGGGACCGTTCCTGAACTGGAATGAAGCGCGAGCAATTCCCCGCCAGTGCCTTCCAGAATCAAGAGATCTGCGCCGCTGGTGCGCAGAATCGATTCCGACCCATCCTGAATGGTGGGGATGTCGCGGGTGGACATGAGCGCTTTCAAGCTGGGCAAGTCCGCGATCAGGGCAACGCTTTGTTCGGCCTGCTGCCGGCGCGCATCCTCGACCTTGCTGTATACCGCTAATTCGGTGTGCAGGGTGGAGGCCAGATCTTCCCAGACGTGAGCCCGCATGCGCACCTGGATGAGCGTCAGTACGGAGGCGGTCAGCAGGAACACCACTGCCAGAAACGACAGGAGCAGCCTCGTCCGAAGGTGGTGAAACGGTCGCGTGAACACGTGTAGATAGAGCTTAATAATCACTCTTTGCCGGGGCCAGACACTTTGGTAACCTGCCTACACGCGAGTAACATGGCATGGGATTCCACGGGTCCCGACGAATCGAGTTTCCCATCAAGCGCTACGGGCTGCGCGGCGGGTTTTCTGTGTTGATCGTGGTTGCGATCAGTACAGTCCTGTGGTCTCAGGACGCAGTGGTCGAGGGAACAGTCACCGTACTTCACCATTCCACCAGCGAAACTGGGAACGGTGACGTGGTGGTGTCGCTTACTCCTCTGCACCCGGGCGGCGTATCCCCCGGGCGCCTGGTTCGCCTGGCCCAGAAGAACAAGAAGTTCATCCCCCACGTGGTTGCGGTTACGCCCGGGACCGAGATCGAATTTCCGAACCAGGACCTGTTCTTTCACAACGTATTCTCGATTCACCAGGGCAAGACCTTCGACCTGGGGTTGTACGAAAGTGGAGCAGAGCGGAAAGTCAAGTTCACCGAGCCGGGTATCTCATACATCTTCTGCAACATCCATCCGGAGATGAGCGCCGTGGTGGTGGTCGTGCGCACGCGCTACTTCACGTTGACAGGCCAGGAAGGAAACTTTCAAATCGACCGCGTTCCACCGGGACGGTACAAGCTCGAGGTCTGGTATGAACAGGCCTCAGAGGCCGAATTGGCGGCCCAGGAGCAGGAGGTGGAGGTGGTCTCCGGCGCCAATACGCTGGCCAAGATCACCTTGCACTCCTCAGACGCTCCCCAAGAACATCTGAACAAGCACGGCGAGCCCTATTATGCGGACAAGGCGAAACGCCAATAGGGAAGGGATCGGCCGGCGCAGGGGACGCGCATTCAGGCCGCGGAGCCTTGGTACTCGTCAGATTTATATAGTTGATCCGATGCTAGAGCTGCGAGGGATTCCACACCATTGACTCTCTCGCGAGGTCGTAATCCCAGCGCTGGGCGCCGGTTGCGAAGACGATCGACCTGAACCCGATCGGCTGAGCCGCGCCGCGCACGGTGGCGGAGTTCACGAAGCCGTAAATGTCGCGCCGGCTGACCCCTTGCCATTCGATGCGCAAAACGTCCCTTTGATCGCCGTCCAGCTGGACTCGCGCATCGATACCGCGCTCGCGCAGCTCGGTTTCGATTCTGGTCGCAAAGGCCGAGCGGGTTTCCATGGTGGGTTTCGCCTGGGGTGCTACCCCGGCTTGCGACTGTGCGAGCGCCGGCTGTCCGAGCGAAGCAATCAGGAGTAGGGTTGCCAGGGCTAGACAGCTGCCCGCCAAGGTTCGGAGATTCGATTTGATGAGTTTCATAGCGGTATGGACCAAGGCCAGAAGGATAACCCGCACGGAGCAAGGGCCCTAGATCACCGTGGTAACGTCCGTCGCTTACCAAGGCTACTTCTGGGCGCCCTAACCGCTTCACCGCTGGAATGCTGGAATGTTGGAGAAACCGTACTCCGAATGGTCGGAGAGTGTCAATGTCTGGTTGAGGTGCGCGGGGTAACGGTTTACGATCCCGAACGTCCAACCGTACGGCCTCGCCGTCGCCCTGCGGGTTCCGAAGCTCGGGAAGGCGGCGCCTTGATCGGCTCGCCTCTGGCACGGGGGATCGAGCGGCCGGGGCTTAGGGTTCTGAAGGGGCGAATTCCAAGCTGGGCAGGTTCCTTCCTGACATTTCGACGCAGGCTTATGAGCTTTTCCGAACCAACCGCAATCGAAGTTCGTAATCATTTTGTGTCTCAAAAAGGGGTAGCTTATGCGCCTTCTCGAGGTTCTGGTGGTAGCGCTGTTCTCGGTCTCCCTCATGTTCGGCCAACCTTCTCCGGCGGCTTCCGAGAAGCCCACTGAACTGCCGAAGCTCGAGTCCTTCGACGTCAAAATTGCCGATCCCGCGATTCAGCCTTGTGATGATTTCTACAAATACGCGTGCGGGAAGTGGCTGAGCGCCAACCCCATTCCGGCCGATCAGGCGGCGTGGGGACCGGGTGGGCCGCTGCAAATCTGGAATGAGACGGTCCTGCTCCAGACGCTCGAAAAGACCTCGGCCAACGACCCCAAGCGCACGCCCAACGAGCAGAAAATCGGCGACTACTACTACGCCTGCATGGATACAAAAGGGATCGAGGCCCATACCCATGAATGGCTGAAGCCCGAGTTGGAGCGGATTGCGAGCCTGAAAGACAAGAAGCAAATCGCGGAGGAGCTAGCGCACCTCCACCAGACAATTCCTGGCGCCAATCTGCAGGGGGATGACGAGACCAACGCAGCTCTGCTGGGCTTCGCAGGGCAGACGGACTACGATGATGCGTCCCGCAACGTAGCTCAAATCGACCAGGGAGGGATGGGGCTGCCCGGACGCAGCTACTATCTCGACAGCGACGACAAGTCCAAAGAAATCCGCAAGAAGTATGTGCAGCATATCCGCAACCTGTTAGTGCTGGCGGGGGAAAAGCCGGAGCAGGCGGAGGCGGATGCAGCCACGGTTCTCGATATCGAAACGGAACTGGCGAAGGGCGCGATGGACCCGATCGTGCGGCGCGATCCCAAGAACGTAAATAACAAGATGTCGCTCGAGGGGGTCCAGGCGCTGACGCCCTCCTTTGACTGGCCAACCTACCTGAAGCTGGTGAAGGCGCCGGCCACGCCCCACTACATCGTGACCTCGCCTGAGTTCTTCAAGAACCTCGAAAGCATGCTCGAGAAGCATCCCCTCGATCACTGGAAGACCTACCTGCGGTGGCAGATGCTGCATGGCAACGCCAATACCCTGAACGAAGCCTTTGTAAATGAGAACTTTGACTTCAACGCGCGGACGCTGGTCGGCTCCAAGCAGCTTCAACCGCGCTGGCGGCGCTGTGTTCGCAACACCGACGGCAACCTGGGCGAAGCCTTAGGACAGGTCTACGTAGCCCACGCGTTTCCCCCAGAAAGCAAACAGCGCGTCCTGAAACTGGTGGAGGACGTCGAGGCGGCGATGGATAAAGACATTCAGTCCCTGGACTGGATGACTCCGGAAACCAAGAAGCAGGCGGAGGTGAAGCTGCACGCCACCCTGAACAAGATCGGCTATCCCGACAAATGGAAAGACTACTCGAGCGTCGAGATCGGACGAGACAATTATCTGATCAACCGGCAGCATGCTGCCGCCTTTGAGTTCCAGCGCTCGGTCGCCAAGATCGGCAAGCCGGTCGACCGCAACGAGTGGACCATGACACCGCCGACCATCAATGCCTACGAGGATCCTCCCACCAACACCATCAACTTCCCGGCGGGCATTCTGCACGCGCCGTATTTCGATGCCAGCAAGGACGACTCAGTCAACTACGGAGCCATCGGCGCGATCATCGGCCATGAGACCATTCACGGTTTCGACGATCAGGGGCGTAAGTTCGATGACAAGGGCAACCTGCGGGATTGGTGGACGGCCCAGGACGCCAAAGAGTACGAGGTGCGAGGGAAATGCATTTCGGATCAGTACACGCAGGAAGTCCCCGAGGCGGGCGTCAAGCAGAATGGCCTGATGACGCTGGGGGAAGATACTGCGGACAATGGCGGGACGCACATCGCATTTATGGCGCTCGAGGAAGCCCTGGCCCGCGATGGCAAGGATTTGGACGCGAAGGATGGCGACGGTGTCACGGCCCGGCAGCGATTCTTCCTCGCCTACGCCTACAGCTGGTGTTCAGAGTACCGGCCGGAGTTGCTGCGACTGGTGGTGCTGACCGATCCGCATTCCTATCCGCGGTACCGCGTGAATAACACTGTCTCCAACATGCCGGAGTTCTGGCAGGCCTACGGCTGCCAGAAGGGGCAGAAGATGGTGCACGCCAACGCCTGCCGGGTCTGGTAGGGGTCGAGGGACAAAACCTGGCAAGTAGACGGAGCAGGGCTGCCCCGTCTCCAACCTCACCCCAGCTTCGTACGCGGGGGCATCTTCCAGTGATTTACGCTCTAGAAGCGCCCTCGGAGGACGGCGTTCAGTTGACCCGGATGGACGAGATCCTGTCGTTCCAGCTGTGGCCGGGTGTCACCTGGTAGCTTTGCAGGTTGCCCACATCGTTCCGCAGGCGCAGGCTGGGGCCACGAAAGTTAGAGTCCTGGTACACAGTAATCTCGGTGCGTCCAAAGATCCGGACGGAAGAGATGCGGTCGCTAAATCCCGGCGGGACCGTTGCCATGCGGTCGCCTTTCTCCACGCAGAATCTTTCGCCTTGGAAATCGGCCTCCTTGTAGAAGCAGGCCCCGCCGCGGCGGTCGCGGTCGCGATCCCCGTCCCGGTCCTGATCCCGGTCACGACCCTGGTCACGGTCGCGATCCTGGTCACGGTCGCGATCCTGGTCCCGGTAGCGATCTCGGTCACGGTCATGATCCCCATCCCGGCCTCGGTCGCGGTTCCCACCCACCTCTATGGATGAAATCCTGTCGTTCCAGCTGTGGCCGGGGCTCACCTGATAACTCTGCAGGTTCGCCACATCGTCGCGCAGCCGCAAGCTGGGGCCACCGAAGTTCCTATCCTGATAGACGGTGACCTCGGTACGTCCAAAGATGCGGACGGAAGAAATCCGGTCACTGAGACCTTCCGGAACCTGCTGCATGCGTTCTCCGGCTTCGACGCAGAAGCTTTCGCCTCGGAAGTCCGCATCCTTGAAGAAACACGCTCCGCTCCGTCGATCACGATTCCCGTAGTCGCGGTTCTGGGCGCTCGCGCCCCCGGCGGACCAGGTAAAGGCAACTGCAACAAAGACCAGCCAAAACAATCCATTCGCGAGTTTCACGATGCGCCTCCGGGAGACAGGATATACCTCGATCTTACTCGTATCTCGCTGAGTCGGCAGGGGAAGAACAGGGGAAGGCACTCCCTGCGATATGCCAGGCTAGTTTCCAGCAAGTGAGAGTCATTGCAGTTCGATGAACGCGCCGAAGCGGAACGCCACCAGAAGCACCTGAAGGCGCCGGTCCGGGGTGATTCCGGCGACCGATTCCTTCATCATCACGAACTGGCCGGCTTCGACTGAGATGTCATACAAGTAAACAGCCGCCGGCACGATCCAGGCTATTTTCAACAAATCGAATGCGACACCGTACCCGAACTCATTGCCGCCAATGCCAGCGGCAAAGCCACCAGCGACCGAGCGGGTCGTAGATCTGAGTCCAGTGCATCGCCTTTTCCCTTCACCCATGCGTAGGACTTTTGGGGATGCTCTGGCCCAAATGGGCAACATCGCAAAATGCCTAGAGTGCTAGCCCGTGCAGTAACCGAGCCGCCGCGCGCAATCCCGTAGTATTTCTGATTCCCACGCCGGACGCTTTGGATTCTTTGGATGGGCGAGGTCAGTCGGTATTCGCCCGACCAGGTGCAGAAAAATAGCAGCCGAGTGTTTGTACGCCGGAACCGGCTCCCGAAACGCCACATTGCCCAGATATTGCAGCGCGTCTGAAAGCGCGTAGTAGCCGGGATCGCCCGACTCCCACAGTCGGTCCCGCTCGGCGAATTTCTGGGGCGCAAAGGTCGCCAGGCCGAGCAGGTAGTCCGACCCATACTCGATCATGTCGATGCCCAGGTCGTTTCCCGTATAGATACGAAAGTCTGGCCGATGCGCGTCCCGCAGAGCGAGGCGCTCGAGTTCGAGTAACCGGTCGAGGGACGAGTGCTTCATCCCCTTGATCTCCGGAATGTCCATCAGGCGACGGAAGGTTTCTTCGTCGAAAATCTCGCCGTTCGAAGCGAACATGGGTCCCAACTCAAATGCCAGCACGCGCGGATATCCCCGGCACACTGCTTGGTAGATCGCGGCCTTGTCTTTTCGAGGCTCGCTGTGCAGGCGCGCGGTCTGGAACAGGATCGGTGTGCCACCCAGGCCGACAATGCTATCGATTTGCTGGCGGTAGAGCGTAACGACGTCGCCCGCTTGCTGTTCGATGTAGGCTCCCGCCACGAACGCTACATCGGCGCCCAGCGCATCCCGGGTCCAGCGCAGCACCTCCCGTTTTTCGGCATCAGTGAGGTAATTCACATAGCCCGTGTCCATGTTGACAGCGTTCATCAACCCGGCGCGCTGCGTGGTCACCAGATGTTGTTGGAACGCTTCGACGGCGATTCTTCCTTCCTGGTCATAGGGCAACAGGGCGGCTGCAATGCCCTGCACCTTGCGGCGAGGCTGCCGTCGTTCGGTAAAATCTTCGATTCGCATCCGTAGAGCTCCGAATGCACTCTGGCGTCAGCGCTTCTTCGCAGCGTTTAGCTGTTTGGCGAGTTCAGAATCTTTGTAGTAGCTGTCCAGCGGATAGCATCCGGAAGGCAGCCCGTTTCGAGGCGCTGTCGTACAGTCGCTGAATGTCCGGCAAATGCGCTTACGTTGCGTGGGCTGACCGTGAGAAGCATCCCAGAGCAATTCAGGATAGGTCAACACCATTCTTCCCAGCCCGACCATATCCACCCATCCTTGACGCAAGGCGGCTTGCGCCACATGGGGCAAGAACTCCTGCAAGTAGCTGTAAGCCGATCCCACAACAATCAACTTCGGGAATCGCTCTTTCAGGCGCCTGGTGGCTTCCATCTGGCGCGCCACGCCCAGCAGGGGGTCTTCTGGAGGCTGGTAGCCATCGGACGGCGGGTAGGAGGCCGGCCGCTGAATGTGAGGATTGTAATAAGGGCTTCCCGCGCTGAGATTTACGAGCCGAATTCCAAGTTCCTCGAGCAGCGACAGAAAGCAAATCGTCTCCGCCAGGTCCGCTTCGATCGGGTTTAGCGGATTCACCCCGAATCCCCAGCGGTACGGAAGCAAGCCTCGAAGCGCCTCGGGAACCCCTCGCGCCGGCTTTCCATTCGACACTCCTGCCTGATCTGGACGGAATGGCACCGTATCGAAAGCCGAAAGCCGCACACCGATATGCAGGCGCGGTGCGACGGACCGTATGCCCAGTACGACCTCTCGTAAAAATCGTGTGCGATTCTCGAAGCTGCCGCCGTAACGGCCTTCCCGCGTATGGGCGCTGAGAAACTCATGCGCCAGGTAGCCGTGGCAGTGTTTGACGTCCACGAAATCGAAGCCCAGCTTCCCGGCGGTTTCGGCCGCACGATGGAAATCTTCGACAATGGCGCCAATCTGAGAGTCCGTGAGCAAAGGATAGTCGTGAGAAAGCTTCAGCCGCCGGTCCAAAATGGGGTGGTGATAGAGGATGCGGGGCTCGCTGCGGTCATACGCATTGGGACGGCAGAAACGCCCGGAGTGGGTCAGTTGCAGCCCGATCAGCAATCCCTCCTCGGACCCGGTGGTCCGGCGGTGCTCTTCGATCAACGTCGCCCGCAGTTGCGTCAAACCTTTCTCGGCGCGCGCAGCGATCACGAGTTGATTCGGGTTGGCGCGTCCTTCGTGAGAGACCGCGACCGCCTCTCCGCCCCAGATCAGCTTGGCGCCGCTGCGCCCAAAACGCTGCCAGCGCCGGAGCGTCCTCTCCGAGGGTTGGCCATCGAGCGTTCCGTCCCAGCCTTCCATCGGCTGCACGGCAATCCTGTTGCCGATCTTGATTGCGCCGTTGGCGAGCGGCCACAGGAGCGGGGAATCAACGCCCGACGCGACCTCGAAGTCGCACGGGATCGTCAAATGGAGCGAATCCAGATGCTCCTTGAAGTGTGCTACATCCTTCAGGCTGCCCAGCCGCAGAAACGGATTTGCGCTCATGCCGATTCCCGTCTTTCAGGCAGCTCGAATACGGCCAGAGCGCCTGAAATCGTAGTAGTAGGGCAGCCCCCAAAGCGAGATACCCACGGTGCAAAACAAGACCGCAAAACCGGTCCCGGCGACCTGCACGCGCTCGCGCCGGCCCGTTGAATGTTGGTCAGCGTGCGGTGTGGCGGTGTCCTCCGGGCTTGAAGGTTCGCAACTCTTCGGCAATTGCTCTAGTTCACTCAATCGTCTTCATCTTCCCGGTTGATTTTGCCTGCCGGTTCCGGTAAACGCCGGCAGTCCGGGCACGGCGCAGCGACCCCAGAGCGATCATGTTCACTTGACAATAGTCTAGCAAACGACTAGGGTTTGTGGCCTATTCTGGTTCGGAAAAGGCGGGGTTACCCCGTCGGCCCCCGCGAAGTTCCGAGCGGAGGCAAAGGAGGGTGCGATGAGTCAGGTTCTTTCTGAGATCTTGGAAGCGAACCGGAAATACAGCGCGAACTTCGGTGAGAAGGGTAAGCTCGGGCTCCCGCCTGCCCGCCGCTTCGCAGTTCTCACCTGCATGGACGCTCGGCTCGATCCCGCTCAATACGCGGGTCTTGCGGAAGGGGACGCTCACGTCATCCGCAATGCGGGTGGTCGTGCAAGCGACGATGCCATCCGCTCACTGGTGATCAGCTACAAGCTGCTCGGGACGAGAGAGTTCTTTGTCATCCACCACACCGACTGCGGCATGGAGTTCTTCTCCAATGACACAATGCGCAAGTTGCTGGCCTCCAGTCTGGAGACGGCGCAGTTAACCAGCCAGGGCTTTCGCGACGTGGGGCGAGGTCCGGGCTCGCGTGCCGGCGAGTACATCGAGTGGCTGACCATCGGAGATCAAGCGCAGGCGGTGCTGGATGACGTGGAGCGTATTCGAACCCATCCCCTCGTGCCCAAATCGATTCCCATCTACGGGTTCGTTTATGACGTACGCTCCGGAAAGCTGATCGAAGTGGAAGCCGCAAGAACGATCGGCGCAGCGGCGTAGATGGGACCTCTCCCAAGATGGGGAATCCCGTGCTTTTCGGAGGAGGGTCCAGGCAACAGTTGAAACCTGAGGTCAACATTCGAAAATAGGAGCTGAGTCACGGGCGGCGGATCGGGAGGTTATCCGCTGGTCCGTTCCCCGGTCTGCCGGCGAGCTGCGGCAACGTATCGAGATTCAAGGTCTTGATGACCTGGAGCGCGAAGAGATCGCTTTAGAGAATCGCAACCTCGGTGCCAGATCCGCGATCGGATCCGAGCAATCCGCCCCGGCATTCGCGGAATCTTCGAAGTTCACCAGACTGGAGCCGGGCTGGTTGATCGCAATGCTCCCCGCTTGCTCTCAAACGACGGGAGAGGAGAACGGGTTTGCGGGATTTGGTTAAGTTTGGGGAAAGCGGGTCTTGGAAGGGCTGACGCTCGACTAGCGTTGGCTGCACGGAGACAGCTGCTTGTAGGTTCGAGACGGTGTCGGCGCGAGCTTCGACCGCACGAAACCCGTCACGCTGCTGCCGAGGTAGCGGAGGGCGGGTCCGGGGTCGTTCCAATGAAACGGCGTACTATCCGACCGGGCCCAAGTCTCGAGAAGAGACCACAGACCGACGCCCCGGATGTGGCGTTCGGTCTTCCATGCTCGAAGGTCGTTCAGGGCGAAAACGCAGCGGCGCCCGACTTCGTAGCTGTGGACATCGTCGACCGGCAGGCCCTGAGCATCGCGATATGCCATGGAGCACACGTCAACTCCGCAGCGCTGGGCGAATTCCACGTACCACCACGGGCGCGCATTGATTTCGATCAGTTTGAACAGTCCGTCCCGCTCGTCATACTTGAATTCGGCGCTGAAGATGCCCCGATACGCAATTTTCTCGAGCAGGCGCTCGAGGAGCACCACTGCCCCCGGCATCTCGCTCAGCGGCACGCTGGCGGTCACGGTGCTATTGCCCAGCTTCGACGGAAACATGCGCAGCCGTCGCCGGGCGAACAACGCGCGGACCTGGCCGCCCCTGTCCCGAAACCCATCCAGAAAATACCCGCAGTTCGGGGGGCCGGGGATAAATTCCTGCAGCATGATCGGGAAATCGAGCTTGTCGACGGCGGCGAGGGCCTCGATCCGGTTCCTGACCAGGTAACCCTTGACGCCACGCTTGGACGCGAAGTCCACCGAAGAGAGCGGCTTGAGGATCGCTTCCTCGAACTCGAAATCATGTACTCGAAGCTGTTCGCAGGAAGAAACCAGGTACGTCCGTGGATGAGGGACTTGAAAGCCCCGCAACAATTCAGCAAAACGCCACTTATCCACCAGCGTATCCACGGACGCTCCGGGGGTGCTGGAAGGAAAACGGCGAGACAGGGATGCCGGTAGATGGGCTACGGCCCGCAGCCAGTCGTCGGAGCAAGGAAAAAGAACGGCTTCCTCGATTGCGAGCTTTTCGAGCAGCTCGGGCAGATCTGCCGGTTGAGGGTTTGACAGCCCTACTGGCAACGCCCGGTACCAGCGTGAGTGCCGGACAAAGTCCGATCCCGGACCGAGCGCGTAGGCCGGAATTCCAGCCTCTCGTAGTACGTTCAATACGGCTAGAAGCGTGACTCCGCTTCCCACCGCGAGGACCGGCAACGCGGCGCGCAGAGAGGTACCGACTGATTCTTCGAGATCGAGAGTTGTATGCAAGGGATTCCGGCAGGCCGGGGGGAGAACTGGAGGCCGCCAGACTCCAGTCTAGTGGAGAAAGCAGTCGCCGGCTGTGACGTAAGGCACACGAAAGTTTATCGGCGAGACGGTCTTTCGTCACCAGAGAGGGAAGTAGGTTAGTCAGTGGCCCAGACAGGTCCGAACGAAGTCTTAGAGACGGCCTCGTTTCAGACGATCCCAGCGGGCTGCCCAGGTCGGTGTTCGGAGATCAGCGCTCCGCCTTCACCAGGATTCGACGCAGGTTTCACGGTTCTTCGGCCGACGCGTTGCTACCCACATTGCACTGCTGCCCCACATGGCACTACCGGCCCAGATTGTCCCGAATCCGTCCGAAGTGCCGGATCCCAACATGGCCGAAGACCCCCACATCGCGGACGAGCCCCACGCTGCCGAGGGAATTGAGGACAACTTCGCATCATTGGCGTGGGCCAAGGTGATCGCGGCGGTCAAGAACACGACCAGGAACCTTTTCATCTTCATCCGTATCCGTGCTCCCCTTTAGAGGGTGTGAGAATTGCGTCAAACTGGGGAGCCGCGCCGCCTGGATGCCCACTTGGCAGGCCGAGAAGAAATGGTCATGGAATCAACGAGTTAGATGAACCGGGGCCGAATACAAGAAGACAGTTCGTGAAAAAATGGGCCGCCACCCGACCCGACAACGTGTCCCGAAGCAGTGGAACTGGTGAAACAGGGAAATCAGGGAAACCAGGGCACCGATACGGTTACTCGAGAACCGCACGTAAGTTGTTGTGACCTTGGGGAGGCCAAACACGATCGTAACCAGGGATTCCCGTTTTGGCCGGACAGGTTGGCTCTATTTCAGCCACAATGTTTTCGATGCCTCGCGGGACGACACATCCAACTGGCGCCAAGGTGTTTATCGCCGTCATGGCGCTGGCAGCCTTGGGCTGTTTTTCGTTCGCGCTCACCCATTGGCAGTCGACCGATCCCGTCAAGTTCTCCTGCTACCTGGTGGTAGCGATCTTAGCGTCATCCCTCAAAATCAAGCTGCCCGGCGTGAACGGAACCATGTCGGTGAACTTCCTGTTCATTCTGCTGGGAGTTCTGGAGTTGAGCTTCGCGGAGACGCTGGTCATCGGCTTTGCGGCGGTTATCGTGCAGTGCTACTGGAGGCCGACCAAAAGGCCCGAGACGATCCACGTCCTGTTCAATCTTTCGCAGTTGCCGGTCGGGACCGCGATCTCCTACGGCGTGTACGTGGTAGTGAACCGCTTGCTTCACGGTCCGGTTCCCCTGGCTCTGCTGACGGTGGCCATCACGTACTTTGCCTTCAATACGTTGGCGATGGCCATCATCATCTGGCTGACGGAGAGCAAGCCGATCCTGAAAGTCTGGTCGGAGTGCTACTTCTGGTCGTTTCCCTACTACCTGGTAGGGGCGGCCATCGTTGGTTTGGTGAACTTCCTGAATCGGCACATCGGATGGCAATCGTCGCTACTGGTGCTGCCGCCCGTTTACCTGATGTACCGCTCCTATCGGCTTTACCTGGGCAAGCTCGAAAACGAAAAGCGTCATGCCGAGCAGGTGTCTAGCCTTCATCTTCGAACCATCGAAGCTCTCGCGTTGGCGATTGAAGCCAAGGACCACACCACGCACGAGCACCTGCAGCGGGTGCGGGTCTATGCGATGGAACTCGCCAAAGATCTCGGCTTGAGCGCAGACGAGACGGAAGCGCTGCGGGCCGCCTCGGTTCTACACGACATCGGCAAACTCGCGGTTCCAGAACACATCGTGTCGAAACCTGGCAAGCTGACGCCGGAAGAATTTGAAAAGATGAAAATTCACCCGATCATCGGGGCGGAGATTCTCGAGCAAGTGGAGTTTCCCTATCCGGTGGTCCCCATCGTGCGCTCGCACCACGAGAAATGGGATGGCAGCGGCTACCCGAGCGGCTTGAAGGGGGAAAACATACCGATCGGAGCACGAATCCTGGCTGCGGTGGATTGTCTCGATGCTCTTGCCTCAGACCGGCAATACCGCCGAGCCTTGCCCCTGGATGAAGCCATGGCTCACATAAAAAGCGATGCCGGGAAGAGTTTCGACCCTCGGGTGGTGGAGATCCTTGAAAAACGCTACGTGGAATTGGAAAAGCTGGCTCACGAGCAGCCTTTGAAACTCCCCGCGAAGCTGTCAAAAGACGTGAAAGTCGAACGCGGCCTGGCCCCGGCTGCGGGTTTTGCGGAGCCTGAGAAGCCGATTTCCCACGAGTTCGAACCGCGCCGTGACTATCTTGCTTCGATTGCAGCCGCGCGTCAGGAAGCGCAGGCGCTCTTTGAATTGAGCCATGATCTGGGCACATCCCTCAGCCTTGATGACACCCTCTCGATGCTGTCGGTCCGGTTGAAGCGCCTCGTGCCCTATGACTCCATGGCCGTCTATCTGATGAAAGACGAGTTCATGGTCCCGGTGTTTGTGAGTGGGGACAACTTCCGCCTTTTTTCGTCGTTGAACATTCCGGTGGGGCAGGGGCTCTCGGGCTGGGTTGGACAAAACAACAAGCCGATCCTGAACGGGAATCCGTCGGTGGAGCCTGGTTATCTGAACGATCCCATGAAATACAGCACCCTGCGCTCGGCGCTCGCCGTGCCGCTCGAGGGGGCTTCGAGCGTGGTCGCGGTCATGGCTCTCTATCGCGCGCAGCCCGACGCGTTCACGAAGGACCATTTGCGTATCCTGCTGGCGATTGGTTCGAAGCTGGGCTTCACCATCGAGAATGCTCTGAAGTACCAGGTGGCGGAAGATTCGGCGACCACCGATTACCTCACCGGTCTACCCAATGCGCGATCGCTGTTCGTGCATCTGGATGGGGAAATCGCGCGCTGCCAGCGCTCAAACACGCCGCTCGCCGTGTTTGTCGCCGACCTGGATGGGTTCAAACAGGTCAACGATCGTATGGGACATCTCCAGGGCAACCGGTTGCTCGAAATGTTTGCCGCCTTCCTGAAAGACTCGTGCCGCGAATATGACTACCCGGCAAGAATGGGGGGCGACGAATTCGTCATCGTCGCACCCGGGCTCCAACCGGAGGCGGCCGCGGAGATGGTCGAGCGGGTGGAAGCCATCGTCACCCACATCGGCAAGACTTTCTGCGGCGACGGAAGCCTGTCCGTAAGCATCGGCCAGGCATTCCATCCTGCCGATGGCAGCAACGCGGAGGAACTCCTGTCATCGGCCGATCGCCGTATGTACAGTGAAAAGCAATCGCACCATGCCATGCTCGCGGCGCGCATCGCCGCCGCTGGTTCCTGAGCGGACTGCGCCCTCGAGCACAGCGATTTCGCTTCCACCCGGATAAGCTCAGCGGTGCGCGCCCAGCGAGTTCCAACCTCGGATCCCGTGCCATTCACAAACAAAACTTACGCCCTCCCCTCTCCCGCTCGATTCTCCCGGCACGCCCGAGCCGTGGGCTCTCCGATATACTAGCCGTTACCGCCTCGAGCCCTGACCGGCGTCCCTCGAGGTCATATTCCCTACGCCAAAAGACGCGAAGGAATTGGCTGGGGCTCAATTTCCGTGAGGCCCTCTTGATGAATTGGTCGGAACAAGTCGTCTTGGTTACGGGTGGTACGGGCTCGTTCGGGAAAGAATTTGTCGAGGTCATGTTGAGGGAGTATCGCCCGAAGAAGCTGGTGATTTTCAGCCGGGATGAGCACAAGCAGCACGACATGCGCGCTTCGGGGTTTGATCACTCCAGCTTGCGTTACTTCATCGGAGATGTACGGGATCCGGCTGGAGCGGGCCATGGCGGGCGCCACGGTGGTCGTGCACGCAGGAGCGCTGAAGCAGGTATCGGCCTGCGAGACAACCCCTTTGAGGCGATCCAGACCAACATCATGGGGGCCCGCAATGTCATCGATGCGGCCATCAACCAGGGGGTGCGGAGCATTCTCGCCTTGAGCACCGACAGGCTGTCAATCCGATCGGCCTGGACGGCGCCACCAAGCTGTGCGCGGAGAGGATGTTTGTGCAAGGCAACGCCTACGCCGGGACCAAGGACACACGTTTCAGCTGTGCGCGTTACGGCAACGTGGTGGGGACTCGGGGCAGTGTGATACCGGTGTTTCTCGAACAGCGGAAGAGCGGCAAGATCACGATTACGGATCCGCGCATGACCCGCTTCTGGATCACGCTCGACCAGAGCGTGAAATTCGTCATCCGCTGCCTGGACGAGATGCATGGGGGAATCCGACCGGGAGAGAAACTGCACCAAGCGCTGGTTTCCGAAGACGAGGCTCGCAGTACCGTGGAGGTGGAGGGCATGTACATCATCCAACCGTCCCATCCATGGTGGAAACGCGAGAACTGGGGGAACGCTAAGGCGTTACCCGAAGGCTTTCGCTACGCGAGCGACACCAATGCGACTTGGCTGAGTAACGAGCAATTGCAGGAATTGATCGCTCCGTATGTGCTGACCGAGTCTCCCGTTCCGGCATAGCCAGGCTAGCAATAAAGATATCGGGACTACGACCCGGGTGACTGTTATGCCCAAAAATCAGGAAGTGCTCGCCGTCAATGGGGGGAGCCCCGTCCGCAAGACCCTGCTTCCATACGGCCGCCAGTCGATCGACGAGGATGATATCCAGGCGGTTGTGGATGTGTTGCGGTCGGACTGGCTGACAACTGGTCCCAAGGTCGGCGAGTTCGAAGAAGCGTTTGCCGCCTGGGTGGGCGCGAAATACGCAGTCGCCTTCAGTTCGGGCACCGCTGCCCTGCACGGAGCAGCGTTCGCTGCCGGCTTGAAGCCTGGGGATGAAGCGATCACTTCACCGATGAGCTTTGCGGCGACCGCGAATTGCGTGCTCCACCAGGGGGGGCGGGTCGTGTTCGCGGATGTGTGCTCCGACACGCTGAACCTCGATCCGGAGCGGGTCGTCGAGCGCATCACGCCGCAGACGCGCGCGGTTCTTCCCGTGGATTACGCGGGGCACCCGGCAGATCTGGATTCCATGGTCGCATTGGCCGAGCGTCACGGACTGACGGTTATCGAAGATGCCTGCCACGCGCTGGGTGCAGAATACCGGGGACGACGGACGGGCGGTATTGCGCACATGTCGATCTTCAGTTTCCATCCGGTGAAGCATCTGGCGACCGGCGAGGGTGGGATGGTGACGACGGACCGCGCTGATCTGGCGGAGGCCCTGCGCAAGTTCCGGAATCATGGGATCTCGAGCGATGCTCGGCAACGGCAGACTTCGGGCCAGTGGCACTACGAGATGGTTCTGTTGGGCTTCAATTACCGACTGACGGACAGTGCGTGTGCCCTTGGACTCTCACAGTTGAAAAAGCTCGGGGCGAACCTGGCCCGGCGGCGCGAGATTGCGGCGCGTTACACGTCGGCGTTCCGAGAGGTCGCGGGGATAATTCCTCCAAGCGTGCGCCCGGACGTCAAGCCTGCTTGGCACCTGTATCCGATTCGGGTGGACCGATCCAAGCTCACCGCCGACCGCGGGCACGTGTTTCGGGCACTGCGTGCGGAGAATATCGGCGTGAATGTGCATTACATTCCGATCCATCTGCATCCTTATTATCGTAACCAGTTCGGTTACAAAGGGGGCGAATACCCGGTGGCGGAGGACGCATATGAACAGCTTGTCAGCCTTCCGATGTTTCATGGGATG
>Ga0137418_10000864_pt1 | contig 27860 bp, 24 predicted proteins | sample CZODoug3_1_2_16f_FD_122242 | JGI IMG/M metagenome (GOLD analysis project Ga0137418, IMG submission 122242) | Vadose zone soil fungal communities from Angelo Coast Range Reserve, California, USA - CZODoug3_1_2_16fungal (Hybrid Assembly) | ecosystem: Environmental > Terrestrial > Soil > Vadose...
ATTGCTCCACTTTCTCGTTCGACTTGCATGTGTTAGGCACGCCGCCAGCGTTGATTCTGAGCCAGGATCAAACTCTCGTTTGAAACCTGATGTCTGCCCCGAAAGGCAGACACGCCTTCACGTTCGAAAACGTGAAGACTTTATGTTGTGAGTACGCTCGGACTTGAGCCCGAACCTTTCCTACTCAATAACTGGCACGTTCAACCTATTTGTCAAAGACCGATCCGCTTCCCGCCTGAGCGGTGCGCTTTCAGTCCAGAACAGATCACGCACGGATGCGAACCTGTCTGTCCTCGAAACCTTTCAAAACTACAGCGCCCGTCGACCGCTGTCAACCCTAAGGAATCACAGGACTTCCACAACTTTTGCACAGTTGTGAGAACTCAACCTAGAGAAGCATCTTGCGCTCTGCGCGCGACGAAACGCCTCTTCCACAGGGACACGGCCAACTTTCGGCTCGAGCCGAGGCGGAAGCGTTTAAGCTTGAAAAAAGATCGCTTGGAGGTTCTTGCGGTAACGCTTAAACCCTTCGAGGAGCCTTGTCCCCGAATGCGAACCCCGTGGCCGGGGCTGATTTCCCAGATTTACAGCTACAAACCTTTTGGATGCCGGACGCGCGACGAGAGTTGCACACTATCGCCCGGCTAGCCACACACTGCTCTCGATGTGTTTGTTTATACCATGTGAATTGGGATTGCGCAAGGGGGTCTTTACTGGTTTGGCTCGTCCGCTCTCCACGATTCGACAAAGGGAGCGTCCGCCGCCCCCTCGTGAAAGGCCTTGATCACTTGATCAGTGGAATTCCAGTGTGATGAACTTCGCGGGCTGCCCACCCACGTTGGTCAGCGTGTGGGTGTAGCCTCCCGGCAGCCACTTGACCTCGCCAGACGCGAAATGACCCGGCATTCGACCCTGGCCTTCCACGTCGCTGCGTACTTTCAGATCCGTGACCGCGACCAGCAGGTGCGGGCCGTAGTGATGGTGCGTGGGTATCATGCCGCCAGGTTGCAGCTCGATCTCGGAAACGCGCACGCCGTCCTTTACGAACAGGATGTCCTGTGTACCACGCTCGAGAACGCGCAGACCGCGCTCCTCGTCCCATTTGGGCAAAGGGCTCGTGCGGGCCTTTTGGTCTTGCAGGAACTCGATGGTGATGTTGCGGAACGCCGTAGGCGCCAGGTTGCGGGCGAGGTGCGCGAAGCCTCCCGGAAGGAGCCGGGTATCACCCTCTTGAAGTTTGAACTGGACGGGCGGCTTGCCCTGAACTTCGTTCGAGACCATGGAACCACCTAGAGTCACGAAGACATAGTCGTGGCGATGGCGATGCATGAGAGTGGATTCGTGCGGGGCAACCTCTACTTTGAAAACGCGCACGTATTCGTTCTCAAGCACGAGATGATGATGCGGCTCGCCGGTAATTTCGACTTCAGTTGTTGTTTGGGCACGGAGGAGAACCGCGGAGAGGATGAAGGAGCACACAACCCAGCGGGATTTCATCGGGCGGAATTCTAGCATTGCTGCGGCCGGGGGCCACGCCTCGAGAAGTCCGGGCATGAGAGCTCCACGGGAGGGAAGAGGCGCCTTCAAGAGCCGCGGGGGCATGAACGGGCAAGCAGGCCGGCCCCTCCGCGGGCGACTCTTTGTCATTTCGCCGCGCGTCATGGCCGCCGTCCAGTTTGAATCTGATTTAGACTGTTCTTGTGACTGACCTCGGCAAAACGCTGGTGTTGCTGGGAGCGCTCGTGGTCGTAGTGGGGCTGGTGCTGATCCTTGTGGGCAAGACCAACCTTCCCCTGGGCCGCCTGCCCGGGGACATCCTCTATCGCGGCAAGAATACGACGTTTTATTTCCCCCTGGCGACCTCAATCCTTCTGAGCGTGGTGTTGTCGGTCGTGCTGTACGTGGTGGGACGGTTTCGGCGCTAGCCTGCGATACACTGCCTGCCATGGGCGCAATGGACCAGCTGGGATTCAGCTTTCGGCCGCCGGAACGGCGCGTCTGGACAGTGCGCGACCTCGTGGTGTCTGTTCGCACCCACATCGAGCGCGAGTATGCCGATGCCTGGGTGGAAGGCGAAATTTCGAATTTCCGCGCCCAAAATTCCGGCCATCTTTATTTCACGCTGAAGGACGCGAACTCCCAGATCAGCGTGGTCGTGTTCCGCTCTTCGGCGCGCCTCCTGCGATTTCGCCCGACAGACGGAATGCAGGTTGTGGTCCGAGGCCGGGTCACGATCTACGAAGACCGTGGGCAGCTGCAGATCAATGCAGAGTATATGGAGCCCAAAGGCGCCGGCGCACTACAGATTGCCTTCGAGCAGCTCAAAGCGAAGCTTGAGGCAGAAGGACTATTCGATTCGGCGCGGAAGAAACCGATTCCAGCGCTGCCATCCTCGATCGGCATCGTGACGTCGCCACAGGCCGCGGCCTTGCGCGATATCCTGCACATCCTCGATCGGAGGCATCACACGGTGAATGTTCTGATTTATCCCGCGCAGGTGCAGGGGGACACGGCGCCGATCGAAGTCGCCGCCGGTGTGCGTCATTTCAACAAGGCCCGGACCGTCGAGGTGATCATCGTGGCTCGCGGCGGGGGATCGGCCGAGGATCTGGCGGCCTTCAATGACGAGGCTTTGGCACGTGTCGTGTCTAGCTCGGGATTGCCGGTGGTTTCTGCGGTCGGACACGAGACCGACTTCACCATCCTTGACTTCGTGGCGGACTTGCGCGCGCCAACTCCGTCGGCGGCAGCGGAGTTGGTCATCCGCTCGCGACAGGAAGTGGAGGAGCAGGTCGAGCGGCTGGACGGACGGCTGGAAAAGGCCATGCGGTACCAACTCCTGATGGGACGGCAGCGGCTGACGGAATTGGCGCAGCACGGTGCATTCGGGCGGATGATGGACCTGATCCGGCGGCGCCAGCAGAAAATCGACGACCTGGTATACCGGCTGGCACATGCGCAGCGCGGCGTGCTGGAGACGCAACGCCGGCGTTTCGAGGACCTGGCGGGGGCAGTGCGGCACTACGATCTGCGGCTTGTGCTGTCGGGTGTCCGAAAGGAATTGGACGCCAAGCTGGCTTCGCTGGCGGCAGCGGCGCGGAGCTTGCTCCTGCAACGACGCTCGCGGCTGGAACGGCTCACGAGCCAACTGGAGGCTCTGTCTCCGGTGGCAATCCTGGAGCGCGGGTACGCGTTGGTGTTCGATTCGTCCGGGAAGCTTTTGAAGGATTCTGCGCGGGTGAGTGCGGGAGACGATGTTTCGGCTCGGTTGGCGCGTGGTCACATCATCGCAACGGTGAAGCAGACCTCGAGGGAGTGAGCGGGCCCGCGTGGCTGGATTACAATAAACTTGCAGTCGGGCCCAAATCCCTCAAGCCTCTGGAAAGAGGAGCGTTCGTGACGCATTTTCTCGCGCCGTGGCCACACGTGTCGGTGACAAACGTCATCGACATTTTGCTGGTCGCGATCGTCATCTACCAGTTTCTGATGCTGGTGCGCGGGACACGCGCAGCGCCCATGCTGGTGGGCGTGGCGGCAGTTGCGCTTGGATTCTACATCGCGCGCGTGGGTGAACTCACCACTCTGAGCTGGCTGGTCAGCACTCTAATTCCATACGTGGTCTTTGCCCTGATCGTTGTGTTTCAAGCCGAGATCCGACATACGCTCGCGAACCTGGGGAGCCGGCTGACGTTCAGCCGAGCCAGTTCCGAGTCCGACGCCTATGACGACATCGTGCTGGCGGCCAATCTCTTCTCCCAGAATCAGACCGGAGCCTTGATCGTGATTGAACGGGAGATCGGGCTGCGGACCTACATCGAGAGCGGCGTGCCGCTCGATGCGCGGCTCTCTTACGATCTGCTGGCTACGGTGTTCCGGCCGAGCGCTCCCCTGCATGACGGGGCGGTGATCGTGCAGAAGGACCGTATTGCCGCGGCCGCGTGTTTTCTCCCGCTTTCGATGAATCCGGTGCTGTCGACGCAGATGGGGACGCGGCATAGGGCTGGAATCGGCATCACGGAGGAGACGGATGCAATCGCCGTCATCGTGTCGGAAGAAACCGGGACGATCAGCCTGGCGGTCGCGGGAAACTTTGAGCGCGCCCTGACGGTCGAACAGCTGCGGGAGCGCTTAAGCGCTCTTCTGCGCCGGTACGTGCCTCCGGCGACTTTGCCGACGCCGATTGCCACTGGGAACGAGGAGAATGTCGACATCGAGCGTTCCCCCAGCTATCGCAATCCTGATCAGAGTTACACGCCCGGAGTGGATCGCTAGCCATGGCCGATTTTCTGCGCCAGTACGTGTTCGCGAACTTTGGTTACAAAGTGGTTTCGCTGGCCCTCGCGGTGGGTCTCTGGTGGGCAATTTCACACGATCCGGTGGCGGCCGTCGGGCTCACCGTGCCGATTGAGTTTCACAACATCCCGAGCAACCTCGAGATCAGTTCTCTGAATATTCCGGAGGCGCAGGTGCGGGTGCGGGGCCCGGAGCGATTGATTCATGAACTGCGACCCCAGGAAGTGCATGTGGAGGTAGATCTGGCGGGCGTAAAGCCGGGAGAGCGTACTTTCGATTTGACCGCCCAACAGGTTCGGCAGCCGCGCGACTTGCAGGTCGTGCAGATCGTTCCCAGCCAGGTCCGGTTGAGTTTCGACATTGGGCTCGCGCGCCAGGTCGAAGTGCGGCCGCGCGTCATTGGAACTTTTGCGGCAGGGTATCGGATTGCCAAGCTGTTCGCGGACCCGGCGACGGTTTCGATTACCGGGCCCAAACAGCGGGTGGAGGCGGTCGAGGCCGCAACAACCGATCCGGTGGACGCCTCTGGCACCATGGAACGTGGCACGTTTGTTGTGAACGCATTTGTCTCTGACCCACTCGTGCAAATCGTGCGGCCAGCCCCGGTGCGGGTCACCGTTCTCATGGAAAAGATAAACGCCGAACCCGCGCCCCAAGGAACAAAACGACCCGAATGAGCCAGCCGACAAGACAGTTGTTTGGGACCGACGGGATTCGCGGGGTCGCCGGCGAATTTCCGCTTACTCCAGAGAGCACTTTCGCCATCGGACGTGCTCTGGGCCACGATCTTCTACGCGTGAACCCGAAGGCACGAGTGGTAATCGGACAGGACACGCGGGAATCGAGTGGTTGGATCGCGGACCGCGTGACCTCGGGCTTGGCCACGCTGGGCGTCGAAGTCGAGAGTGCGGGCGTGATTACGACGCCGGGCGTGGCCTACTTGGCCCGTTCGCGCGGACTCGCCGCCGGCGTGGTGATTTCGGCTTCTCACAATCCGTGGACGGATAACGGGATCAAGGTCTTCTCCGGTGACGGCTACAAGCTGCCGGATGTACGGGAACTGGCGATTGAGCGGGAGATTTTTTCGCTGCTCGAGAATCCGCAAACGGTCGCAGAGCCAAGGACGAAGCCGTTGCCCAGTTTGCCCGGTGACGCCGGTTTACGCGACAGCTACATCCATTGGCTGGCGAAGAGCGTTGGCGCCAATCTCAGCCGTATGCGCGTGCTGGTCGATTGCGCGAACGGAGCCGCAACGGCGGAAGCTCCGGGACTGTTTCGCTCATGCGGCGTGAGGGCGACGTTCATTCATTGCGCGCCCGACGGGAAGAACATCAATGAGCACTGTGGGGCCCTCCATCCGGCTGCCGCGGCCAGGATGGTAGCGGAACGGAAAGGCGAGTTCGACCTTGGGGTCACGTTCGACGGGGACGCGGATCGCGCTTTGTTTAGCGACGCAACTGGGAAGGTGGTGAACGGGGATGCCGTGCTACTGATGGCGGGCCGCGATATGCGTTCGCGCGGGGTTCTGTCCGGGAACACGATTGTTGCGACAACCATGTCGAACATGGGTCTGGAAGTCGCGCTCAAGCGTTCACAAATCCGCCTGCTACGCGCGAACGTAGGCGACAAGTACGTGCTGGAAGAGATGTTGAAAACCGGAGCGACCCTGGGTGGAGAACAGTCCGGACACATCCTGTTTCGCGACGGTGACGCGACCACCGGCGACGGCCTCCTCACCGCCTTGCGGGTGATGGAAATCATGGTGCGGAGCAGCCGAACCCTGGCCGAGCTGGTCACCGACCTCAAGGTTTTTCCGCAAACGATTCAGAACGTGCGGGTGCACGAAAAAGTTCCCTTCAGCCAGGTGCCCGAGATTCAGCGAGCGATTGAGGGTGCCGAACGGGAACTGGACGGGAATGGGCGAGTGATCGTGCGGTACTCCGGTACCGAGGGGCTAGCACGCGTGATGGTAGAGGCGGAGTCGGAGGAGAAGATGAACGCCCTGGCAACCAGCATCGCCTCGGCGATCAAGGCACACTTAGGCGCCTGAGACATCCGTGGTTCATCTTCGAAGCGCGCTCGAGGACTGCGTTTTCATTCTGCCCGGAGCGGGTGTAAGCGCAGAGAGCGAAATTCCCGCGTGTTTGGTCGTGGATAAGCCGATGTCGCCGCGCCCCTATCGATTGCCGAGCTCTGTGCTTGCGGTGGCCCTGGTTGGGACGCTGATCTACCTGTTCGCACCCGGGCCAGTGGCTGACCTGTTCCGCAGTTTGGCGAATCTCTGGAGTCTTGGACTGATTTTTGCCTCAGGGGCGACATTGGTCTGGTTCGCCTACTCGGTCTGCTTGCGCCGATTGCTGCGGGTCAGAAGGATCGCGAACCTACGCCTCAGGCGCATGCTAACCGAGGGACAATCGGACTCCTCAAATCTCCGGCCTGATTAGGGTAAGCACATTTCGCGTCACGAGCCGGGCGCACTCCGCGATCCCCGTTCTATGATTTAATTCCCGCCCCCGCGGCAGCCAGAGCTGCTGTCTCATCGTGCTTGCGTGGTACGTCGAGGGGGGTGGATAAGTTCGGGGTGCTTTCCCGGGCAGGAAGTGTCGACCCACCCTTTGAAGCCCCGGTTACCGGCACGCATCCCCGCAAGCTGCAGGCCGCGCTGCCCCACATCAGTGGTTTTTCCCCGGGGGGCATTCGGATGTGCTCACGGGGAGCAACCCGATACCGGCCGTCTGTGAGTACCGGTCCCTGCGCAAGCAACTGTGGGGAATGGTCCGACGCACGTTGGGAGCGGGCGAGAGCTCTTCCACACCCAGCAGATCAGTTCCCAGGATGTTCAGGCAGTGAGCGAGTTCCTTCACTCAGCGCGCAACCCGCGGTGGGAGTCGAACCACCACGCCCACGGAACCAGGATTGCTTCCGCGGCGATGCCCGTCCAGACAAGGGCGGCGACATTGGGCGGTGGACCGCTGAAGCGATCCCCGATGTACAACACCAGCAGTAAACCCACATAAGAGACAAACGCGCGCCGGCCGATACGGTCGCGGGCGCGCGTGGCGCGCACATACAGCCAGACGCCCACCGCGAGCATGCTGATCTCTACCACGAGGGTTCCGGCAATCGAATTCCAAAGGCCGACGCCAAGGCGGGGCCCACCACCGGGATAGAGCGGCATATCGGGTCGATGAGTTACCCAGTCCAGCACCCAGTGACTCACGACACCGATCCAGATGGCGATCGTGCCCGGCCGATAGTGCGCCATCCAGTGATAGACCACAGCGAAGAGAGTGGCCCACACGACCGACATCAGCAAGCTGTGCGACCAGGGATAATAGGCAAAATCCAGGGGCGTAAAGCGCGTGTTGCCCGGATCGATCCGTACCTGCTCCCAGCCCAAGAGCACAAACACCGGCCAGAGCAGGTCGAGGAACAAGGGAGCCGAGAGCAGCCAGGCCAGCGAAGTGCGCGGCGCGAATTTCTTGCCGGCAAAGCCGACAGCAAAATGGCCGATGAACATATCGTGAACACCAGCTCTCTTGCCGGCATTCATCCCACCAAAATAAGGGGCGGGCGAGTCTCCGGCCTAGTCCATATCCCGCCAGTTCGGCCCCACACCGATTTCCACCACCAGCGGCACGGCCAGCGGATGAACTCTTTCCATCTGTTCCCGCACCAGCGATCGCATCACGTCGAGCTCTGCCTCGGGAACTTCGAAAACCAACTCGTCGTGTACCTGCAGGGTCATGCGGGACGTCAAATTGCGCTCCTCGAAGGCGGCGTCGATGCGGATCATGGCCAGCTTAATCAGGTCGGCGGCCGTGCCCTGCAGGGGAGTGTTGACGGCGGTGCGTTCAGCGAAGCCACGCTGGTTGGCATTCTTTCCGTTGATGTCGGGAATGGGGCGCACCCGGCCGAACAGTGTCTTTACTTTCCCGTCACGACGGGCTTCTTCGAGCGTCCGGTCGATGAAAGCGCGCACGCCTTTGTATTTCTCGAAGTACGCATTGATGAACTGTTTGGCTTCGCCGGGCTCAATGCCCAACTGTTGCGACAGACCGAAGGCTGACAAACCGTAGACGATTCCAAAATTCACAACCTTTGCTTGCCGGCGATGATCGGGCGTGACCATGAGCGGCGGAACGCCGAAGACCTGGGAAGCGGTGAGCGTGTGAATGTCGTCGCCGCGGCGAAAGGCTTCGACCAGGAGTGGATCCTTCGAGAAGTGCGCCAGCAGGCGAAGTTCGATCTGAGAGTAGTCGGCAGCCAGCAGAACGTGGCCGGGTTCGGCGGTGAAGGCGGCGCGGATCTCGCGGCCGAGTTCGGTGCGGATCGGGATGTTCTGCAGGTTCGGGTTGGCCGACGACAAACGACCGGTGGCGGTGCCGGTCTGGTCGAATGTGGTGTGCAGTCGTCCGGTGGTCGGACTCAGCAATGCCGGGAGGGTGTCGACGTAGGTGGACTTCAGCTTGGCGAGCTGGCGGTATTCCAGCACCAGGCGCGGGACTCGATGATCCTCGGCAAGGCCCTCGAGCACATCCACGGCAGTCGACATCGTTTTGCCCTTGCCATACTTCACGGGCTTGGGCAAGTTCAGCTTGTTGAAGAGCACGTCACCGAGTTGCTTGGGTGAGTTGATGTTGAATTCAAAGCCCGCTTGGCGACAGATCTCTTTCGCCTTGGCATCCACGTCCCGCTCCAGCCGCGCGGACATCAGGGCGAGCGTGCCGGTGTCAATCTTTACGCCCGCCCGCTCCATCCGCGCGAGCACGGGAACCAGAGGCCGATCGATCTGCTCGTAAATCTTCTGCAGGCCCGATTCTTCGACTTCACGGCTCAGGGTTGTGGCCAGGCGGCCAGTGATATCTGCGGACTCCGCAAGATTTCCAGAAAGCTTCAGATTGCAGCGCCGTAACGCGACTTCGGGCAGACCGTGCGATGAATAGGTGGGATCAAGCAAGTAGGAGTAGAGCCTCGTGTCGTGTTGCACGCCCGACAATTCAACCCCCAAGGGTGCGAGCGCGTGAATCGCCGCCTTGTAGTCGTGCACGGCTTTGGGGAGCTTGCCATCGGACAGGGCGGATGTGAGCCGGGGCGCCGCTTCCGATGCCAGGGACACGGTTGCGGCGGCACCGGAACCGGAGGAGATCGCGACGTTGTGAACGGGCAGCGGAGCACTCGGGAGCGAAGCCCCGGCTCGCAAAGGCAGCATACCGTCCTCGGGTTCCTCGCCTTCCTCGTCGTCCTCCCTGGCGACAGACCCTGTCGCCTCGACCGCGATTGAAAGAGAGCCCCCCTCTGGGATGCGCGCGAGGACCGCGTCCACTTCTTCGCCAGACCTGGCCTCCACGTAGCGCGCTTCCGTTATCTCGACAACCGGCAGCAGTTCCTTCAACAGCGACGTGAATTCCAGCTCGGCAAAGAGTTCGCGCAGCGTCTCGACGTCGGGCTCGCCTGACTTCATGGCGTCAAGATCGAGTTCAACCGGGACGTCCGTGTCGATGGTTGCCATGCGCTTGCTGAACAGAACGATCTCACGATTGTTCAGCAGGGACTCTTTGTAGGTTTTCTTCTCAACTTCGGAGGCCCGCTCCAGCGCCTCCTCGACCGTACCGAAGCGCTTGATCAGTTCGACGGAACCTTTGTCGCCAATGCCGGGGGCGCCCGGAATGTTGTCGATGCTGTCGCCGCGGAGCGCCATGACGTCGACCACGCGGTCAGGCGGGACGCCGAGGATTTCCTCCACCTTGGCAGCATCGGCGATCAGGTTGTCTTTGGGCGGGTTCAGCACGAGGATCTTGTCAGTAATCAACTGCAGCATATCTTTGTCGCTGGAGACGACGTAGACGACATGGGACTGGGCCGCAGCTTTGCGAGCGAGTGTGCCGATGAGGTCGTCGGCCTCGAAGCCTCTCTGCTCGAGGATCGGAATGCCGTAGGCCTCGAGCGCGCGCCGGATGTAGGGGACCTGCTGGACGAGATCCTCCGGCATTTCCGCGCGGTTGGCTTTGTAGCCGCTGTACCGAACCTCCTGAAAGGTTTGCGTCTTGATGTCAAATTTCCGGACGGTCGTAATTGCCTCGGCTTCCTGATCGCGGAACGTGGGAGCGCCCACATCAAAGACGGCCGCGAGATATTCCGGGGAGAAGTCGTCGCGCAGCTTGCGCAGCATGTTGACGAAGACGTAGGTAGCGGCAGTGGGAACACCGGTCTTGGTGGACATGGGCCGCTGCCGCGCCATGGCATGATAGGCGCGGAAGATGAAGGACATGGTGTCAATCAGGAAGACTCGGCCTTTGGCATCTGCCGCAGGGCGCGGGACCGAGGTCGGCCTGGCTGCAGACTCCTTGGGCACTGCCTCAGATTTTCTTAGCGATGATGTTTTTCGAGGAGGCAACAGTTCAGTTTATCAGCAGTGTGGGAGGGGAATCTCGGGTTGCGATGAAACACAGCAGCCTGCCTGCAGGAGTCGAAGGACGCCTTTCGCTCCTGCTCTCCAGGAGTCTCCTAGTATCCGAAGGTCAGGCTGAAATCTGCGGCCACATATTTGACCGCGGCGCCGCCCGGTGAATTGCGGAAGACTAGGTAGTATTTTTTGGGCTCGTCCTGGGTGGGAGGGAGCAGGAACTCCACTTCTTGATCGTGAGTTGGATCGACGCTGTATAGGGCAGTTCCGTCACCCTGGCCATGGGAGAAGTCAGAGAACTGCTCGGACTCCATGAGCAGGAAATCCACGTCGGCGCTCTCGTCGCTGCGGTCGTCATCTCCGGGCCTCCGCACAAATGATTTGAAGGTGCCGTGCAATCGGGGAATGACGGAATGGATGGGGACCTCAAACTCAAGTTGGACGTATTTCTTCACGGGGAAGGTCTTGTGGAGGAAGTGGACAGGCTTAACGCGGGTGGAATCCGCCCGATTGAGAGGATTCAGCGTCTCTTTCTGCGGCGGCGTGCTTTTTGAGCAACCCCCGAGGGTGAAAACCAAAGCCGCGGTAAGCGCCATGACTGGCTTTGCACGCATTTGGATTCTTCAAAACTCCTCGCTGGATCGGCGGCCGTTGCGAAATACCCAAAGTCTGCGGACTCGACCCTCAGGTCTTCCCGCGGGTTTGCCCAAACTCTGTCGTGTAGTGCAGCCGGATTTCGCCGCAAGTTCCCTGCTCGGGCGAGTACACAACGCAGGTGTCGAAGGGACGCGAGTAAACGTGAAGACTGACTGCTCTCTGCTGAAACTCCCGGGGATTCAGGACCCGGTGCACGGGCTCAAGCGGATCTACCGCGCAGGGATGAGTGGGATTCATCTCCACGGTGTCGGCGGTTGTCAGTTCGCATTTTCCTTCTTCGATCTTTTGGAACACGACCCGGTAGTTCTCGACCAGCAGTCGGCCGACGGGCACGGCCATCCAGCAGTTCTGGTCACGGTGATTGTGCACTGAGCTAGCCTGGCCGAGTTCCCAGCAGATCGCAATCAGCTCATGCAGCGGCGTTTTGTCGATCAGGTTGCGGGTGTAGTGCTGGCGATCCCAGCTCAAGTAGGGAGCGAGCGTGTCCGGCATGACTTGCGTGCGATGAAGAAAATCGACAATTTCCTGAGTACGCTCGAAGGCCCGTGCCGGAAATTTTCGCAGCTCTGTAACGAAGGTTTGCAGAGAAACCTGTTTCTGAGTTACCAAACTCATGCTGTACTCCCGGGACACTCAGCAGTATATTCGCTCGCCCGGCGACATTGTAGTTGGCATGGGACTCGTTCATTCGACGAACATACAGTCCCCGTACGAATAGAAACGGTAGCCCCCCTCCACCGCATGGCGGTAGGCTGCCAGGACTGGTGCCTGCCCTCCAAATGCACACACCAGCATCAACAGGCTCGATTTTGGCAGGTGAAAGTTGGTCAGCATCGCGCCCACGGCGCGAAATGAGTAACCGGGATAGATGAACAGGTCGGCTTCGCCGGCGACGGAAGAGACTCGTCCGTCGGGCTCGTGAGCGATTGCGTATTCCAGTGTGCGGACAGTCGTGGTCCCTACGGCCACGATCCGTCGACGCTGGTCGAGGGCGCGATTGATCTGCGCCGCGGCCGCCGGTGAAATCCGGTAGGCTTCCTTGTGCAGACGGTGCTCCTCCACGCGTTCCCCGCGGACCGGCTCAAACGTGCCCAAGCCTAGGTGGAGGGTGATGGCCGCAGTCTCAATGCCGCGATCGCGGAACTGGGCGAGGATTTCGGGCGTGAAGTGCAAGCCGGCGGTCGGGGCAGCTACCGACCCTCGCTCCTGAGCGTACACCGTCTGGTAGCGCTCGCGATCGCGGGGGCTGTCATCGCGGGCGATGTAAGGAGGCAAGGGGACGTGTCCCAGCTTCTCCACCGCTTGAAAGAAGTTTTCGACTGGGGCGAAACGGATCCGGCGTTCGCCGAAGGCCCCCCGAGCGATGACCTCCCCTTCGAGTTCTTCCCTTTCGCCAAACTGGATTCCGTCGCCGACACCGATCTTGCGACCCGGGCGAACCAGGCATTCCCATTCGTTGGGATCTTCGCTCAGCTGGCGAGTCAATAAGACTTCCACTCGGCCTTGCCCGAACTCCGGCGAGGCCGGGTTACGGGGACCGAGCGCCCGGGGCTTAGTGCCCATCCGTCTCCCGTAGAGCCTCGCCGGGAAGACCCGGGTGTTGTTGAGCACCAGGAGATCGTCAGGACGCAAGACATCGGGAAAGTCCCGGAAGGTGCGGTCTGCCAGATCACCGGTCGCTCGGTCCAAATGGAGCATGCGGGACGCGGCCCGATCGGCCAGGGGCTCCTGCGCGATGTGCGCTTCGGGAAGCTCGTAGTGGAAGTCGGAGACCAGCACGCACGTCGATTATAGGGGCCTCCGCGGCCCGCGGCGCATCCGTTACCCAGGGAACCTGCGCCCTCCGAAAAGTCCGCAACAAATCATTTCGGCGGGCCACGAATTGGATTGTCGTCCCCTAAGACGGTGCTGTACCATGAGCCAGTCAGGCCCTCCTGCCGTCCTAATTCCATGGCCACCGAACGCCAATATCGGGAGCAGATTGTCCGCTACGGCCGCACCCTGCACGAACGCGGCTTCGTGGCCGCGACCGACGGCAATCTCTCCGTCCGCCTGGATCAGAACCGCATTCTGTCTACCCCCACTTGCATGAGCAAGGGCGAGATGCGTCCGGCGGACATGGTGATCGTGGACATCGAGGGGCGTCTCCTGTCAGGACGACGCAAAGTTTCAAGTGAAATCGGGATGCATCTGCTGATCTATCGCCTGCGTCCCGATGTGCAGGGGATCGTGCACGCGCACCCGACCACGGCGACGGGGTTCGCCGCCGCCGGGGTCGCGCTGAATCAGCCGCTGGTCTGTGAAGTCGTGATTGGACTGGGTTCGATTCCGTTGGCCAAGTATGGTACGCCCGGCACTCCGGAACTCACGGAAGCGCTCGAACCGCTGGTTCCGCACTACGACGCCATTCTGATGTCGAATCACGGGGTCGTCGCCTACGGGACGGATTTGTCGCAGGCGTTCATGAAAATGGAGACGGTGGAGCACTTCGCACGGATCGCATTGGTCACCCACCAACTTGGTCACCAGCAACCACTGGGCGCAGCCGAGTTGGAGAAACTGGCTGTGGTGCGAGAAAAGTACCTGGGAGGGTCGCAGTCGGAGCCGCCGATCCCCCTTCGCTCTCCCGCGCCAGCGAACGGCAACCATCGCAAGAAAGCCGCCGCAGAATCGGATCCAGTCGCAGAAGCGCTCCGGCGGCGGCGCGTTTCTCAGTGACGTCCGATCGCTTCAGTCCCCGCCGATCCGGAATCGCAGCCCCGCCCGAACGTTGATCCCTAACGCCGGATATCCGACGACTTCCTGATACTGCTGGTCGAGAGCGTTCTCAACATTTGCGTAGGCGGTGACGCGCGAATTCACGGCGCACCACCCTCCGAGGTCGAGACGAGCGTAGCCGGGCGCGTGATCAATCCCGAATCCGAAGAAATCAGAATCCGAGCGTCTTCCAACGAAGCTTCCTCCGACACTCGCGCCCCAGCGGCTCTCCAGATGGTTCAGCAACAGGCTCCCAGAGTGTTTGGGGCGGCGCAGAAGCGGCGAGCCGGCCGAGTGGAACGAATCGAAGGCAAAGGGCGCCTCCAGGATCTGGGTGGAGTCGTAGGTATATCCACCGTTCAGGGAGAGTCGACTGGTCAGGCGGCCTTTCAGTTCGAGCTCCGCGCCGTGGGCCATCGATTTGTTGATGTTGACGTACTGGCCCGCAAAGGTCTTGAAATCCAGCGTCTGAAAGTCGATCTGATTGCGGAACCGATTGTGGAAGTAGATCGCGGAGAGCGCAAATTTTCCGCCCAAGAGGCTCTGATCGAATCCCGCCTCGAATGCGCGATTTTCTTCCGCCTTCAGATTGGGGCTGCCCATGACAAAGGGAGGACTGGGCAGAACCTCCTCGAATCTGGGCTCCTTGATGCCGGTCGCATAGGAGAAACGCAGCCTCGTTCCCGAGAGAATCCGGCCGCCGCGCAGCGCCTGGAACGTCACGGCGACGCGGGGAACGCCCTTATTTCCAAAGGTCTCGTGGTGGACGAGGCGAGCACCGGCAATGGCGGAGAAACGCCCCCATTCGAACACCTGCTGGCCGTACACCGCATGGTTTAGCCGCAAACCGTGCAGCAGGTTCGAAAACGCATTTTCATCTTCGAACTGGTAGCCAACCGTGGTGTGCGCCCAACTCCGCTCCGTGTAGTCGCCTTGGTATTCGAATCCGGCGCGATTCACGTCGAGGGTGTTGCGGTAAATGAAATCCATTTCGCCAAAGGGTGAGACTCGATCGGGGTCCACCACATCGTTCTGGTTCAGTCTCCGATGGCTGTACTCGAAACCGGTGAAACGATGCTGCCAGCGCGAGGGCCCCGCGATCGTCAACTCCGCGCTCGCTAACAGGTTGTTCTGGCGTGCGCGCTCGTTGGTCTCAGGCGGAACGGGCGGCAACCCGTCGAAATACCATTCGCCCTGCACAGCGCTGCGACTGTTGGAGTGGCGAGCTCGGAGGCGGAGTTGCGCCCGGCTACTCAAACGCACCCCGAAATTCGCTCCCTGCAGCGAGTTCGAGTAATCATCGTTAGGCCCAGAGCCCTCCGTGTTGAATTGGTCCCCGAACACGTTGTAGTCGAAACGGTCCCGAGCCCCCGCCACCGAGACGTAACCATGGGCGGTGGAGAGGTTTCCACCATCGGCGCCGAAACGCAGTTCAGGGGCCTGCGTGGTTCCGCTTCGGGTGAATATCTGGACGACGCTGGTCATGGCGTCGGAGCCATAGAGCGTGCTTTGAGCACCCCGCAAGAACTCCATGCGATCCGCCCCGCCCATCGGAACCACACCGAAATCAAAGGTGCCGCCGGGATCATTGACCGGAACCCCGTCGATGAGAACTTTGTTGTAGCGCGAATCCCCGCCGCGCACAAACAGCGACGCCTGCCCGCCATGTTGTCCCACCGTGCTCACGACCGCCCCTGGCAGGAAGCGCACCGCATCCGACGCAGCGACCGGCTGCATCGCTTGCAGTTGGTCGCTTTCTAACGTAGAGATGCTGGCTCCCGAATCTTGAACTGGTATCGGAGTCCGGGTAGCACTGACGACGACAGTCTCAGAGGCACCCGCGACGGTGAGCTGTACAGGGACGGGGGACGACTGGGGCAGAGACACATCCGTCGTTTGTGCCGCGAAGCCCGGAGCCAGGATCCGCAGGCGGTAGGAACTGTCGTTGAGGCCTGAGACTGAAGCAATGCCCTCCGCGGAAGTGGTGAGTACGGCGACCGGCGCGGAATCACCCGCGGGGAATACCGAAACCTGGGCACCCGGCACAGCATTGGAACGTGGATCGAGCACTCTGATTTTGAGATCAGTGGCAAACGCCGACGCGGAAAGAAGCGCCAGCGAAACGTAAGCACGGAGCACGCGCATGCAATCCTCCTTGACACGCGAAAGGGATTGTTCTGGTTGGCGGCTCGCACCGGTCTCCTGGCTTCGCGAGTAAGGACACAACCTGTGCCCGACTCCCGCAACCGGCCTTCCCGGGAAACTTCTCCCAGTGACCGGCTGCGAATTTCCTCGCATACAGTTGCGCGGCAGCGCGGGATTCGCACCCGCTTCCCAATTCCCGTCCGTGCAGACGGAAATGCGCGAACCTAGAGTTTTGAAAGAGCGGAGAAAAATCCGTGAATGGAAATTTACTGAGGAGACTGCCAGAAGTCAACTTGCCGCGTTTTCCCGTTCCCGCGACTCAGCGTTGCTGGGAACCGGGAACGTTCCCCCGAGTTTATGCCGTGAGAAGATTGGCAAGTCCTGGCTCCCCACCCGCTCCACGTTGGCCTCCGCGAAGGCCTTCACGCGGTCCAGAGACGACTGCAACAGGATGTTGTAGTGTTCCAGATCTTCCGAGCCGATGTCCTTGGGGACCGGAATCAGCGCACCAACCCGCATCAGTGCTCGCGAAAAAGGCTTGGGAATCATGAGACGGTCCCAGGTATTCAAAACCCAAGGATTCTCCATCGCGATATGAAATACGGCCATTGGCACCTTCGAAGCACGCGCCAGCAGGACAGGCCCGGGCTTGGTGACGAAGCGCGGGCCGCGCGGACCGTCGATGGTGAAGGCCACGGTCCACCCGGCTTCGATCTCCTTCCGCATGCCCAGCAGGCCCCGCACGGCGCCCCGGCTGCTCGATCCCCGCACTGGCAGGAAGCCGAACCGGCGGATCATACGGGCGGTAAACTCCCCGTCGAAGCTGGTACTGCTCATCACGCGGATGTTCAGGTCACGCCAGAGATAGGTTGCGGCGAAGGTACACTGGTGCCAGAAGGAATACACAAACGGACGTTGCTCAAGACTGACCGGAGAGCCTTCTTCGCAGGATACAGAAAAACGCACGGTGGGACCGATCAGACGCACCGCGATGGTGGTCGCCCAGGAAATCAAAGTGAGCAGGAAGTCCTGCCAGCGCGTGAAGGGAGGACGATCCGTCGACCGATCCGCGGCAGAGGTGGGCCTGGGGCTTGCACTCACGCAGACATTGTAACGGGAGCGACGATCGGTACTTCCGCAGAATCCAGTAGCTGAAAGGGGACGGCTGAAAGCTGAGGGCGGCCACTAGCCTTCCAGGTAAGCGTCGATCCATTCCTTCAGTTTGCGGCGGCGATCGTCGCTCATGTCGAACCGGACGCCGAAGGAATGCTTGGGTCTCCTCCAGATTACGTTGCCTCGGATCCAGATCCGCGGCAGGGTCAGCAGAGCGAGGGAAATCTCCACCCCTTGGCCAGAAGCCACCTCCTCGGGGGATTTGAGAGACATGCCACCCGCGCTCACCTCGAGGCTCGTGGCGGTGATCTTTTTCCCTGCTTTCAGCTGAACGGAAACTTCAGTCATGACCGGAATGCGCACATAGCGGCGGAATTCGTGCAGCACGAGCATTTGGGTGGCGCGCACCAGCTTCAAGGCCGCGGAGCGCTCCACGGGTTCCTGGAAAATGGCGTTGATGCCATACTTCGAGTAGCGCATGGCCTCCTGCGCGCTCCCGCCCAGCCCGTAAATGACCATGCGGCTGTTGGAGGGCGATGTCCGGACGGCTTCCATGACGGCTTGCGCGCCCGGGCCTAGCTTCACAACGCAGGCCTCGAACTTTTCCTTCTGCAGGCGTTCCGCGGCATTGGCAGGCATCAGTACCGCCGTGATACCGAACTGCTTGAAGCAGTCGAGCAGGACTGTTCTGGTGGAGTCTTTGAGATCTACCAGGGCGATCCGTGCCGCAGCCTGCTTGGTCTGGGGGATTGGGGCCAAGGCGGTGCCGAAGGCTTTGTCCATAACCGTGCGGGGTAAAACCTCGTTTGAAAGCCTATTCTGGCCTGTGAGAGCGGCTTTAGCAAAGGTTCCTTGGGGATAATGCAGGGTACAAAAGTGTCATTACGAGAGTTGGACTGACGGGTTATGCAAATCCCTTGTAAATTGTCGCGCGGATCGGGCTGCCCAGACTGGGACAGCGGCCGGGTGTTGCTGGGACGCCGGCCAGGACCCCGGCAGCACAGCGACTACGATTCGGACCAGCGTTTGAAGACTAGCGCGCCATTCGTGCCACCGAAGCCGAACGAATTGGAGAGCGCATAGTCGAGGCTGGACTTCCGTGCCCGATTCGGAACAAAGTCCATCTCTTTCGTGTCCGGGTCCTGATTTTCTAGATTGATGGTCGGTGGCAGGATCTGGTCACGCAGCGCGAGCACGGAGATTCCAGCTTCGAGTCCGCCGGCTCCGCCGAGCAGATGTCCGGTCATCGACTTGGTGGAGCTGACCGCCACTTTGCGGTCCCCGAAAAAGTTCCGAATGGCGCGAGCTTCGAGCACGTCTCCGATGGGCGTGGAGGTGCCGTGGGCGTTAACGTATCCGATATCGCCGGGCTGCAACTTGGCGTCGTGCAGCGCGTTCTTCATCACGCGGTAGCCGCCTTCGTGTTCCGGCGCGGGCTGCGTGATGTGGTAGGCGTCACCACTCATGCCATAGCCCACCAGTTCGGCAAGGATGGCTGCACCACGCCGTTTCGCAAAATCGAGATCTTCCAGAATCAGAATGCCGGCGCCTTCGCCCATGACGAAGCCGTCTCGGGCCGCGTCCCAAGGACGGCTGGCTTTTTCCGGCTCGTCATTGCGCGTAGAAAGAGCGCGCATGGCAGCGAAACCACCCACCCCCATGGGGGTAATTGCGGCTTCAGCTCCCCCGGCAATCATGACGTCCGCGTCACCCCGCTGGATGATCTTCAGGGAATCGCCAATCGAATGTGCGCTGGTCGTACAGGCGGTCGCAGTCGCTTCGTTTGGTCCCTTGGCGCCGAAGCGCATGGAGACGTGCCCGGCGGCAAGATTTACAATGGCAGCGGGAATGAAGAAAGGGGAGATCTTGCGGGGTCCGCCTTCGAGAAGCGCGCGGTGCTCGCGCTCGATGACGTCGAAACCGCCGATGCCCGAGCCGATGTGAACGCCAACACACTCGGCGATTTCGGGCTTTACCTGCAGGCCGCTCATCTTCATCGCTTCATCCGACGCCGCCAGGGCGAAGTAGATGAAGCGACCCATTTTCTTGACTTCCTTTTTCTCAACGAAATTCAGAGGATCGAAGTTCTTGACCTCGGCGGCGATCTGGCAGGCGTGGCTGGATGCATCGAATTGCGCGATGCGCCCCACACCGCTCTTACCGGCGAGCAGGTTCTTCCAGACTTCCTCCGTGGTGTTCCCTACACCACAGACCAGGCCGATGCCGGTTACTACGACCCGCCTTGCCAAAACTACTTCCCACCTTTCGCGTGCTTGCCGATGTAGTCGATGGCATCCTGCACCGTGCGGATCTTCTCTGCGTCCTCGTCGGGGATCTCAATATCGAAAGCCTCTTCAAAGGCCATCACGAGTTCGACGGTGTCGAGCGAGTCCGCGCCCAGGTCGTCGACAAACGACGCGTTGGTCGTGACTTCGCCCTCATCGACTCCCAGTTGCTCGACGATGATCTGTTTTACCTTCTCGTCAACGGCTGCCATTAGTTCTCCTTCGCCGGCCGGCCCTGGGGCGCAGCCCTGGTTCACAATTCCTACTTGCTGACCTTGGAATGTTTTTCGAGGTAGTCGATGGCGTCCTGCACGGTGCGGATCTTTTCCGCAGCTTCGTCGGGAATCTCAAGGTCGAAGCTTTCTTCGAGCGCCATGACCAGCTCCACCGTGTCGAGGGAATCCGCCCCCAGATCGTCTACGAAGGAAGCGCCCGGGGTGACTTCAGCCTCTTCCACGCCCAGCTGTTCCGAAATAATCTGCTTAACCTTCTCAACCAGCTCTTTCATTTTTTCATTCACTGCCATACGAAGGCCTCCGCCTGCAGAGAGTTCAGTGGGAACGAGTAGTCTAATTGTCCTGATGAATTTGTGTAAAGGAAACGCGGGCGGTTTCCGAGCCCGATCTGACTTTACGGCCTATCCTCAGCCCTTGCGGGATTCCTTCAGCATCCTAATCGCTGGCGTGGAAGAGGGTCAACGCCTTAGCGTTGAGGATCGTGGGGCACGCTCGGCAGGCGGTCTTTGCGGGGTGGAATCTGAAAATAGATTCCGGTCGAAAAGTCCCGGTCGAAGAGTCTCCTGTGAAGAGGTCGGGCGAGTCACAGTGCGGGTGGGTCAGAGCGTCACCCCGGCGGGAGCAGAACTAGGCCTTCTTTGGTTCGGCGAGTTTCTTGGCGATCTCTTCCACGATCTTGGGACGCAGTTCAGCAAGAACGCTGTCCACGATGCTGGCGATGTCTTTCGGGTCGGCTGCACCGAACGAGGGCGACGCGTTCTCTGCAGCGGGGGCGGCAGGAGGTTCGGTTTCGGACCTGGCAGGTTCGACCTCGTGCGCTTCTTGCTTGGCAAGAGCAGGCTTTGCCGCGGCACCAGCGATGAATTCGCGGATGTTTTTCCAGTTATCGACCATTCCCTCTGTTCCTCCCGCAATCTGGATTTCCGTCAGGGCTGGAGCCGCTTCCGCGGAAGCAACTACGGGAGCTTCGCTTTCAGCAACCGCCTGCGGCACCTGGCCCCCGGGCACCCCGAAGCCGGCGTCCGCCGCCACAACTTCATCGTTTCCATTCTGCTTTTCTTCACTCTGGACAACTGAGATTTCCTGGGTCGGGGGCTGCACACCGGCCACAACGGGTCCGGCTTCGCCCGCACCCGCAGCCATCGCAAGAACCGCAGCCTGCTCGGCGACCTGAGGCTTCGTCATGGCTTCGGCGGAATCGCTGCTGGGTGCTGAGACGGCGGCCACGTCGCCCCTCAGGTCCGCCATCGGGGATGCGGCCGAGGCGCAGAAAGCTTCCCCGGCGGCGAAGGCTGCGTACGCTTGTTCCATTTCCTTCTGGAGGGAAAGAGTCGCTTCGCGGGCGACGAGCGCCACTTCTTCGGCTACCCAGCGCGGCCCGACGGAGTGGGCTCCCAGCAGTCTCGAATCCACCTCAGCGACAATCGCTGCCAGAGCGGGAAGTGGTTCCTCACCGCCCTTGGCAGGCTCGAGGGCAGCGGAACCGTTGCCGCTCACGGGCATCAGAGACTGCAAGGCGGCCATGAATTCATCCTCAGCCGGGGGTAGCAAGGGTTCGGCGGCCCGGGAAACTTCCGGTTCGGCCGGCACCGCTTCAGCGCTAGCCTGACTGGTTGGGCCCGGCTCGGTTGTGACCCCGTCCGTCGCTGCCGCGATTTCAGACTGCGCATCTTCCGCCGGCGATGGTTCGCTTTTGGCTCCTCCGAGTTGAGTCATGTGCTCGGGCTTTGCCGCTTCACAAACGGACGGCTCGGCTACCCCGCCGGGCGCGGCGTCGAATGTTGCCGATTCTGGCTGAGCAGCTTCGGTCTTGGGAGCGTCTCCCGTTTGAGCTTGACTCACACCCTGCTCGGGCTCCGCTCCCTGGAGGGCAGGGGAACTGGCAAACGTCGCGGGAGCCGACTCCTCCGCCGCAGTTTCCGGCGCCAAAGCTTGAGGCGCGGCCAACTTGGTGACATCTTCGGGGACCGCGACCGGCGCCGGCGAGGCCACCCTCAGCAGCGCGGCCGCCGCCGTGATTGCGGCAATCTCCTCCGAAGTGATGTCTTGCGGAAGGCCTGCCGGAAGTGGACGTTCAAACTCGCCCTCCGTCGCACCTGCCTTGGCCTGGCGTTTCTTATGACTATCTTCTGTGTCGAAGCTCTGAAATCCCTTGCCTTGGGTAGACACATAGTCCACGTCCGGCTCAGAATCGCGCGACTTGCGTGTGCCGGTGGGGATACGCAGACGCGCTTTCCAGCCTGCGTCGGTGTCTCCGAATTTCTCCCCGCCTTCACCCTCTGAACCGAGCGCGGCCGCCGCTTTGGCGAAGCGCCCCTGCTTGTAGGGCTCAGGCTGGGGAACAAGCTTGTCTTCCAGTTTGGTCACTGCGGCCAGAAGTTCGCTGGCTTCGAATGGCTTGACCACGAAGGCATCGGCGTGGGCGCGGCGGGCTTCCTCCGGCTTGAACGGCTCCAACTTGCCAACCGTCAACAGGATGGGAATGCGGGACGTCTCCTTGTTCTCCTTCGTCCGTTGGCACACTTCCAGGCCGCTGTAGCCAGGCATGTAAACATCCAGCACAATAAGGTCCGGCTTGTGTTCGGCGATCTTCTTAAGGGCGGCGGAGCCGTTATTCACGGTAATTACTTCGTAACCGGCGTCAGTAAGGATCTTCCGGCCCATGTTTTGGGCGGTCACACTGTCATCGGCAAGCAGTATCTTGCGGGGCAAGGGATGTCCTTTGCTAAATTGGGGAGATACCGCGAACTTAAACTGAGCGTCCGTCCAAGTCAATGTGCAGAAGGGATTACCGCACGTTACTAGCGGTCATGGCTTGTAGGAAAAACCAGGCGCGGAAAGGTCGAGTTTGCGCCTCGGTCGACAGATGCGATGCTCTTCCAGGATCGCAGGGCCGGGGGGCCGCCGGGAGGCCCCGGCATTTTCAAAATGGAATGACCTTGTGCAGGCCCTTTTTCTTCCTGGGCTTGCTGGACGATCCCGAAGCTGCGCCGCTGTTCGAAGAACTGGAACTGCTGCTGGCGCTCGGCGCCGACCCTGCCTTTTCGACTTCGTTCACCTGGGCTGGCGGCGGTAGAGCTTGCCCGCGGTCGGCGGCGGAGTCCACTTTGAGTTCGTTTGAGTCAGAAGCGGGGTTTGGCTTCAATTCGTTCGGATCTGCAACCGCTGGCGGCGCCGCGGAGCGATCCGGGGATGGAGTATCGGAACGAGGGGCTGCCGCGTTCGGGGCAGGAGGAGCCGACCCGTCCTTGGGAATCTCCACTTCGATGGACTTGTTGCCGCCGCCCGAGGGCCCCATCATGGCCTGGGTGGCAGCCTTTACCACGTCGGTCGCACTCATCCCCCTCGGCTCAACCAGCGTGGGCTCTCCCACTTTTGTCGCCTGCGCCACATCTGGATGCTTGCTGAAACCGCTCAACACATGGCTAACCATGCCGGGCGTTCGCCGGCTTTCTTCCTCAGCCGTGTTTTGTGCGATTGCAGCGGGCGTGGGCGTGGGAATCGGACGATGCAAGGCCGCGAGACGCTTCTTTGCATCTTCGACACGATCCATCATCGGATAGCGGGTGAGGATCTTGGAATAAGCATCCGACGCTTTCTTCGTGAACTCTTCGACCATGCGTGCCTTGGCGACTTCGTTCATCGGTTTGGAGCGCACCACGTTGATTTCACCTTCGTATGCTTCGCCTAGCATGTAAAGAGCTTCGTCGACGTGGCTGTAGAGCGGATAGCGCTCGACCAGCGAGTTTAGGCGCGCGATGGCTGCGGGAAACGACTGACGCAGGTAGTAGAAGCGCCCGATGTCATACTCTCTCTCCCCCAGCACCTCCTGAACTTCGAGCAGGCGCTGCTTGGCTTCCGGAACCAGTTTCGAATCAGGGTATTGCAGGACCAGGCTGCGATATTCCTCTTCCGCCCGCATGGCGTGGGTGTAGTCGCGATCGGGCTTCTCCATCTGCTGGTAGTGGATGTTGGAGATCTTGAGCTGGGCTTCCGCCGCCTCGGGCATGTTGGGGAAGAAGGTCTCGAAATCCTTGTATTCGATTTCCGCCTGAGCCAGCGCAGCCGAGCCGCCTTCGGCGTACCAGGAGTCACCCACCGCCAGCTTGGCGCGAGCAATGAATTCCGAATCCGGGTAGGTATTGATGAGGGTCTGCAGGGTCATGCGGGCCACGTCGAAGCGATTGTGCTTCATGGCGTCCATGGCGCGGTCAAACAGGACTTTGTCGGGCTGCTTGGAGCCGACGTTCGCCAGAGGATTATTGACCTTCTTGTTGGTGCAGGCGACCGAGAGGGCCAGCAGCGCAGCCAGCAGAATCATGACCGGAATACGACGATGCATAATAACCTCGGGGAAAAATCGTTGGAGCTGCGCCAGCGGGCAGACCAAAGGCGCCTGCCCGACGCCAACCGCTACACCTTCTGCAAGGTCGCCTCGGCGGCGGCCTTCAACAACCTCCGGGCGTCAGTCTTTGGATCACCATTGCCGAACACCGCGTTGCCTGCAACCAGAATTTCTGCCCCTGCCCGCACCACCTCCGCAACCGTGTCCAGTGCGATGCCCCCATCCACTTCGATGCGGTAGTTTAGGCCCCGTTGGCCACGAATTTCCGCCAATTTACGCATTTTGTGCAGGGAATTCGGCAAAAACTTCTGCGCGCCGAACCCTGGGTTGACCGACATGACCAGTACATAGTCCACGATATCCAGCACTTCCGTCAGCGTGTCGACCGGCGTCGCCGGGTTGATCACTACCCCCGCCAGGGCGCCGTGGCTGCGGATCAGGTGCAGGGTGCGGTCGAGATGCCGGCAGGCTTCCTGATGGACGGAAACCCAGTCCGCACCCACCTCGATGAAAGTCGGGATGAACTCGTCGGGATTCTCGATCATCAGGTGGCAGTCAAGCGGCAGGTCCGTCGCCTTCCGCAAGGACTTCACGACCGGCGGGCCAATGGTCAGGTTTGGAACGAAATGCCCGTCCATGATGTCGACGTGAACCACCGTACCGCCACCTTCCGCGGCGCTACGGACCTGGTCCGCCAGATGGGCGAAATCAGCCGACAATATCGAAGGTGCCAGTTCGATCAAACCTGGGTCTCGCGCAGAGGAATCCTTGCGGAAATTCTAACATGGGGCCCGAGCGGGACGGGTTTGGAGACGGCAGGCGCGCGTGCAGCGCTCGATCTGGCCGAATGCCTGGGAATGGACGCCGGTAAAGGACCTCCGATCCTCGGCAGGCTGGGCCGCGGCGGACGTCCGGACGCGCTCAGGCACCGGTCTCCTGCACCGCCTCGAGGGCCAAGCGTGAAGATCCCGGGGTCATATCGAAGCCGCGAGGAAAGGTGACGTGGAGCGGCAGCGAGGATTCCGAACACGACGCCCCTGGCGCCTGGTTGCTTGGCCGGCAGAATATCCCTTGTCATGACCTCGAATTCGTCCGCCGAGTAACAGAAGTCGCAGGCGCGAACCAACCAACACGTCCAGCCCGATCGCGATTCGCTTGCGGACCATGGCCACCAGGCCTGCGCTTGGGGTAATTCCAGCTTCTGCGAGGTCACTGCGTCCTTCCACGCGGTGGGCGCCACCCTGTTCGGCGGCCACCCCCATGCGGTCGAGTCCAGGCAGACTTCAAGCCGGATCTCACTCGACATTCAGACTTCAGTTGTGCCGCAAAACCTGGTCGGCCGGAACCAAGAAATAGGAGCCTCATGCTAGAGTCGTTGGACTTCTTCCGTCAAAACAACGACTGATGGATGGTGTTCGTGAATCCCCACCTCGCTCCCGTAACCCTCAGCCTGACCGCGACCCTCGTCTGGGGGACGAGCGATTTTCTCGGCGGCTACGCATCCCGACGCGCCAATGCATTTCTGCTTGCCACCATCACCCACGTGAGCGGCACCTGTTTGATGCTGACCCTCGCGCTCCTGCTTCACTCTTCCCTTCCAGGGAAGAGCAGCTTGGGGTGGGCCATGGCCGCGGGTTTGCTGGGCGGAACTTCTCTCGCGGTCTTCTACCAGGCGCTCTCGGCGGGAAACATGGGGTTGACTGCGCCCGTTGGCGCGGTGCTGGGCGCTGCCATCCCGACGATCGTCGATGCCTTCACCGAAGGGATGCCGGGCCCGATACGGATGTCAGGATTCGTTCTCGCCTGCATCGGGATCTGGCTCACCTCGCGGTCGGAGGGTCCCTCGGGTCGTCCAGGAGGGGTCGGGCTGGCGGTTCTCGCCGGGATCGGCTTTGCGGGATACTTCCTGTGCATCAAGCAAGCCGGCAGCGGCTCGGTGTTGTGGATCGCCGCCACCTCGCGCGCGGCGTCGTTTGTCGCGACCGGTACGATCGTGCTCCTGACCCGGCAGTTCAACCCGATGGATGCGGTGGGCGTTCGGTGGGGCGTTCTGGCGGGGCTTCTCGATGTCACAGGAAGCGCCTTCTTCATCCATGCCAGCCAGACCGGTCGCCTGGACGCTGCCGTCGTAATCAGTTCGCTCTATCCCGCCGTTACCGTTTTCCTGGCACGCGTTTTTCTACAAGAGCGGTTCTCCCGCTGGAGGTGGGCCGGACTGCTGGCTGCGCTGCTGGCAGTGCCCATCATCGCGTGGTAGAGACTGGCTCACCGCGCGGTGCCCGGGGCGGCGGGGATCGCCCATAACTGGTACCATCGCCGCGTGGCCCTGGTTGAAGTCCGCAATCTCACCAAGATCTATCCGCTGGGAGAATCCATCTTTGGCGGCGGCGCCAAGGGTGAGGTGCGCGCGGTCGACGATGTGTCGCTCGATATCGAGGCGGGGGAAACGCTGGGCCTGGTAGGCGAATCGGGCTCCGGCAAGAGCACACTCGGAAGGCTCCTACTTCGGCTTATCGAGCCTAGCTCGGGGAGCATCCGGTTCGACGGACGCGATCTGCTGACTGCGACTCGCACTGACATGCGAGGTCTGAGGCGCGACATGCAGATCATTTTTCAGGATCCGTTCGGCTCGCTCGATCCCCGGTTGCGCGTAGAGGAGATCATCGCGGAGCCTCTGGTGATCCATGAGCGCATGAGCGGGAACACAAGAAGAACACGGGTGGTTGAACTGCTTCGCGCCGTGGGGATGGATGAATCCGCCGGCCGCCGCTTTCCTCATGAATTCAGTGGCGGGCAGCGGCAGCGTATCGGCATCGCACGGGCGCTCGCGCTCCGGCCCAAGTTTATCGTGGCCGATGAACCCGTCTCAGCGCTGGATGTCAGCGTGGGAGCGCAGATCGTCAACCTGCTCGCGCAGCTGCAGCGCGCGTTCGGGCTGACCTATCTCTTTATCTCGCATTCGATGCCGGTGGTGCGGTACCTGACCACTCGCATCGCAGTGATGTACCAGGGAAAGATCGTCGAGACGGGATCGACAGAGCAGATCACAGGACAGCCCCAGCACCCGTACACCAAGAGCCTGCTGGGAGCGACGCCCGAGATCGCAGTCTGAAAATTCCAGGCGGCAGGGAGCCCAGCAGACCCCCCAATGGGAAATGGGCCATGCAGGAAGTGAGCCTCCGCTCTCGAGCCCGGTGGCACATCGCTGTTCTACGGTTTATTCTTCTTGTGCACTCTTTTGGAGACGCCAATATGAAACGCTCTTTTCGGTTCGTGCTGGTTGTCTGCGCTCTCGTCGTATCCGGCCTTGCGCAGAAGAAAAATCCGGTCACGACCGTGATCAAGGAAATCCTTCCCCGGCAGGCGAACAACCTGCAGGCGGCCGTCGAAACCATGCCGGCAGACAAGTTTTCGTTCAAACCCACCGATCCGCAGATGACGTTCGGGCACCTGGTGGCACACATGATCGGTTCGAACTACTACCTGTGCGCCAAGGCGAGCGACTTCGTGCAGCCCAAGAGCGCCCAACCCAAGGAGACCGACAAGGACGCGCTGGTGGCGGCCCTAAAGGCTTCTTTCGATTTCTGTACCAACACCCTGGCGAAGGTGGATGATTCCAAGCT
>Ga0137418_10000865_pt1 | contig 27854 bp, 27 predicted proteins | sample CZODoug3_1_2_16f_FD_122242 | JGI IMG/M metagenome (GOLD analysis project Ga0137418, IMG submission 122242) | Vadose zone soil fungal communities from Angelo Coast Range Reserve, California, USA - CZODoug3_1_2_16fungal (Hybrid Assembly) | ecosystem: Environmental > Terrestrial > Soil > Vadose...
CTGCCCCTGGTGGTTTCAGGACTGCTCAATAAACAAGTTGCCGCTGAAATCGGCGCGACCGAAGCGACGGTAAAGGTCCATCGTAGCCAACTCATGCGAAAGATGGGCGCCGCATCGCTGGCTGACCTTGTAAGAATGAGTGAAAAAATGGGGATTGCCGTGCCGGAAACTCACAGACCTTCGTAAGGCGTCGCTTCACCAACGTAAGTATTCTCCGACTAACGTCCAATGGATTCATTCCCATCCAATCAGATAGAAAGCATAACGACGTGTTTAGGCAGATTCGGGATTCTGGAGAGGGAATCGACCCTCGGCAAGAGGAGCATATGGTCGAATCCTTCTTTGCCGCCAGACCGGAGAGTGTAGGAATCGGACGCTCGATCAAGCGGTCTGTTGTAGTGCGCCCGTGGAGGCCGTTTGTCGGCTGAGTCGACCCCCAGGGAGCGCTTTTTCAACATACTCTGCCAGCTCTATGGCGATGGGGTCTCATGACGGGGACCCCAGTTGTTTTTGTCGTGGACAACGATCCGGCGGTCCGCCGGATGATCAAGCGTCTGCTCGAGTCTGTGGGATTGCAAGTCGAGTTGTTCGGTTCGGCGGAGGAGTTCCGTCGTAGCGAACGTCCAACTACAACTAGTTGCCTTGTACTGGATATACGACTACCCGGCATAAGTGGGCTCGATTTCCAACGTGAACTGGCAGAGACCAACATTCAGATTCCAATCATCTTTATCACCGCGCATGGGGACATTCCGATGGCCGTGCGGGCCATGAAGGCGGGGGCAGTTGAATTTCTCACCAAGCCCTTTCGTGATCAGGATCTGCTAGATGCCATCCAACAAGCGCTGGGGCGGGACCGGATGAGACGCGCACACGAGGCAGAAATTGCCACGCTGTTGGAGCGCCTTGAATCGCTGACAAGTGGCGAACGGAGAGTGCTGCCTCTCGTTGTCTCGGGCCGGCCCAACAAACAAATCGCCGGCGAAATCGGAACCAGTGAGGCAACTGTGAAGGTGCATCGCAGCCAGCTCATGAAAAAGATGGGGGCGGACTCACTGCCAGAGCTGGTGAGGATGGCTGAGAAGATTGGCATCCCTGGTTCATTGGCATCCCCAGTTCAAGGCGATCAAGCTCAAAGCGGTGAGGTTCCAAGCAATAAACCATCATTTTACTGGTCTTTACGAAAGTAAATCTCACCGTACGAACGCACAATGGATTTGGCCCCTTCCCCGATGTATTTTTGCCTGGGTTGCGCTGTTCGGAAAGACGAAATCGGGAGAAAAAACAAGTGCTCGCTTGGCAGTGGTGACTATAATGCGCCGTTGCCTGCCTGGAAAGTAAGCGGCCTGCTCTTTTGAAGGGGGGAGTGCAGCCGCGGGAGTATTGGGCTCGATGTATCCCTTAAGCACGCCGAGCTTAGAGCTTTATGTTGCCGGGCTGGAGATGGTCAACGCGTCATCGCGTGAACATGACTCCAGCGTTCTGTTCCGCGGGCTGGCTCCCAGTCTCTGCGCGATGGTCCTTTGGGATTTCAGTACCTCTCCCCGGTTTGACCAATGCCGAAACCTGATCCCGTCAGACATGTGGGAAGTCGATCCCGTCTGCAAGAACTCTGATCACGTCATCAGCGATAGAGATGAGCCCTCCCAGTGGACAGTGATGAGGCCTGCTTCACGCCTGGAAAACGATCGCTCCTTGGAAAGGTCGCCTGCGATTTGCCGTGGGCAGGGCTGTTATGGGGTCTTGGGGGACCCTCGTGATTCGAAATCGGACAGCCTGCAAGCCCTAGCCATATCGCCGTCCCCCGAGGCTGGAGGACGACTGCTGTTTCTCTCGCCCTCTGGCCTCTTTTCCAAAGGAGAATCAGAGGCCGAAGAGTTCGCGTAGGCGTCTGGTCTGCGCGCGGCTGACCGGAATTTCCGTTTGCTTCTTGTCGTCCATGCGCAGCTGATAGGAACTCTTGAACCAGGGGACCACCTCGCGAATGCGGTTGATGTTTACCAGATATGAGCGGTGAGCCCGCCAGAAAAGGTTAGGATCGAGGCTGTCGAGTAACTCTTCCAAGGTGCGGCAGTTGGATTGACCTTCCATTCCGGATAGGCCCCCTGTGACCACGCTGATCACGCCGTCTTCAATCGAAGCGTAGCAAATATCCTTTTGGTCCACCAGGAACATGCGCCCGACGGTTTTGAGCAGAATCTTGGATGGCTGCGGCTTGTGTGACTCCAACATTCGGACCAGAGTCTCAAGTCGCTCGGCCGGCAAACCGTCCGTATCCTGCTTGGAGCGTGCTTTCTGAAGCGACTGCGCGACGCGCTTTTTGTCGAACGGTTTGAGCAGATAGTCGACGGCATTTACTTCGAACGCCTTTACTGCATACTGATCGAAGGCGGTCGCGAAAACGATTTTGGGTAGTGGGACCTTCTTGTCCAGAAGCTTCTTGATGACCCCAAAGCCGTCAAGCCCGGGCATCTGGACATCCAGGAAAACGAGGTCTGGATTGTGTTCTTTGATGAGGTTCACGGCTTCGAGGCCGTTTTTGCCCTGGGCAACGATATTGACGTCGCCGGCGCTCTTGAGCAGGTATGCAAGCTCATCGCGGGCGAGTTGCTCATCGTCCACGATTACCGCGGATAAAGACATTCCTTCTCCGGAGTGCCAGAGGAACCGCTAACCAGAAGTATAGTGTCGTCGTTTTGCCAGCGTCAACGCCACTTGCTCATTCAATGCTGCTGGGAGTGCTGCTGCATCATGTTGCCGATGTCCATCTTGGTGTAGCCTGCGGGGATCTCGAACAGGCTGGCCGACTGCGTGCCCTCTTGAATGTTGCGCAACTCTCCGGCGCTCGACTTGCCCTGCCATTTTGACCGGGAAGCGTAGTTTGGGATCCTGCCACACAGAACTCGCTTCGCCACTGGAGTTCATGCCTTCGTACTTGACGGCGCTCCGGCCGCTCACGGTCTCGTTGCCCACCTTGTGGCAAGTCCCACCTTTGTTGCGCTCCATCTTCAGCCAATCGGAGCAAGCATTTTCAACGTCGCCGGTGCGAAAGAAAGAATACAGACCTCGCTGATTCATGGCCTGCGCCGGCATTTCCATGTACATGTGTTGCTGGGTCATCAGGACATCGGAAGTCTGGCTTGCGAAATTCATGATGAACACACCTTGTCCGCCGGAGTTGTGTTCTTGCGACTCGATACGCATCTTGTCCTTGGCAAAATAGACCTTGGCTTGAGTCGGAGTGTCCGGCTTCTGCGTGTCCACAATTTCGGCGGAGAACTCCGCCTGCGCAAACAGCGATGGGCAAGGAAAGATGAACGCGATGAGGTAGAGGATGTGGGCAGAGAATCGAATCAGGGGAATTCTCCTTGGAGTATTTATGCGGCGAGTTGGGGAATATTCCAATACCAAGGCGGAAGAAAGCATAGCAGAAACGGCCCTGAGCCTAGCAGGCCGCTGGTTTCACTCCTTGCCAGAGCCAGCTCTGAAACACGGTCAATTCGAAGTGGGCGCGTGCCGGATGGGCTTTGGTCGTCCGCGTGCGATCCAGTTTGTCATCAAGTGATGCTGACGATCCTCGAAGCCCAGCTTACGATAGATCCGGTGAGCCGTTGTGTTCTGGCGAGTGACTTCCAAGTGAATGGAGTTGACGCCAAGGGAGCGCGCGGCATCTTCCACGAATGCCATAGCCTGACGTCCCCAGCCGCGTCCACGATAAGTCTCTCGAAGGTAAAATTCGTCGACGAAGGCATCGCGTCCACGGAATTCAAGGCTGTAGCCCAACGTCAGCACGACGTAGCCCACCGCGGCGTCCCCATCCTGAATCAGCCAGATGCAGCCAAGCGAATCATCGCGCAGCAGGCCCATTAAAGCGGCGGGAGAGTTCTCTTCGTCGAAGTGATGGCCGTCGAAAGCATAGTACTCGCGCATGAATTCCAGGATCAAATCGGCATCCGCTTCCTGCGCCAGGCGAAACCATGGGCTGCCGGTCACACTACATTCTCCAAGGCCAGGGCCATGCCCATGCCGCCGCTCACGCAGAGCGTAGCCACACCACGCTTAGTGTTGCGTTTGCGCATTTCGTGCAGCAACGTGACCGTGATGCGCGTGCCGGTGCAGCCGATGGGGTGGCCGAGAGCAATCGCTCCACCATTGACGTTGAGTTTATCGCGGTTGAAATTCAATTCCCTGTCACAGGCTAGAACCTGCGCAGCGAAAGCCTCATTAAGTTCGACGAGCCCAAAGTCCTGGAGCTTCAGATTGTGTTTTTCCTCTAGCTTGCGCAAGGCCGGGACCGGGCCGATTCCCATGCTTCGTGGCTCGACTCCGGCAGCGGCCACAGCTGTGATGCGGGCCAGCGGTTTCAGATTATTACGCTTCACGAAGTTCTCGCCGGCAACCATCACGGCGGCAGCGCCATCGGTGATGCCCGATGAGTTGCCCGCGGTGATTGTGCCCGCATTCGAGAACACGGGGGTCAGCTTACCCAATTTTTCGATGGTCGGATCGGAGAATGGATGCTCGTCGCGGCTGAAAGTAGTTGCGCCTTTCGTGCCTTCGATGGTTACGGGAACGACTTCATTGTCGAAGCGTCCAGCCTTAATTGCCCGCCCGGCCCGGGTTTGCGACAGCAGAGCGTACTCATCCTGCTCGTCGCGAGAAATCTTATATTGCTCGGCCAGCACCTCAGCAGTCTCGCCCATGACCATCTTGGCCAGGGGGCAAAAAAATCCGTCGCGATACATGCCATCGACCAGTTCTTGATTACCCAGACGATATCCCCAGCGAGCACCCTCAAGATAGTAGGGAAGACACGACATGGACTCCGTGCCGCCGGCAAGAACGCAGTTGGCATCGCCCAGCAGAATGGACTGGTAGGCTAATGCGATCGACTTCAACCCCGAAGCGCAGGCCTTGTTCACGGTGAAAGCCGGTACTTGTTGCGGCACACCGCTGCGGATGGAAATCTGACGGGCCGGATTTGGTCCCCCGCCGGCTTGGCGCGCGTTGCCGAAGATGGTTTCTTCGACTTGTTCCGGCTGGATTCCGCCTCGTTCTATCGCAGCCTTGGCCGCAACGACTCCCATGTCAGCGGCGGTGAGGGAAGCCAATGAGCCACCGAACTTGGCGATCGGCGTGCGCACCGCGGAGAGGATGTAGACAGCTTGCAGACTCGTACCTCCAAACACTTGAGTCTAGCAGGGGAGGCCGCGCTGAACTGGGCAGCGGTTCGAACCGGTGCTAGTTGGTGAGCGGGCTATTGCCATTCCGGCTAAGCTCCTTCATAATAAGTGTTTGCCTCGACCTCGCCGGACTCTTCCGGAACAAAGGATACCTGTCTGTGTTAATGATTCGACTGTCGCGCATGGGTGCGCGTAAGCAACCGCAGTACCGCATCGTGGTCATTGAAAAAGAGCGCGCGCGCAACGGCCGTCCGGTAGAAGTCATCGGGACTTACAATCCGCGCACCAACCCGGCCAGCATTGAGTTGAAGCGCGAACGCGTTGACTACTGGGTGTCGAAGGGCGCCCAACTGTCGGACCGGGTGAGCAAGCTGGTATTAAAGTCGGCCGCGCCGGTTCCGGCCACTTCCGGATCTGCCGCCTAAACTGCGCTGAATCGCTGTTTTCGCTTCCGCGACTCGAGAACCGTAGACTATGACCGAGCAGAATGCTGACGTGCGGATGCTCATAGAGCACATTGCCAAGTCATTGGTGGATGCGCCCGAGCAGGTTTTTGTGGAGCAACTCGACGGCGACGTGATTGAACTCGAGGTCGCGGAGAGCGATATGGGCAAGGTCATCGGCCGGCAAGGGCGCACAGTCCGTGCCATGCGCGCGGTGCTGAGTGCTGCTGGAGTAAGGGCGCACAAGCGATATACCCTGGAAGTTGTCGAATAGCGGGAGAAGCAGCCCTACCGCGACCTTTGTTTGGGAATCAGTTCTTGGTTTCGGAACCAGTTCGTGGAACAGGCGGCGCGTTCATTACGCTGGCCCGCGTGGTGAAGACACAAGGCCGGCGGGGCGAAGTTGCGGCTGAGATCCATACCGATGTTCCGGATCGCTTCTTAGCAGGCATGTCAGTGCTGGCGCTGCCACCGACGCAGAGCGCATCACCCGAAGCAGTCCGCCGCGAACTGGAAGTGGAAGAGGTTTGGCCACACAAGGGATTATTGGTTCTGAAGTTCCGGGGTGTGGATTCAATCTCTGAGGCTGAGTCCCTGATTGGATGCGAGCTGCAAGTGCCGAGCAGCGAACGCGCGGTGCTGGCCCCAGGCTGGAATTACGTAAGCGATCTTGCTGGCTGTACCGTTCTTGACCACGGCCTTGAGATCGGCCGTATTGCCGATGTCCAGTTCGGGGCGGGTGAAGCGTCCCTTTTAGTCGTTAAGAACAGCGCTGGTCAGCAGTTTGATATTCCCTTCGCCGAAGCGTATTTGGAAGGAATGGATTTAGTCCGCCGGCAGGTGCGAATGAATCTTCCGGAGGGCATGATGGAGATTAACGCTCCTGTGACGGATGAGGAAAAGCTGGAGCAGGCGCGGCCGGCGAAAAGGAAAGGGCATTAACCACAGAGGGCACTGAGGATCACAGAGGATAAGGCCCGTGAATGCTTTCCCTGTGTTGAAAAGTTTACGGTTTCGCGATGAAGGCCGACATTCTCACGATTTTTCCCGGCTTCTTTCGTGGACCTTTGGATCACGGTATTACTCGTCGGGCCTGCGAGATGGGCCTGGTTACGATCACGGTCCACGACTTGCGGGAGTTTACACGCGACAAACACCGCACGGTGGATGATCGGCCATTCGGTGGCGGCGAAGGCATGGTGCTAAAGCCGGAGCCGCTATTTGAATGTTTGGAGACACTCCAGATCGTGCCGCGGGAAGATCGAGTGGCCGGCCGCGTAAAGCAGTCCGTAATTCTGCTTTCCGCGCAGGGACAGCGATTCGATCAGGCTGCCGCGGCAGAGTTGGCCGCGCTCGATCGCATTGTGCTCATATGTGGACGCTACGAAGGCGTGGACGAGCGCGTGGCTGACTTTCTCGCCGACCGTGAGCTTTCGATTGGCGACTACGTCCTGAGCGGCGGAGAAATGGCTGCCGCGGTTATTCTGGAAGCGGTCACGAGGCTGCTGCCGGGTGCGGTCGGAAATGAAGCTTCGACGCGGCAGGAATCGTTTACGGCTTGGCCGCAGGGTGAAGGCTTAGAGCCGGCGGGTGGTTCCGGCGCCAAGACGAATGTTCCGAATTCGACCTGCGGCTCGGGTGGCTTGTTGGATTATCCGCACTACACGCGGCCTGCGGAGTTTCGCGGGATGGCAGTGCCCGAGGAACTAATGTCCGGAAACCACGAGCAGATCCGGCGGTGGCGACGCCAGCGCGCACTAGAAAAGACGCTGCGTAATCGCCCCGATTTACTGGATGGGGTGACGTTAAGTGGCGAGGACCATAAATTCTTGGCACGGATCAAGAAAGATCGGGGCTGAGGCCGTAGGCGTAGTCTGGCAGTAGCATCGGGACGCGAAAAGGAAATTGGCGGGCAGAAAAGAATCTTCGAACGATTTCAAGATTGAAGGCGAAGGACAACGATCATGTCGAACCTAATTATCGAAAAATTGCTGGCCAAGACGAAACGCGCAGATCTTCCCCAATTCGGCGCGGGCGACACCGTCCGCGTGCATGTGAAGATCAAGGAAGGCGACAAAGAGCGTTTGCAGGCGTTCGAGGGCGTGGTCATTTCACGCACCAAGGGGCCACAGGCCAGTTTCACCGTGCGCAAAATCAGCTTTGGCCAAGGCGTGGAGCGCATTTTCCCCGTGCACTCCAAAGTCATCGACAAGGTGGACTTGCTGCGGTCTTCCAAAGTTCGGCGCGCCAAGCTCTACTACCTGCGCGGTCTTCGCGGCAAAGCGGCCCGCCTACGCGATGCAGAGTAGCGAATAATTCCGCTATTGGTGCGCGTGATGCGCACTCAAGCGCAAAGATCGCCCGGACAACTGCGCGAGGATTTCAGGATGGGATCTTGCTGCAGGCCACAACCGGTTCTCCAGTCAAGACTATCCCGCTGCTGCCGCCGCTCTCAACGGCTCGGTCACAACTTCCAGTTTGGCGAACTCCTCGATGCTCTTGGTTTTGAGCTTGTGCAGCAGATAATCCAATAGGGGACGATCGCCCTGGCGTATTTCCTGAAACTCCACACCCATGCCCAAATTCTTGGCGATGTACTTCACCTGTGCCTTGAGGGCGACGCTGATATCGAAAATATTAAGTGAGAGCCGCAAGTCCGTTCCGGGGGCCAGCAAGTCGCCAGCGGCAATGCGACAGCCACATTCCGAAATCTCTTGGACCTGGCCCTCCAACCGCCCTTGACCACCGATCAACGTCAAATCTGCCTCCCCGTCAACCGAGAAACGACGTCGACGTCGGCGATTCTCTTCTCCTCGGCGCATACCGGTGATGGAGTACCGGGTTTGAGGGCTGTCCAGAATTACCGGCAAATATTGCTCCTGAGCTTGCCGCAGCTCTTCTTCCCATGGAGCTCTTCCCGGCTCAACACACTCTACCGTGAACTGGCCGCGCAGGTCTGTCTCAGGATCCGCGGTCCACACCACGCGGCATACGGCCTTGCCTCGCCCACGTTCGACGGTGAGCAAGTCGCCCACGCTGACCTCACGGGAACTTAGTAGCCTGGCGCCACCGGGATGAATGTCAAAGGTGCATGCGAATTCCACCGCGCCGCGCGCGCCATTGGCGGCGTGCGTAAGACGCACGGGAAGCGCCAGGTGGACTAGCTTCCCCGCTGGTACGCCACCGGGCAACAGGATTTTGGATGCATCACTCGCCATCTTCTTATCCAGCTTTATGAACGAAAGATAGCAGCGCATGTCCGACCGGGCAATGTACGTCCGTAATCGGGGTAATAGTTACTGAATGGCTATCCACAGACGTGGAAAATCGAAGAAACGGGGCTAAAGCTGCGGGGAACCTTGAGCCACAGGGATTTCCACAATGAACCCACTTGCGGCGAGGGGCTTTCTTCAGGGAAGATGTGTTCAAACTCCCTTGCCTATTGCCGCTAAGGAATCGCTCGTGCGCACGCTCTCGCCGTCTGCGGCCAAGCTGCGCCTGCTCAAGCGGCTGCGTTGTACCCTGCGCTATGAAAAGCGGGCATGGGCGTCGGGTGCGAGCATGGTGGCTGGCGTCGATGAAGTGGGGCGCGGGTCGCTCTTCGGTCCGGTGGTAGCTGCTGCGGTCATTCTCGATCGAGGCTACCGTGTTCGCGGCCTGCGCGATTCCAAACTGCTTTTGGCCGAGCGCCGCGAAGTGCTGGCCCAACGCATTCGGGAACACGCGGTGGCTTGGGCAGTTGCCTCCGTGGATGCCGCTCGCATTGACCAGATCAACATCTATCACGCTTCTCGGCTGGTCATGCGCGAAGCCGTGCTACGTCTTGCCCCCGCCGCGGATCATTTGCTAGTCGACGCCTTGCGGATTGATTGCGAACTGCCGCAACGGGCGATTATTCACGGCGATGCGCTTTCTGCTTCTATCGCTGCCGCATCCATTATTGCCAAAGTGCACCGCGACAATCTCATTCGCCAATGGGATCCGATATTCCCCGAGTACTGTCTCGCCTCAAATAAAGGGTACAGCACGCCTCGGCATCTGGCAGCTTTGCGCGAGCATGGGCCGACCCCGCTGCATCGACAGTCGTTCGCGCCGGTGTGGCAGAGCCCCGTGCCGCAGGAAGCCTTTGCATTTATGTTGCAGGATGAGGCAGCAGCAGAGGAAGCAGAAGGCCTGCTAGAGAGCGGCACCGAGCAGCCGGAAACAATTTCCAAATTGTAAAGAGCGGTATTCTGCCACGGCTCTCGCTCGCCGTATCAATTAGCCTGTTGACCAACCTCGAGCGGAGGATTGAGATCAGCTCGACGCTGCCCTTCAGGTGCCCGCGGGCAACCACCAGTTGCTTACCGGGGTGGAACCAGTGGAAGTCGCGGATCAGTTCGCCCTCGAAGCGGGTGATTCTCCTGCCTAGGTCTCCGGTCAGCCACTGCTCCACAGACGTCCTGGCATCGATCAGTCGGCTGCATCGAAATAACTGTACGACTGGGCAGAGTCCGCCTCCTGCTCTCTAAGACTGGAGTCCAACCTGCCGATGAGCTCTGTGTTATTCGCAAGGGCATGCTGCAAAATCTCGGCCTGCTGCTTCGCCGTAGGCCAATCTTGTTTCTCGACCGCTTCCGTCAGTCCCGGCAACTCCAAATGAGCATAAGTAAAGCGTGCGCCGTAGAGAATGTGCTTGAACCACGGCCTGCCCGGAATTCCATCAGGATTAAGCCAGTTCCTTTCCACCTGCATCATGCCGCGATTGATGGTGTCGGCGAGCTTCGAATCGACGGCGCCAGAGGCGAGCTTGAGGCTTACTGAATGGTTGAGATGCTTGCCGGCTGCCTCGAACTCGTCGATACCCTCAAGCACGGGTTTGAGATCCAATTGGCTCATGTCCTTACCTTTGACAAGGTCATCGACGAACTGGCGGATATTGGCGGCGTAGCTCGCGAAGTCGAAGGGCAGCAAGTCGGCATTGGCCAGGCGCAGCGCGGTCACTCCCCACAACTGCGACATCAGAGTGTGATAGCGATAGCCGGGATCGCCGAAGTGGTTCATCCAGAAAAAGTCGTCATAGGCAGAATGGTAGACGCCATAAGGTCCGTCGAACTGCAGGCCGAGGACAGGCATGCCCACAAAGTTAAGGAACACGGTGTGGTCGGAGCCACTCCCGATGCGGGTATCGGCAAGATTAGAGTCGGTGACTTCTTCAGATTGTTTGGCCGCGCGGCGCTCGCGCGCGGTTGAGTCCTTCCACGTGTCATACAGCGTCTTGCCCGAAGGAACCTGCAGTGTGTGAGCTGTTTCGACCAGCATGGGGGCAAGCGAGGCCACTGCCTGGCCATGAAAGTTCGGCCCGGAAGTGGAGGAATCGACGTTGATGTAGGCGACGGCTTTTTTGCGCAGTGCATCGGCGAACTGCTCTCCCCACTCGGTGGAACCGGTGAGGCCGACTTCTTCTCCGTCCCAACTGCAGAAAACCACGGTGCGCCGCGGACGTGTTCCGGCTTTCGCCAACTTTCCCAGGGCGCGGGTCAGCTCCATCATCGATGCGGTACCGCTGCTGGGGTCGACGCCGCCGAAAACCCATGCGTCGCGGTGATTGCCGAGCACGATCCACTCATCGGGCAGCTGCGCACCGCGAATGTGGCCCTCGACCACGTAATAGGGCTGAGTGGAATTATCCATTTCGATTTTTACGTGGACGCGCACACGCTGGCCGCCGAGGCGGTACTTGATGGGCAGTCCGCCCTGCCAGCCATCGGGAGCAATGGGGCCGTCCATATTCGCGAGCAGCGGTTTGGCATCGTGCCAGGAGAGTGGCAGCGCCATGATCTTAGGAATCGAAATCGCTTCCTCGACAGGAATACGCTTGGCGCCGGGAATCGACGCCCATCCCGGAGTGAGCGGATCGCCGGGCGCCATGAAATCGTAGGTGATGGCGCCGCGTTGAATGTGATGCTCGGGGCCCCACGGACCGTTGGGAACGACCTTGCCCTTTTTGAATCCGTCTTCGGCGGGATCGCTGTAGATGAGAATGGCGGCTGCGCCTTCATGTTCGGCTGTGAGCGCTTTGAAACCGCGATAACTGTAGGGATTCGAGTAGCGCACCAGCACGATCTTGCCCTTGACGTCGATGCCTTGCTTGCGGAGAAGTTCGTAGTCTTCGGGATTGCCGCTGTGTGCATAGACCAACGGTGCGGTCACTTCTCCGGAAGCGGACATGCCGCTCCACCCCGAGCTTATGCTCTTGTTCCTCATGTCCGGATCGCCGGGGACCGGCATCTCTCGCAGGCTGGCGCGGTAATGCACGGGCGCGACCATTTCCAGAAAGGTGAACTTTGGATTGCTGCCGTAGACATCGTAGCGGCGGATGACGACCTCTTCTAAACCTTCCTGACGCCATTCGTCCGCGATATAGCGAGCCAGTTCATTGTTGCGTTTGGAGCCGGCGACATGCGGCTCGGCGGTAAAGATGTGATGCTGACGGCGCTCTTCGTCGGGGGAGGGAATTGCTTTGAACTTGTTTTCGACCTCGATCTCATGGGCGGCTGCGGAAGGAGTGAAGCCAAGGATAGAGGTCTGGGCGCAAATAGGCAGGCTGGAGCAAAACAGAAAGCATAACAGTGCGAACACGATAATTTTCTGCGTTCTCCGCGTCATTTCTCGGCGTACTCTGCGATTGCGTTGGTACGAAGATTCTCGAAGCGCAGAGTGTGCAGAAAACCTCCGCAGAGAGCGCTGAGACCCATCGCGGCCGTCGGAATCCATGGTCTTCGCTCTCCTCGTTAGAAGGGCTATTTTGCCTTGTAGATTTCGCTCAGCAGGTCCGGCTTCGATTCATCGCGGACAAGATGAGGATATTTTTCTCCACCGTGATAGTCGAGCTTGTAGGTTTTGAAGTACTCGGTGTTTTCTACCAGCAATTCCAACGGTTCGCTGCTGTTCTTGCCGGCCTTGAGAGCATCGCGGAGCACTTCTGGAGAGAACTGGCGTCCGTTGACCGCAATTACTTTCATTCCTGGACCGATTCCGGCTTTTGCGGCGACCATGCCCTCGATGGTGTCGAGAACGCCTCCATCACCCTTGAGCGCCAAGCCGATCGAGTAATTGGCAACCACGCCCCGCTCGTCACCTTCTCCGGCCCGCATCATCTCCGACGGGATATCGTCGTAAACGACCCTCCATCCGCTACCTTCGATGCCGCCTAGTGGTGCGCCCGGGCCGTGGTTGGTCAAACGCTCAGTCCAGAACGCGCGCCAATCATACGGTGCGACTTGGTTCAGCCCGTTCACGACGTCGTCGAAGGTATAGGTCTTGACCATGGGCGGAGTGCTGGGAGCCCCGTGGAAGAGCCTGCAAAAATCATCAAGAGATTTTTTGCCTTTGCTTTGCTGTCGAATGATCACGTCCACCCAAAGCCAGTTCAGATTGTCTTCGTCATAGAAGTCCACACTACGCCGCCACGAACGCCAGGCTCGAGGAGAGAAATAAAGTTGAGGTGCGGCATCGGCGGTGTCTTGAAGATTGCGCCACGCTCGGCCTGGCACGTGGTCCAACTCAGCCGCGGTAATGGCCAAATTATCCCGCGCTTGGTCGGGCGTCAGCAAACGGCTGCGGGCGGTCAGCACCTCGCCCAAGTACTGCGTGAGACCTTCGTAGACCCAGAGCAAATCGTCCTGCATGGGCTGCTGGTAGTCAGGTGTGGTGAGGTCCGCCGGACGTCGATATTTTCCGTTCCACGAATGTACGTACTCATGGGGAAGCAAACTGGCCGACAACTTTCGCGCGTTCTCCTCCACCAGTCCCCGTTCGTCGATGCGGCTGTCGTCCGACTCGTGGTGTTCGAGGCCAAAGTGGGCGACATGATCGCTCAAACTGAAGAGAAAGTGATAATCGCGATAGTGTTGTGCGCCGAAAAGTTTTCCTGCTTGCTCGACCAGACTCTTGTAGTGATCCCAGACTTCCTGTGCCGGCTCAAGTGCAGCGGCGCTGTCGGCCGCAATGTCCATCTCTACGGGTGGGTTGTGTCCGAGCGGAACGACCTTCAAAAATTCACCGGTGATTACGGGAGAGTCCACAAGCGTGGTAAGAGAAACGGTGGCGAAATGAATGTCATTGCCGCTCTGATTCGACACTGGCAGCGGTGTCCCGAATCTCCAGCTTTGAGGAATCCGTAAGCTGGCGGAATAGTTAATGTCGTCTGACTTCCAGCCTCTGGGATAAAGCAGAACCTGGTTCCAGCTAATCACTGCCATCTTATCGGTGGCAGAGGAGCCAGCCGAGAATCCGCCTTCAAACGTCGCCGGAGAAAGAAAATCGAGCTCGGCATTTACTTCGTTCGTACCGGCCGGCACTTCCACGTGCAGGGTGAAGCCGTCAAGGAGATCGCGCCGCCACTTCAAAGTTTTCCCACCCGCGCTAAATTTAAGTCCCGCCAAGTCGACCACGGGGCCGTCGGGCGCGTGCTCACCGGGAATCCATTTCGGGTAGTACAAAGTAAGGTCCCCCGCGCTGGCAGGGATCTTCAGCGTGGCGTGGAAAATCTTGCGCGGCGCATCGCTCGCGTCCACCTCGATGGTGACGGTCGGAGCGGACGCCCCCCACAATGAAACTGCCACAGCCACAGCACACAAGACTCCCAGAATTCTTGAGAGTTTCATTCGACGGGCTCCCGCGTTCGTGATGTATTGAAGCAACTCGATGCGGCTCGATTCTGGAGGTGACTCATAGGGAGGCCGCTTCGCTGCATGGCGCGCTCCCGCTGCCCGTGTTGTAACAAACGGGAACTCAATAACGCCTAGCACTATAGCAGCCCACCGTGTGACGGTACAGAGTGAGCGCTGATATGATTTCGCACATGTCCGGGCGCGGAAAATTCATAACCTTTGAAGGACTCGACGGCACCGGCAAGAGCACTCAACTGCGGAAGCTCGCGATAGCTCTGCGCGCGGCGGGATTCAAAGTGGTAGAAACCCGCGAGCCGGGTGGAACCCCCACCGGTGAAAGAATTCGGCGCGTGCTGCTCGACTCTTCTACGGACGGCCTTTCTCCTTTGGCCGAAATGGCGCTGATGTTTGCATCGCGCGCCCAGCACGTTGCGGAAGCGATTCAGCCCGCGCTTGAACAGGGCAGCATCGTACTCTGCGATCGCTTTACGGATTCGACCGAGGCTTACCAGGGAAGCGGCCGTAAACTGGGAAGCGAATCCGTACTTGAGTTGCACCGTGTTCTCTGCGGAGACTTGCAGCCCGACCTCACGATCCTGCTCGATTCCGATGCGACGAGCAGTCTTGGGCGGGCCCGCCGCCGTAATCAGCGTGCCTCGCGGAACCGAAGCGGCGGCCACGGCGATGAAAACCGCTTTGAGCAGGAGACGCGTACGTTCTTTGCTCGTGTGCGAGAAGGCTATCTCGCCATTGCTGCCCGCGAACCGCAGCGCGTGGTCCTGGTCGACGCCAGCGGTACACCTTCTCAGACCCACGGCCAAATCATGCAAGTTGTGAGCCGCAGGTTAAAGTTGCCGGCGCGCATCTCGTGACTTGCCGCAGAGACACGGAGTAAGCGAGACGATCCGTAAGGGAATCAAGGGGCAAGGAGTGATCTGCCGCCAGTCCGAAGCTATCTGCGCACCGCACCGTGCTCGATTTACAATAGGTTCCCTCGGTTTCTGCTGCGGTTGAGTGTTCAATGGCCTTCTCTGATTTCCACGGCAACGCCGAAACCATCCATCGCCTGCGCGACATGCTGGGGCGCGACCGCTTCCCGCACGCTGTAGTTCTTTCCGGCACACTAGGCTCGGGCAAGTACACTCTGGCCTTGATGCTCGCCCAGACCCTTAACTGCCTCGCCCCAACCAAAACCGACGGCCTGCCTGACTTCTGCGGCAAATGCGCGAACTGCACTCGCATCGCTCAGGCCACCGACCTCGACGCCCGTTTCGCCGAGGCGGTCGAAGCCCGAGAAAATCTACGAGAGGCCGACAAAAAAGAAACGCGCGTCTTCGTGCAGACTCACCCCGACGTGCTCATCGTCCCGCCCGATCCTCCGCAGATGATGATCAAAGTAGATCAGGTCCGCCGCGTCATCGAGACCATCTACTATCGCCCGTCCGAAGGCAAGGAACGGATTTACATATTTACCGACTCGGCTTTCATGAAAGAGGCGGCGAACTCGTTACTCAAAGTGCTGGAAGAGCCGCCCGAGTTTGCGACCATCTTCCTGCTCACTGAAAATGCTGGCGAGCTGCTGCCCACGATTCGCTCGCGCTCGATGATTTTTCCTTTGGGCGCCTTGCCGGCCGAACAAATCGAATCCTACCTAGCACAGCACCGCCCCGATTGGAAGGTGCAAGAGCGTGCGCTGGTCGCACGCCTTTGCGAAGGAGCGATAGGGCGTGCCCGCAGCTTCGATCTCGCTGCCTACGTCGCAGCCCGCGCCAACGCGCTGAACATCCTCAGGTCGGCCTTACGGGGCGGTGAGCACAGCGAGCTTTTCAAGATCACGGAGTCCTATCGCGCTGGTGCCGAGGGTCGGGAAAAAACCGAGCAACTAATCCGTACCCTTTATTCCTTGTTACGAGACCTGATGTTCGTTACCTCAGACGCGCCCGACCTTGTTCGCAATACCGATATTCAGGAGGACCTCAAGAAGCTGGCCAATTCAGCCGATTTTGGTTGGATTGCTTTCGCGTCCGACCGACTGGCCGAGGTCGAACGCGGAATGCGGCGTAACCTCTTGCGGTCCCTATCCCTTGACGCCTTTGCGACCGCGCTGGAGAAAGTCTGAAGGAGTGGATCGGGGGCGGCTTGACGGCAGGCAAACGGCAGGGCACGCGGGGGAGGAATTCCAAAGCCCAGCATTTTTGTTAACTTCAATGTTTTCAGTTTGTTACTGAGATTACTCTAGTGGTTCTACGCCCTTCGGAGTCATTGCCCACGTATCCGTGCAAGCCTATAATTGTTCCACTCTGGTATAAGCAATTCTCCGTCAGGTTCCGGGTGAGAAGACAGGAGGGTGAAGTCTGTCCCTCTGCAAGGCGAAGGGAAGAAACCCGGTTATGCGAAAGCACCTGCAAATCGCCCTGATGGCCGTTATGGCGGTCGCGACCTCCGCTTCTCTCTATACCCCCCGGGTGCAGGCTGCTACCGGACCGGATGATTCCACCCAGGTCATCACCAGCACCGATGAACATGGCCGCAAGGTATATGTAAACGATGCGGTGCGAGCAACTCATCTCCAGCATCCCCAATCTTTGGAACCAACGCGGCGGACACTGATGTACTGGAGTGTCAAAGAGAGCCGATGGAAACCAGTGCCTCGTCCCAATGCGGCGTCGATGCGTGCTGCCCGGTCGGCAGCGGCTGAAGTCAATCAGTATTTCGGCCACGAGTCCGCGGAATCCGCGCGGGCGAAAATAGTGACCGCTAATTTTGGCGGCAAACTGACCACGCAGCAAGATATCGATTCTGCCATCGACCAGGCTGCGGCCCGCCACAATGTCGATCCAAACCTGGTGCGAGCCGTCGTGAAGGTCGAGTCTAATTTCAATCCCAATGCTGTGTCGCGCAAAGGCGCTATGGGACTGATGCAATTGATGCCGTCAACCGCCCGGAGCTTGAAAGTCAAAAATCCCTTCGACCCTGAGCAGAATGTAGATGCCGGCGTCCGCCACCTGAAGAGGCTTCTGGAAAGTTATGGCGGCGACGTGAAGTTGACTCTGGCAGCTTACAACGCGGGATCAGGCGCGGTGGCACGTAGTGCGGGAGTTCCGCACTATCTCGAGACTCAAAACTACGTGCGGCGCATCACCAACCTGTATTACGGCGGCTTCGATCTGAGCCGAACGGCGGGGGCTTTTTCGCGCGATCCTGTTAGGGTTCAACGGGATGCGAGGGGCGTTCTTTATATCAGCAACACAGACTAAGTTGCCGGCATCTGTTTACACGTATCTCTCAGCGACCACGCAATTTTAACGAAGCATACGAGCTAGAGACTTGAACACTTTATCGAGCCAGCGCGGCTTGCGCTTGGGAGCGTTTCTGTTGTTCTGCCTGCTCCCAACGCTGCCGGCGCACGCCCGGGCGCATCACGGCGACGCCTGGGCCCGCAGTCATTTCGCCGCCGCCGAACGCATGCGGGAGGCCCTCAACGGACGCCTCCTGGCCGACCGTTCCCGGCATGACTACCAGCGGGTGATTAACGCCTACCGCAGCGTTTATTATGGCGCGCCGTCGTGCACAAAAGCCGATCCCAGCGTGGTGGCGGTGGCGGAAATACTGGTAGAGATGGGAAGGCGCTTCGACGACGACAAGGTTCTTAACGATGCCATTGGCCAGTACAAGTTCTTGCGACGCGAATATCCCGGCAGCAAGTACCGCTTCGACGCGCTTTTTACCATAGGGGAAATCTACAAAGACGACTTAAACAATCCGGACCACGCCCGCTCCACCTTCAAGGAATTCCTCCATCGTTATCCCGCCAACCGGTTGGCCGAGAACGCTCGTCAGGCGATCGCCGAAATCGATCGGGAAGTCCAGTCCGGCAACCCATCTGAGGCAGACATAGCAGCTCATAAGGAACCCCCGAGAAAAGATGACAAGGAATCTCGAAACGCTCCGAACATAGAGACAGCTTCCCGGCCGGCCGCCAAGACAGCGCTGGACGAAGGCGCTAGCAGGCAAATAGCACGGGTGACCGGCGTCCGGCATTGGTCTACACCGGACTACACGCGCGTGGCTATAGACGTCGAAAACGAAGTCAAATTTGCTTCCCAACGGATTTCGCATCCTGATCGCATCTTCTTCGACTTGCGCGGTACCAAACTGGCTTCCACGCTGGTGGGGAAGAGCTTCGACGTGGATGATGGATTTCTGAAAAAGATCCGCGTAGCGCAGTACCAACCCGGACGTACCCGGGTGGTGCTCGAGGTGCACGACCTTTCCGACTACGAAGCGTTTCTCCTGCCTAATCCTTACCGCCTGATTATCGATATCCATGGCAAGAATGCGACCGCCAAAGTACCCAAGAATATCGGACTGGCGGCGAGCGATGATTCAGAGGCAACAGGCACAAGCGGCGGGAATTCGAGCTTGAAAGAAGAAATCAAGGCGGAGATCAGGGCCGAAGCAGGAAAGGCACCGGTCGCGAGCATGGACGTGGCGGACGATGCAAAGGTCTCTCCTAAGGAGAGCCGCGCCGGTTCTCTTTCACCTGCGGCAGCGTCGTCACGTTTGGCGAAACCTGCATCTCTGCCGGTGAAAAAAGTAGTGGAAGCTGATGACGAAGACTACGACTCCTCATCCACGCCAAAGAGCCTTGTCGTGGCGGGCATACCGGCCAGCGCTGACCGCTCTATGGCCCTGTCCCGCGGTACGTCGGGACGCAAAAGAGGCAACCTGGCGGCGGATCTCGACGTGCGAGAGGCACAGCCCACAGCTAGCGGCCAGCGGTCGCTCATTCGCGCGCTGGGATTGAAGATTGGTCGAATCGTGATCGATCCGGGCCACGGCGGCCACGATACCGGAACCATTGGTCCGCACGGATTGGAAGAAAAGGACTTGGTGCTCGAAGTCGGCCGGCGCCTGGGCAGGATGCTGGAGACGCGGCTGGGCGCGGAGGTGGTTTACACGCGCAAGGATGACACCTTTGTTCCGCTCGAAACTCGCACCGCCATTGCCAACCAGGAGCGAGCTGATCTATTCATTTCCATTCATGCCAACTCCAGCCGCGATCCCGGCGCACGCGGAGTTGAGACCTACTATTTGAACTTCACTTCGTCGCCCGAAGCGCTGGAAGTGGCAGCACGCGAAAATGCGGTTTCAGAGAAATCGATCTACGAACTTCAGGACCTGGTGAAGAAGATCGCTCTCAAAGATAAGATCGAGGAGTCTCGCGAATTCGCCGGGGACGTGCAGCAGTCGCTGCACAGCGGTCTTGCCCTGAAGAGTCCCGCCATCCGCAACCGCGGCGTAAAGAAGGCTCCCTTTATCGTACTGATCGGCGCCAACATGCCTTCCATCCTTGCCGAGATCTCTTTCGTGAGCAATCCCACCGATGAGCATCGCTTAGAAACCGCCGAATACCGCCGCCGGATCGCTGAGTCGCTCTACCGCGGCATCGCCAAATACGTTAACGGCCTAAGCGGCGTGAAGGTTGCGGGCAAGATAGACAAGGCTGCTGGCCAGTAACTTTCTTCTTTCTTCTGGACCGGGGTTGTGCGCACAACCCGCGCCCTGTCGTCCGGAGGGAAGCGAAAGCCTGCCCTGAGCCCGTCGCAGGGGAGCCCTGCACTCCTAGCCCTCATCCCAGCCGTCGCAGGTTCAATCCTGCCGGTTCGTTTCGGAAACTTTTCCTGTTCTGTGTGGTCTAATTAACAAGGGAAATGGTTCACGCGTACCCTTCATGAGCTTTTCAAAGTCTTTTCTCGTATTGGTTCTTTCCGTGTCTGCCGTTGGCTTGGCTTTCGCCGCCAACACGCCGCCGGTCGCCGCCGACGCGAAGTCGACTCCCATCTTGCCCCAGGGTTTCGCCGGGTGGCAGGTGCAGGGCACCGCCCAAACCAGCGGAGACGCCGGAATCGCCGATCCCGCGAACGCAGCCATTCTCAAGGAGTTCGGCTTCAGCGATTTCGCGTCAGCTACATACCGTCGCGATGATGGCCGCACGCTGAAAGTTCGCGCAGCTCGCTTTGCCGATGCCAGCGGAGCCTTCGGCGCCTATACGTTTTACCTGCAACCCAACATGTCAAAACAGCAAATCGGCGACCAGGCGGCTTCGCTCAACTCGCGCGCCTTATTTTATCGCGGGCATGTGCTGGTCGATGCCGCCTTCAGCAGCCTGTCAGCGATGTCGGCCGCGGAACTGCGCGAACTGGCCGGAGTGCTGCCGCGCCCCAGCGGAAACGCCGCCAATCTGCCGCCCATCCTCGCCTTCATGCCACATAGAGGCTATGTAGCGAATACGGAAAAGTATGCATTGGGACCAGTGGCTTTCGGCACACTTTCCTCTCCCATTGCGGCCCAACTGGTTGACTTCACTGCCAGTACTGAGGTGGCAATGGGGAAATACACCACCCCGGGCGGCCAGGCTACCCTGATGTTGATTGAATATCCGACGCCGCAGCTAGCCGCGGAACATTTGCGCCGCATCGATGCGGTTCGCCAAGCGGCCCCACCGCAGCTGGGAGTTGCTGCCCTCGAAAACGGCAGCCCGTTCTTTGATAAGCGCACCGGTCCAATTATCGCCGTCGCTGCCGGACCTCTCTCGGAAAGCGAGGCCAATGCGCTCTTAGGATTGGTCAACTACGAGGCGAACGTCACATGGAACGAGAACACCTATCTCGACAAGAACAACAACGTCGGTACATTGCTGGTCAACGTCATCATCCTATGCTTTGTACTCGGCGCCATCGCGATCGTCGCGGGCATTGGTTTTGGTGGCATTCGCATTTTGGTGAAGCGGTTCTTCCCCAATAGGGTTTTTGATCGTCCTGAACACATGGAATTCATCTCATTGCACCTCGCTGAGAAAATGGCCGAAGGGTCCTCGGGCAGGTCGTCCGACGCCGTCGCCGAGACGGCGGAGACTCCTCGAAGCCTCGGTTAAGTGCCTTAGACATATCGGCTTAGGACGGATTTGACTTCTGCTGGTCTCAAATTGCTACACTTGCCAACGATATTAATTGGTTGTGTAAGTGATTGAAAATAAATACATTTATTTCCGAGAAATCCCTTGACACCCTGCTTTTTCGGCTCATAAGATTTCGCCAGAAAGTTTTGACGGAATTTTCGCCTCCGTTGGAACTATTCTCCCTTGAAGAGAAGGCCGCCCATGTTGCCGGGTGGCCTTTTTTGTTCCTCGTCTTGATTTCTTGCGTCGAGTCGCGGTGAAACATCGTGCACACCTTCGTTGAACTGTTTGCCGCTACTTGCGTATCTTGTGTTAGGCACCATCGTGCCGCGATGCGGACGCAAAAATGTTCTTCCCGGGATTGACTGTTCCAGGATTGAGCGTCGACAACGGAGGTTCCCATGTACTGCGATGGATGTGGTGCCCCGGTGCAGGCCGGTCAAGCTTTCTGCAATCGCTGCGGCAAACAATTCGTAGGGCCAGTGACCGCTCTACAGTCAAGCACCGGCCGCGTGCAACGGCATGTTCATCTGTTAGGGATTCTCTGGCTGGCCTTCTCTGCCTTGAATGCGATTGGCGGCGTGGTTGTGTATATCATCGCGAACACGCTCTTCGCGCCCGGAGGAGGAACGGGAGCGCCAGCCTTCTTGCATCCTTTGCTCAGCGTAGTTGGGATATTCATTCTAGGTAAGGCTGCTCTCGGATTTATCGCAGGATGGGGTCTGCTGCAGCGCGAGCCCTGGGCCCGCATCGTGGCACTCGTCCTCGGCTTCATCTCGCTGTTCAATATTCCTTTCGGAACGGCGATCGGCGTCTACACCCTGTGGGTTCTTCTTCCCAGCCAAGCGGAACAGGAATACGAGGCAATGGTGGCTGCTCGCGCCGCTTAAGGCGCCGCAATCGATCTTCGCTAATGTGGGCTCGTGTGAGGACAGCCGCTCTTCGACTTCGCTCAGGGCAGGCTCTCCGCTGTCCAGGCTGAGGGGAGTTTCTCAACGCTCGTGAAGCTGGTTTTGTTCGACTCCGATACGCGTTGCCTCGCTTTACGCTTGTCTCCCTGCCATTTAGAATCGAGTGCAGGCCGACGTAGCTCAGTTGGTAGAGCAGCCGATTCGTAATCGGCAGGTCAGCGGTTCAAGTCCGCTCGTCGGCTCCATCCTTTCAAATACTTACAAGCCATTTCATTGCACCCTCAATTCATTGTGACGTGGTTTGTGACGTAGATTTCTCTGATCGATGGCTTCGCGCACGGAATCCAACACCGGATGCTGGTAGCGCATTGCAGTGCGGACATCGGTGTGGCCCATGACGTTCATCACCATCGCGAGATTTCCGGTCGCTCCATACGCCGCCGTGCCAAAGGTGTGACGTGCGCAATACAGCACCAGGGACTCGGGCAGTCCGGCTTTGGCGCGAGCGTCTCGGAACTGTTCTGCAACAGTGGTGAGGTGCCCGCATTCAGCCCTGCGTGAAGGGAACAGCCAGCCCGCCGGTTTGTTCGAACAGCGAATCATTAACAGGTCGAGCATTCGTTCGCTGATCGGTACATGCCGACGTGCTGCTTTGGTTTTTCCATTCGGATTGAATATCAAACGCTGATTCCAGTTGATGTTCTCAATCCGGATGCGGAAGACTTCCTCAGGGCGCATTCCTGTGTCCTGAATCACGATGAGGACGTCCTTCATTGGTTGTTTTGCGACAGCGAGCAACTTCGCCTCAGTTTCCGGATCAATGGTCAGTTCACGGCCTACTTCCTTCATCAGCCTGACAGCCGGTGCAACGGCAATCACTTTCCACTCCACCGCTTTGCCGAGCAGCCTCCGCAGTGTGCGAAGTGCCTGATTGATGTAGGCCGGCGAACCCGCCAATGCTAAGGAATCCAGCTCTTCCGTGGTGATGCGGTCCAGATTCATTCCCATCAGCGGCGTCGAGCGAATTTTATTCCACCCCACGCGGTAGTAACGGCGTGATTTCGGAGCCAGATGTCGAGCATGATCAACCCACTCAAGAAACCTGGGAGCGAAGTCACAAAGTAAAGGCGCTCGCCGCAGCACCGCCGACGGTCCCCTTCGCTCTGCTTCCTCGATCAGCTTTGATTCAACCTTTCTGGCCCTGGACTCCGAGGTTTGACCAGTCGTCCCACGCTGGCGACGACCCGCAACGGTGAAGTCATAGTGCCAAGTCTTGCCTCGCCTATATAGCACTCTTCTCCTCCATGTATGCCCGCACGGAAGGAGTTCGGCGATTGCGTTCAATGTATCGCAAAACGTCCTCCGTCCAAGAGCGGGTCAAGGCGGGACTGCGCAATGCTCGTGCGAAAGGCAAGCGGCTCGGGCGGCCACGCGCGGATGTCAATGAGACTCAGATTGCCGATTTGAGGCATTCGGGAGCCTCTTGGCGCACAGTTGCGAAGGAACTTGGGATCGGGCTGGGAACCGCGCACCGGCTCGCACGAGTACGCACCTGGCCTAGATTGGCGGTCGTATGGAACGCTTCGGTCCCCGCAATACCAGGCATCGCCGTTTAGCGGAATTGTGCGTGTCAATGATTTACGATTACTTCCTGTTGCTGACTATCCAGGAGCTATCGTCTGTACTACCCAGTTGTGAGGCTGGAAAAGCCATCCTGCCTGCCTTGACATACCATTTGGGCAACTGTAGGTTTTGGACGCAGCCACTATGCATGCACTTCTAGTTTGTTGGTGAACGAGCGCAAGCCAACGTCGCGCAGGGGCCGAATATGAAAACCTTGTCATCGCGATTGCTAACCGCAGCATTGCTATCGTGCTCATTCTTCAACCTGGCGACAGCGCAGGACACGGAACGACCTGCTTATCTCGACACCAGTCTCTCCCCGGAGCAGCGCGCCGCCGACCTGGTCAAGCGCATGGCGCTGGAAGAAAAGGCCACCCAACTGGTCAATCAGGCGCGCGCCATCCCACGCCTGAAAGTTCCGGCGTACGACTGGTGGAGTGAGTCGCTGCACGGCGTAGCGGTGAACGGAACTACTGAATTCCCAGAGCCGATCGGTCTGGCGGCAACCTTCGATACAGAGGCGATCCACAAGATGGCGGAGGTGATCAGCACGGAAGGGCGCATCAAGCACATGCAGGCGCTCAAGGCCAACGGCGGATCGAGCAACATCTTTCAGGGCCTCGACTTCTGGGCTCCGAATATCAACATCTTCCGTGATCCGCGCTGGGGACGCGGCCAGGAGACGTACGGCGAAGATCCCTTTCTCACCGGCCGCATGGCCGTCGCCTTCGTCACCGGGATGCAGGGGGATAATCCCAAGTACTATCGCGTCATCTCCACGCCTAAACATTACGCCGTACACTCCGGCCCCGAGCCGACCCGCCACTTCGCCGACGTTGACGTAAGTAAGCACGACGAAATCGACACCTATCTGCCGGCATTCCGCGCGGCGGTCACGGAGGGCCATGCCGGTTCGGTGATGTGCTCCTACAACGCCATCAATGGCGAGCCCGGATGCGCGAATCGATTCACGCTCATCGATCAACTCCGCAACAAGTGGGGATTCAGGGGCTATGTTGTCTCCGACTGCGGCGCAGTCCTCGACATCTTTTCGGGCCATCACTTCCGCCCCACGCAGGCGCAGTCTTCGGGCATCTCCCTCGAGCGCGGCATGGACAACGAATGCGCGGACTTCTTGTCCAAGGTGAACGATGACCACGACTACAAGCCCTACATCGATGCTGTGCAGCAGGGATACCTGCGTGAAGGCGCGATCGACCAGGCGCTGGTGCGACTGTTTAGCGCACGCATCAAGCTGGGCATGTTCGATCCACCGGCGATGGTGCCCTACACGAAGATCGACGAGAAACTCCTCGACAGCGCGGGGCATCGGGCGATGGCGCGCAAGGTGGCGGAAGAGTCGATGGTGCTGCTCAAGAATGACGGCACGCTTCCGCTCAAGCCCGAGTCCAAGAACATTGTGATCGTCGGCCCTCTGGCCGATCAGACCAAGGTGCTGCTCGGCAACTACAATGGCATCCCTACGCATACAGTCAGTTTCATGGAAGGACTGCAGAAGGAGTTGCCGAACGCGAAGATCACCTACGTGCCGGGCACCCAGTTTCTGCATGCGGATGGCAAGCCATTACCGGCAAATCTGCTGACCACACCCGACGGCAAACCGGGCCTGAAAGCGGAGTACGGCCAGGGCCTCAACTTTGGGACGAAGCCGACGCCCATCACCGAGCGCGTCGAAGCCAACGTCGATCTGAATGAAACGACCCTTCCCGCTGAAGCGAAGGGCAAGGCCATGCTCGCCGTGCAGTGGTCGGGCTTCCTCACCCCCGCCGCAACCGGCGATTACCTGATCGGCACCCAGGCCGAAAGTTTCGCCATGGTCACTATCGCGGAACGGCCCGTCTCTCAGCAGGACGGCGGCGGCACGAGTTTGGGACGCGTCCATCTCGAAAAGGGCCAGAAGGTGGCCCTCCAAGTCATCTATGGCGTGACGCCCGACAGCAGGCTGGGTGTACGTCTCTTGTGGACGAAGGCCGACAACACGCCGTCGCCCGCTGCGCTGGAAGCTGCGCGGAAGGCGGATGTGGTAATCGCCGTCGTCGGTATCACCAGTGAACTCGAGGGCGAGGAGATGCCTGTAAGCGAGCCCGGCTTTTTGGGCGGCGACCGCACCAGTCTCGACATGCCCCAACCCGAAGAGGAACTGGTGCAGTTGGTGGCGCAGGCCGGCAAACCTCTCGTTGTTGTGCTCATGAACGGGAGCGCGCTCTCGGTTAACTGGGAGAAGGCCCACGCCAACGCGATTCTGGAAGCCTGGTACTCCGGCGAAGAGGGGGGTGCAGCGATTGCCGAAACGCTGAGCGGGAAGAACAATCCCGCCGGACGCCTGCCGGTCACGTTCTACACCGGAGTCGATCAACTGCCGCACTTCGAGAACTACTCGATGGAGGGCCGCACCTACCGCTACTTCAAAGGCACGCCGCTCTACCCGTTCGGGTATGGCCTCAGTTACACCAGCTTCGAGTATAAGGATCTGAATCTGCCAACGAACCCAGTGCCCGCGGGTGCAGCGATGTCCGCCTCAGTCACAGTGAGCAACCGCGTCAAGCGCGCCGGCGATGAAGTGGCTCAACTCTATCTCAGCTTCCCGAACGTGCCGGGGGCGCCGATCCGGGCTCTGCGCGCATTCCAGCGCGTGCATCTCGAACCCGGCGAATCGCAGACCCTGCACTTCGATTTAAAGCCACGCGATCTCAGCATGGTGACCGATGCGGGGGATCCGATCGTTGCCGCAGGTCAATACAAAATCAGTATCGGAGGAGGTCAGCCCGATACCGGAGTGCCCGCCGTAGCCGGCACATTCCAGATCGACGGGACCGTATCCTTGCCGGAATAAAATCAGCGTTGCTCGCTTGAAGGGTTGGTGCGCGGGAGGACCAGGTAACGAAGGGGGCAACATCTTCACTGGTCAAGGAATCGTCAGCGGCACGACTGTTACGGGGACTTATTCCGGCTCGAACGCAAACTGTTCTGACTCAGGGACATTCACAGGCTCTATGGTGCCACTGCTTGCCGGAACTTTCTCCGGAACATTGAATTTTCCGCTTGGCCCAGACCAAGTCACGGCCACACTCACCGAGAGCGCGGGCAATGCTCTGGCCGTTCAGACTAGCTTGAGTGGAACGGACAACGGAAATTTCACATTCTCCGGGTCCGCAGTCGCAAACGTCTCGGCTGCGCACTCCATATCTCTGAATGTCGCGCCCCAGAGCGGCCGACACGCCGGGGCGAGCGGCGCTAGGCAAAATGACACTCTGCGATTGTTTACTGTCCTGTCCGTTGGCGAAGGACGCAATTGTCACCCCAAGTAGTACAAGCCAGATCGAGCGACTTTCCATGTGAAATCCTCCGCGCGGCATACAAGCTTAATAACGGCTTAATTCGCCTGCGCAGACTCTCACCTATGCGAACGAAGGGCCATCCCCCATTCGGGCCATACGGATAGTCTCAATGGAAAGTCGGAACTCGGCTTGCGTGTGCAACCTTTGCGCTGGGCGCCGGCGCGGCGAACGAGGATACTGCGAATGCGAGAAAATTACGCTCACGATTGCGATAGTATTTTTCATAGGTGAATATCTCCTTGAATTGCTAGAACTATGCCCACGAGCCGCAACCGATCTCTTGAATTGCGAGGCGCCTTCCTGAGAAAGCTCTTCTCCCGCGGCGAGGTTTATGAGGAGTTGTTCAGAAAGCTTTGTAAGGCAGGCTGCAATTCGGATGTTTTGTGCGGTCTTCTGTTTGCCGTATGCACCATAGCGGTCGGCGATGCCAACGGTTTTATCGACTTGGGTGCGTAAACGTCAGCCTTTTCAGATGCGCTCGACTAAACTTCGAAAAACGCTCCAAATGAAACCCATATAGCCGTATTAATCCGGGAAGCATGTCATAAAGATGGGTAAAATGCTTTCGGACCGGATCGCGATTCACATCTGCCGGCGCCGCCAAAAAGTCAATCTTTGGATTTAGTTGCGTCTTGTTCACACGTTCAACCATGTCAGCGAGCGAATTTAGATCCCTTGTGAGCCGCCTCAACTGTACCTTCGAAATATCGCACTTCCAGA
>Ga0137418_10000866_pt1 | contig 27849 bp, 26 predicted proteins | sample CZODoug3_1_2_16f_FD_122242 | JGI IMG/M metagenome (GOLD analysis project Ga0137418, IMG submission 122242) | Vadose zone soil fungal communities from Angelo Coast Range Reserve, California, USA - CZODoug3_1_2_16fungal (Hybrid Assembly) | ecosystem: Environmental > Terrestrial > Soil > Vadose...
TGCCATTCCGGAATGGATCCCATGCGAAGCCTATGCGTGGCTAGAAGTTGCGAAGGGTTTGGTTTGACGCCCACAGGGTTTTTACGGGCACTTCAGCCGGACTGGTCACGGTTGGCAGGACGGCGAACGAATTATGGGCCTCAGTGGGCAGTGTCACCGGCTCGTAACGGACGCCAATGTTCAGTGTGAAGTTCGGGCGCCAATGCCAATCGTCCTGAATGTAGCCTCCGAAGAGGGTTTGCCGGACATAAACCGGCTTAGTAATTGGATCATCAACAGTCACGGTAGAAGGTGTGGCCAGGAGGAAGTCGCGAAGCGAGGGAAAACCAAAGGTGCCGTTTGCGCCTGACCCCGAGAGTTCATCGTTCTGCATGTGCTCTGCGGCAAAGCCGAATTTTAGTGAGTGGGCGCCGAGAGTAAAGAAGGCATCGTCATAGAACTGGAAAGAATTCCACGTGAGCTTGTCTGTTGAGACGGCGCCCAGAGAACCTAACATAGTGGTGAGGCCAGGCACGGTGAGAGCCGGCGCATTCCGCCCCGGAAATGAACCGAGGCTTGGGTCGTTGGCGAGCGGATTAATGGCGCTAAGAGGCGCGGCGATCAATGCCCGCACACGACTAAAACCAAAACGCGCGGTATTCACAAGTGCCGGACTGAAAATGTGGGTTTCCTCCAGGCTGAACATTTGGCGGAGTGTAAAATTCTCGGTGGTGGAGTCGCCAAGAGGATCCGGCTGAGATAGAGGCGCTCTGTCATAGAACCAACTCGCCGCAAGGCTGTCGCTGTCTGAGAAATGGTGATCGCCCCGAGCGGTGACATAGTTTTCGGTTAAGCGTTCCACTCCTGAAGTGTTGAAGATTCCTGTGTCTCCATTCCCGATAAGACCGCCGTTGGGCAGCGCCCAAAAGCCCAGATAAGGCACCACGTTCGGATCAACCGTTATCGTTGAAGTCTGACAGGTGCCGTCCGGAGTCGAACAGAGTGTACCCGCCCGTGCAGCTGCGGAAGGCACGATATTGCTGAACGTGTCGCTCTTATCCTGGCGGATGCCTTCGTAATCCGCGAAGAAGAAGGTCTTACCCTTTTTGATCGGACCTCCGCCAGAGGCTCCAAACTGGTTGCGATGGAATGGCGGCAAGCTGGTGTCGAAGTAGTTTCGCGCATCCAGTTTCTTGCTGCGCAGGAACCAGTAGGCATCCCCATGAAACTCGTTAGTCCCGGATTTGGTGATTGCATTGATGACCCCGCCGGAAGCTCGACCATACTCCGCCGAATAATTGCTGGTCAGCACCGAAAACTCCTGGACCGCGTCCGTACCCAAATTGACGCCCAGCGTGCTGCCCGGTGCTCCGTTGGAATAGTCGTTGATGCTAACCCCGTTGATGCGGTAATTATTCTCGAACGGCTGATGCCCGGAAACGGATAACAGGGTTCCGAAACCTCGATTGCCGCGGTCCGTGGGTCCAGCCTCAACTCGGACAGAAGTGACTCCCGGCTGGAGCGTCGCAAGTTGCGTCCAATCGCGACCGTTCAACGGCAGTTCGCGCACTGTTGTCGCATTGACCTCCGCGCTTAGCGTCGCGGAAGCAAGTTGCACGTCCGGCGTCGTGCCGATGACATCGACGTGTTCGCTTACCTGGCCGATCCGCAGGGAAATATTCACGGATCGTAAAGCTCCCACGGTTAGCGTGAGGCCCTTTTCGCGGTACGTGGAAAATCCCGGGGCCACGGCCGTGATCTCATAAGTTCCTGGCAACAAGTTCGGCGCGCTGTAAAAACCCGCCGAGTCCGTGATGACTTCCCGAATGACTCCTGTCGCCGTGTTTTTTATGGAAATTTTCGCATTGGCAACCGCTGCGTCGGCGGCATCCGAGACGGTGCCGGCGACAGTGGCCCCGGCCACTTGTGCGCGGACTGGGGTGGAGATGAGTACGCTGAACGTCAACAACACACACACCAACAGACCGCGGCCAAAAGCCATCGAAGACTACCTCCCAGGACGCTGCTCCATTTGCCACGTAGACTTCGAGGGGTTGGTCACGACCTTTTAGGCGCCGACAGTAAAGATTCCGCGTCTCGCTGTCCAATCGAAACTTGAGTTAGCTTGGAATGAATTAGTACATAGCGCTCAACGGAGGGCGATTCTTCAAGTAACCCCTGATACGTCTATGCCATCGGGTGACTTGCCGTGTTCGTCCATCGTGGCGAAGATAAATAATCCTAAATGTTGGCTTAATCTTGGCGTCGTTGGAATGGCTGCGTACTCTTTAACTGCCGATAACGTACCGTATTTTCGATACATTTGAGGAGAAGTGCGTCTGGTGGGTAATACAGAGGGTCTGAGGAAGGCTCCAGGGGAAGGCGAAAAGCACTCAGCATTTCAAGTAAACAGGAACCAGGCGCCATCTGGATCACATCGTTCCCGCTTCGTGCGTGCCGCCGCCTGAGCTGCCTCGACAAGCAGGAATCGCAGCAACGAATTTCCCTGCTTGCTGATGTGTCCCAGCCGTTGCTTGCCAGCACTCGAGTCCTCGCTCGGAATCATCCCCACATACGTGCCCATCTGTTTGCCACAATGGAACCGCGCCGGAACCTTCAGTTCATGTTTATGCGAATCATCCCTCGGAAACTCAGCCGAACGTGGCCGCCAGCGGGAAGAGCGACGAACTGGAAGCCGTCGCCTTCTTCGATTCTCTTTATTTGTCGGATTTGGCTCGTCGTGTGGATGTGGAAACGGGAAAAGTCGTGCGATTGTTGCCGCGAGTCAGGCCCATGTGGTGCGCATACTCGCCTGATGGAACCAACATTGCCATTTTGAATGTGGAAGGGATGGTGCCGCATACCCAGCAACTTGCCTACACACTTAGGGTCTACAACCTGCACCAGCAATCTTCGCGCACCCTCGCCAAAGGTTTCTTCGATGCGAACAATCTTACAACTCGTATTAGCTGGTCCCCCGATGGGACGAAACTGGCATATAGCGACACGGGAAAAACGGCCGAACGGGCGTGCTATGTAATTGATCTGGGTAACGGTAATAAGGTGAGGGTCTCGAACCAAATCCCCGCCACTTCACTGGATTTTTCCTGGGGTCCTCCAATTTGGGACAAGACCGGCAAGTGGTTGTATCTGCTGACCAGTGCTTCCGGCCGCCTGTGGGAGGTCAGCGTTGGCAACCAGGTTGCACGTGAAGTGGTCACGATTCCGGGGCTGGCGATTAAGGACATGGCCGTTGCGGAAGCGGAAGGAATCTATTGGTCTCCCGACGAGGGCAAAACGCTGTACGTTCGCACGCATGATGGCAGCTCCAAAAAGGACGGCCTGTATTCCGTTCACGTGCAAACCGGAGCCTGGGAGAAGCTATACGAAGGCGATGAATCGATTGGAATCCGCGAGATGGGTGCTCTGGCTGGACTGTCTCAAAAATCTGGAATGTTGATATTTTCTTCCGAGTCTGCCGCACGTCCTTCCGACGTCTGGGCTCTCAACGTGCAAACGCGGAAATTGACACAACTCTCGAATCTGAATCCGCAATATAGTTCGGCCACGATGGGGAGCGCCCGCCCGATCGAGTGGACTTCTCTATTGGGAGAGCATCTCCGTGGAACTCTCCTTCTACCCGGCGACTATCGCAGCGGAGAACGCTGCCCGCTCGTGGTCTGGGTCTACGGCGGAGAGATGGGCTCGGACCGAGGCAATAAGTTTGGCTTTGGCTGGGGATCGGCTTTCAACCCGCAAATGTGGGCCACCCGGGGCTATGCGGTCTTGTACCCTGACGTTCCCTTGCATCCGGGGACACCAGTCGATGATTTGGTGTCCGCAGTAATTCCGGGCGTAAACAAGACGGTCGAGCTTGGGTTTGTGGACCCGGAACGCCTGGCAGTGATGTGCCAGAGCTTTGGCGGCTACAACACTGTGGCGCTGATTACACGCACTTCGATCTTTAAAGCGGCGGTTGCGATGAGTGCGGCTCCAACCGATCTGTTCCAGGGATACACGTGCTTTGAGGGTGGCCTCGCAGGTTGCGTCGGCTACTACGAAGAAGGCCAAGGCGGCATGAGGGGAACACCATGGGATTTCAAAGAACGGTATATCGCAAACTCTCCATTCTTTTTCCTGGAACGCGTCAAAACTCCGCTGCTTATCGAGCGTGGAATGACGGACAAAATTTCCAAGGACAACGGAAACGTTTTCAATGCGCTGCGGAGTCTTGGCAAGGAGGTCGAATTTCTTGAGTACGAACATGAGGATCATGTCCTACAACAACCCGTGAACGTAATTGACTTTTGGAACCGTCGCATTGCATGGCTGGAACGGTATCTCGGACCGTCTCACACCGCGCCGCAAACCTCATCGAACACTGCGCAAGCAGAGTGACTGCCATCCACTCTTGAGGAAGGAATCCCGCTGGCCTAATCTTTTGCCCCGAGGTTGATGGCTGCTGCGACAATCGGCTTGGCCCACTCCGGCACCTCGAATGGGTCGCAGGACAGGGTCATCCTGCCCCGAACCAGGTGCAACAAGAGCTTCGGTTCGGGTTTCTCGCCGGCGCTGGGGTCGGCCTCTTCACTGTTGTCATAGAGCAAAAGCTCCGTCAATTTGGGTAGGAGACGAATCAGATTGAGCCGGCTCTTGACATATCGTTCCCGTATTCGTTCCTCAGGAATGGTATGTCCACCCTGCGCCACCCTGGACTTTACGCGAGCGATGTGAAGCTCAACCGAGGCCAGACCCACGTACCAGATTCGCACTTCGATTCCTTCGGCGAGCGCCTTCTCAAGAATGCCTGCGATGCTTCTGCCACCAAGGGTTGTTTCAAACGCAAAATCAAGTTTCTCGGCAATCGCGCGTTCGAGTAGACGCTTGCCTTCCTGCCAGGCGGCGCTGTTAGCTTCGACTTGCGAAATGCCAGGATTCCGAGAGGCGATTTCTCTCGCGGCGGTGTCCGGGTTGAAATACTCCACTCCCTGAGCCAGAAACATAGCGCCGGCGATGCTACTTTTTCCAGCGCCATTGGTTCCGGCCAATACGTAGATTCGTGGAGTTTGCGGAGGACTAGGCACGCTTCCTCGCGGCTGCTACCGCCGCCTTTCCCAATTGTTCCGGCGAGGCGCCAAAAGCGGCGTGCATCGCGTCCCGTGCCGAAGATCCTTGCATCCTGGAAAGAAGGGCATCAAATTCGGCACTCAAGGTGTTGATCCTCGATTCAGGCGCCTGAGAGAGGGTCTCGAACTCCGCCATCGAGAGCAAAACAGCCTTCGGCGTATCATGCTTGGTGATCACCACGAGGTCGCCTTGCATCGCCTTTTCGAGCAGCCTCCCAAATTCGTTCTTTGCTTCCGTAGCTGTCACCGAGGCGGACCTCGTCGAGAATCTTTTTGCCGGCACGATTTGAGGGTTTGTGCGTTCACGCTTCAGCCGCACGGCTAGGGCCGCGGTCTTCTCCAGAATATCCAGACGAATCGGCTTGATGAGAGACTGAAACGCTCCCAACTCGGCGGCCTCAACGGCGCGTCGGTTGTCGGGCGCGTCGAGGAGCAACACAAATTGTAGATCAACAAACTTGTCCCGCAAGCGACGTAACAATGCGAGGCCGTCCGATTTGGGCAATTTGAGATCACTGATCAGCAGATCGAACTGCGCGTTTTCGAGCGTTCGCAACGCGGCTGCCGCCTCAGAAGCCTCGGCAACTTGAAAACCGGCTTTCGAGAGCCGACTACTATAGGAGCGCAGAACCAGCGGATTAGGCTCGACAATCAGCACCCGGCCCTTTTTAGCAATGTCCATTAGAAATACCTCTTATTGGCTATATTAGCCATTTTAGCTCGAAAGGTCAATTCCATTCCTTCGGTGCCGTGTCGCGTGGGGAGCGTTGCGGCGGGATTGATTGGGTACAGGATAGGGTTCTCCCACGCGATTCGAAATTCTAGGTTAGGTCTGGATTCCGACCAGGGAGTCAGAATGCGCGACTGGAACGACAAGCGTTGGCCGGATTCTAGAATTGGAGAAACAGCCTAGATTCAAACCGGGAAGTCTTCTACTTTCGAGCATACCAATTCAAAGGTGGCGTTTGGATCCCTAATGGACTGCAGCGGTCTTGGAAACCTGTGGTAGCGACTGATGATTCGGAAACTCCTGCGAACGAATGGCGCGCCCAGACGCTCAGCTTTGCCTCTAATCATCCGACAATTTATGGAGACAGACCAGTCGTTCAGTTTTAAGTGGCAGGGGAACTAATGGTGCCTTGCATGTAGGGAGATTTAGGAGTTGGGTGCGGGAGTCCTCCAGCTCGAAAGAGGATGCGAGTTGGGTCATCTTGCGCAGCGTCCAGTAGAGATGGCAGCACACGGCGTAAATGCCGTGCGTTCGCTCGACTGTCTCCCTTGCCAATTCTAGTCAGCCAGTCCTCACTGTTTTTGGCTTCGGCAGCAGCCTCATTGCTTCGCTTGGTTGGACTTGCCCTGGCGACAGTGACGGAGGCGCAGCACAAACGCCGCATGGCGCGTGGCGGGAAGCTCAATGTAAACATAGATGATGTGCGAATAGCTGATTCGCGCAACGCGCGCCGGCGGATTGTCTTCGGCGAATGCTGCCTCCGTTCCCAACAGCGCCGCTGAGAAAAGCAGGATTTGCAGAAACGGCGCGATCCATCGAGAGACTTTGGAAATTGTTCTAGTCCTCATATTGTTTTGCCGACTCCTATCCGGCGCTATATCTAGCGCTCCGCCTGAGGCTGTGCCGAAATCTCAGAAAAACAGAACGCCCAAGCCGCATTCTGGTGAATTCGATCCTGCTTACTGCGCAGTTCGAACTCCTACTTCATCCAAGTGACGGAGAACATCGGCCGGATCCTGGTAAACGCGGTATGCCCCGGCGCGCTCAAGCTCCTCTTCTCCGTATCCGCCGGAAAGCAAGCCGACTCCCAGCGCCCTGGCTCGCCGGGCCGCGAGTAAATCCCAAACGCTGTCTCCCACCACGATGGATTCGCTGATTGGAACGCTCAAGCTATTAGCAGCCGACAGAAACAAATCAGGATCCGGTTTTGCCCGCTCTACTTGGTCTCGGGTGATGAGCGGAACTTCAGAGCCTAGCCGAAGCAGTTCCAGCATGGGCCGGGCGCCTTCGATGCGGCCGCTGGTCGCGATGGCCCAAGGCACATGAGCGTTTGACAAAAATTCCAAAAGCTCCCGGGCGCCGGGGAGCGCACGAACTTGAGGAACGAGGCGCGCGTAAGCCTCGCCATGGAAGCGTGCAAGACGCTCAGCCTCAGCCTTTGTCACGCGGCGTCCGATCTCTCTCAGCAGGGCATTTACCAGCAGACCGCCGCTCATTCCGATCCGGCGATGAATGCGCCACACCGCCAGCTCGATGCCTAGCCTTTCCAGCGCTTCTCGCCAGGCCAGCACGTGCTGGTAGACGCTGTCTACAAGCGTGCCATCCAAATCAAATAGGAAAGCCGGCCCCGGCTTCATAGCAGGAGTTTGTGGCACTTGGGCATCCTTCCCAGGATGTTCGTCTTGAAGAACTGGCGAGCGCATTTTGTTTCACCCTTCCAAGGCTCGGTACAGATGGTTGCTGATGACACCAATACGAATCCCTAGCACAAACCGGCGAACCCGGTTCATTCCTCGGCAGCTACTTCTCCAAACTGTTGGGAATCTGCTGACGACTCGTAGGTCTACTTGGATGAATCGGTTAGCGAGGTTAAAAGCGCGATCTTGGATCTTTCCGCAAGCGAAGAAATGTGGAAAAGCGTCAGCAGGTCGACAGCGGCCCGTCAGCCCTTAGCTTGGAACAGACCGCGTAGTCTCGTTTACACTAGAGACCACAACGTGGCGCTCCGTGGAGAAGAATCAGGCCTCGAAACAGCACGCGTCAGATTTGGGGGCGCGAGACTCTGTGCCGCCGCATTTTGTCCAGCAGCGTCGTGCGCTTGACTCCAAGCCTTGCCGCAGCGCCATCAGGTCCGCCGACAACCCAGTCAACATCGCGCAACGCCTGCAGAATGTGTTCGCGTTCTGCTTCCGCCAGAGTCCGGGCGGCTGACGCGGTACTACTGACGGCGCGGTTCAATTGTTCAAGAGGTGGATGAAGAACTGGACTCGATGACAAGATCACGGCACGCTCGATGACGTTCTGTAGTTCCCGCACATTGCCGGGCCAGTGATATTGATTCAGCGTCGCCATATCTTCCTCCCTAATCTTTTCGATCCGCTTATTCAAGCGCTGCGCGTATTTCCTGGCAAAATGCCATATTAAGAGCGGGATATCGTCCTTACGTTCGCGGAGCGGGGGAATCTCAATAGGAAATACATTCAGCCGGTAATAAAGATCGCGGCGAAAACGACCGCTCTCGACCAACTCATTCAGATTTCTATTCGTTGCGGCTACGAGACGGAAATCCAGGTGAAGCGTCCGAGTGCTGCCTAGTCTCTCGAGTTCCTGCTCTTGGAGTACTCGCAGCAGCTTGGATTGAAGCTCCAGAGGAATGTCGCCGGCTTCGTCCAGAAAGAGTGTCCCTCCGTCCGCCAGTTCAAAACGCCCGATGTTTCTGGCGATGGCCCCGGTAAATGCTCCCTTCTCGTGACCGAACAGTTCGCTTTCGAGCAGTCCCGCCGGAATGGATGCGCAGTCGGCTCTGACCAGATTGCGGTGTCGCCGAGAACTCAGGTTGTGAATGGCCCTGGCGATGACCTCTTTCCCGGTGCCGGTCTCCCCTAGAATGAGCACCGTCGAGTCCGTTGTGGCGACGGTCTCGACTTGCCTCAGTACCAGACGCAGAGCGCTGCTTAGCCCGATGATGTCTGGTCCGGAGCTGCTCTGGCCTTGACAGGGCGGCCTCTGGCTCGAAGGCTCCACTTTTGGATTCAGGAGCTCGTGATTTCTGTTTGTTACGGCATCGTCAACCATGGCACCCTCGATTCTTTCCAAACTCCCTTGGATTTGATCCACTAACCTTTCAATTGCTTGCCATCACGGGCTGCGAAGCCTCCTGGGACACACGTTCATAGGTTGTGGCGGAGTCCTGATGGACCCCAAGTTGTCCACAATTTTCCCTCTTGTCTACTTGAGGGTCGAATGCACAGCGCTCAGGAGATCCTCACTGCTGAACGGTTTATATAAGAAGCTCACGGCACCCGCTTGCAGCGCCTGGCTTCGCACTTCATCATTGGCGTGAGCGGTTATAAAAATAATTGGAAGGTTGCGTGATTTGGCGGACAGATGGTGCTGCAATTCCAGCCCGCTCATGCGGGGCAACTGGACGTCCAGAATCAGGCAAACCCTGTTGTTGACGTCATCAGACTTTACGAACTCTTCCGCGGAAGCAAACGGCTCCACGCTCAGGCCGACCGACTCCAGCAAATTGCCCAAAGCGTCGCGGACTGCCTTGTCATCGTCCACGACGGATACCACATAAGGCTTATTGGCTTTCTTTGTCATGACCATTACTTCCTCCGCGGCGTTCATACTACCGCGACTATAGGGCGCGGCGAACCGGGAGTCTATTACCTAGTCGGAAGAAGGACTAATACTTTTGGGAAGGGGCCCCAACCGCTCGGACATTCGTACCAGATCCGGCAAGGACTGTGCTTGCATCTTTCGCATGACCTGTCCGCGATGAATCTTCACCGTCGTTTCACTCGTACCAAGTTGGGCGGCGACTTGTTTATTCAGGAGGCCTTCAACTATTAATGACATTACTTCGCGTTCGCGAGGCGTGAGGCTGTTGAAACGGTTACGAGTCTCGACTCCCTCGTTTTCTTGCTGGCGTCTGGCCTTATCCCGGCCGATTGCCCTCTGGATTGCGTCCAAAAGATCCTGGTCACGAAATGGCTTTGTGAGAAAATCCATCGCACCGGCTTTCATTGCTTGTACGCTCATCGGGATGTCGCCATGGCCAGTTATGAAGATGACGGGAATTTCGACATGGGCTTTAGCGAGCTCACCCTGGAAATCGAGACCACTCGCTCCCGGCAGCCGCACGTCGAGGACGAGGCATCCCGGTTTGTCCTTCGACTCTCCCTTTAGAAACTCCCGGGGCGAAGAAAACACCTCCGCGCGTAAGCCCACGGATTCAAGAAGGTTTTTGACGGCGGAGCGAATCGCCTTGTCGTCATCAATTACGAAGACTGTCGGCTCAATGGCACTCATGCAGAAGCCCCTGCGGCCATAGCCATCGGCAGTGTGAATTGGAATGTGGCCCCGTGCAGCTCGTTGGCCATGGCCCATAGGCGTCCGCCGTGCCCTTCGACGATCGTCCGGCTGATCGACAGCCCTAGCCCCATTCCATGTTGTTTTGTCGTAAAAAAAGCTTCGAATAAATGGTCGGCGGATCCTTGTCCGATCCCGGCGCCGCAATCGGAGACACTGATCAACACTCGGCCGTCGTCGATTGACTTGGAGCTGATGAACAATTCTCTTGGCCGTTCGTTCACCGCGTCCATTGCATCTATCCCGTTTGCAATAAGGTTCAGGATAACTTGCTGAAATTGCACGCGGTCGCCTAACACCGGGGGAAGGTCCGGCCCGAGCTCCTTTAGGAGCGACACGCGATGCCTAGCCAGTTCAGCGCCGACCAGGCCGATTGCTTCTTCAATCGCTTCGTTGACAGCCAGCAAGGTTTTTTGTGGCGGCGTCTTCTTCGCCAAAGCTCTAATGCGCTTGATGATTTCACTTGCCCGATTTGCCTCTCTGATGATGCCGGTTACCGATTCTCTGGCTTTATTAAGATTGGGAGGCTCATTGCCAAGCCAACGCAGACAGGCGTCGCCGTTTGTTACCACGGCGGCAAGCGGCTGATTCACCTCGTGGGCAATTGAGCTGGTAAGTTCACCCATCATGGTCATGCGAGCCATGTGGGCCATTTGCGCCTGCGCTGTGTGCAATTCCTCCTCGGAACGCTTGCGTTGCGCGATCTCGGCCACCAAGTCCTCATTCGCTTTCCTAAGCTCCGCAGTCCGCTCTTGAACCCGCAGTTCGAGTTCGTCCTTCGCGCTGCGCAACTCCTCCTGGACGCGCTTACGTTCGGCGATTTCAAGCCTCATTGCTTCCGGGCTGGGAAGCGCCAGCGCGCGAGGAACCAGGTGGACAAGCAGTACGGCTGTTGGGAGTGAGGCCATCGCAGTGAGAACTTTGATCGCACCGGAGAGCCAGTATGTACCATGCCAAAGTGTCCACACTTCCATGACGTGTGTGCTGCCGCAGGCCAGGATGAACGCTCCAAAACACAAGAACATCCAATTGAACGGCAGATCTTTTCTCTTTCGAATGAAATAGAGCAGGGTAATGGGGATCGAGAAGTAGGCCAGCGCAATCAGGGCATCCGAAACCGCGTGGAGCCAGACCAGTCCCGGATTCCACAAATAGCAGAAGCCGTGGGGCATAAAATCGTTGGAAAAAAGGCTGTCAAAAAAGTTCATGACACTTCTCCAGTAAATGACCTTTGGGCTGAGGTACATGGTCTCGGGGCGTTCGCGAGACTGTCTTTATCGGACCTCGGGAGGCAAACTGTCGTTCCAACCTGCTTCGAATTCTCGATGCCCAGGGGAAAAGTCGACATTCTGTCGCGGGACTTCGCTAAGAACGTGAAGAGGTGTACGGCAAGCCGATAGTGATTTAGCGAATCAAGGATGGTCCTTGTCCCTTGCTGGGTGGACAGACATACCTTGATTGGAACTGAAACTTCTTCTGGAAGGCGCGGGATGGGGACGTTGTTTGACAAAGAAACCCCCAGCCTGAACGCTACAACCTAAGGATCGGTTTGTGGCCGCTGCTGTCTTCTCCGTGGGCTGTACCCTAAGGTGCGCGGAAAGATACACCGCAGTGGGCACATTCGGGAACTGTCCCATGAATTTGATAGGCAGTTTCAAACAGGAATCGGAATAACACGAGTTCAAGGGATTTACCATCAGGTCTTTCCCGTAAATGAAAATAGGGTAGAGGCCTTAGAAGTATTAAAGCCACGCGGCAACGAGCTTCAGATCGTTTTGCAACGCACTGCAGGAAGTAGACGATTGCGCGTGAGCGGGTCTGACTTCAACATGCGCATTAACTCTGATCTAGCGCACGCGTTAGCATCAGAACGTCGTATCTATGTGCGGCTGTCTGCTCTAGGAAGCTCAGCGCTTAATCGGTCGTCAGAATTATCCGAAAATATTCTTCAAATACTAAAATGTAAAGGACGTCTGGCGAATTGAACAGGCGACCTTCCCCACAAATATCCGTAAACCTCTGTCGGAGCACTGTCGAATATCCGGCTCGATTCTCGCTTTTTTCTCCTGATCAACCGCTGGAGCGATCGGCAAAACTAACGCTAGGCCCCTCATATCCTGACGCGACGACGGTGAATTACAGGTACGACAATAACAGTCGCCTGACCCAGGTGACCGACGCAACCGGCACGCACCAGTCCACGTTCGACAACATGGGCCGTCTGACGGGCACGACAACACAATATTCGTTCCTGACGGGGCGCAGTTTCACGACGAGCTACAGCTACGACGCTGCATCGAATCGCGTTGTTTTCACCGATCCCGAGGGCGGCAGCACCACATGCGCCTACGACGCCTTGAATCGTTTGCAAATCCTGACGCCGCCCGCAGCGTTCGCCGCCAACGGCAATTTCGGATTCAGCTACGACGCCCTGAGCCGCCGCACGCAGATGACCCGGCCGAACAGCGTCACCACCCACTACAGCTATGACAACTTGTCGCGCGTGCTCAGCGTGCTGCATCAAGTCGGTGGCAACACGATTGACGGCGCAAGCTACACGCTGGATGCGGCAGGCAACCGCACGGCAAGGATCGGCTTGCAAACACTACGACGAATTACGGTTATGATGCAATTTACCAACTACTGAGCACCACCCAAAGCGGCACAACGAAAGAGAGCTACACCTACGACCCTGTGGGCAATCGCCTGAACGCTCTGGGCTCAAGCAACCTGACCTACAACGCCTCCAACGAACTCACTTCGACATCGAGCGGCAACTACACCTACGACGCGAACGGCAACACGCTCACGGATGCGGTCGGGCGAAGCTACACCTGGGATTTCGAGAACCGCCTGACCCAAGTGGTTATTCCTGGCACAGGTGTGGTTACGGGACTGACATGAAAGTTCAACAGGAATTGCTAAGGCACTCGGACATTCGGACGACGATGAATATCTACACGCACACAGTGTCACCGGCACTGCGGGAAGCGAATAGCAAAGTTGTTCGAATGATTTTGCCGGAGAAAAAAACGGCGTGAAATTGCTTACCGAAACGCGGGGGCAATCCGGGGGCAGCAGTAGTTCCGGCCCAAGACAACAAATGACTTACGACTACAACACATTCCGCAGAGTTCCTTTAGATTCTGCGCCTTGATAAATTCGATCCCCACCGCCCCTACCAAACTTCCTTTATTCCACTCAGTCTATTTTGCCATTTAGCAACAATACACCGTTTGGCGACAATTGAACTTCTTTCGTGGGGATACGACTACATCGCATCCGTAATCTCCCTGAGTGCGAAGCAGGGTTTTTACCTGCTTGTTCAGCCACGACAGCTGGTCATAATACGTCACGGTGAGTGCGTAATTGCGCCGGCTGAACCGGAGTTTCGCACCCCAGCCCGCCCTACGTCTTCTCATGCGAAGAGTGCGAAAAATAGCTTTCTCTTTTCTTATCTGGCCCATCCTGGTCATGGCACAAGACCCTCGTCCGCCCGACCAACCTGATCCATCTGTGCAAAGTCCCCCAAGCGAAAACAATTCCGCGCCGGTTCCAGACACAACGACGGGGGCAAGTCCTGTGCCTCCGCCGACGGCTCCAATGCCTGCACCGTCAGCCATACTGCCGGGGTCGACTCCCGCTGCTCCTGCCTTTCGTCCAATAAATCAGCCACCGATCGCACCTGGATACTTTACGATGTTCAACCTCAGCGCCGGGTACTCCGTTACCAATCTCTCGATACCAACGACAGGCCGTGTTGCTTTGGGCGGAGTGGACGTTAGCGTTGCCACTGATGACGGCAAGCGGATTGGAGCTAAACTGGATCTTAGTTACACGCTTGCTTCGAACGTCTCCAACAGCGGGCATCGCGCGGATATGTTCAGCTATTTGGTTGGTCCTACGATTTCTCTTTGGAAAGACAACTCGTTGAGCACGTATGCTCAAGTAATGGCCGGCGGGGCAAGGATTGCCGGACCCTTTCCAACCGCGAGTGGCGGATTGGGTACAGGCCACGTTCACTATCCGGCCTGGGAATTTGGCGGCAACGTTGAGTACACCCTTTCACCTGCGTTCGGGTTTCGCCTCACCGTCGATTGTCTGCACACCAATTTCTTCGACTCGTCAGGCGCTGTACGCGGGCAATACGACGTACGCGTCGTCAACAGCATCGTTTATTATCTTGGTCAACCCATCAACCGATCCAAACATCACCGATGACCCCAACTTCAGCCGGCGGCAATTCAATCAGCGGAATAAATCCGAGTGTGAGAAGCATGAAGGAAGATGCCACACAGGTGAACGGTTGCTTGCGGACGCCGCAGCGTCATGTGTTGTGAGTTGAGAGCTCCCTTCCTTTCGAAGCTAGAGCCAGCGCGACCGTGAAGACCAGCGCATTCGCGGGGATATACAGATTAAAATCTGCCAGACCATGTACCAGGAGGGCGGAGATACTTCCGATGCAGCCCAGACAAACCGTGGCTTCAAAGCGATCTTCGGTCTTCCGGTAGCGGTGGACGGATCGCGCGAGAATCCAGAAAATGGGTGCAAACACCAAGATGCCTCCTGGCAATCCGAGCTCGCTGAGCACTTCCAGATAGTCGCAGTGGGCGTGGTCCACCAGAAGGGTGAGAAAAGCGGTTTGCACGGAAGTGAAGGCCACGGAAAAAGTACCGAGGCCCGTACCAAACAAAGGATGCTGGCGAACCAGGGCAAGGGTGTCGCGCCAGATGGATATCCGATTCTGGCTGGTGCCACCGTATTCGTGTCCAAGGGTCTCAAAACGCTGGACGGCGGGGTCGCTTCCCACCCAAAAAAGCATTCCGGCAACGCCGAGGAAAAACAGCACCGCGACTGCCGTGCGAGTGCGCTTGGAAATGGAAGAACTTCCGGCCAGAGCAAACATAGCCATGAGCGAAGAGAGAGAGGAGATAATTCCCATGCGCGAGTGCGAGCAGACGAGCGCGGTGAACATGGAGACGGCCAGGAAGAGCAAGAAAACAAGAGGAGGCAGTTCCCCTGCGGATAAGAGCCGGCGCGCGTTCTCTTCACCGCGCTCAACCGCACTGCGCAGTTTGCCGGCCTGGCGCAAGGCAAGAGCAACTGTAAATGGGAGCGTCATTTCCAAGAAGCCCGCAAAATGATTGCGGTTGATGTAGGTGCCGGTGGCGTCTTCCACGTAATACTTCTTCACATAAGCAAAAATCTGCTGCCATCCGGCCAGATACTGCACCAAACCGTAGAAAGCTTCGAAGGCTCCCAAAGCAATGAGGGCGTAAACGAGGCGCTTTTTTGCGTTTCGATCCGCACTCACCAACAGGACCAGATAGAAGGCAGTCAAATAGGTGACCAGGAGAATGAGATGGGAAACCGTCTGATACGGGGCGAGGCTGATTGTATAGCGAGTGGCGCCTGCGGGAGCGATGTACGGTGACGCGGACGACGGGGCAAGAAAAGCAGGCAAGGGGAGGATTTGGAGCAGTACCCAGGCAAGCAGGACCGCAGGAACTGCGACGGGAAGAGCGCTGGCGGCAAGAGGCGCGCGCAAGCTGATGGAAAGGAGAAAGGCGCCAAGCCCGAGAATGATTACTTCGGTTATGAGGAAAAAGGGAGGGGAAGTTCCGCCAAACGCCAGCACCGCGATCCATATCGCGATGATGAGACCCGCTTCAGCAATGCGAAGCACCAGGCTCCTCACGGTGGACTCACCGCTCACCTCTGTTTTTGTAGAGTAACCTGAGAATCCACCTCCAGTAAACTTTTGGGCGATCCCTTGCCGTCAGGAAGGTAATCCGAATGGTAGTCGAAATAGCCATTGGTGTGCAGATCCACTCTGTTCAACGCCACGCCGATCACGTTTGCACCCACGCTGTGAATGCCAAATAGCGCCTGCTTTACCTGTTCGCGAGGAATCATCGCGTTCTTCACCACCAAGAGGACGCCGCTTACAAGCGTGGCGAGAATGCGGCTGTCCGCGAGGGCCAGCATGGGCGCGGAATCGAGAATGACAAACTGGTATTGTTCCCGCGCGGAACGAATTAATTCGCCCATGCTTCGGGACGAGAGAAGTTCCGATGGATTGGGAGGTATGGGCCCGCAGAACAGGAGATCGAGGCCATGGCATCCCGAGGGACGCACGACGGTATGCCAATCCTGATGACCGGTGAGGTAGTTGACCAAGCCAAGGTTTTCCCGCACACCGAAGAGCCGGTGCAACGAAGGTGAGCGCAAATCGGCATCCACGAGCAAGACTCGCTGGCCGAGTTGTGCGAGAGCAATGGACAGGTTGGTGGCGATGGTGGTCTTGCCCTCTCCGGGTTGCGTGCTGGTGACCAGCAAAGAACTGGGTGGATGATCGGCGGTGGAAAGCAAGATGGATGTGCGAAGACTGCGAAACGCTTCTGCCAACGCCGGGTTTTGTTTCGCCTCCTCATCAATGCGATGCCATGCCAAAGCCGGCTTGCGGCCGTTGCCATTTTCTTTGCGGCTGAGAACCTTGGCGTGTTCCAGCAACTTGGACACGCTGTGGTGATTGCCGTTGAGCTGGGGTACCGCGGGGATTAGCCCCACAGCCGACAGGCCAAACAAGCGTTCCACGTCCTCGGTACCCTTCAGGGTATCGTCCAGCCGCTCCTGCAGGAACGCGGCACAGAAGCCGAGCCCTAAGCCGAAGATTGCAGCCACTCCCAGATTCAGCGGGATTTTCGGTGACACTGGATTCGTTGGAGGTTCAGCGGCGTCCACAATGCGGATGTTGCTAGCCTTGAGGCTGGCGGAAACACTTGCTTCTTTCAATCGCTGTAAGAGCCCTTCGTACAATTGTTTATTCGTGTCTACTTCGCGCTTAAGGATGTTGTACTGCACGGCGCGCGCGGCCACCTGGTTCAACTGTTTTTGTTCCTGGTGGAGCGCGTCCCGGACCAAATTCTCTCTACCAACGGCGGCGAAATAATCGCTGTTGATCTGGCTCGCGGCATCCTTGCGCTGCTCCTGGATCGCCGCGGCGATTTCGTCGATCTGGCTTTGGATCTCTTTTACGCGGGGATAGTCCGCATTAAAGGTTGTGGATAACTTGGCATGTTCGCGCTTTAGTTCCGCGAGACGCTCGGTTAAATCCTGAATCACCTTGCTTTCAAACTCTCCGGGCAAGTGCTCGTAGTCACCGGACTCCACCACTCGGTAGAGCGCTTCTTTCTCGTAGCGCTGGGCCTCTGCTTTGGTCAACTCTTCCTGCAGTTGCTGGACCTGCTCGTTCTCGACGTTGCGGCTTGGTTCCTTGTCCGATTCGAGAAAGACCAAATCGTTGCGCCGCGCATAATCCTGAAGGTGCTCTTCCGATTTCTCCAATCTGGCTTTGACGCCCGACAGTTGCTGCGAAAGCCAGTCCGCAGCCTTTTGCGTGGCCGTCCAGCGGGCTTGCAGGTTTTGCTCTATGTAGTTCTCCGCCAGGCTATTAGCGACGCGCGCGGCCAGCGCGGGATCGTGGGAATCGAACTGAATGTTCACCAGCCGGCTCCGGTTGATGGGATCAATTTGCAGCCGGCCTTCAAAACGCTCCAGCACTCGCTGATAGACTTCTCGATCCGCGCGAGCCGGACCCGCGGCAAACACTTGCGACCCGCCGGTATTCTTTTTTTTGTGCCAGCGCCATGACCACCACTCGGGAGCATTGAACTCCCCTATGGTATCCAAGCGGAGTTGGTCAATCACACTGCGGGCCAAGCTTTCGCTGGCCAGGATGGTGTACTGCGATCGCAAATAAGCGTCGGAGACGCTGTCCAGTTCGTAGAGTTCCTGAATGGTGGGAATGTCTGGATTTTCTTTTTGAATCTCCAGCAACACCTGGGCGCGGTACACGGGTTTCTGTTTGAGCGTGGCGATGAGGGCTATGCTGAACAAAATAGAAAAGACAATGAGGACGGTCGGGAAACGCTTTCGAAGGATGCGCGCGTAACCGCGGAAATCCGGGGCTTCCTGGGGTTCCAGAATCTCGTAAGAATCGGCAAATTTGACGATTCGGCTTTCCCCGGCGTTTCCGTTGGACCGGGACCGCTCATTCATCTCGAGTTTGTCGTGTTCCTTCATGCTACCAGTGAAAGATCAAGATTCCTGCGAGTGTTTGGGCAGCGACTTCTGTACCGCGTGTAAGCGCAGTTTTTGCCGCGCTGTCCGGAACGAAGACGATGTCTCTGGGTCCCAGCATGGGATCCGGGGATTTCCCGGACAGGATCTTGCCCAGGTCTATGGGCGTCTCGGTGCGCTTTCCGCTCCGCTCATTCGTGCGGATGATGCGTGCGTTGCTTTTGGCCGCGGTTTTCGTCAGGCCCTCGCTTAAGGCGAGTGCTTGCAGGACGGAGATCCTCTCGTTCATTTTCATTGCGAAACCGCCCGGCCTTTGCACCGCTCCCATCACATAGACGATTCCTGCCCGAGAAACTTTGACGATGTCTCCCGGATATACCAGGGGGTTGTGGGTGGGATCGGTGGAATCGAGGAGGTCCTTCAAATTTACCTGGACCACGTTCTGAGAAACTACGCTGATTTTGTCCGTGCCTGCGTCCGCTGCCTGCGGCGTCTCGGGCAGTTGTGACCGCGTCGCCGGCGGAGAGGCTGGCACGTCGTTCGCTCTTTCGGAAAGAGGCACGGGTGGATTATTCAAAGCTGCACCACGCAAAATTGTGACCTCTTCCCCGGCATCCTCGGCCAACCCTTCCGCAAGCGAAAGAATCTCCAGCAACGTTTTGCCGCTGCTGATCTGGAAAGTGCCCGGCTTGCGGACCGCGCCCACCACCGAAACCGCGTGGCTCTGCATCTCTCGGACAAACACGCCAATGTGAGGATCTTTCATGTACTTTTGACGAAGCAGCTCTTCGAGGCTCTTTTCCAGTTCCCGGGGAGTCAGGCCGGCTGCAGGAACGGCGCCGAGCAATGGCAAAGAGATCTCGCCGTTTGCGGAAACGCGTACTTGGCGATTCAGCTCCTGGGCTTCGAACACGTTGATGTCCAACACGTCATCCGGGCCGATCGTGTATTCACGCGGATTCATCTTGCCCGTTGAATCGGCCGAAGCCATTAGTTCGCGGATGCGGCGGTTCCAATCTTCCGTCGATTCGAGAGTTGGCTGCGCCACTGGGCGTTCCGGTGATTGCCGGGACTTGTCGGTTTCCTGGGTGGTTTCTTGCTGATTCGCCGCAGTTGCTGGCTGCGTTGCTCCGAAGAGAATCAGAAAGGTGCAAGCGTACGCATAGGGGAAAGGTCGAAGCCGGCGGGAGTGCCTGAAAATTGTGCAGGCGGCGCCTGCCATCTCCATCAAAAGATTGGTGGCGAATTGCATGTTCACCGGCACACCATGTGGGCCAGTGCACGAGCGCACTGACGCTCTCTTTCAGCTTGCACGCGAGCTGCTGCGGACTCAAGCTGACTGGGTGATTTGAGCCTAGTGGCAACGGGGTCCTGTGTCCATAAGGTGCACCCCTGAATTGGAATGCGGGTAAAGCCTCTATGGGAGTACTGTGCAGAAAGTCGTCCTATAGAAGAAAGCCTTGCAAAGTGCATGAAAACGAACAGTTTTAAGTTTATTTCAATGCTTTTGAGAAAACAGGGGGCGGGGGCTGTTTCTCTCGAATTCGCTGCTGGGGCTCCTCGCTTGTAACCAAACCCTTTGCCTGCAGGGCGTCAAGCGCGAGGTAGATGGGAAATTGCGCGCCATAAACCAGGTAGCGGCGCCAGAGTCGGCGGGGCTCTTGGAAAAGGCGGAACAGCCATTCGAGCCCGTGCTCGCGCATCCATTGTGGGGCTTGGTGCTGGCGTCCCGCGAGGATGTTGAATGCCTGCCCCACGCTAGCCATCACCGGGACGTGCAATTTCTCGCGGTGTTCGTGCATCCAGCGTTCTTGTTTTGGTGTGCCCAAACCAACCCAAAGCACGTCAGGCGCGGCGCGGGAAATCAGGGTCACAATCTCTTTGTCTTCTTCGGGATTCAGAGGCCGAAAGGGTGGAGAAAAGGTGCCGCAAACTTCGGTAGCCGGGAAGCGGCGCTTGAGGAATTCCGCCACGCGTTCGGGCACCCCCGGCTCACCACCGTAAAAGAAATGCCGGTAGCCATGCCCGGCCGTCTTCTCGCAGAACTCCAGCAGGAGGTCGGGGCCGTAGACTCGCCGCGGCAAATGAAGCCCTCCGCGCCGCCCCAGCCAAACCAGGGGCATTCCGTCGGGTACGACCGCGTCCGTCGAGTTCAGGATTTCCTTGAACGAAGGATCATGCTGAGCCTCGACAATTCCGTGCATGCTTGTCGGTGCGATCGTATGGCAACGGCTGCGGTCGCGAATCCACTCCTCCATGCGAGCCACCACGTCTTGTGTTTGCACCGCGCGGACCTGCACTCCCAGCACGTCGAATGTTAGGTTGATGGGACGATGTTTCGCCTCACGGCGCCTATGAGCCGACAGCACGTCTTCGTACAGCTTCGACATGCATTCTGCGCGCCTCTCCCAAGTCTGCGTTTTCGCGTAGGCGAGCGCCATTCTGCCCATCTTTCTGCGCTCTTCAGGGAAGAGCGCAAGACGTCGAATGCCTTCCGCGAGGCCTGCCAGCGTTTGCTCGGGAGAAGTAACGGGAACCTTGATCCCAGCGTCCGCCGGAACAAAAGTCCCTACACCCTGGTGATCCAAAGTCAGAATCGGTAGACCATGGCCCATCGCTTCCAGCACCTGAGTACCAAAAGAATCCCGCAGGCTCGTGAAGAGGAAAGCATCAGCGCTTCGGTACAAGCGCGCCATTTGGCTCCATGGCACATGGCCGAGGAACACGACTTTGTTCACGGGGTGAAGACGCCGGGCGTATTGCTCCCATCGCGTCCGCATCGCACCATCGCCAGCAATGAGTAGTCTTGCGTTCAAGTCCTGGTTTTGCGCGAAGGCCTCCAGCGCCAACGGAAGCGCCTTCCTGGGCTCCATGCGCCCGACCCACAGCATGGTGAAAGGTCGATCACTCGGCGTGGGCACGGGTGGGCCTGAGATGAAGCTGGAGGGAATTCCTGAATCCAGGAAAAGTCTGACATTTCGGGCCCCCGCTCTTGATAACAAGCCGCCGGTTTCGCGGTTTGTGGCAAGAACGAGGGCACTTGACCTCGCAGCCCTGTGCAGGGATAAGGAAAGAGGCAGCGTAGCAATACGAACGCTTCGAAGGATTTCCGAACTCGACAAAGAGCCAAAATAACGACGGAATGAAGATGGCACTCGCTGAGCCCCTCCGACCGGTCCCCACACAAAAGGAACTGGCAACTTCCAAAACGGAGGCGATGCGTTGACCGTCCCGTAGCTGACGTGATGAACCACGTCAAAACCCACTTGCCTGTGAAGTTTGAGTGCCTTTTTGTAAGCCACTTTCAGCCACATTTGGTAATGAATGGCGAGAACTAGGTTGCTCCGGCGGAGCCTGGGATCATCCAGCATTTTAGGAAAGCCGACCCACTGAGTACTCAAGGCGGGGTTTGGGTGAACAGCAAGAAACTGCTCGATCCCGTTGCGGTCGTGCGGATGTGCCAAGACCCAAACCCGATGGCAACGAGAGAGTTGCCAGGCCCAGTTCCATACATTGCTGGGCTCGCCACCTAGGCGCGGGCTACATGCGTAACCGATGATCAATACGTTCACTTATTGTCTTCCCGGCCCTTACTTGAAACAACTTCTCGATTGGAAAGCGTCCATTTGAAGGAAACTTCCAACCCCCTTAACGCCGACATCCGAGTGATCAGCAGGACTTCATCCTTGCAGCCTATGAATGGCCAAAACGTTGACAATTGTAGGAGGCGGTGACAACAACCTGGAGGCAGTTCCTCGCTCATCCACAATAAAGAATTCGTAGCCGTGGCCCTCCAAGAAATCCCAGGTGCCGTTCGGTGACAGGCCCAGACTTGCCGCACCCTGTGGAAAAAACTCAAAGATAACAACGGGGCGCATGAAAGTGACGATCTCGTTTGCTCCCCGCAGGACTAGCTCTTCAGCTCCCTGCACATCCAGCTTAATGACGTCTACTCGGCCAACAGAAGTGCACTTAAGTACATTGTCTAGGGATTTTGTTTCAACTTCCTCGGAATAAGCATCCTGCTCGAAAGAGGCGTCCTTGCCCAATGAATCACAACCGACGGCAGAATGGTAATAAAGCCGCGCCAATCCCTGTTTGTCTGTGAGCGCCAGCGGGAAAGCCAATACATTCTTGAAACCATTCAGTGCAATGTTCCGCCGCAAGACAGGAAATACGCGAGAAGAAGGCTCAAAGGAAATCACGCGCCCGCCTTCGCCTACGATCTTGCTCGCCAATAGCGTGTAGATCCCGAAGTTGGCTCCTGCATCGACGAAGACTTTTCCTGGCGACAGAACTCTTTCTAAATAGAGCAACTCAGGTTCGTAGTAGTCGCGAAATGCGTAAATGAGTTTTCCAACGCCTCGCCAATTCGGGGGTAAAATCATTCGCACGCCCGATCTTCTCAAATGTACGGTGGCCGCCGTCCGCAACAAGCACCTAGTACGCCAAGACGCCAGACGGAGAGTCGTCTGCATCGGAGCCAGGCGAAAGGCTGGATGCGAACGGAGGAAATCCCATCTTCCTTTGAAGCCGCGAACCAATTTATTCACTGTACCCATCTCGCAAACCCCTCGCGCCTGGCAACCGGTCCAAAAACCACTGTCTTACAGTGTCCTTAGAGAGATCCGGCACTTTCGTTTAGTCCAGTATCTCGCCCCGTACTCGATACTCGATGCCTTGTACAACCAGTCCGTTCGAAAAACCGCTTGCACGCCCAGAAGTTGTTCCGGAAAATGCTTACAATTCTGCCTGCGACTCTTTTCGCTCGAGTCTGTCCATAGACGAAGGCGAAGGATTTCCGGAAGAGCCAATCGGGCATCACTTGCGATGCGCGCCAATACCAGCGGAACAAGCTTGGCAGGGCTTGGAAATAGTCTCGAGGGATCGCCTGGTAGACATCCTTGGACTTTGTGTCAGATCGGAAGCGCGCGTATGCATAGTCCATGAGCGTGGAGGTCGTCTCAGACGCTGGTATACCCAAGGAACGCGCCGAAGAAGGCAAAATGCGTTGACGCCAAGCGCGCCAGATCTCTCTCTCCCACACCACAAGATTCTTGAGGCGACCCTCTGTAAATGCGCTGACTGCTGCCACGTTGGCGCCATGAACTCGGTATTCGCTAGAAGGAGTTTGGACGGCCACAATCAGCGTTATCCGAGGAGTAAGAACCTGTATGAGCGTATCCGCATAAGCCCCGAGACCTGAGGGGAGCGGGAAGACAGATTCTGCAATAACTCGGCGCAACGATAGCCCGGAACTAGGAGGCAGACCGGGCAGCACTCGTGGTCCACAAATATCTAACGAAGGTCCCTGCCAGCCAGTTGCAAGGTGAGATAGCAAAGGAATCTTTCCCAAGCATTTCCTATCCTTATCAACGATTAACATTCTGTTGACCGCGAGTCCTGCATCCGGTGCGGCAGCAAAGGCTTCGACGACCCGTCGCACCTTGTCCGGCATGAACACATCGTCCGCATCCAAAAGACAGATGATGTCCCCGGTGCTTTTGTGAAAAGCCGCATTTAGAGCAAGCGACTGGCCGCCATTGGCTTGATAGATGACCTTGATTCGCCGGTCCAGGGAACGATACCGTTCCAAGATGCGAAAGGAATCATCGGTCGAACCGTCATCACAGATGACGACTTCCAATTTGTCGTATGTTTGCCGCAGAGCGCTTTCAATGGCGTCACCCAGGTATTCTCCGTAGTTGTAGTTTGATATGAGAATTGAAACCAGCGGCTGTTCCGGCAACGGGTCCAGCACCATCGGCTTGATGGAACTGGGCACCTCCATGTGGTTAGTCACTTTGGCCGTCGCGTTCATAAGGATCCATCGCCCTGGAACGAAGTCTCGTGGCTCTGCCTCGCAGAGCGTGCTTGGCTCCATGATGAATGAGATGAGCCGGGGAACTCTCTGCTAGACCGCTTCGGAATCGCGATGATATTGAAGTACGTGGGCCCCGATTCGGAGGTATCGGATCTTGCGCACTCGCCGAGCACCAGGAATTCATAGCCCAAGCTCTCCAGAAAGTCCCTTGCGCCGTGAGGTGCAAGGCTGAGGCGAGCAGCGCAGGCTGGGTTAAATTCAAAAATGATCACAGGGCGGTTGCTAGTAAGTGTTTTGGTAGCTCCCCGCAAGACCAGTTCTTCAGCCCCTTCGACATCTACTTTAATAACGTCTACGCGGCCGATGCCGTTATCCTCAAGGAGATTGTCGAGCGATTCCGTTTGGACTTCTTCGCCTTCGTCGCTGGAGAGTGGGTCCTTGCCTAACGAATTGCCTACTGGATCCCATCCGTGATAAAGCCACGCCTTGCCACTCGACTGTGTGAGTGCGACTTGAAAAGCACGCACATTCGAAAAGTGGTTTAATGCAATGTTCTGTCGCAATGTTTCGAACGACTGCGCTGTGGGCTCAAGAGCGATAACCTTACCCGTTGCACCCACCAGTCTGCTCGCAACTAGCGTGTAAACGCCGAAGTTGGCGCCAACGTCAATGAAAACCTTCCCTTGCGAAAGGACTTCTTCCAAATAGGCCAGTTCGGGCTCGTAATATTCACGAAAGGCATAGATGAACTTCCCGAATCCTTTTCGCTGGGCCGGAAAGAACATCCGTACATTCCATCTTGGCAATTCTAGGGCCGTGGCCAGTTGCAAGAAGCACCTGCAGTACCAAATGGCTGACCGAGAGAGTGTGAGCACGGGGGCTCGGCGAAAGGCTTCTTGCGTCCTCAGAAAGTGCCACATTTGGCGCGCCTTCTCTAGACGAGAATTGCCCGAACTAGCATTGCGATTCTTCATGCAGCCTTCCGTCCCGTCGCGTTTTGTGCCCGACTATAGATTTCCATTAACAGCCGGTAGTTTCGTTCGGCTGTGTACTTTGACTCGTACTCAGCACGCGCGGCTCTGCTCATCACTTCCATTTGCCTGACGTGTGTCCAGGCCCAATGTACTTTGGACGCTAAGTCCTTATGATCGCCAGGAGCAAAGTGCAAGCCTGTCTTTCCTTCCTCTAAGACCTCCGTCACGGCGCCAAGTCGAGATGCAATCACGGGAACACCCGAGCCAAAAGCTTCTATGATTGTCAAACCGAAAGTCTCGGACCATTCGCTGGGAAATATCAAAAATCGCGCACCCCTCATGATTTCGAGCGTCTGTTCTTGAGGCAACCATCCGTGGAAGGAAACACTCGAAAGGCATTCCCGGCCTTTTTGCGCCTCCAACTCAGCTCGCAGGGGTCCATCTCCCACGATGTGGAGAGGAATCGTGTTTTGCAAGAGTTCGAAGGCTTCAAGCAGAGTGCGCACCCCCTTTCCCGGTGCTAATCGACCTAGAAAGAGGGCGTAGTCGCCGATATTCTGTTTCATCCCGGGATCCGTACCTAAAAAATGCGGTTTCACGAAAATCTTCTCCCGCGGCAAGCCACCACGGATGAACTTTTGACGGAAAAATTCAGTGAAGACGATGTACGCATTCACCTGATCTCGCCAGGTTCCCAGAATTCGATGTCCCGCCAGCATCCCTGAAACCACGGCCGTTTGAAGATGAGAATTGTGATAGCAAGCGTGGGCAACGCCAGGCCAAGGCACGACGCGTTCCACGCACTCCTCGCATGCAGTTCCCTCCCGATGGAGAGTTGCCGCTGGGCACATCAAGCGCGAGTTATGTAGGGATTGCACGACGGGGATTCCTTCCTGTTGGCAAGCGTAGTAGGCAGCGGGGGAGATCAATGGAAACGTGTTGTGGAAATGAGCCACGTCGGCTTTTTTGTGCCTCAGCAATGACCGCAAGCGGGAAACGCTGTCCCACGCCCAAAGTGTTTGCATTGCCGTTTTGGCCTTGCTTAGAATTCCATCTTCAATGATTTCGCCGTTGTGCCGTGTATATTCCTGGACTTCATGACCAGAGGACCGCAGCAGTTCGCTCTCGCGGAGAACGACTTCGTCTTCCCCCCCCGCGTGACGATAGCGGTTGTGCACCATAAGCACGTTCATAGGATCTTACCTTCATTCAGGGCTACTGCCTTCATCGGCCAGGCTCTGCCGGACTCGTCAGGATTTGTCGCGCGCCTCGAAGACTGTTCGAACAGCAAAGGAAGCACCGCGGCCGAGTACCAAAAACACATGGCCACCGGTCCGGAATCAATCTCGTCTCCCATGGCTCCCAACATGAGGCTCGCCACAAATAGTGTTACAACCGCGAAAGAAAAACGGTCCCTGTTTTTGAAGAGAAGGTAGGCAGCATATGCGGAGAGCAGGGTACAGAGAGTTGCGAATAGCGCAAAGCTCAGTGCGCCCCCACCCAGCAGAATCTCGAAGAACATCGAGTGTGCGGTCCCCAGGCCGGGATTGTATTGCGGACCGTATATGCGGGAAGAAGAGTAGTACCCCAATCCCCACCACGGAGATTGGGTAAGCGTGATGTTGGTGAGATGACGCCACAAACCAATCCGGTCATCCAGGCTTGATACAGCTTCAGGGTTTCGATACTCGCTGAGATTGGGCAGCCAGTGATACACGTACAGCGTAAGTGCCACAGCACATACAAGATAAGCGAGTTGTTTCAAGGATTTCGCGTCCGGACGCTTAATGAGAACGAGAACAAAGAATACCAGGACGACCACGTAGGCCGTGCGCGTCAGCGAAAACACTAGTAGAGCGAGAAACAGACTTAGCAGGGCGAGCGGAAGGACTCTCCAAATTCTTCGAACGCCGGTCAACAAAAGAATGATCGCCAATGCCGACACTGCCCCAGTCGGGGCAAGGAGTCCCATCAAACGCGACGGATCGGCGTTAAAGTCGGAAGCTATCCAAACCAGACCAGGAGCCAGAAACGCGCAAACCGCGGTAACGCCGCACAATAAAGCGGTCCCCCAAAATATCTTTTTCAAGCAACTCTTGGGGCCAAAACGGTCCACGAAGAGCTGCATAAACAGCAAAGAAACCGCTATTTGGTAAATCTTGAATGCACTAAGAGCAGGAGCCTTGGATATCACGGCAGATACCGCAAGACAGAGGGTCATCGTCGCGCCTAACTTTTGCGGCAGCGACAATCGACTCAATAGCGGTTTGACGCGGCCATGTTTTCCTATTTCAATTAAGACCCATGCCCCGGCCAATCCCCACACAAGAATATGCAGGACAACCACCCAATCTATGTCGCCGCGAAGAGAAGCGTCACCATCACGAATGCGGAACCTCGGCGGCCCGGAAAACATCAGCAGAAATAGCAATGTGAGGGCAAAGTCAGCTTGCTGGGAGATGAGAGGCGGCCCGCCTCTGCTTCTCACTTGAAAGGGGTTGCTTTGACGCGGCAGACCCGATCTCAGACGAAAACTCGTCCCCTGATTCTGCTTGCCATCGTTTGCCTGCGTTCCCTCTTGACTCTCAAGTTCCGTTGAATGGAGCGGAGAGTCGGTCCGCTTTAACCGGTAGTACAGCATTACTGCCCCTCTCCCGCCAGCACCGCGGGAACCGTTTGTAACAAAATCCTGCAATCGAGAAAAAAGCTCCATTTTTCGATATAGGCGAGATCCAGCATCATGCAAATTTCAAAGGA